>Ga0182030_10001489_pt1 | contig 48293 bp, 49 predicted proteins | sample 812S3MmetaG_FD_121299 | JGI IMG/M metagenome (GOLD analysis project Ga0182030, IMG submission 121299) | Permafrost microbial communities from Stordalen Mire, Sweden - 812S3M metaG (Illumina Assembly) | ecosystem: Environmental > Terrestrial > Soil > Wetlands > Permafrost | place: Sweden... | reverse complement strand
GCCCCAGCCGGCAGGCCCAAAGTTGGTGGCAAAAAATCCGCCGTTCTCCTGCAAGGCAAAAACGATGAAGGTGGCTACAAAAAGGATGAGCAAGAATAGCAACACGGCAGCGAGCAGCACCAGGGTCGCCCGCGCCATAAAATAGGCGCGCGAATGCATCTTCGTTTCGCCGCTCTTTATGGTATTGATGATCTCGTCGCTGTCGTTTTTCATGTTATTCTTGTACGATTTTTTTTAGCATCATCCTCCCCCGCTGTAGCCGCACACCTACCGTAGAAACAGGAATATGCAGAATGTCCGCGATCTCGCGATAATCCATATCCTCAAAATAATACAACACGAGCGGTTCTTTATATTTCTCACTCAAGGTATCGAGCGAACGTTCAAGCATGCGCTTGACCTCCGCCTTATTGAATCCATCGTCGGCAGTTTCCTTCGCGATGAGATGAGGAAAGAGCGTATCGAAATCAAAGATGGAAACATTATCCCGCTCTTTCTGCCGTTTTTTGATATTGTTCACAAACTCGTTATGCGCGATGCGGTAGATCCATGGCGAAAAGCGGCGCGTGGTATCAAAACTTTTAATGTTCACGTATGCCTTGATGAACACTTCCTGCACGATATCTTTCCCGTCGTCTCCGTGAAAGAAAAAACGCTTGGCATATCGGGTCAGTTTTGGATCGTACCGCTCCACCAGTATGCGGAATGAATCAATATCGCCCTTTTGCACCAGGGCGGCGACCTCCTCATCGGTTCGTTCGGGTTCGGGCATTTCTGATATTTCGGGCATCGTGTTTATTGTACGCCTGTGATTTTATTACACCCGCTACCGGGATTTATTTCATTATCCCATTTCCTCCTCACTATAAAAAGTAGTACGATTGATGGATGATAAACGGTGCTACCGAAGGGCAAAAACGAAGCTTGCGACAGATTCGCATCGCCATTATCGTGATGTTCGCCATCTGCGCTACGCTTGCGGCGTTTGTGTACTGGCAAGGCCTGCCACCACCGGCGCATGAGTACGACGCACTCGCAAAGTGTATCGCGCAAAGCAGCACGACGTTCTACGGCGCATCCTGGTGCCCGCACTGTGCTGCACAGAAAACCAAATTCGGCACCGGCGCGCAATATTTGCCATATGTGGAGTGTGCGCTGCCGAGCGGCGGTGCAAATGCCACCAGCGGAAGCGAGACGCAGGTCTGCATCGACCACAACATCACGCAGTATCCAACGTGGGTCTTTGCCGACGGCTCGCGCCTGGTGGGCGTGCAGACGCCACAGACGCTCGCCACGAAAACCGGCTGTGCACTGTGATATAATTTACCAATGGTTCAATTCGTTACCAACCTCCTTTCGCTCGGCACCATTGCATCCGATATTGTGGTGATATTTTTGTTCGCGATCATCCTTACGCCACTGAGCGAGCACGGTTGGGGCAAAAAAGTTGATGACTTCGTCGGAAGACGCGCAATAATCCTCTCGTTCCTTGTCGCACTCGCTTCTGTCGCGGGCAGCCTATTCTATTCCGAATTCGCGCACTTTGCGCCATGCGAGCTCTGCTGGATCCAGCGCGGATTGCTCTACACGCAGGCGGTGATCCTTTTCCTCGCGCTGTTCGCGCGCAAAGAAGAGCATGTGCGCCGGTTTCAAAACCTCACCCAAAAGGCGTGCCTCACACTCTCGGCCATCGGATTCCCCATCGCCGCGTATCATATGTATCTGCAGTTCGGTGGCGGCGCGCTCGTCCCTTGCTCGGCGATTGGACCGACTTGCTCTTATGTCTACTTCCTCACCTACGGCTACATCACGATCCCCACGATGTCACTCACCGCGTTCGCGCTGATATTGTGTTTCATGCTTTTGCACCGGCCGGCGGTGGAGAAATAAAATAACCACCAGTATCTCGCTCCAGCGTAAGCACGCTCACTCGCGAAATGCCTATGGCTTTTTTATTTTCGTCAGATAAATTCGACGAGAACAATCTCCGACTTCGTCCCCAACCGTAGCGGCGGACCCCAGGTGCCCGCGCCGCTGGAGGTAAATACTTGCATGACACCGAGGCGCTTCAGTCCGTAATCGAAGCCGCGATAGATCTGCCAGGTGAAGATCATCAGCGGGAATATCTGGCCGTGGTGCGTGTGTCCGGAAAGCGTGAGTGAAACACCGGCGTCGGCGGCGACATCGAGATCGGTCGGCTCGTGCTTGAGGAGAATACTCGGCCGCGTGCGGTCAACGCCGATGCGCTCCAACACTTTTTTGAAATCGTCACGTTTGTGCACCGAGCGATAATCGACGCCGACGAGATCAACACCACCGCCAAGGTCTATTTTCCGGTCATCCAAAACGGTGATGCCCGCGGCACGGATCGCGGTGAGCGCACCCGGGACGTCCGGCAGATAATATTCGTGGTTGCCGGTGATGAAGTATACGCCGCCGGGCGGATGCAGTGTGCGCAACGGCTCGATCAATTTTTCTTCATCGCACACGACACCGTCGTAGAGATCGCCGCCGATCAGTATCACGTAGGGATCAAGTGTGTTTATCTTTGCCGCCACGCGTGCGGTGAATTTTTCCCGATAGATATTCCCCAGTTGGAAGTCGCTCACAAAAACGATCTTTTTGCCTTTCCAAAAATCGGCGCGAAATCCGGGCAGCGACGCAAAAGGAACTTTTACGCGCGTGACCTCCGGGCGCTGGCTATGCACGGTGCCATAAAGGTGCAACAAGAACGCCGCACCGAACGCGATGCCGCCGACGAGCGCCGGCGACACGTATACGTCATGCGCATAAAAAACATCCAGTGTGAAATAGAATATCACCGCGGCGCCGAACAAAAAGTGTATGAGCCCGAACCAGTACGCCGAAAACTGATAATATCGGTCCACCAGCGTGCCCTTATAAAAATGTGAGAGGGCCGATGCGGAGACAAACGTGAGCGCGAGGACGATAAACAGGATCTTCAACCACGCGCCACCGATGCCGAATGCTGCAACAAGCGTGGCATACACCGCGAGGTGCACAATAACAAGCAGGATCTCGAAGACGATAAGACTTGCAATAATAGCGATGGGCATGATTAGTCCAAAATCATTACGCGCTCTCCGATATCCTCCTTTGGCACGTGGATGAAGAATGCGAGGAACGATCCGACGAAAACGACCGCCGACGCGATGAGGAACACCGTCGCATATCCAGAAACCTCGGCCTTTAGGATGATGAGTCCCGTGAATTGCTGCATCAATTGTACGCCTGATCCGTTCAAGACGCTCTGGCGTGCGATCGAGAACACATTCGAGTTGATGACGTTATCGAGAATGGTGCTGAAGATGGCGACGCCGAACGCACCGGAAATGTTCCGAACAAGCGCAAGTATCGCCGACGCTTCGCCGATCTCATCTTTTGGCACCACCTGCGCGATGATGTTGGTGCGCTGTGGCATGCCGAAACCGAGACCAAATGCCAATATGACAAGTGGGAACATGATGGCCAACGCGGTCGAGCGCGCATCGATGAATGAAAAAAGATAAAGTCCGATGGCCGCCACAAACGTGCTCGCAAAGATGACGTATCCCGGTTTTATTTTTCCGATCAGCTTGCCGCCGAGCGGCGCCGCCAACATCATCGCCGCCGCCATTGGAATGAAAAGATAACCGGTTTGCGTCGCATCGTATCCCAAAAATGTCTCGGCAAAAATAGGGATAAGAAAAATGCTTCCGATCATTCCCATGAACACGATGAAGTTATTCCCCAGTGTATTTACAAACGCGGGGATCTTGAAGAATTTAAAGTCCACGATCGGCTCTTCCTGCCGCACTTCGATCATATAGAACAAGGCAGCGAACACGATGGTGCCGATGTAGCACGCAATGCTCGATGCGGACGACCATCCCCACGTCTGCCCCTGGTCCAACACGAAGGTGAGGGTAAAGAGCGCGGCGGCAAGCGAGCTTGCTCCCCACCAGTCAAAGTGCGCATGGCGTTTCTCTCCCACCGATTCATCAATAAAGGTAATCGCCAAAAACAATCCGATGATGCCGAGCGGGATGTTAATGAAGAACACCGCGCGCCAGTTAAAATTGTCGATAAGCGGGCCTCCGATGAGTGGGCCGAACACCGATGCCACAGCGAACGCCGCGGACCAGATACCGAGCGCCTGCGCGCGTTCTTTGAAGTCGGTGAAGGTGATGGCAATGATCGCCATCGCGGTCGGATAATCCGCGGATACCGCAAATCCCTGGATGACGCGAAATATGATCATCGAAGGAAGATTCCACGCAAGCGCGCACAGTCCCGATGCGATGATAAAGCCGATAAAGCCGATCAAATATATTTTCTTTCGTCCGGCGGTGTCTCCAAGCTTTCCCCACACCGGCACGAATACCGCGTTCGCCAAAATATATGCCGTGGAGATCCATGCCGCATCCGCTACGCTGATGCTAAAATCGCCGATGATCTTCGGCAACGCAAGATTGACCACGGTCTGGTCAAGGCGACCCAAGAAAGTCCCGAAGATGACGGTACCCAATACCCACCAGCGAGCATTGCTCGGTTTTGTCTTTATTTCTTCTTCTTGCATATATTGGATTGATAAAAATGAGAGGCTCCTTCTTTTTACACGCTCACGTTCCTACGTGGCATTTGCGTGTAAAAAGAAGGAGCCTCTCATTTTTACTGCTTATATACCCAGATCTTTGCCGACATGCCGTTTTTTAACTGCGGATATAGTGTCGGGTCGAAGCGCACGTAGACGGCGAACTGGTTCGTCGGCCGTTGGTCGGAGATGTTGAACACAACACTACTCTGCTCCGAGGTCGGCGCCACCTCGTCCACAACACCCTTGAACGTCTGTCCACTGAAGGCATCCACCGTGAACGTCGCCGAATCGCCGACCTGAATATTATCCAATCCCTTATTTTCATCAAGATTGCCGACTACGCGGAGCTGGGTCGGGTCGATCATCGTCGCCACCGTTCCTTGCCCGGTCATGGTATTCATATACTGGCCAATATTGTTGTTGGTGGTAACGATCTCGCCGGCGGTTTGCGCTTCCACCACTTGATTACCCACAAGCGCGATCGGTTCATTCGCCGTTACCATGTCTCCAGGATTCACATACATTGCCTGAAGCACGCCCGAATTTGCCGGCGAAAGGTTAATGAGCGGCGCCTGGATCTGCGATAGGTCAATGTTCACCGTTTTTGATGAAACGTAATAATATAATCCCGCACCGACACCGCCAATAACAACAATCGCCCCAATGACCCAGACCATTAATTTTCCGCGACCGCTACTTGACGGTTTTTTTTCGTTTTCAGGCATAGTGATGATTAAAAATTATTTATCGTATCGCCGACATTCAATCCCGACGTGATCTCCGTCGTGCTCGCCCCCACGAGCCCGACCTGCACGGACACTTTTTCAACGGCACTTCCCTTTTGCACCAATACAAAATAAGCATTGTTATCATTGATCACCAAATTGCTCGGCACCGCGATGACGTTGTTGTGTTCCGCCTCAATGATGTGCACATTCCCCGTCATACCGTCTTTGATCTGGCTATCGGGATTCGTAAAGTGCAGCGTCACCATGTATGCGGCCGCGCCGTTCACCTGCGTCTGCGCCGCGTCCACGGTACTGACCGTTGCGGGGAACGTTGTGCCGGTGCCGAATGCGTCAAGCGTCACCTGCGCCGCTTCGCCGGGTTTTATATTCGTCACATCTTTTTCCGAGACATACGTTTCAATTTTAAGTCCGCTGGCATTGATGAGCGTCATCATCGGCGAGCCGGGTGAAACCACCTGACCAATCTGCGCAGTCAGATTCTGCACGGTACCGCTGAATGGCGCCACGAGCGACGCATGATCGAGCGCCACCTGCGCGTTGGTCGCTGCAGCCTGCGCCTGTGCTACCGCTGCTTGCGCTTGCGCCACTACTGCCTGCTGTGCCGCGATCGTCTGCGGCGTCGATCCTGCCTGCGCAAGCGCGAGCACATTCTGCGCCGCCGTGAGCGCGGACTGGTTTCCGGAAACCGCGCTGTTGGATCCTTCGATTTCCGCGCGCGCGGCCGCAATATTGCCCTTGTATTGCGCGAGTGTAGCGGCTGGCGTTGACACGCTCGTGTTCGCGCTATTCACCACGAGCGCGATGGTATCAATATACGATTGTATCTGCTGAAGATTGGCTGTTGCCATTGCCGAAAGCGATGCGGGATCGAACCCGGTGCTCGTTGCATTCAACGCCGCGTACCATGCCGCAAGTGCAGCGCCGATCTGCACGCGCTGGTTTTGAATGGTGTTCACCGTACCTTGCGCGCCATTATTCGGCACAAGAAGCACCGGATTGTCCGATTGCGCGTTGGAGAACATATTGTCGAGCTGATTGCGCACTGCGTCATCGGACGCGCTGTATGCGTTGCCGACGGCGATGCCGAGCGTCTGATCCGCACTCGTGACGGCGCTCTCGTCGATCGTGATCTGTTGCGGGCGCGTGCCGCTCGCAAGCTGGGACAGCTGCGCCTGCGCGGCCGCGAGGCCGCGGTCGCCTGTTGCACCGCAGCAGCCGTCTGCTGTACTGCGGCATTCAATTGCGCCGAATCAAGGTCGGCAAGCACCGTCCCTGCCGACACTTGGCTTCCTTCACTCACATCCACTTGTGCGATCTGTCCGCCTTCCTGGAATGACATCACCGCGCTATTCTCTGCCAGCACGCTCCCGGGTTCATCCACCGACTGGACGACATTCCCCTTCGCCACCGTCACAGCGCCGAACGTCGGTGGTGTTGCGGTGCTGATATACCAATACGCTCCGCCCGCAGCGGCGAGCAATACGACGACCCCGACCGCAATATAATTTTTTGCGAAAAAAGTTTTCATGCGCGTGATAAAAATAAATTATGAGTTATTTTTTATTATTTTCCTGATGATGGCGATAAATTGCGCGCGCTCCGAAGAGGTAAGGACGCCGAAGGTCTTTTTCATCTCTTTCACCTTTTTAGTGAGCCCCCGCTCAAGGAGCTGTTTTCCTTTTGGCGTGATCGCCACGCGCACCGAACGACGATCGTTCGGATCGAGCACCCGCGCGAGCAGCTTTGCCTTCACGAGTCCGTCGATCATAAGCGTCGCGGCGGGCGGGGTGACGTGGAATGTCTTTGCCACATCATGCATATGCGGCTTGCCCGCGTCCTTGACGTATTTGAGCGTCTCGAATTCCATCAGCGTGCATTGCCCGGCGCCGATGTGCTTGTGCATCTTGTCGCGCATCAGCCGCCCCATAATGAATATGTGCGACACGAGCTCCTCCATGGTGGCCTGTTTGTTCGGCATAATAACTATTAGGTTACTTAACTATTTTAGTATAGCGCGGGAGAGTGCGCAAAGTCAACTTGCCGCTGGGGATAGCGACGGCATGCGCCCGATAAACACTTCATCCTATAATGATTTCTCCCGTTCAAAAATAAAACGTTGGGTTCCCGTGCCGATAATCTTTATTTCACGATCTTCTTCTGCGACCGCCTCAAAGACCGCCTCGCCGGAGACCGGACCGCGATAATGCCATCCCTCCACTTCGAGCTCTTTGATGGTTTCTTCGATCGGGCGCGTGCCGATGCCGACCTCGACGCCCTCGGTATCGCCCATTTGTACCGCGGCATTGTGTACCACCTCATCTATTTCACCCTTGGACGGCTCCACTTCTTCCGCAGCCATGCTTTCAAGATCTTTTTTCCAGTTTTTGAATTTTTCACTCATAAGGATATAATAGCATTTTTATGTTAATTTCCCCCAAACTTCGCCTCTCTCACCAATCCCTCAATAAGCAAATCCACGTCGATGGACGCAACGCCCACCACTTTGTCCGCGCCGCCGTAGTAAACATAGAGTTGGTGCCTCAACACGACGGCGCCGCACGGGAAGACGACGTTCGGCACGATCCCCTGCCGCTCGTATGCGGGCGTGGGTTCGAGCAATGGGTCATGCGTGCGGTACAAGATCTTTGACGGATCTTTGAGGTCAAGCAGCGCCGCACGAACGTTGTAATGCCCGGTGCGTTTGGAAATGCCGTGATAGAGCAACAGCCAGCCGTACGGCGTTTCGATCGGCGGCGCAGAGATGCCAATGCGTTTGGAATCCCACGCGGTATCGCGCGGGCGCATCAGCACCGCACCCCCGAGATACTTTCCGTTTTTAAACTCGAGGTCGTCCACGCGATCAACCCAAATTTCGGTGCCAAGACGGTGCAGAAAAATATATTTCCCACCGATCTTTTTTGGGAAGAGGGCCGCATCCTTGTCATCCATATTCGGTGGCGAGATCAGCACCGGCGGCGTCCACCTCCATTGGTGTGCTACGAAATCCTTTGCGTCGATGGAAACAAACGCGACGCGCGGCGGATCCTGGCCGTCGTATGCGGTGTAGCACATATAGATGCGATCGCCGATATGCGTGATGCGTGGGTCCTCGCAACCGGAATTGCCACCGGGATTTTTCTTCTGCTCAAAATCAGCGCGCGGGGTATAGATCGGTTCCGGCAACCGCTCGGTAATGTCCACGCCGTCCGGCGATGACGCATAGCCGATCACCGACGTGTTGTCCGCCGACATTGCGCGATAGAGGATATGCACCTTGCCGCCTTCGTAGATCGCCGCGGGATTGAACGTGGCAAGCGATTCCCATGCATGTTCCGCAATCGGCGAGATGATGGGATTCCCCTCAAAGCGCCGCAACTGCCGCTGTGCGGTGAACACCAACTGCTCCAATAATTCTTTTTTCTTGAACGTCGCCACGCATGAGGTCGTGTCCGCCGCGCCATAATACACGTACACGTTCGCGCCGCGGATCAGCGCGCCCGACGGGAAAACGACGTGCGGCACGCGGCCATAAAACTCGTATTCCTCCTGCGGCACGATGAACGGCCGCTTCACCTCGCCGACGATCTTTTGCGGGTCGTTGAGATCGAGCAATGCCGCCTGAATGCCAAAGATCGGCGGTGGCGAAAAATAGTTATAGATGTAGGAATAAAAGATGAGCCAACCATTTTTTGTTTTGAGCGGCGCGGAACCGACCTCGATCTGGTCATCTCTTTCATTCCGCTCAAAGTCAATGATGTGATGATCGAGATCCTTGTACCACGCATCCCAATATTCCTTGGACCACATTTGCTCCACGTTATCAAAAAGCGCGAGACAGATCTTTGCCGGCGGCCGGTCGGTGTTCACGGTGATGAGCGCGGCGATCTTCCCACCGACGCGCTCCGGAAAGAGCGCCATTGCCTTCGCGTTGAACGTCGTCACGAGATGCCGCTCGTCGATGGTTTTAAAATCCTTCGTGATAGCCACCGCAACCTTGATACCGTCCGCCGAAAAATCGGAGACGGCGGTGTAAAAAATATAGATTCGGCCTTCAAAGGACGTCACGCGCGGATCCTCACAGCCGTAGCGTTCCCACGGTTCGGTCGGTGCGACGAACTCACGATGCGAGCCAAATCGAACGGCGTTCGTGCCGATCGCGTGGCCGATGGAGGAAACTTCCACCTCCATACCATTCACCTTTTGCTTCGCACCGGCAGCGCGAAAAAGAATATGGATCTTGCCGTCGTGCCCTTCCACCACCGACGGATTGAATGTCGCTTCCGCCTCCCACGGCACCGACGGATCCGGAATGAGTATCGGATTTTCCGGCGATCGCTTAGCTCCGGCCATTGGTTTTCAGCTTCGGCGCACCGTAGGTCTTCAACTCGCTCAGGAATTTATCCACATTCGCCATCGCGACGCACGTCACCGAGTCGGCACCCCCGTAATAGACATAGAGCTCGCCATCGTTGATCACCGCGCCGCAGGAATACACAACGCCTGCCTTGAATCCATGGTTCTCATAATCAAAATCCGGCTCGAGGATCGGCGTGCGCGAGCGATAGAGAATTTTTGTCGGATCATCGGCATCAAGGATCATTGCGCCGAGCTTGTAACGGTTCGGATCGCGAATGTCCATGGCATGATAGAGCAGCAGCCAGCCGTCTTTCGTTTTAAGCGGCGGCGGCCCGGCGCCGCGGATCCAGCTGTCCCACGCGCCGGTGTTCGAAATACGGTCGTATTTGCTTTTAATGACCGTTTCCTCCTCGTCAAAATCATCAAGGTTGTCAAAATAATCGACGAGTATCTTTGGAGAAATGCTGTGGAGGATCGCAAACTTGCCATGGATCTTTTCCGGGAACAGTACCCAATTCTTATGGATCTCCCCAGACGGCGAGATCATCGCCGGTTTTTTCCACTTCCAGTTTTTTTTCAAAAAATCCTGGAGCGCGATCGAGGATAATGCGATGCGGATGGAACCCCACCCATCGAACGCAGTGTAGGTAAGGTACACGCGATCGCCGATCAGCGTCAGGCGCGGATCTTCACACCCGCCATTCCATCCCCCGCCGGAAAAGTACGCGGGGCTGAGTGGTTTTTGTTCTTCTTTCGGCGTCGTCGCTTTCGTGGACAACGGCACATACGCAGGCTCATCCGGCCGCTCGGCGAATGAAATTCCGTCATCGCTTGACGCATAGCCCAAAACGGAAACGTCATCGCCGCCGATCGCGCGGTATAACAGATGCACACGATGGTCCGCATAGATCGCACCCGGATTGAACGTGGCCTTCATCTCCCAATAATTTCCTTCGCGCGGTTCGATGATGGGATTGCTCTCATGCCGCTCAAGCTGATGGGGACGCGGTTGCGTGACCGTTGCGCGCACACGCCGCACGGCGCGCAATAATTTCTTCTGCCGCTGGGTGCGAGACATGACCGCCTTTTTTGTCGGCGCAATTTTTTTGCGTAGTGGTTTTTTCTTCTGAAGCCGTTGCTTTTTTTTACTCGCTTTTTTTAACGGCATGGTAAAAGTGTTGACCGACCAACGCCAAAAGAGCCGACCGGCGCCCCGTAAGCTACGCTTGTATTATATAACTTTTTTTCATATACGGATATTGCCTGTGGATAACCAAAAAATCTCCGCATACGCGGAGATTTTTCACTGCTTATTGTCCGGCACTCGCGCCACTCCCGGCGCCATATCCCCCGCCCGTTGTACCCGCAGACCGCACCTGGATCGTCTGCGCGGTCAAGCTGCCATCGGAGTTCGACATTCCCGCGACCATCACGTTGGTTCCCACTTTCAACGCATTGACCGAAACCATCGTCGGTTCCGACACCGACGTGGAGGTGGAATAGAATACCACTTCAGAATTTCCATTCGCAAGCTGAAGCGTAATGCTTGAGCTACCCATCGTGGCGATAGCCCCGGTCACCAATCCGCCACCCGCCGCACCTGCCGCTGTCCTTCGCGTGGAAGAACTATATGCGCCGGCAAATCCGGCTGCACGCGAAGCTGCACCGCTCGCCTTACCCCAGAAAAATCCTCCACCCAACGCTATAATTGCGATCACCAACCACACAATATGCACTAAATATTTTTTCATGTTTTTATTTAATAATTTCTTAATCTTCTTATATTTCGACCTAACGACCTTTTCTTTTAATTTTTTTATCCTGTTCGCCCGTGAGTGAGAATGAGGCAATGTGTTTTGAGGCATTTAATCTTCCATGCCTCAAAACACATTGCCTCATTCTCACTCATAGCGCAAAGCTTCGATGGGGTTGAGCCCCGCTGCCCTGCGCGCAGGATAGTAACCGAAAATGATGCCGATGGCGGCGGAAACGAAGAACGCAAGAAGGATGTACGGAATGGACACACTGGTGGCCACACCGGTGACGAGGGATATGACGGTGGCCGCGAGCCAGCCCAAAATGATCCCGACCAGCCCACCACTGAAGGTGAGCATCACCGACTCGGCAAGAAACTGGAGGGTGATGTCCTGCTTCTTTGCGCCGATCGCTTTGCGCAAGCCGATCTCGCGCGTGCGTTCGGTGACGGTCGTGAGCATCATGTTCATGATGCCGATGCCGCCGACGAGGAGCGAGATGGCGGCGATGGCGGCGAGAAGCGTTGTGAATGTGCCCGTCACGCTCGATGCAGTGGAAACGATGCTCGCCTGGTTCAATACGGTAAAATCGGCCTGCGCGCTGTTTGCGATATTATGGCGCTGGAGCAATAACGTCGTGATGTCATTCTGCACCTGCGTCATCGCGCTCTGTGTGGAAGCCTCCACATCAACTTCCGTCAGATATGCGCTGCTTCCCAAAAGATAGTGCTGGTCGGCGCCGAGCGGTACGTAGATCATGTCATCCTGATTACTGAAGCCGGTCCCGCCCTTTGCGACGGTAACGCCGATCACGGTAAATATATTGCCGTTGACCCGTATCTGCTGACCGATTGCCATATCCGGCGTCGCGCTTGCGTTGGCGCTCGGCGCGAAAAGGCCCTGGAGCACCGTCGGTCCGATGACCGCAACAAGATTCGAATCGGTGACATCGGTGTCCGTAAAGAAATTTCCGTCGGAAACCTGAAGGTCACGCACCTGCAGATATGCCGGCGTCGTTCCCATCACGCTCGTGTTCGCGTTGTTGGCTTTGTAGACCACCTGGTACCGCCCGCTGATCTCCGGCGCCACTGCTTCCACGTTATTGACCGACTCGATCGCGGTCGCGTCATCGGGCGTAAGCGTCTGCGCACTGCCCGCCGCCGCACGGACACCGGACCCAAAGCTCGCCTGCGCGCCCGGCGTGATCATCACCAAATTCGCGCCGAGGGAATCGACGCTCGCCTGAATGGATGCCTGCGATCCCTGCCCGACGGCAACGAGTGCGATCACGGACGCAATGCCGATCACAATACCGAGCATCGTCAAACCGGACCGCACTTTATTTACGGTCACCGCGCTATAGGTCTCTTCAAAAAGATCACGTGTTGTCATGGGGAATGTCTTTTTCGTTTCGCGCAAGCCGTTTATGCTTGTTCTCTTCGTCGGTCACAATATTGCCGTCAAGAATATGGATGATGCGATCCGCGTGTTCCGCCACATACGGCTCATGGGTGATAAGCACGATCGTCTTTCCTTGCCCCATATTCAATTTTTGAAATGTATGCAGTACGATCTCGCCGGTCTTCGAATCAAGATTTCCCGTCGGCTCATCCGCAAGGATGAGCGCCGGATTGTTCACGAGCGATCGCGCGATGGCCACACGCTGTTGCATGCCTCCGGAAAGCTGGTTCGAATGGTAAGACCAGAACGCTTCGGGGAACGCTGCGTCGGCGAGCGCTTTCGCGGCGATTTTCTCGCGCTCTTCCTTCGGCATGTTGGCGTAGATAAGAGGGAGGGAAACATTGCGAAGTACGCTCGTGCGCGGCAATAAATTGAATGATTGGAAGACAAATCCAATTCGCTCACGACGAATATCCGCAAGCTCCTCGTCGGACAACTTTGAAACATCCTTGCCGTCCAGGAAATACTCACCGCTCGTCGGCGTGTCGAGCGCGCCCAAGATGTGCATGAGTGTCGATTTGCCGGAGCCGGATGGTCCCATGATGGCGACAAACTCGCCCTCTTTTATGGAAAAGGTGATGCCTTTTAAAACGGTCACCTCGGTCTCCCCTGTTCCATATGCTTTTTTAATGTCCCTACATACAATGATATCTTTTTCCATATGTCGTTGCTACGGCGCTCCTGCGGGGCGCGTAAATCCGCCGCTGCCACCAGTTCTCGCACCAGTGCCGCTCAAAAGTTGGAGCGCACTCGTGCCGCCGGTCGTTGCCGTAGACTTCGCTGCGGTCGTCGACTTGATCGTCTGCACAATGATCTGATCGCCCGCATTCACGCCGGAATCGATCTCGGTCATCGTATCGTTCGCCAGGCCGACGATCACCGGCACTTGCTTTGTTGCCGCAAGGACAATACCGCCATTCGCGCTCGACGCAAGGTCAGCCGCAGAGATCGGGGTTGAGGGTTCTAAAATATATGATGTGCTGCCCGATATCGTGACCGCGGCGTTCGGCACCGCGATGACGTTCTGATCCACCTTGGTCACAATATTTGCCGTCACGCTCATACCCGGTTTGACCTGATTCGTACTCGACGTGTCCGCCGGCTGGGAGAACCCGATCTGCACGGCATAGCTCACCACACCCTGGCTTACGGTTCCCACCGGGCTGATCTGCACGACCGTCCCTGCAAGCGAGAGATCAGGGATGGCGTCAAAAGTAAGTGTCGCCGGATCACCCAGCGATACCTTTGCGGCATCGATCTCATTCAGCGTCACCTGCGCCACCTGGCCGTCGCCGACGATCGTCACCGCATTCGATCCCGCGGTCTCGCCGACCACGGCGCTGATCGCGGAGACAACCCCCGAGATCGGCGCGGTCACCGACGTATAGGCAAGATTTTGCTGAGCGGTAGTCAGATTATCCTGTGCGGTCTGTGCGCTGATCTGCTGGCCGAGCAATGTGGTTTGCGTAGGTCCGGCGAGTGTCTCGGCGAGCGTCTCGCTCGCCTGCGTCAGCGAATTCTGCGAATTGATAATGCTATTTTTATCGCTTGCGATCCCCGAGATCGTGCCCTGCGCGCCCGATACCGCGCTGCTCATAGTTGACGTATAGGTGGAAAAATTATTCTGAAGGGTTGTGGCGGAAGTGGGAAGGGACTGGCTGCCGTTCTCCTGCGCAGGATAGTTCTCGGACACATAACTGAAGAGGTCCTTTCCGGCCTTCACCGTCGTGTTGATCGCCTGCGTCGTATTGTATGTTTCGGTAAACAATGAATCCAGCGCCTGCGCGTTCGAGTTCACACTCGCCGCATGATAATCCGTCAGATTTTTCTGGTACGCCGTTACGGCGGCGGCATATTGATCTTTCAACGCGGTCTCGTAGGGAAGCGCGCCTGCCTGAAGATAATTAGGAAGAAGACCCACGAGCGCATCCGGATCGTTTTGCGTCTTGCTGATATCGGTCCCGTTCATGAAACTCTGCAGCCCGGTCATCACCGTCTGCAAATTAACAAACATCGGACCGAGGCTATCGAACCCGCTCTGATAATCCTGCGCGAGCGTTGTGGACGCATTCACCACCGATTGCTCCCCCGTCGTGACAGCATCCTGCTGTTGCAAGAGTGTCGTCGTCGCCACCTGATCGGTTTCTTGCGCGGAAAGCTGCGCCTGCTCCAATGAAAGCTGCGCCTGCTCACGCGCGCGCTGCTCGTTCGTCGGATCAAGCTGTACCAAGAGCTGTCCCGCGTACACATGCTCTCCTACCGTCACCGGAATGGACGTGACGTCCTCGGAAACTTTCGGCGTGACGTTGATGGTGGTCCCCGCCTGCACCTGGCCGGTGGCGGAAACGGAAGAAACGATCGTGCCCGTCGTCGCATCCTCCACGACATATTTCGTGACGGTCGGCGCGACATTGGCAACACTATACCAATAATACCCTCCGCCAAGAAGTACCACGACCACGATGATCGAGATTATTTTGTGTACCCGCGCATACTGCAGGATCGCGCCTAATGTTTTCATGATAATTTATATTAATAGGTAGTCGACGATGGTGTTGAAAGAATGCGGATGAAGTGGGCGTCTACCTGCCCCTCGCTGTTGGGCTCGCCGATCACTGCGATCTGATCACCCATGACGACATCCCCGATCGTGATGTTGCCATTGCCATTGCGAATAGCCGTGCTTGAAGAAATCGTCACCGACTGCTCGTTTCCCTGCTGATCCTTCACCGAAATAGTGGACGTGCCAAGATCGATGACCGTCCCTACAACACCGTGGATTGCCACCGGCATAGGAGGCGCCATCAATCCAACCGGACCACCCGGCACGGCGCCGTAAAATATCCTGAAATAATTTTGATCAAAGCCCGACGCAAAACCGGCGCGATCATATCCCACCGAAATGCCCAACCCGAACACCACCACGAGGACAATCAGCCCTCCCAATATCCATAGAATCGTCCGCACTATCTTTGATTCTAAAAAATTGCTCATGCTGCCGTAAAGAATTTGCCGGCGCGACCATGGCGCCAATTTTGAAAGAGCGATGCCTCGTCGATAAGCGCCGCCATGGACCAGATCGCGAACATCACCCCGGCCAAAAGCAACGCCGTGGTGAAGATCGGGAACGATTCCATGATGGAGAGCGCGAAGTCGGGGAAGTTTGCCGCCATCGAGGAAAAGTCGGAAAACATGAGCGAGAATATCTGAAAAAATCCCGATTGCGAAAGGCTCGCCACCAGGTTGATATATCCCGCCACCGCCACTCCGACAGACACGCCGAACACGCACGCGGAAACGGCGATCTTTGCGCCAAGGATATTCCGTTCGCGCCGGCTGATGCGCAACAATATCTTTTCCGTAAGACCGGCCGGCGGCTCGGGAGAGGTAAAGGTCGCAAACAATTTTTCGTAGTTGGGGTTCATGGAGATACGAGTGTCAATTACCCTCAACTATACGACCCGCTGGCCGCTTTGGGTGCCTCGGCAAGCATTTTCCTCAGCTGAATGAGCGCGCGGCGATGCTTGCTCTTGATAGTATCGATGGGCTCCTGGAGCGCATCCGCGATCTCCCGAAACTTGAGATGTTCGGTATAGCGCAATAAAAGGACGCTCCGATAGGTGGGGCTTAATTCCTGCAACATGTGGTCGAGATCCGCCTTGGTCTGTTTTCTTTGGAGCAACGCATCCGGCAGATCGGCACTTTCTACATACGGCGCGAGGAACGCATCGAGGTCGGTCTCCCCTTCTTCAATTTTGGAAAAGAGCAATGCTTTTTTCTTTTTAATAGAGTCGAGCGCCGTATTCTTTGCGATCGTGAGCAGCCATGTCTTAAAATTCTTTTCCGGATCGAACTTTTTTATGTTCTTCCACACTTTGATAAAGACATCCTGCACTACGTCGTTCGCAATATCGGCATCGCCTACGTAGCGGTAGACAAACTTATAGACCATCGGCATATGCCGGTCCACAAGCGCGGCGAACGATTCGCCGTCGCCTTTTATAAAAGCGGCAATAAGTTTTGCGTCGCCATCGCCCGCATGCGCCGCGCGTACCTCATCAACACTTTTTTGTCCGCCCCTTCCGGGAGCGGCGAACGAGGCGTCAAGATAGTTGGCTTTGATCATGTCACTTTTCATTTTACCTCTTTATCGCTCGCGACCGTAGAAGCCGACGAGTTCCGCATGCGCGACGACATGCTTGTCTATTTCTTTCCGGAGCGCCGCCACCGGCGCGGCTTCGGGGAGATCGAGGATCGCGTCGAGCGCATAAAGTTGGAAGTGGTAGTGATGCGGCGCTCCGGGCGGCGGGCACGGACCAAAGTATCCCACGCGGCCGGCGTCGTTCGTTCCTTCCACGCTCCCCGGCGGGATGCTCTCTTCTTTTATGAGCGACGTCCGCGGATCGATGCTCCATACCGCCCAGTGCGTGAAACCGCCCGGCAACGGCGCATCCGGATCGTGCATAATAAGCGCCAAGCTCCGCGCCTCCGTCGGTACGTTTTGTATTAAAAGCTCGGGGTTCATATCCCCACTGTCACACGTAAATTTTTTCGGGATCACACCCCCGTCGTCAAATGAAGAGCTTGTGATGATCATGCTTGATTGATAATACGATGATTTGAGTGAAAAGATTTCATTTTATAGGCCATTTTGATGCTATTCTGCGATCGCCTCGGCACCATCGTCAGCCAGGAATTCGCCGTATTCCTTCTTGAGAAATGTCGCGTCGCGCGGCTTCGTAACGCCCGGATAGCGCCACGCGCTGATGACCTTCCGCGCGTCAGCGACGTCCTGCACCATTACCCAAATCTCCTGCGTCCACGATTCCTTGCCGGCGGCGCCTGCCCGACCCGCCGCGGTCTTTATGGACACCGGCTGCATCATCGCCACTGTCTTTGGCGCAACGCCCTCCTCCACGCGCTTTGGCGAATGGAGTACGTGACGCACGCGCGCCGGCGACAGGCGGTAGTGGTTCATTTTTGCCCGTGCATGAAGGGTCCATTGCAGTTGGATCGGCTTTTTAATAAATGGCATCCATCCTATTATACCGCGCCGGGCATTAAAAGGAGATAAAAAAAACACCGGCCATCATCATTGACGGCCAGCGGAGCAAGCCCCCTTATCCGCTATTCCGCGAGATCAGCTTCTTAAACTCCTCCACCATCGGCACCTGTTCCGGTTCCACGACGTACATCTTGGCGCTGTAATACGCGGTCCAGTCCGCAAGATTCAGCGCGTTGAATATCTTGTTCAATTCGGTTTTCCCTTGGAGCAAAATGATTTCCGTTTTGAAACCGCGATCGCGATAGAGCTTCTCAAGCACATTCATCCGCTTGATGATGCGCCGGTCGTCGCCCGCGTCCTTCAAAAAGATAAAATGGAAGTTGCGCGAGAGCGGCAACGTCTTCGTCTTAACATCAAAGCCCGTCATCTCGTTGTGGTTCAGCTCCGGCACCACGTTATAGAACGCGGGGATCTTGCTCGTCTCGTTGAACTTGATCTTCCAGTTCGCGGCAAGCGCGCCGTTGCGCGTGGACGCGTAGATGATCGGCACCGTGCCGAAGACGCGCCGGGCAAGGTCTTTTCCGCGGAGCTCTTCGCGCGACGGATGCAATTGCGTTGCAAGCAGCTTGGATTCCGCGAGCAGATTCTTCTCTCCCATCAGCGCGAGCATCGCCTTCAAGCTCAGCCCCGTTGCCATGCGCGGCTGAAGGTGCAGATCCGGCATCCGCACGTATGGGATCTTTGCCTTGTCCGCCATCGAAAGCAACTTTCCTTTTGCGGCAACGACGGCGATGGAAAGTTTTTTTGCCTTTGCCGCGGCGAACGCATCGATCACCTCTTCGGTACTGCCGGAATATGAGCTCAAAATGATCAAGCGCTCCTTAAGGTCTTTTTCCGCGAGCGGCGGCAAACCGTAGTTGGACCATATAACGACGTCGATCTCCGGATGCCACGCCGTGATGATGTTCGCCGCCAGATGCGATCCGCCCATCCCTATAACCACAAATTTGCCAAACTTCTTTAGTTTGGCGGCGTTCTCGATATTTGGCTCAAAATCGAACTGTTTACCGTAGGCTTTTATATCGTCCGAAATCATAACTAGTATTATACGCTATTTGAGGGATTTTGGGTGCTTTTTGACGGATACTTGACATAACATAATATTATGGTATATAATATAGCCAGTCCCATTTTCAGATTGTGAGGGTTGAGATGCTATCGAAGATCGGCTCGCTCCTTTTCTCCTTATCGTTGTTCATTCTGGTCGCTGATACGGTATTCCTTACCTCGCTATCTTGGGGACAAGAGAATTCTCTTCAGCACCTCGTGGACATCGTCATGCTCAGCGCGGGAACATGGGGATTACTCACCTGCTTTCTGGTTGTTCGGGCGGTGGATTCCTTGTCCAAACCCATACAAGTTACTCCTGCCCGTCGAGAGCAAATTCTCCGTATGATGAACTGGAATTGAGCATAAGACGGCCGCCTAATACACGGCTCTAACAAAAGAGTTGCCACACCCATGGCAGCTCTTTTTCTATAATCTGATTTTATTTCTTCCCCTGATCTATCGCGTGCCCTCCAAACCGGTTGCGAAGTGCAGACAGCACCTTTCCGATATAGCTCGGCGCGCGCTTTGAGCGGACGCGGAACTTGAACGAGTCTTCGATGACGGGCACGGGCACCTTGAACTTCTTGCCGGTCTTGACCGTCCACTCGCCTTCTCCGGTGTAGGCGACGGAACCGGAAACGGTTTTGAGATCTTGACCGTACATTTTATATGCTTCGCCGAGCCAGCCGACGAGCTTAGACTCGATAACGCTGCCGCGATTGTAGACTTCCGCTACCTGCTCAAGGTCCAGCTTGAACGGCGACTTCTTCATAATCGCAAATCCTTCCGCGAGCGATTGCATCATGCCATACTCGATGCCGTTGTGCACCATCTTTACGAAGTGACCCGCGCCCGCGTCGCCGAAGTACGAATAGCCGCCCGGCACGGAAAGATCGCGAAAGAGCGGCTCCAACCGACGGAACATTTCCTTCTCACCGCCAATCATGAGCGATCCGCCGTTGCGCGCGCCGCCCGGCCCGCCGGAGAATCCGACGTCCAAAAAGTGAATGCCGCGCTTTTTGAGCAGCTTTGCACGTCGCATCGAGTCTTCGTAGAACGCGTTCGCCGCGTCGATCACGACGTCGCCCTTCTTTAAATGCTGAACAATTCCGTCGGGACCGAATAATAGATCGTCATTCCCCTTTCCGGCAGTGATCATAAGCCAGATGATGCGCGGGGACTTGAGCTGCGCCACAAGGTCGGCATGCGAGAACACGCCCTCGATGCCTTCTTTAATGATATTCTCCACCGGCGCGGGCGAACGGTTGGACGCGACCACGCGCCAGCCCTTCTCGTGCAACTGCCGCGCGACGTTCGCGCCCATCTTTCCCAAACCGAAGATGCCGATCTCTTTTCGCGCGAGCGCGCGTCCGGCGGAAATCTTTTCCGCATCGTCGTCGTGCGGCGGCGGATCAAGCAACGTCGTTGCCTCGGCAACGACCGCTTCCGAATCCGGCGCATAGCGGCGCAACGGCACAAGGCCTTTTGCCCATCCTTTTACGATCGGGTCCACAAAATGCCACATTGCGACGACCTCGCGCGACGAAACAAAAAGCGTCTGGTCGCCGTTGATGCAATCGAGTAGAAGTTTTTCGTATTCCTCCGTGTATTGCGACTGCCGCTCGCCCTGCCGCAGGTCGATGGTGAACACGCGCTCCTCCATTTCCATCGCGAGCCCGGGCTTTTTTGCCCAAAAGCGGATCGTGATGCCCTCATGCGGATCCTGCCGGAACGTGATCGAATTTTTAAAGTGCATCGGCACGTCCGTGCCAGGTTGCGCGGCACCGTAGAGCGCGCACAGACACGGCTCGTCGTGTTTGAATACCACCTCTATCTCCGTCACTTCCCCATCACGCCGCTTCGGGTCAACGACCCGCTTGCCCGCCTCTATAAATATCGGCACACCTTGCCAGCGCGGATGCGAGAGCTCGAGCACAATTTTAAAATAAGTCTCCACTTGCGATTTTGGATCCACGCCTTTGATACCGCGATAGCCGTCATACTGTGCGCGGAACGTCTTCTTGGACATCTCCGACGGCGTGATCGGCTTGATCGTTTCGAGCAACGCGGCACGAGCGTTGCGAATCGCATCCGCACTCATATCGCGCGGCTGGTCCATCGCGACGAGCGCGATCATCTCCAGCAAATGATTCTGCCCGACATCGCGCAACGCGCCGACGCTTTCATAGAACGGACCGCGATCCTCCGCTCCCACGTTTTCCAGCTCGCGCACATTGATCTTTTCGATCAGCTCACGTCCCCAATTATCCTCAAAAAGATTATTGAGGAATCGGAACGCCAGAATATTCTGTAACGTCTCTTTTGCGAGGTAATGATCGATGCGATAGACCTGCTCTTCGCGGAACAGCCGCGCGATGCGCTCGTCCAACGCCTTCGCGCTCTTTTCGTCACTGCCGAACGGCTTTTCCACCACCACGCGCGCCCAGCCCGTCGCGGCGTCGCACAGTTCCGTCAGTCGCGCCTTGTGGATATTCGTAAAGATCATGTCGTAAAACTGCGGCGGCACGGAGAGATAGAACAGCTTGTTCGAACACGCGCCGTGCTCGTCGTCAATTTTGCGCAAGGCGTCGCCGAGCGCGATGTAGTCCGCGTACGCATCAAAAGTGATTTTGTGATACACCACCGTCTTCAAGAACGACGCAATGGACGTCGGCGACGCGTGTTTCACCTTCACTTCCAGGATCGCCTGGATGTGGCGCTTGAGGTCATCGTCCGTCCAATCGCGGCGCGAGACGCCGACGAGGCGGAATTGCGGCGGTAATAATCCCCGTTCGTGCAGATTAAAAAGCGCCGGCGCTATTTTTTTTGTCATAAGGTCGCCGGTAACGCCAAGCACCACGAACGTGGTCGGCAGATGTGATCTTGAATTGGTCATAGTTTATATATTTTACCTCTGAAATATCTTCATAACAAATTTATCGTCAGAATATGGGACGCTCCTTTCAAAAACCAGCAGATTAATGGTTTTTGAAAGGAGCGTCCCATATTCTGACTAGTTATACACCTTCGATTTTATAGCCATAGCCATGCACGGTTTTTATTAATTTCTGCTCGTGGCCTTCGTCTATCTTTGCGCGAAGGAAGCGCACATGGACGTCTACGGTGTTGGTGAACGGGTCGGCGTTGATATCCCATACGTGCTCCAAGATCATGCCACGCGTAAGAGTAGTACCAGCGTTCCGCATAAAATATTCCAGCAACGTGAACTCCTTGCGGTTGAGCCTGATCTCAATGCCCGCGCGTGTGACGGTGTGCGCGAGCGTGTCCATCTCCAAATCCGCGATGATGAGCTTCGGCCCGGTCAATTTCTTCTCGCGCCGCAGGAGCGCACGGATGCGCGCCAAGAGTTCCGCCACAAAGAACGGTTTGGTTAAATAATCATCCGCCCCCATATTGAGCGCCTCTATTTTGGTGTGCGCGTCGTTCACGATGGACAGCATGATGATCGGAAACATTCGCCCTTTCGCACGGATCGCCTCGCAGATATCAATGCCGTTCTCGTTGTTTCCGAGATTGATATCAATGATCGCGACGTCATACGGATTGACCTTCGCCCACATGAGCCCCTTCGCGCCCGACTCCGCCCAATCGACCGTGAAGTGTTCGACCTTAAGCCCGTTTATTATGAAATGCGCTATCTCCCGCTCGTCCTCGACTAATAATATTTTCATACCCTCACCATACACTATGCACATTAAAAATATATTAAATAATTTATCAAGAAAAGGTAAAGAAAATGCAGGCAAATACCCCAGCACATGCCTTTGAGGGACGGGTTCCGCGCTGCTGCGCGGCCCCTTACGCTCGCCGCCTTCGCGGCTCCGCGATACCCCCAAAGGCACGTGCTGGGGTATTTGCCAACGTCTTCACCTTTTCTTTCTAAAAACTGGGATTAAGAAGTTTATATCTTAAATTCATCTGTCTGGCGCCTCTGATATTACGCCTTATTTTATAGGAGCTTGAGTAGACTTGACATATGTTTAATATATATGCTATAATGCATCCAGTGCCGATTAGTGAAGAACTTGTCGGATCAAATTTTCGGCGAAGAGCCGAACCCTAGCTGAAGAAGCTTGGAGAAGGAGAAGTATGACACACGCAGGAGAAGTTCTTGCATCGATAAGGCAGTACAAACGGTACGGGGATATGCAGGTCATAAGTCCCATACTGGTCGTTGTCCTCATGTTGCTCGCACCAGGGATTTTGCTCGCTCGTGCAACGGAGCAGCAATTCAACATCGCAGCAACCATCTCTCTCGCCCTGTTTATGGGCGGAATCTTCGTCCTTGGATTTTCTTGGCGTAGAATGGATAAGATAAAACGTCTCTCTCAACGCCTCGAAGCAGAGTTCAGCTATGCGACAGGGCTACTTCCTCCGGATAGTAGCGACTGGGTTGCCATGAAAGTCATCCAGCGCGTTGTGGATGATGCAATGGCCTCAGCAAAAGGCTATCGCAAGCGGGAGTTCGATCGCGAGGATGCTCTTCTCGATGAAGCAGGGAACGACGCCGCGTCCATTGCTTTAAGAATTGAGAGAGTGAGAAAGGATCACCACCAAGTCGAGAAGGCCAAAGAGCTTGTCGCGTCCTATGTAGCACTCTTCAGGCTGTATCGCTTTAACGCCTCCGAGAAATAGGACTGTAGAATACACGAGAGGTCTCCACGTGAGACCTCTCTTCTTTTTTTATATATCACCTCCTCAAACAGATTTTACTTCTATTGCCCCGACGAAGTCGATACCGCCAGCAGCGTGATCGTAAAGTGCAGCGTTGCGTTCGGAGGGATCGTCGCTCCGGCGCCACCTGCGCCAAAGCCGAGCGCCGGCGGAATGGTAAGCTCGCGCGTGCCGCCTACTTTCATGCCCGGCACGCCTTCGTTCCATCCCTGGATCATCCCTTTCCCCGGAGTCGTGTCGCCTATGATAAAGCTGAGCGGCGTGTGTCCGGGAAGCAGCGAACTATCAAAGACTGTGCCATCATCCAACTTGCCGGTGTAGTTCACCGTCACGGCGTCGCCGAATGCGGCGACCGTTCCCATTCCGATCGTGTCGTCTTTTATTATGAGTCCATCCATGGTTGTTATTGATTGTCCCGCCGCCGTAGGCTGTGGCGTAGGAACGTTATTGTTATTATTTGTTGCTGCCGCTGCCGACGTATTTGTTTGAGAACTCGTGTTTGCTTGCGAGTTGCTGATACTGTTCGCGTACCACGCCCCCACGCCAATAAGTGCCGCCGCGATCACTACATATACCGCGAGTAAAATGCCTTTCTTCATAAAATTATTATTTTGATAATGCTAAACGACCGTTACTTTTTCTACCCCTACTCCTACGAAATTTTTGCGCCGGGAGGAACATCGCTCACGGGCTGAATGATGACCGGCGCGCCATCCTCGCCGTGCGCCGCAAGCAGCATCCCGTTGGATTCCATGCCCATCATCATGCGCGGCTCAAGGTTGGCGATGATCACCACGCTTTTGCCTACAAGGTCCTCCGGCGCATACGCCTTCGCGATGCCCGAAAGGATCTGGCGCGGTTCCGGCTCGGCGATGTCGACCTGAAGCTTCAACAGCTTCTCCGAACCCTCCACGCGCTCCGCGGAAACTATTTTTCCGACCCGCAGGTCGGACTTTTGGAACTCGTCTATGGTCATCAGGAGTGAGTATAGCAAAAAAAAGCCGTGAGATAAAGAAAGGCCCAGAGCAGCGAATAAACGCTGGCCTGGGCCAAATATCGCCTGACGGCGATGAAGAGCTACTTACCAAAGACTACAAGCGAATGCGCTGCCTGACACAGATCTCCGTCCGACAATGCCGAAGAAGTAACGCCAGTGGATTGGCGAGACCCGTTCATTATCATAGGACCCGCCTTGAACCGCTTCTCAAAGTACCAGAGTCCCGGCTCCAGTTGGTTCAAAAACTCGAACAGCTTGTCCAGATTAATGCCTGGAAAGCGGAAAGAACTCTTGATGTGGACGTTGCCGCACTCGTCACGGATGATAAGCAACGAGAGCGCGAGGTTTTTGTCCCCAAACAACTTGTAGGGAACCTCCTCTGCCTCGAAGTAGTCCATGACGTGCACAAGTCCTGCGTCCCGACCCTGAATCTTGAATGGGCGGATTTGGTAATCCGTATTCTGGATCGCACCACGGCGCGCCGCTATCCTCTTCGCCTTATCGTTCCACCAATCGATCTTCTCGATGATCTCCTCCGCGCTCCGGCCGCTCGTAAAGAGCTGCCTGAAGTACAGCGGGAGCGTGAAATCAATCACTTCCTTCTCCGAAACGTTGAACCCATCCCACAGCTGCTTGAGTTCGGCGTACTCGGGGTTGAAAAGTGCATCCCAGGCACGGCGCCCGTGGTCCATGAAATATGCGTTGACCACGTCCATGCCGTGATCGAACACCACATTCTGGGAATCGTCTCCCCCCTTCATCACGTGATAGGCGTCCCGCAGGAGTTTAGCGATCGCGTACCGGCGGTTCTTGAGGTTGCCGGTCTTGTTGTTCTCATTGATAAGACCGACCAGATACTTGATTGTTCGGCCACTCCGCGTTTCGGAAGACATCAGCTCCACTTCAGCAGCAGACGAGCCGAGCTGGTGGTACTTCTTGTCGCCCACGTCAACGAGATAAGGTTCGACGCCCGGCGTACACATCGACCGCCAGCGTGCCATGAGTTCAGGGGTCGGCTGGTTCACGTCGCAAAATGCGACTTCCAACCGGAATGCTTCGGTCCGATCGAGCTGAACGCGCTTGTACGCGACGTACTTGTCAATGGGAGAACGGGCGGGTACTACGACGATCATCAACGGCTTTGTGATAGGCATGATCCCTCCTAATGAGATCCTCCCGTTTTCAGCGGGAGTGCGGTTGTAAATGAACTGCTTAGCGCTGCATCATTGTGCAGAACGCCCTATCATTGCCACATCGGCAATGATCGCAACAGACATGCTGTCACGCGTTTGGTAAGAACTTTCGTTCCGGCCAAGCGCGTGACAGCAAATTATATCTTGATGGCCGCTGCTTGCTTGATGATCTCGCCAATCGTCACCAGAGGAAGCCGTGTTGGATTCGTCCACTGCGGACGAACACCGCCATTCTGAATCGTTCGGGCGCGGGTATCGAGATACCACTCATCCACTCCCTCGATTCTCCCTGCGGCACCGAGATCTTTTTCCGCAATAGAAAGAGTAGTGCCTTTTTCTTCCGCCTCAGCCATCCGTAAAAATGCGGCGATCTGAGAAAGGTCGAACATTTTCTTCTGTTGAGTGATGATATTCACATGACCCGAAGACATTTTTTGCACGACGAGATCGACTGACCGCTGAGCACGGAGATATCCCGCCATAGCAATTTCATCGGTCTCGATCATCACCATCTTGATCGGACCCCGCGCTGTTTGTACTATGGCCTCATGCGTTTTTCCCGCCCTGAACTTCTCCTCATATTCCCGCGGAAGATCTTCGGAGCGCTTCTTTTCCTCCAAATGATGCGCGATAAAAAGTGGCATCACCGTCTTGATGATCAATTCCTGGTCATCGGGCAACGCACGGTTCATATTGCTTACGAGCCCCGAAAGACCGAACGCTCGATCGATCGGGTCATTGGAGAGGGTTCCTTTCCCAAGAAGATCATCGCGGCGGGCGTATTCAAGAAGTTTCCTAATCGATTGATTCTTGTGTATGCCAAGCTGTTCCGCCACTATTTGCGACATGCATTTTTCACTTTTTCCGTCCAAGCCGGCATGATGATCGAACATTCCCCCTCCCATATCGAGAAGAATATATCCTTCTTTTTCGAGCTCGGCGACGGTCTTTCCTTCTGGAATGTTTATCCAAAAAAGATATTCGGCATCTTTGATGCCCGGAAAACGCTCTTCGCCAAATCGGACAAGCAAAAAGCACGCGATAAGGGCATCAACCTGAACCCGCGGAAGGGTGACTATTTTCCACTTGGTTTTATTACTATTTTGCTCCATAGGAAGCATTTTAGCATATTTTTAATACGCTGTCAAATTGCGATTTCAGCCTGATTTATCCCCCTGTTACCTCATGCTTCGCACCGCCCTGTGCCATATTCATCTGATGCTCTTCGGTGTTCAATAAACCGCAATGTTTCCATTTTTTCTTACTACCACACGGGCATGGATCGTTACGCCCGATCTTTGGGCCGGAGCCCCTCTCGCTCGCGGGTGCGGCCGCGGGAATGTTCAATCCAAATTTCGCAGCACCGTTCGTGCCGCCGGCATTGCCACTCACCGACGCACCCGCACCTGCCGCTCCCAAGCCTTGCTGCGACTGCGCCACCAGCTTGAACATATTATTAAAAATCCATCCGTTAAAATTTCCCCAGAAGCTCTTGAACAAGATGCTTGCTTCGTGGCGATACTCAACGAGTGGATCGCGCTGCGCGTACGCGCGCAAGCCGACGGACTCTTGGAGCGCCTCAAGATCTTCCAGGTTCGTCATCCATAACATATCAAGGATACCGAGCAGTTGGTTCTTCGCGAGCACGTGCTCCGCGACCGCTGCGCTCTTTGCGCGGATGGCTTGGATGAAATCGTCTTGGGTTTCGAGCGCGGGGGCGCTCGTGGACGCGTCGGCGGCACCGGCATCGGTGATACCCTCGTTCACGATCCCCGCTTCCCTGAACGCCTTGCGCGCGGCTTCCGTGGGCGTCGGCGCATCATCATGGCCATATGCCACGGGCTGGCCGAGCGTTGGCGCGATCGCCGCGTTGAAGTGCGCAATTGCCGCATCCGCGATGACGTTCGCGATCGCCTCCTTGTCCGGCAGCTCCAAAAATTCCGTGCGGCGCTTATAGACCGCGCTCCGCTGGCGATTCAACACATCGTCGTATTCAAGAAGGTGTTTGCGCATGTCAAAGTTTGCGCCTTCCACTTTTTCCTGCGCTTGCTCCACCGCTTTTGTGACCATGCCGAACTCGATTGGCTCGTTTTCCGGAAGGTCGAACCGCTCCATCATCCCTTTAATGCGATCACCGCCGAAGATGCGAAGCAGGTCGTCGTCGAGCGAAAGGAAAAATTGTGATGAACCCGGATCGCCCTGGCGTCCGGCGCGGCCACGGAGCTGGTTGTCGATACGCCGCGCTTCGTGGCGATCGGTGCCGATCACGTGGAGACCACCGAGTGCGCGGACCTTCTCCGCTTCCGCCGCATCCGGCGGATTGCCGCCGAGCAAAATGTCCACGCCGCGCCCGGCGACGTTCGTCGCCACCGTGACGGCGCCCGAATGTCCCGCCTGCGCGATGATCGCGCCCTCGCGCTCGTTGTTCTTGGCATTCAACACTTCGTGCCGAATCCCCGCCTGTGAGAGCGCCGCACTGATCAGCTCGTTCCGCGCGATGGATGTCGTGCCGAGCAATACCGGCTGGCCTTTCTTTTGCCGCTCGCGAACGTCCGCCGCGATGGCGTTCAACTTGGCGGTAAAATTCTTATAGATAAGATCGTTCAGATCGTGGCGCGCAAGGGGCCGGTTGGGCGGAATGCTTTCCACTTCCAATTTATATACTTTAAAGAATTCCTCCGCCGACGTCTGCGCCGTTCCCGTCATACCGGAGATCTTTTTATACATGCGAAAATAATTCTGGATGGAAATTTTTGCGTACGTGCGCGACTCTTGCTGGACGTTGACTCCCTCCTTTGCCTCGATCGCCTGATGAAGTCCTGCCTGATAGCGCCGGCCGACGAGCAAGCGCCCGGTGAATTCATCTACTATATATACCTCGCTGTCCTTCACCACGTAATCCTTATCGCGGGTAAACAACGCCTTTGCCTTGATGCTCTCCTCCATATAATGGACCAGCCGGATGTTCTCCGGCGCGTAGATGTTCTGCACGCCGATCAGCTTCTCCACCTTTTCCACGCCCGCGTCGCTGATGGTGATGGTTTTCTTCTTCTCGTCCACCTCGTAGTCGGCATCCTTCTCCAGATTCATCGCGATACGCGCGAACGCCTTATAAAAGTCGCTCGATTGGGCGTCCGGCGCGGCGATAATGAGCGGCGTCCGGGCTTCATCTATTAATATACTGTCCACCTCGTCGATGATGGCAAAGTTGTGCCCGTGCTGGACGCGATCCTCCGCGCGATAGATCAAATTATCGCGCAGGTAATCAAAGCCGAATTCGTGGTTGGTGCCGTAGGTAATGTCCGCGCGATACGCTTCGCGGCGCGAGACCGGGCGCAAAAATTCCTGCTGCACGAGGAAACTTCCCGTGGTCTCCACTTTTTTCTCTTCAGCCGCTTCGTCAGTCTTTGGAATTTCCCATTCGGGGTCGTAGACGAATGCCGCGCCGGGAATGATGGAGCCGACGCTGAGTCCGAGCAAGCGATAGATCTTTCCCATCCACACCGCGTCGCGGCGGGAAAGATATTCGTTGACGGTGACGACGTGCACGCCGTTGCCGCTAAGCGCGTTCAGATATGCCGGCGCCACGCCCGCAAGCGTCTTGCCTTCTCCGGTCATCATCTCGGCCACCGCACCGCGATGCAAAACCAATCCACCAAGAAGTTGCACGTCGAATGGCCGCTGGCCGAGCGTTCGCTTCGCCGCCTCGCGCACGAGCGCGAATGCTTCGACGGCGATCTCATCAAGCGCCGCGTCGGTGGGCACAGCAGCGTCGCCAGGATCGGCGGCATCACCGGCCGCCGCCTTCACCCGCTCCCGGAGCGCCAAGCTTTTTGCGGTCAATTCGGCGTCCGTTAGCGCCGCCATTGCGGGCTCCAAAGCGTTGATTTCCTTAACTTTTTCTTCGAGCGCCGCGAGTGAGCGCTTCTGAAACATCTTTTTTATTCCTTCAAGCATCCCAACGATTATAGGCGATTATAGAAATAAAAAACACCCCGACGAATGCCGAGGTGTTTTTGAAAGAAGGACTATGCGCGCGCTTTCTTCTTCGCGGTCTTCTTTGCTACTTTCTTCGCTTTCTTTTTTGCTGCCATGATGATAATTTTTTTATAGTTTATCGGGTTGCGACCACTCCGATCTATTAGCTTTAGTATAGCAAAATGATTTTTCGATTTTTGAAATTTCTGTGGATAACTTTTGTCGCGCCGCTTTTTAAAAAAAATGCCGCACGAGGTGATGCGGCACAAAGATTATTTTTTCTCTCCGCGGGAAGGATCTTCACGCTTCTCTTTATATTTTTCTATCTCCATATGCAACATATCGCGCACTTCATCGATCGCCTTCCGAATGTCCGACGCCGACGCTTCTCCGCGCAAAACCCTTCCCGGCAGACGCAGATCGGCGCGTGCCACAAATACCTCGTCGCCCTTGCGGTGATGGTTGGATGAGCGGGATACCTCGAGCTTCAGTTCCGCGACGCCGTCCCGGTCAAACGCCTTCACGAATTTGGCAAGTGGCATCAGCTTTTTCTCTATATATGTCTCAAGCGGCGGGGTCACATCCAGCGTCTTTTTTATGGTGATATTCATTGGTTTTATTATAACAGTTGTACTTCTTCCTCCAAAGCGATACCGAACTTTTTCCGCACTTCGGCCTTTGCGAGCGTGATAAGATCCTGCACGTCCGGCGATCGGGCGCCAAGCACATTCACAATGAAGTTGGGATGCTTCGGCGAGATCATCGCGCCGCCAGCGGAGACGCCGCGCAATCCGGATTCGGCGATCAACCGCGCGGTAAAAATGACAGGGAATGGATCGACCTTGACACTGAACCGCGAACCGCGCAGAGTGAGCGTCGCGTCGCGAAGCGCTTTTTTATATTGCGCGCTCCCCTTCGCGCGCACCGCATGGAGCGGAATGTTCTTGAAGATGCTCCCGATGTTCGGATGCTCCATTGGATGGCGCTCGTTACGGTACGCGATCCTCTCCTTTATTACCTTCGCGATCTCTTTTTTATTTCCTTTCGCAAGCGCGAACGTTGCCGACACAATAATTTCCGCGCCGTTCTTCTTTTTGAAAATGCTCTGGCGATAGCCGAACGCGCAGGCGCGGGCGGTGCGCGTCACGAGCGTCATCTTCTTTATATCAAAGCTCGTCACCGATACCACGCTATCCTTTGTCTCCCCGCCAAAGCAACCGGCGTTGCCGCGTACCGCGCCGCCGACCGTACCCGGAAGACCGCCCGCCCACTCCATCCCGGCGAGCGAGTGCGCCACCGCGCACTTCAAAAGATCGGCCATCGGCACCCCCGCGCCGACCGTGACCGCGGTTCCCTTCACTTTTAGATCCTTGATCGCCACGCGCAAAACCAAACCATCAAAGCCGGCGTCGCCGATCAAAATATTCGTTCCACCGCCGAGCACGAACACCGGGAGCTTCCGCTTTTTTGCCTCTTTGACCGCCCACCGCACTTCGCTCGCGCTCTTTGCATCAAAAAAAAATCGCGCTGGCCCGCCGATTTTATAATGGCTGAACTTTGATAACGGCACGTTTTCCTTAAATTGTGGCATATATATAGATAATGGTGTTTTCGGGCAAACAAAAACCGCTCCGCCCAAGACTCTAACAAAAACTGCTCAAAGTGCTGGGCGGAGCGGCTGTGGTGACCTCCGGTTCTGTTTGTATTGAACGAGTGCTCAATCAGCCTCTCCATAAATGAGTATACCGAATGTCCCTCTTGTTTGCAAAACTAGCGATCGACCGCATTGCGTACCAATGAAATGATAAGATTTTTCATGACATTGAGCGCTTCGATGGGTATGGATTCGTCAAGTGAATGAGAATTCCTGCTTCCCCTCTTAACGCTGATGGTTGGGTATTTCGCCCCGAGAAAATTTGCTTCTGTGCAAAAATATCCTCTCCCTAGTGAAAAAGGCGCATGCACAGCATCGGCTGATCGCTCGGCGATACGAATGAGAGCGTGGTCTTGTTCCAATGAGGACGGTGGTACTGCATCCTTTGTATTTTTTGTTAGCCGATAACCGCATCCCGTCTTTTCACAGACGGCCTTGATCGTTCTTTCCATCTCGGTAAAAATCGCATCGATTTCCACTTGGCTGAACGCTCTTACCTGTCCCTCCATCTCCACCAGGTCAGGAACGACATTATTGCCGATGCCGCCTTTTATCGTGCCGACATTCAAAACTTTTCCGTCTTCCGTCCTTCCAATGGGAAGCGCTGAAATTATTTCCGCAGCCGCGATCATCGCATTTATTCCTTTTTCCGGCGCACCTGCGGCATGGGCTGCTTTGCCAACGACGGCAAGATCAAATGGCACTTCCCCTAGTGTTTGATGAATAAAACCGCCGATAGGACCGCTTCCATCAAGAACGAATGCAAAGTCAATCTTATCTGCGAGATCCAAAAAGCTGGCCCCCATTTTGCCGCTTTCCTCCCGTGTGGTAAATGCCGCGACGATGGAAGGGCGATCCGTTTGCTTCGAAAGTTCTATTAACGCCCCGATTAAAGGGGCGACGCTGCCTTTGTCATCGGCTCCTAAAATCGTAGTTCCATCACTTTTGACCACCCCATCCTCAACGCGGGGACTAATTCCTTTTTCTCCAGTCTCGACGGTATCCATGTGGGCGGTGAAGAGTACCGTTGAAGGAATTACTCCGTTGAGCCGCACAATGAGATTTCCCGAATTGCTATTGTTCATTTTCCCGGAATTGTCGAAATTTGATTGAATCCCGTTTTCTTTAAGAATTCCCTGAATAAAAGTCCCCACTGCCAATTCCTTTCCCGAAGGCGAAGGTATGGCGACAAGTTTGCAAAAAAGATCCGTTATTTCATCCATAAACATAGTATACCCGAAGCACTGGGATTCCGCGCGGGGAAAGGAGTGTTGACGAAGCGCATTGGAAATATGCTATCGAGAAGTCTGTATAAACTAAAAACCCCTTGCGGGGTTTTTAGCCAAACAGAATCGTGTGGGTTATAGCTCAATCGATATCGTCGCTGAGCTATACTCGCACCCATTCGAGAACATTATAGCAGACTCCAGAGGAAAATGCAAGGGCTGCGTTGCGCCGAACCCCGGATCGCTATGCAATCACCGCCAGAGCCCTCTTCTTGAACACAAAGTACTTGTATCCGACGAAGTTCCAGATGAACGTCACGAGGATGCCCGCGAACGGGGCGACGATATCCACCCATAGCGTCGTCTCCGGTCCGACGGACTTCACGAACGTCGCCACGGCGACGTTCGCCGCCCAACCAATGATCGCAACGGTATAAAATCCCGTCACCTCACCGGCATTCACCTTATCCGTGGAACCGAATGTCCAATTCCTGTTCCAGAAAAAGCTGTTGGTGGTGGCACACAAAAATGAGATCGCTTTGAACGCGGCGAAGGTCGCGGTTGAAATACCCGCGCCGCCGTAGAGAAAGGTCTCCAAATTGAAGATGCCTATGTCAATGAAACTATTCAGTGTTCCCACTGCGGCGAACTGGCCAAATTGGTAGAACGCCTTCCACCACTTCGCGATCATCGCGCACAACCAGAGCGCGAACGGTGCGAAGAGCGCAAAGAACACAAAGATGCCGATGCGCACGGCGAACGTCAATGGAAAGTGCGTAAGCGTATTCGCCAAAATCGGCTGGATGAGCAAGCCGACCGCAGCGCCGATGGTAAGGCTGGCGAGAAAATCTTTTCGGGTCATTGTTCTTGATATGCGCGGAACACTAGCGCAACGCGTACGTTATCGTCACGTTATCCGTCACGTCCTGCGAGCCCGGCTGGATGTTCGGCGTGGAAACAGCCGACGATGCTCCCATCGCGACCATTGGCATCGCCTCGTTATACATCGTTACCGGAGTCGGAACATAACTGTTCTCCGCAACATTCACTACCTCGCCGAGCGGCACGCCCGCCTGATTCGCCATCTGCACCGCTTTTGTTTCCGCTTTGTTCATCGCATCCACCCGCGCGAGCGCGACAAATGTGTCAGGGTCATTGAAAGTGAAGTTCACGCCGCCGATCTGATTTACGCCGAGCGGCGCGAGGCCGCTCAACACCGTCGCGACATTGGTAAGATCATGGATCTTGACCGTTACCGTCTGCGTGAGCGTGTATCCCGTGATGGTGTTGCTCTGCATCGTGTTGTTGTAATTATACGTCGGCTGAAGATCGTATCCCGTCGTCGCGATGTCGCTCGTCGCGATATTTTGCGATGCGACGAACTGCAACACTGCGTTCATCTTTTGCGTATTGTTCGTTGCGAGCGTCTGGGGATTCTGTCCCTGCGAAACCACCGAGAACGTGATCTCGGCGAGATCCGGCGTCGCCGTCGTCTTTCCTTCCGCCGTCACCGTGATCGTCCGCGCCGGAGGCACCGATGCCGCCCACCGCACCACCGTCGAAAATCCGATCCCCACAATCCCGATGATAAGCGCCGCCAACAATGCATCCAGCAACACCCAAAACCAAAACTTTGATTCGTTCATGTTCTTGTTTTTATATATTTATTTTTTACCCACGTTAATTATTTTTTTGAATTCTTCGGCCTTGAGACTGGCGCCTCCCACCAGCGCTCCGTCTATTTCCTTCAATTGTACAAAATCGACCGCATTCCCGCCATTCACCGATCCGCCATACAAAAATTTCGGTGACATATGCTTTTTTTTCTTTAATAGCTTTTTAATGAACGCCGCCATCTCGCGGGCATCCTCCGGTTTGTCGCTCCTTCCCGTGCCGATCGCCCAGATCGGTTCGTAGGCAATGTATAATTTCCCGGCTTTTAATGAAACATTCTTTAAATCCTTCGCCAGCTGCTGCCCCACAAATCGTTTTGCCACCTCGACGCCTTTCTCGCGCACCGAAAGCGATTCGCCCACGCATAAAATTATTTTCATCCCATCGCGCATCGCGAGCGCGATCTTTTTATTGATCATCGCGTCGGTTTCTTTGGCAAACCGGCGCCGCTCCGAGTGGCCGATGATCACGTACGTCACGCCAAGCGAGCGAAGCATCCGCGGACCAACCTCGCTCGTGAACGCACCCTGCTCTTCCCAAAACACATCCTGCGCGCCGACGGCGAGCTGTTTCCGCGCGCGCGCGGGCATGCGCCGGAACTCTCGCGCGATCTCCTCCAGGTAAATGAACGGCGGGCAAAGCGCCGCCTCCACGCCCCGCGCGCGCGGCATCTCCGCCACTGCCTTAAAGAGCTTCAATGCCTCCGTCTCCGTCTTCGGATGCTCCTTCCAGTTCGCCGCGATGAGTTTGCTCATAGGATGATTTTAACATACAATCGTATGCGGCACGTACGCAGTTTTACGGGAGGAAAATATGGAAATACGGGAAGGTGTTTCCGTAGAGATCGTGCATCTCAATCATTTGCCGCCAAAAGTATTGGCCCATAAGCTTGGGACGAGGCGGGAGGGAGCGATCGGCATTGTCGCGGTCGCTGTGGAACCGGGCTTTGACAGTGACGCGATTCGCGTCGAGCACCGGGAACCGTTCGGCGAAAAGACTGGCGAATGGGGAATCTATTTCCCCGGCGAGTATGAAGCGATCCCCGACCTGCTTTCGTAATAAGCAACGCACCGCGATAAATATTTTTATCGCGGCGTTTTTTATTGGCATATGCCACGGAGGATGGGACAATGTTAGAACTTTTTTAAGAGTTAATTCGTTAAAATGATCAATTTTCTTGGTACTTGACAATGTTGTATATAATGTGGTATTATACTAACCATGTTAAATACCACCGTCCCCTCCACTAACCAAACTAGAACAAGTAAGCTTTATTTGGATGAACTCGGTTATTTACGATTTAAGCGCTGGAATAGATTGTTGCATCGCTATCTAGCGGAAAAGAAGTTGGGTAGAACCCTTGGATCTTGGGAGGTCGTTCACCATATCGATGGCGATAAACGCAACAATAGACCTGAAAATCTTTTAGTTTGTAGTTGGGAAGATCACGATGCAATCCATCGAACTAATGTTCTGTTTTACGGTGATTGGCATAAACCTAAAGATGTTTAAAGAATATTATGCGAAACACTTGGGCGGACGCGTTTAAAACCTATGATTGGGCTGCGGCAATCCCCGATCCGATAGTGGCGAGAAAGCAAATCGGGCAGTTGTTAGCACTAGTCTGATATTGCACAGGGGCAGATTTGCTTTATTGATTACCCTACCGCGGCTTCCACTATTGTTTTAGCGTGGGACGATGTTCGAACGATTTTGTGGCATAATATCCAACACTAGACAAATTTCTCCATGCGTCGATTGAATTGAATAAGATTTTCTTTGTTCTTTTGAAGATATTTCTTCCAGAAGGGATATATCTTTTTCTCCAGCTTTCTCAATCCGCTATGACCATCTTCAAAATAGCTCCCCGTACCACCAAGGCGGATCTTCAATTCATTATCAGTGGCCAATTCGACGATAGCGTGCATAACTTCTTCCCGTTTGAACCGGCCATCTGTTTGAAGATGGAGAAATTCATGCATGAGGTAAACGGTATTATAATTCTTCCAGTCCTTCCGATACGTCCATCCGATGGCATTTTGGGAAGGATAATTTCTGCCATTCGGAAGCGCGGGATGGGTGATCAAGACAGTAGCGCAAGAAGGGTCGAGCGGCAATCGTACAATATCGCAAAATTCTACGAGGGCGCGCCTTTGATTTTTCTCCCACTCTTTCTTAACTTTGAATAAACTTTCCTGCGTTTCCTTTACTATCATTTTGAATTCCTTAGTACGCAATACGGACACAAAGAAACGTTTTACCTCCGCAGAGCAACGAGGAATATCATCGGGAGTATCGACGATAAAAATACCCTTATCTTCATCATGCACCACTTTTCGCGCCCTCTCTTTTATCCATCGCCATTCCCGAGGAAATTCTTGGTGAAACGCATCAAAATATTCTTCTCTTCCGGGAAGATATTCCCATGGAACAATCTGCGACAAGAGATATATTTTATTAATACGAAAACGAAAGATATCCATGCATTCATCTTACCAAAAATATCTACGATTTTCTTGGCGGAAAGGGAGGGATTCGAACAACCATGTTTAAAACGTCCCGTTGCCTGTTTCTAAGAAGACAGGTTTTATAGGGCTTACAAGTCGGTGTACACCACTCTGGACGCATTTAGAACCGCTTTTTCCAACAAGATTCCATCTTAGACAGAATCCAAATTACTCTTTCCTTGAAAGTAACGCAGCTAGTTCAGGCCGCTCTTCGGCTATGCGTTTTTCAACAAGTTCAATATTGCGGGTGGCTGTCGTGGGGTATTGATGTGGGTCAGCATCTTTGCTCTCGAACGCAATGGCATCCCCTACTTTATTCATAGCAAGTGACAGATTTTTAGTTTTTTCTTTAGCTTCATCATATTGCTTGCTCGCATCATTTACCTTCTCCCTAAGATTAAGATCACTCTTATTGGCGAGAAACTCATTCATAGCATCGTGATCTAGCTGTTCCACCCTTTTCTCTTCCGCGAGCGCTTCGAGCCAAAGAATCCTCTTCTTAAAATAATCGTCTTGTAAATCTTCTATGCTTAAAACTCCTTTCTCGACAGCCACTTCCTTTGGCGGAATTTCTAATTGATTTTCTTCGACAGGATTCCCTTTTTGTTCAAAATTCATACTCGTAGACTATCATAGCCCAAAAAACATTGCAAAGGTTATATCAGTACACCACTCTGGACGAGTTTAGAACTGCTGCATATTACACTAACCCCCATATTCCCGTATAAATCCCCACTAATATATCTGGCTAAGGATATACTCCCATGTCCGCTGCCAATGACCCTGGTTCTAAATGATAGTCCGAAGATGAAGTAAACATGGGGTCGGCGTCAATGTCGTCTGTTCCGCCAGACCATCCTTCGATATCAGAATAGCTGACAACATCAGATGGATTACCTTTTGATTCATAGACTGCAAAATTCGTTGATCCGCCATCGGTAATCACATTTCCTAACGCAGGATTACCAATGAACGACATTGGTCCCGTGTTCCCGTAGAGAATTGAATGGCTAATAGTTATATTGCTACCTTGATCGATTCCGTAACCAAAGCCACCAATATCTCTACTGGCATAATTATTGGCAACGGTAATGTTGGTAAACACTCCACTGGATTCGGGTTCGATATATATTCCACCTACTGTAGTAGCATTATTATTGTCAATAAGACAGTGATCCATAACGAGACCGGTGGTATGGTTTGCGTAAAGTCCCCCGCCGATATACGCACTATTCTGAGTGAGGTGGCACGATTGTATTGAAACATAATTTGCCTCATACGTGAGGATACCCCCGCCCATGCCATTCGCTTGAGTGCCAAGATAGTTGCTGGTGCCTTTTACGGTTAAATCTCTGATAGTGACATACGAGGCGCCATTGACCATTATTCCAGTAGTACCGCTAGGCGTAATAATCGTTTGATCAATGCCAGCTCCCTCGAGACAAATCCTGCTTTTTTTAATAATGATGCTTTCGTTATAAGTCCCCGCCCCCACTTGGATGGTATCGCCAGGATCAGCAGCATCAATAGCGGCTTGGATTGTTGGGTAGGCACCGGGTACGTTTCTTACTACTTCGCCACAAATAGGAGGGGTTACGGTATTTTGTGGTTCGGCTGTTAATTCCATTTGAGAATTAATCGCACCATCACCGCCTATATCCATATCAAAGTAGGTATCTGAATTGGCATCTGTTCTGAATATAAATTCCGTTGCAGTATTGGGGATGAAAAACGAAGCGGATTGTATTATTCCCCCCTCTGCTTCATTCGTCCAGTTGAATGGCAGTTGCTGCGAAGCAGTAGCGTTTATTGCCGACACTGCCGTGCCATATTCATCAGTAATCATTCGAAGATTTTCTGGTACGGGATAGCTCGCTGAAGTCATGGCAGTTGTAGACGCGTTCCGAACCTTAAAGAAAAGCGTGAGGAGCCCATCGCCCCCAGATTCGGAGTCGTAGAGAGATGTCCCCGAAGAAACGGTCTCCACAAGGGATACCCCAACTAAATTAATTTCCGCCCCGTACTCCGTCCAAGCCACCGATGAAGAAGGGTATGGATATGTTCCGCTCGCGACCGTTACCGGACTGTTACATGTCGGGCAAGTAAATGTCGGCAGTGAAAAAGGAGTGTTAGTTGAAATCGCAAGAACCGTTGCAGTAAAGCCGGTTGTCGTCGTTGATGTTATGATCGTGGAAGTGGATGCCGCCTGAGTTGGAACTGTCGTGCTGGCGGCAATTAAAGTATCTTGTGAAAAACTTATCCGTTGCTGATAATCAAATTCATACCACAACGCGCCGATTGCTATTACCAACACGCAAAAAAGGACGATCAACGCAGTGCTGAATTTAATCGGCCGATTCATACACTAATGATAGCAAATTCCTCAGTACCACCATCGGGATTCGAACCCGAGTTCCCGCCGTGAGAGGGCGATGTCCTAGACCAGGCTAGACGATGATGGCATATGCTTACCGAGAGATTATAGGGATAAATTTAAGATTGGACAAGACTCCTTCACCATCCAATTCCCCTATCAATAAAGAGCTTGCTATACTTAATCCGTGAAGATTGAATCATATAAACTCATCATCCTCCACGGATGGAAGCACGACAAGAGCAAATGGGACGGGTTTATTCAGTATTTTAAGCCAGACGAGGTGATAGTTTTTGATCTTCCGGGATTTGGAGAAGAAAAACTGGTTGACAACAACTGGGGGATCCCGGAATATAGCGCATGGGTAAAAAAGAAAATCGAAGCTCTTGGAGAAAGCAATATCATTCTCCTTGGCCATTCTTTTGGGGGCAGAATTGCAGGATCTATTGCAAGTGAAAATCCCGCATGGCTAAAAGGATTGATTCTTTATGGCTCCCCTTTGTTATATCGGCCAGCGGCAACAATTAGGATTAAGATAAAAATCGCAAAACTTTTAAAGGGATTGGGATTTTCAAAAACCAATGAAGATATGATGTATCCGATATTCAAGCGGGTAGTGACTTTTGACGAAACAAAGCTACTGCCAAAAATAACAGTCCCCACCTTGCTCTTATGGGGAGAAAATGACATGGAAGTGCCTGTCTCCATCGCAGAGGAAGCCCATGCGCTGGTGCAGGGCAGCCAATTAATAATCATGCAAGAGGTCGGCCATAATGCCCATCTCGATAGCCCCAACCTGTTTTGCGGGATTATAAAAAAATTCATCAATGATCTTTAATTTTATCTTTCCATTCAGCGATTTCCTTTATATCCTCCAACAGGAGGAATACAGTTCGCAACGCTATTGGAAATGGCTCGGACGATTCTTTTTTAGGAGAGGCATCCAAAAAAGAGGTCGCCTAAAATATACGCCTCGGACAAAGATCACTTTATGCTTTGTTATATTTGTTTGGCTTATTGCGATAATCCTCACCTTCTTACTATTCAAGACCGGCATCCTGTTGCCGTCATTACTGATCATCGCTTGGATCATAACGATTCCCCTATTCGTGCTTATTGGAAATTTCATCTTGAATCCGCTTTTCGTGGTGGCAAAACGCAGAGTTGTAAAAAAAGCGTCCGATAAAATTGCCCGATATAAAAACCTCAAGGTCATTGCCGTTGCAGGAAGCTTCGGAAAGACCACCACCAAAAATTTTATCTACGAATTGATACGCTATAACTACAAAACGCAATTGATCCCCGAGAATATCAATACTACATTAGGGATCGCGAATTGGGTCAACATCTTTGCATACCCGACGGCAGAGGTGTTGATAGTAGAAATGGACGCTTATCAAAGAGGCGAGATCAAAGAAAGCTGCAGCATCACACCACCCGACATTGCGATCATCACAAACATCGGGGATCAGCACCTCGAACGGTTCTCTCAAAAAAAAGAGCTCGCTCAAACACTCGGTGAAGTTTTTACCTACTCCAAACCATCAGCACAATTACTTTGCGACTCTAACGCCGCGAAGGAATTGCCGGTAAAAGAGAAGTACAATCTTACATCGGTCGGTTTTGATAATTTAAAGATACTGACCGCTCATCCTAATATTCTTGCCCGGTTTTCATCATCAAATCTCATTAACTTAGCGTTCGCCATGAAAACCGCTGAGCTCTTGGGAATAAGCGACGAATTTATTATTGACACTTGTAGAAAATTGGAACCCCCTGATCGAAGGCAAAAAATGGTCGTGCTCCATAACTATGACTGCGTTGATGATTCCTATAATATCAGCTTCACCACCGCACGAGCGGGCATACTATTCGCAAAGAACGCCGCTGTGCTGAAAAAGAAGAAACTGCTTGTGGTAACAGCGGGCATTCCGGAGCTGGGGCCGAAAGATCAGGATAAAAATGAGGCACTAGGGAAAATACTTGCCGAGAAAGCCGATCATGTTGCACTTCTTAAAAGCATCTTTTTCCAAGAAATAGCAAAAGGGATTTCTGACGAAAAAAAGTATACTGCCTTCAAAAACCTGCAGGAATTTTTAGAAGAATCAAAAGAGCTCTTCCCTCCGGAAGAATGGCTGATTCTTTTACAACCAGAACTCACCGATCTTTATTACTGACTCCCCGCTCCTTTTTGCGCTATGAATTTTTCTACGATGTCGGTTTTATAATCTAAATCCATAGACTGCATTTGTGCATCATCCCGGACCGCTTGCTCTATCAAATCAGAAATCTGTTGCCGAAACGAAATTCCGGATGCTTCCCATAAATAAAATGCCATAGAGCCGGGAATCGGGTTTACCTCGGTAAGATATAATCTCTTGTCGGTAGTCAGCATAAAATCAACGCGCACGACGCCCTTGCATGAGCATGCGACAAAGATTTTTTTTGCCATATTCTGGATCTCGCTTCTTAGCGCCTCATCGATCTTTGCGGGTAGCTCGCGGCTGAGTGAAGCCATGCCGCTACCGGATTTTTTTGCCCCGCGTTGATATTTATCCGCAAAGCTCAATATTTCATCCTTCGAGACCGGCCGTTCAATCTCGCTCGCCTCAAGATTTCCATCCACCGCACGAACGGCACAATTGTATTCGGCAGCCAGCGAAAGATATTGCTCTACCAAGATTTCATTATCAATAAAAGCCGCTTCGAGAAGAAATTTCTGTAGCTCAACTTCCGTTTTTGCGATATTCAATCCGATGCTCGAGCCAAGATGTACCGGCTTTATAATTACCGGCAACGAAAGTTCCTTAGTGACCGCGAGCGCAATCCCTGCAATATCTTTTTTTATTTCTGACGCAAAGACGCTCATTCCATGTGCCATAGGCACTTTTACACTTTCCGCGACACGGCGAGTTAGTTCCTTATTCATCGTTATCGCCGAAGCTTCCTGCCCAGAAGAAGTAAATGGAATCCCAACTGATTCCAATAATCCTTGTACCTGACCTCGTTCCCCAAAGCCACCATGGAAGGCAAGAAATGCTGCGTAGGGGTACGTTTTTTTATTTCCCCAACCCTCTTCTTTTATAAAACCACCATTGGCATCCTTTCCAAAGGAGATCAAGCTACGGCGAGCTGAGAAAAAATCCGACCGGCTTTTAATGTTTTTCAATAAAAAAAACTTTCCATCTTTATCAACATAGATGACCGATGGTTTATAAAGTTTCTTATCTATATTTTCAAGAACCTGAAGACCGGTAATGACAGAAACCTCATGCTCCGGGGAAATTCCGCCGAACAGAATAAGGACTGATTTCATGTTCTGATTATAGCTCATACATCTAACTAAGCGATATCGCCCCTGGAATTGGCACTTCGCGTATTTCTTCCACTATCTTATCCAAGTCCATTCCGAGCGAACCTTTTACCAACACCAGGTCCCCTTTCTTGATAAAGTCCTTCACCGGTTTTATCGCCTCGTCGGCGGTGTCGAAGGAGAATATCATTGCGCGCTTCATGCCCGCGCCACGCGCTGCTTCGGCGATGAACTTTGCACGCGGACCGACCGTGAATAGTACGTCCGCATCGCGCGCGGCGAGCCGCCCCACCGCCTCGTGCGCCTCCGGCGTATATTTACCAATCTCCAGCATATCGCCGAGCACCGCCACTTTCCGCTTTGCCGGAAGCGCGGCGAGGGTCTCGAGCGCGGAGCGCATCGCAATCAAGCTCGCGTTATATGAATCGTCAATGACCTGCGTGTATTTGATGCCGGGCAAAAGCTGCATGCGCGATTCCGGCGGCGCGTAATGCGCGAGGGCGTCGGAGATCGTCACCAGGTTCATGCCGAACACGAGCCCGATCGCCGCTGCCGCGCTCGCGGCGTACGCGTGCGCACGGCCGAATACGCCGTCGATGCGCACCGGCACGATCGCACTGCCATGTTCAAGCTTGAATGAAATGCCGGATGGCGCACCGTTATGCACCTTGTTCTCGAACCGCGAGATGCGTACCTCGGAGCTTTTTTCAAATCCGAAGGTCATCACTCGCGCGCGCGTACGCGACTGCAGGTTCATCACTGCGTCGTCGTCGCCATTCAATATCGCAAAACCGCCGACCGGAAGATACTCGATGAGCCTCCCCTTCTCGCGCGCCACCTCGTCCGGGCCGCCGTAATATTCCACGTGCACGGGGATATCGCCGATGGCGGTGATCACGCTGATGTTCGGTCGCGCGATGTTTAATAAATATTTAATGTCGCCGGGCCGGTCCGCGCCATACTCCAAAACCAAGATCTCCGGATAACCGGCGCGTGAAGGGAAAATGATGCGCCATGCGGAGCTAACAATTACTTTTATCCAAAATCCTATTTTTTGAAGTGTCTTCGTTCCGCGCGGCGTCGCGCGGGAAACAAGCGCCAAATCTTTCGCGCTCCAATCGCCAAGGATCGTGAGCGGCACACCAAGATCGCTGTTCAGATTCCCGAATGACACGCGCACGCGCCGGTCGCGCTCGAGCACCGCCTTGATCGCAAGCTTCGTGGACGTCTTTCCCGCACTGCCGGTCACGCCGATGACCGCCGGACGATAGCGCCAGATCGTCCATCGCGCAAGCCGGCGTAAAATTTTACGCAAAATTTTTACGGACATATCAGATTTTTGCAATTAGGGATGACGTCGGCGGTCGGTCGATTCGGCGGGATGTTGTAATAGTTGATGATCCACTGCGCGAGCTGATTCCACGCCGGTACCACCGTTTCCGCCGCAAGCGACGTGACCGGGATCGTGTTCAGCCGGATGAATGCGATGAACTTCGGATCCGACGTCGGCCCAAAACCGATATACGAATCCGTAAGCTCATTCAGATATCCGCCGCCGTTCGGGTTCGGGATATACGCGCTACCTGTCTTGCCCGCCATGGAATATCCGTTGATCTCCGCCACCTGCGCGAGGTCGACGGCGTCCACCATCATCTGCGTCACCTGTTGCGCGGTCGAAGTGCTGATCACACGGCGAATAACCTGCGGCTTAAGCGCCGCGTTGATATACGGCCGCATGAGCGTGCCGCCGTTCGCGATCGCGCTGATCGCGCTCACGAGCTCCACCGGCGTCACCGCCACGCCCTGCCCGTACGCCGCCGTGTCCCAATCAACCTGCGGAGCATTCGGCGTGAGCTGGCTCAGATTTCCCGCCACCTCACCCGGAAGATCGATCCCCGTTTTCTCACCCAGCCCGAATTTTTTCAGATAGCTCAAATAGATGTCGTTGCCCGTGGCGTTCTCCGCCCAAATGGCGCCCGTGTTGATGGAATGTTCGATCACCTCCGTCATGGTGGTGTTCGCGCCATACGCGCCTTCGGTCGTCAGATTGTAGTTCGTGATGTGCGCGTGATCGATGTTCACATATCCCATATCATCGTACGTCGTGTTCGGCGTGATCTTGCCGGAATCGATGCCCGCGGACATCGTGATCACCTTCATGATGGAGCCCGGTTCGTAGACTCCCTGCACATCGGTGTTCAAAAAATTCGCGATCGGCGCCTGACTATAATTATTCGGGTCGAAGTTGGGGTCACCGCCCATCGCCAGGATCTTCCCCGTCGTCGGATCCATCACCATCACGTCGCCGCCGGTCGCGCCGGTTGTCGTCACCAAATTATCCAAAATTTTTTCCGCCTCGATCTGGATGTTCGGGTCGATGGTGGTCGTGAGATCCGACCCGCCGGCCGAAGAGTTTCCTCCAAGCAGGTTGTTATAGTATTTCTCAAGGCCATACTTTCCGCTCTCGCCGGTATTCGACGCATTCGGCCCGACATACCCCAGCACCTGCGACGCGATCGTCGAAAGCGGGTAATACCGCTCCGGCTCAAACTCGGTATACACGCCAGGAACATTCAACGTGGTCACTTTCTGCGCCACCGCGGGATCCGCCTTATTCACCAAGAGCTCATATTGGTCGCCGGGTCGCGAAAATATTTTCTGGAGCGTTGCGACCGGCATGTTTAATATCGGCGCGAATGTTGCGGCGGTCGTGGCGGGATCCTTCACTGCCGTCGGCACCGCATAGATCACCGGAAATTCCTGGTCGATCGCTGCCGGCAAAGTGTTGCCGTTGTTGTCGGTAAAATAAATAGCGCCCCGAGCGGCGTTATTGCTTGCGGCGGCCGACTGCTCGGATTCCGCCTGCGCATAATAATAATCGCCTTTTACCAGCTGTAATTGATAGAGATGAAATCCTAAATAGGTAAAGGCGAGGAGAAAAAAAGCGACGATTATTGTGAAGCGATAGGCCATTGTTGATTGACGGTAAAGTATTGGGGATTCTTATCTGCCACGAGCCCGTCCGCCGCCACGAGCGCGGTAAAATCGGCTCCGCCTAACGTGGCGAGGACCTGGTTATTCAGCGCGGTGTTCTGCGCTCCTATAGACTGCAACTGTGCTTTTATTGAAACGATATCGTGGCTGAGATCTACTGTCTTATTATAAGCGACAACCAGCCCAAAAGTCCCGCCGAGCAGCGCAACGACCAACAGGGCGATGACCATATTCAATATATTCGCGTGCTTGGTTGGTTGTATAAATGTCATTTTTTTATAAAATTTTCGCTGCCCGCTGTTTTATTTCCACTGCCCTTATTTTTGCCGACCGGCTCCGGGAATTTTCCTTTATCTCCTCCCGCGACGCCTCCACCGGCTTCTTCGTAATAATTTCTACCGCTCCTTCCTTCGCCAATGATTGAAATGCCCGCTTTACGATCCCATCCTCCGTCGAATGGAAGCTGATGATCGCCACCCGCCCGCCGGACTTTACGATCGCTCCGAGGTTTTTTAATAACGTTTTAAGATTTTCGAGCTCGCCGTTCGCGTAGATCCGGAATGCCTGGAAGGTCCGCGTCGCCGGGTCGATCCGGCCATGCTCGTACTTTCCACGATTTTCTCCGCTACGCGCACCCGTCAGCGCTTCGCGCACCACGTCCGCCAATTCGCCACTCGTCATGATCGGCTTCCTGCGTCCGTGATCCTTTATCGCTTTCGCGATCCGCCGCGACATCCGCTCGCCGCCAAATTCATAGATAATGTTCGCGAGCGACGCCTCGCTCTCTTCACGAAGGATCTGCCACACCGGCGTCCGCGAATCGTCGTAGGTCATCAGCAACGGCTCGTTCGCGCGCGCTTCGCTAAAACTGAATCCCCTGCCCGATGCTTCGAGTTGTTCGGAAGAAAATCCGAGGTCGATCAGTAGTCCGTCCGCACGATCCAAATTATTTTTTGTTGCGGAAATATTTTTTGCGGCCTCCGCTAAAATTTCCGGCAGCTCGGCATAATTGCCGTGGATCAAGATCACATTCTTTTGACCGGCGAACCGCGCTTTGCATTTTTTAAGCAATCGCTCATCCCAATCAAGTCCAAGTAATGTTCCATCCGAGCCGATATGCTGCACAATCGCCGCAGCATGTCCGCCGCCATCCACCGTCCCATCAACGATGAAATCTCCCGGCTTCGGAGCAAGAAACGTTATTACCTCATGTAAAAGAACTGGCTTGTGCACTGAACCACGCGTTCCTTCCTCAATCGCCGCCATGTTATATCCCCAACTCTCCTAACTGCTCGGCGATCGCTTCGGAAGAACTCTCCGTCTTGGTCTTATATGCTGCCCACGTTGTCTCGTCCCAAATTTCAATGCGGTTATACAAACCCGCGACCACCACCGCTTTTTTCAATCCCGCATACTTTCGCAAATAGTCGGGGATCAAGATCCTGCCCTGCGCATCCAGCTCGACATCGGTTGCGCCGGCCAACATCAACCGCGTGAACGCCCGCGAGTTCGCCTGCGCGAGCGGGAGTGCGATCAGCTTTGCCGCCAACGCTTCCCACTCCGTATTTGCGAACACAAAAAGACAATTATCGATTCCGCGCGTGATGATAGCGCCCGCCGTTAATTTATCGCGGAACTTTGCGGGAATCGCCATCCGACCTTTGGTATCTAAATTGTGTTTGAATTCGCCTAATAACATGGAAATATTGATTTGCGTGGTTTTATATGATGCCGTGGAGTTATGCACAGAAAGTGGCAGTTATCCCCAGTTTCCTCCACAACCCACCACTTGTATACAATCATACTCCACTCATATATATAGTCAAAATATCCCCTTCCGCAGGGGCAATGAGCCAATTAACTATTGATTTTGCTGAGATTTTTAAAATCCGGGCGGCGCTAAAAACCAAAGATATGCACAGGGCAAAATTTCCTTCTCTAAATTATATTTCCCCACTTTACTTAAGATTCCTCAATTCTTCTAAGATACCCATTCCTTCTTTTAAATCTGCCATGAAACGAGTAATATCTTCTTCCGAAATCGTAAGAATGTCTCCTAACATGTTTTCTCGTATCTTATCGAATTTCGCATCATTCAGTTCAACGAGAAAATCCTTTTGATACTCTTCGATGGGGTAGGCAATAATTCCCTGTATGCCCAATTCTTGCAACACGGCATTTCGATAAGATGGGTCATTTTTAGGTACCGATATTAAATATATTGCATTGTTCGGTTCGAATCGTTTTCGAGGATCGTGACCATCCAGCCGCGACAGGAATGTTTTGATGTCGTTTATATCAAAATTGTTTATTCCTTCTGCTATAAAATGATTTTCCTCCCAATGAAGAACCGCCCGGAGATGAGCATGGGGATCGAAGATGCCAATAAAATTAGGGTTCATATAAATAAAATTTAATTCTTTTAGTTTGAGGTAGGCCTAATCGGTCTTGGCTTATGCGGTCCCTTATACGGAGGAAATTTTGCATGTACGATGCTATCGATCTTATCACCAACTTTTCTTCTGTCTCGTTCCGTGAAAGTAGGATTGGTTTCATGGACGACCTGTTCGATGATCTGTTTATCTTTCTGGGAAAGAAGAAAGTGGGTTCGATCAAAATATGCTTCAGTTATCTCGGCATAATATTCGGTTGCCTT
>Ga0182030_10001488_pt1 | contig 48299 bp, 44 predicted proteins | sample 812S3MmetaG_FD_121299 | JGI IMG/M metagenome (GOLD analysis project Ga0182030, IMG submission 121299) | Permafrost microbial communities from Stordalen Mire, Sweden - 812S3M metaG (Illumina Assembly) | ecosystem: Environmental > Terrestrial > Soil > Wetlands > Permafrost | place: Sweden... | reverse complement strand
GCTCGCCGCAAGCCCGAAGGAGAACCCGCGCGCAAAGGAACTGACGAGATATCGTTTTTATGCCTCAATTGCGGCAACGAATGGAAGGAAGATACAAAATGAGCTTAGCTATTTGACGGATTCGCCGGAGAGTAACAAAAGTTTGCACGTTCGCTTTGTAGATAGGACGTTGCTCCCATGAGCCGAGTGTTTGGTCTATATGAGAATAAACCGAAGCGGGCGTAATGCGGCCCAAAATATCAGCAGCGCTACCCGCCAATCCATCCAGCAACATACTCGTAAACAATCCCTGCCCCTCAGCTTCTGCGGCGCTTTGTTCACGATGACATGCAGTAAGAATTGTTACTCCGTTACCGATCGCGGATACTTGAGCCTTGTTTAAGCCAGCAACTTCCCCTGCGTATCCCGAATTGCAACTGTCCAAAATAATTACCGTCGATTGAATTCGAGGAGATGCACCATTCGCCAATCCTAATAATTCCGACAGCGACATACCCCAACTCCCCCTTTTTCCATCCTGACTAACGATATAGCCCGTATTTGTTACGGGGTCTATTATGCCGTGCCCCGCAAAATAAAAAAGCGCTGTTTCCGCGTCGCCCGAAAACAACTCCCCCAGCGCAGTTTGTATTACATCATTAGTAACGTTAATCTTTTCGCTACTAATTAACTTCACGTCGAAATTTGGCGAACCGTCGCCATTTTTCTCGAGTACACCTGCGACTGCCGCAGCATCATTTTCGCATCCAGAGAGCGGTATGCTGGCGTACTTATCAATACCAACAATGAGGGCCTTCCGCATTATCTTGCGCCACCGATGAGCGCTTTAATATTTGACCAAGTCCAATCATACATTTTGTCAGTAGCGGAAACGGCGCTTGGCCACCTACAATCCTCATCAGCTCTTCCTCGTATGAGGAAATAAGGGAGGCCAACTTCTTTGGCGAGATTGAGTTCCACAGAAACCCCTGTCGCTGCATGCGTTGAGGAGCCACATAATACAATCATCTGATCACAGTTTCTAAGACGGCGCTTAACTTTATCTTTCCAATCCCCCGTTAGAGCTTCTTTTAGGGAGGCATCTGTAAAATCAAACGGCGAGTCCGGCAATTTTGCCTGCCCCGCAAGCATGGTTTTTATATCCACATCGTGATCGTAATCAAAGCTAATAAAGATACGCTTTTTTGTCATATAACTAGGGTACGCCGCGTATATTCTAAATGCAAGCAATATCGTCGAATAATCGAAGGCCCTAACGGGAGAACAAGTATCCAAGCAAAACCGAGGCCTCTCGGTCTTAAAAGATTCTGCCTTGAGTGTTGCGGGGGCAAGACTCGGACTTGCTTCGGAAGCTTATGGGGCTTCCCGGAAAACCTTTCCCAACCCTCCCGCGCGATGAAATCGCGTGCGCACCGTGCGACGCAACCAACCTGTGCATTATATGAATTTTTTGGCGGGGTTGTCAAAGAAGTTGTCAAAAAAAACGATTAATGAGATTATCAAATGATGATGCCTGTCCCCGGACCGATCGCCGACCACTTCAAAGGAAAGAAGATAACGCTTATGGGCCTCGGCCTTCTGGGACGCGGCGTTGGTGATGCGGAATTCCTGGCGGCGTGCGATGTAGAGGAGCTTATTGTGACGGACCTCAAAGCAGAGAAGGAGCTCGCGCCATCCGTTGAGCGCCTGAAAAATTTTCCAAATATCGTGTACCGGCTCGGCGAACATCGCTTGGAGGATTTTGAGGATCGCGACCTCGTGATCCGTGCGCCGAATACGCCGCTCGATTCCCCGTTCATCGCCCGCGCCCGCGAACACGGGATCCCGGTGGAAATGGACGCATCGCTCTTTGCCAAACTTTCCCCCGCCACGATCGTGGGAATCACGGGCACGCGCGGGAAATCCACCGTCACCCACCTTCTTTACGAGATGGCAAAGGCTTCGGGCAAAAATCCTCTGCTCGGCGGGAACGAGCGCGGCGCCGCCACACTCCCCCTCCTTGCGACGACCGACGCGACGAGTGTCGTCATCCTCGAACTCGACTCGTGGCAGCTTCAAGGATTCGAGGACGCAAAGCTCAGTCCCCGTATTTCCGTGTGGACGAACTTCCTGCCCGACCATATGAACTACTATAAGGGCGATATGGATCGATACTTCCAAGATAAGGCGGCGATCGCGCGATTCCAAAAGCCCGGCGATCGGTTCGTCACCACGCGAGGGATAAAAGAAAAGATCGAATCGCGTTTCGGCCCGCTTGCGGGAACATGCGTGACCGACCCCGCCATCCCCGAAGACTGGGAGATCGCCCTGCTCGGCCAACACAACCGCACGAACGCCGCATTCGCCCGCGCCGCGGCACAGGCCATGGGCATCGCGGACGACATCATTAAAAAAGCGATAAAGGATTTTTCCGGACTTCCGGGGAGGCTGGAATCGCTCGGAGAAAAGAACGACGTTGCATTTTATAACGACGGGAACTCCACCACGCCGGAAGCCGCGATCGCGGCACTCAAGGCGATCGGCGAAACCGGCCGGCCGATCATCCTCATCGCAGGTGGAAGTGATAAGGAACTGGATTTTTCCACGCTGGCCCGCGAAATAGCGAACCGGGTAAAGAACCTTGTTCTTTTTAACGGCTCGGCAACGGAAAAAATAAAGGCCTTCCTTCCACCGGCTCTTCCCTATACGACCGCGTCGACCATGGATGAGGCCTTCTCCGCGGCGCTCTCCGCGGCGGCACCACACGATGTGGTGCTTCTCTCCCCCGGCGCAACCAGTTTTGGCATTTTTAAGAACGAATATGACCGCGGCGACCAGTTCCGGGCGGCGGTCAAACGATGGCGGGATAACTGAAAGATAATTGAAAAAAGCTCCGCTTTCCGCTAGAATGGGGATACTATGTCTTCCTCTTCCAATGACGGCAATAGCGGTATCGGAAAGAAAGAGCTTGAGCATCTTGCCCAGCTTTCGCGTATCGAGCTCGATCCCAACGAGGAAGCAAAGCTCATAAAAGACCTCGGCGCGATCCTGGATCATTTCAAAGAACTTCAGGCGCTCGACACCGCTAACGTCGCGCCGATGACCGGCGGCACCGACCTCGTGAACGTGTTCCGCGCCGACGGCGAGGAAAACGGCGGCCCGGAAAGCACCAATCGCGGCGCGGGCGTGGACGCATTCCCGGAATCAAAGGACGGCTACAATAAGGTGCCGCCGGTTTTTGAATAATCTATTTCATCTATATATATGGAACCGCTCCACGACCTCACCATTAAAAAATTCCACGAAGGATTGCTCAATAAGGAGTTCTCCGCGCTCGAGGTCAACCAGACATATTTCCGCCGCATTAAAGAACACGATAAAGAGATCGGCGCGTACCTGAGCCTCGCGGAAGAATCTGCCGTTGCCGCGGCGAGCGCGGTGGACGTGGCAGTCGCCGAAGGCGAAAATGTCGGCGCGCTCGCCGGCGTGCCGCTCGCCATCAAAGATTGCATCCTCATCAAAGATCTCCCCGCCACCTGCGGATCGAAGATTTTGGAAAGCTACGTCGCAAGCTACGACGCAACCGTCATCCAAAAACTTCGCGGCGAACGTGCCGTTTTTCTCGGCAAGACGAACATGGACGAGTTTGCGATGGGATCGTCCACGGAAAATTCCGCGTTCCATATAACCCGCAACCCACACGACCATTCGCGCGTTCCGGGCGGATCGTCGGGCGGATCGGCCGCGGCGGTCACCGCCCAATTCGCGATGGCGGCGCTCGGTTCGGACACCGGCGGCTCCGTCCGCCAGCCGGCGGGATTGTGCGGCATTGTCGGATTCAAACCGACCTATGGCGCGGTTTCGCGTTCCGGTCTTACCGCGATGGCCTCAAGTCTCGATCAGATCAGCCCGTTCGGAAAGACGGTTGACGACACAGCAATACTGTTCAAAGCCATCGCCGGAAGCGATCCCCTCGACGCCACAAGCGCGGACGGCGCGGATTATTCCTCCATTACCGAACCGGCTCCGCTCGATAAGACAAAGAAGCTTACGATCGGGCTTCCGGAAGAATACTTCATCGACGGCCTGGATAAGGCCGTATCCGACGGCGTCCAAAATGCGATCGACAAGTTAAAGAGTCTTGGTTTCAATTTTAAAAAAATATCATTGCCGCACACCAAGTACGCGCTCTCGTGCTATTACATCGTGATGCCCGCGGAGGTCAGCTCGAATCTTGCGCGCTTTGATGGCATCCGCTACGCGCGCATCGCGAACGCAAAAGCGGAAGGAGAAAAGCTGAGCGAGCTATACTTAAGACAGAGAGGCGCGGGATTCGGCGCGGAAGCAAAGCGGCGCATCATCCTCGGCGCGTTCGTACTTTCATCCGGCTACTACGATGCGTATTACGACAAGGCGCAACGCACGAGGACGCTCATCAGACAGGACTTCGATCGCGCGTTCAAGGACGTGGATGTGATCCTTACCCCCGTGACGCCGACTCCCGCATTTAAGATCGGCGAAAAGACGAGCGATCCCCTTTCGATGTATCTTGCGGATATTTTCACCATCCCCGCAAGCCTCGCCGGGGTTCCCGCGATCTCCATCCCCACGAAGCCGTCATCCGCCCTCGCCCCCGGTGAGCTCCCCATCGGCTTCCAGCTGATCGGAAAGAAGTGGCACGAAGCGGACATCCTTAGCATCGGACATTATTATGAAAAATTAAATTAATCCCATGCCACCCGAAACACCAACAGCCGCGACGTCCGCCGGTTCCCAGGCGATCCAACAGCTCCAAACGCAGGCGACGCAACAGGCGCAGGCCGCCAGCCAGAATTTCCTTTCCGTGTATTTTGCGCATCTCGGCATGCTGGAATTCTTCGCCGTCGTCATCGTGCTCGCGGCCATCGTCGGCGTCGTATATTTCGTGATCGAGACGGGATGGTATACGCAACGGGCGGACATGTTCCGTCATGTCGTTTTACAATCCGATATCTCAAAGAAGCACTCGCTCGAGTCATGGCATAAGATCCAGGAGCACTTCTACCGCGGCGGCGAGAGCGACCTCAAAGTGGCCATCCTCGAGGCCGATAAATTATTGAACGACTCGCTGAAAGAAGCGGGGGTGATGGGCGTCCAGCTCGGCGATCGCCTCAAGAAGGCCACCGATCAGCAGATACCGAACCTGAACGAGCTCTGGCAGGCGCATAAGTTGCGCAATCAGATCGCGCACGAGCCGAACTTCAAGCTCAAGCGCGATCTCGCCGAACGTGCGCTCGGCATTTACGAGACGGCATTGAGAAATATGGGTATCTTCGACGGGCAGCATTAAAGAAAAAAGCCCCACTCGTTTTGGCCCGGGTCGCGAGGACGTTAAAGGGCAAAAACGAGTGGGGCTTTTTTTATTTTCCTTCGTATAAAGATTACAAGAGCGGCGATCCGTTGACCCCGGTGATCGTAATGGTGTCCGCGCCCGGAACATATACTCCGGAGAACTGCGCCGCCGTAGGGGGCGTCACGATCGGAGTGGGCGCAGGAGCGGGAGTGGTGCTCGCATTGACGGTGCTCGTGGCAACGGTCGTGCTGGCGGGAGCGGGATAGGTTATCGTGCCGAGCAACGGGGTGAGCGTCATGATAACGCTGGTCGCCTTGGAGTTCGCCACATAGATCCTTGCTCCATACATGGCGGTGATCATATACGGGATCTTCCCTCCTCCGGAAACCGTACCGCTGATCGTAGCGCTGCTCGTAGGAGTGCTCGTTGCAGTGCTCGTCGCCGGAGCATAGAAGGAAAGCTCCGTCCGTAATTCCTGGAGCTGGGTGCTCACCGCCGCCACCTGCGCCGTAAGCGCCGTGGTCGAGGCGCTCATTTGAGCCTGCAAGGCCGAGAGTTGAGACGTCACTCCCGAACTCTGCCCGTTCAACGCGGTCAATTGGGAGTTCAACGTATTATTTTGCGTATATAAGAATGCCGCGAATCCCCCCGCGGCGATGGCGATAAGCGCAACGACGATCACGGTAATAAGCATCCACTTCGATCCATGTTTTTTTGGGGTACTATACGATGGATCCACAAAACTATCCTGAGGTTTCGTCTTCGATGAAGCATGTGAAGCGACAAGGGTCGGTTCGGCCGCGGAACTCCTTGCCGCCGCCGGCTTCGAGGCCGGGAGGGTCGTCGGCGGGGCGGAAGAGACGAGATCGCTCACTTTGATGGTCTGTGGTTGCTGGCTTACCGGGCTACTTACCGTGACGGCCGGCTTTGCGACGACGACCGTTACCGGAGCGACTGCAGCGGCCGGCTGAGCCGCCGCTCCCAATTCTACTTTTTTAAGCGTATCCTCCACGTCCGCCGCGGCCCATCCGGCGCCGACAAGCGACATCTTGACCGCGTCGCGGGAAACCCCAAGCTTGAACTGTGCGCTGATATAATCGACGATCTGCTCTTGTACCATGAAATGTTATTTTATTAATTTTTTAAATATCTTTTCGACGCTTTATTGTTGCGGGGGAATCTGCCCACCGTATTCGATCGGCACGGGCGCATAAGAATTCATATGGCTGGCTGCATGGAAGATACCGAACCCGATAAGCATAACGGTCGCAATGATCAAAAGAATAGGAGCCACCAGTCCGACGATCGCACTTGCTTTGATGAACCCCGTACCGTCCTTCGTTTGAGCTCCCCCAAGCTCGGGCTTAAGCTCGCGAAGGTTGGTGAAAATATTGTAGTGATAGATTGCCGAGTATGGCATAAAGAACAGCACCAAGACCATCGAGGCAAGGCTTCCCGCGGACTTTCCAAAAAAGAGCGCGACCGGAAACTCGATGACTATCGTCGCACCGATAAACAACAAGCCGAGCAGGATCGATCTCCCCGCGACAGCCCACCAATATCCCTTCATATAATCCTTGCTCTGGCGAAGAGCGTCGAGGCCCCGGCGCCGCTCGATCACGAACACATAGACCATGAGCGAAAGCGCGATCGCGAGCCATATTCCCGGGATGATCAGCATGAACATCCCTCCCATCACCGCGAGAATCTCCAGAATGGCAAGCCACACGAACGACCAGAACCAACCGATCGTTGCCCGATAGGAAGCGTCGACTCCCGATCCGTTCTGGATCGAGAAGACGAGGGGTAAACTGCTGAAGACAAAGAGAACCCATCCGGCGAAGAGCGCGAGAGATCCAAAGGTCGAGAAAGGCGAACCGAGCCCGACGAGCACAACCCCCAGGATCGTCACCAGTGCCGGCAAAAGGACGATCTCGACAAGCACCGCCCAGCGTTCGCCGTATAACTTCCACGTACCGCGGAAAAGCGAATCGATCGAATGAAGCCTCATCCCCGGCGCGTTATCTTTTTCCATTCTTTAAGTATAGCAAACTCGGCCATACGCAAGACACGCGCCGGTCATTATATCGACAATTAGAGGCCCGCGACCTTCTGCATCAGCGCGTTCACGAGGCTCTGCAATGACTGGATCATGATGGCCGTCTGCGCATTCGAATCCACGGCATTCGTGAGCGGTCCGCCCGGCAGGCTGTGAAGGTTCGCTACGATGACCGGCGCCTGGCCCGGAGGCAAGTTGAACAACAACGCCGTGCTGTTCGTTCCATCAAGATACCCGAAGTCGGCACTGGCACTGATCGTCGCGGTAAGCGTTTGAGCAATGTTTGCGACAGAAGGGAAGTCGCTCACATTTCCCCACACGGTCATCGTGTATGAAGCGCCGGCGGTGACAACAAGCGGCCTCGTCGAGGGAGTAAACGCCCATGAAATGGTGTTGCCGGAGACGGACGCTTTCGCAAAACCGTCGCCACCAACAATGTCTATTCCGGATTGATCGCGGAGAACGACCGTGGGCATGAACGCCGCCGTGGTTGAAACGTTCAGAGCGGACCCGGTAAAGGTCAACTTAAGGTTGTTAGGCACCGCATCCCCTGCCGAATTCGCGGTGAGCGTGACCGATCCGAGTTGCTGAAGTCCCGATGCCCCGACATTCGATACCGGAGTGGCGCTGAGCGCAAGCGTGGTTCGTGCAACGGTCATCGGATTGCCGTGCGCATTCGAAAGCGTCACGGTTGCCGCGGCGTTGGACGTCATGCCAAGCGCGGTCACGGCGAGCGCCGGAGTATTATTGGTCGGATCCGTCGTCGTCACGATCTCGAATGTCCCGTTACTGCCGTCGGTGAGCGATCCATTCGCATACGAACCCGCATCACCCCGAATAAAGAGCGATACTGAGCCACCCGTGGAAATCACTATCGGGTTCGTTAAATTGACACTGTACAAATATCCGGTTCCTGCCGCATCGGCCACGGGTGCCGCCGCGGTACCGAGCAACGTGGAGCCGTTCCATACGCCGACGTTGACGAAGTTTGATTTGACCGAATTTGTCGAAGCCACCGCCTCAACAATGTTCAGGTGGGTGATCTTTATATTCTCCGTATTCGAGGTCTGCGTGACTCTGAACACCGCGAGAGCATCCCCGGTGGTATTCTGAACGATCGTGGACGCCATAGGATCCGAAGAGTCGATGCTTACTGTGATTGCGGGGGTGGAGGCCGCCGTAACCGTCTGGCCGTTGACCGTACTGGTCGAATCGATCGCCGAATACGATGTCGCGCCGGTTGCGGTATATCCCGCTACTGCCGTTGCAGGCGCGTAGGCGCCGCTTGCCGACGATAAGAAATCCGCGTAGGTATCGACGACCACCGTCGAACCGGCCGGAACGCTGATCGCAGGGCCGGAGAACGCGTACACGCCATTGTTGCCTGTTACGCTTTGCGTAGCGCCAAACTGGGTTCCATTGACCAAAACTTTCAGATTCTGGAATGCCGCCGGGGTCGCTGCAGCGTTCGGAGCAAGCTTGATCATAACCGTACTCACATTCACGGCCTCAATCGGAGAAGCCGAGAAAGAATACGAACCGATCTTAACGTTCGTCGTTCCGGGGGTAACCGCTTGATTGCCGTAGGAAGTATTCTCCGCAACCTTCAGCTCGCTGCCATTCCCGGACACGCCACCACTGTAGTTGGCTTGGCTGATAATAAGCGGGAAACCAATATCCGTGGTTATCAACCCGCTGACACCCTTGCCGTCCGTCGCGTCGGTATAGGTCAGGTCCGCCTGATTTTCGATGCCGGCCCAGACTCCCCCGCCGCCCACGAATTCGTTCGTGCTGTTGACGACAAGTTTTAATGGCACGGTCGTACCGCCGGCGATCGCATAGTTGTTAAAGTTCCACGTCACCGTTCCTGCGGCCACATTCACGCTCTTTGCCGCCTTCCCCGCAGCAACGAGATCCAACCCATTCGGATCGATAAGCGTCGCGCTATTTAAGAACGCCGCGGTTGGCGTTGATGCTTTTTCGCTGAAGGTGACCGTCATCTTACCCATCAAGATGCTTCCGTACGGAGCGATCAAATTGACCGTCCCCAACGCATCGTTCACCGACGGCGTATGGTTGCTCCCTCCCAGCTGAGTGGCGTTGCCTTCCAATATGGCGCGAACGACGGTCACCATCTCGCCATTCGCATTTGAAATATTGGCGGTGGCGATTTGATTTGATGTCTGCCCGATTCCGGTTGCGGCAACGACGCTAAATTGATGGACACTGCCGTCTACCGCGCCGCCGGAAACATACGAATCAACGTCTCCGCGCAAGGCAAGCGGCAGGGTCTGGCCCACTCCAAGGACAACGGGGGTCGCAAAGTTGAACGTATATGTATAGCCGCCTACCGCAGACACCGGAGAGGACGCCGCTCCAAGCAACGTACCGGCAGAGCTAAAGAGCTTTGCGCTTGCGAAGGTAGGCTTGGAAGCCGAGGTTTTATCAAAGACCATCACGCCCGTGATCTTGATGTTTTGCGAGTTGGTATTCTTGAAGTCATATATCCCGAACAGATCGCTCGAATCTCCCATCGGCACTTCCATCGGGGCAGGCTCATTAATATCCGAAGTAATGCTGAACGTCGGGGTTGATGTCGGTGTCAAAACCGCCCCCGGAGCAACGATTATCGGCGCTTCAAAGACAAGCACCTGGCTCGCACCGATGTTCGAGATGACCGGGTTCAGCTGTACTGACTTGGCGTTTGTATTGGTGAACCGAATGACGTCCGAACCGCTCGCGGGGATGGTGCGCCCTACGTCTCCGCAAACAAACGTCTTATTATTCGTGATGTCGAACATGGATACCCCCGCCGGACACGGGGTTATAACTAACGCGAGCGGCTGAGGAACCACGCTCGCAGGGACATTCCATGTGAATGTCGCAGTCCCATTGGAAGGAACCAACGCCGACGAGACGTTGAAAGAGACGCCCTGTCCCAAAAGGGACACCGGTTGCACCGGCCCAGGCGCTATTTGCGCGAACGAAACTCCCGGCACGACCAAAACAGCCAGCGCAAGCGCCAGCATTAATTTATTTTTCATGTCTATACATAAATAGATAGTTATACCCGGGACGAGCGGGCGCTTGGGTAGATCCCCTTGTGCTTCTATAGTAGCACCAATATATATCAAAAAACAAAGCAATCTGTGTATAAAACCCCATTTATACGCTTGATTAAAATAGGCCTTTCTCCTACTCTGAAATCAGCTGTTACTCCACGCCTCTATTAAGAAGGAGCCTCAATGACCGCAACTGCGTCGCTGTACACCGTCACGAGCGTTTTCGTGGCTGCCGAAAGGGATATCCTCGGCGGCACGCAAGCTTGGAACCCCACAAACAAGCAACAGGAGCGGTTTGCCGAAACCTTCCTTGATCCCTGCCGCGCCGAACTTGCCCATATCTCCGAACTTTCCTCCATCGCCGCACTGAGCGAAAGGCCGATCAACGCCTTCCTTCAAAAGAAAGGCTTTGATATTCGGCTCCGCGCATTTCCAAAGCTTGTCCCCCCGGAACGTGCGTGGGGTGCCGCAAGCGTACTCGACGTGCTCTTACAATGGAAGAAAAAAGGCACAACGACCACGGTGACCGCCCAAAAAGGAAAACGCGAGTTCCCCGCGGCGTACATTTCGGACAAAGAGGTGGAGATATTCACCTCGCAAAAACATCCCAACCCGATTGCCTGCCTTTTCACCAAGACCGGCGACAAAGTGCTCATGACGGTCTGTGAAGATCAACTTGAACACCTTGACCTCGTTGCGCGCGCCAAAGAGATCTCCCTCCGAAAACTCCCCAATTTTTCTTATAGGGGGCTTGTCTTCCCGATGGTCGACCTTAACCACCGCGTAGACCTTGGATGGTTGGAAGGAATGTGGGCCTTGGACAGCGAGGGACTCTTCCAAAACGAGATCACGCAGGCCCTGCAACAAACGCGGCTCAAAATGAACCACGAGGGCGTGCGAGTGAAGGATGCCGTGGCTTTCGGCGGCACGATGCTGATCGGCTCCTCTCGGGCGGATCCACCGCTCGTAATCAACCGCCCTTTCCTCTTCTGGATTGAACGGCGCGGTCTATCGAACCCGTTGTTCGTAGCCCGCATCACGGAAGAATGCTGGAAAGATCCCGGATCCCTCGCGATGTAGAGATCCGCGACCACAATACGGAGGCGCCAACCACGCCTCCTTTTTTTATGTCATTGACAGAAACTATAGATATGGTAAAATTGGAATAGTAGCGGTATTCAAATTCTGTTCACTTCGAAAGGGAGCGGCCATGTCGCCACAGAATCCAATCGCAGCAGAACTCGTCACTCCCGCAATGGCAGCGCGGGAAAACGGCAAGCATTACGCTGGTTTCAAAGTTGGGTGCATTGGGTACTACGAGGAACCCAACGACGGCAGCCTCTGTATCTTTGAAGGGGCAAACACCAAACCGGACCCGCTGGCCAAGAAAGATTGTGCCGAAATGAAAGTGATGCGGTCTGCCAAGTGCAGGCACGTCACCCTGAGAGGCCTCGTCGTGGTCGGCCAACCCCGCGCGGAAGATGTCACTCCGACGTTGCATCCCTGCGAGGAGTGCCGCAAGCTGATACTGCAGTACGTTGCTTCGGGCGAGGTTATTGAAACAAGCACGCAGATCACGTGCATCAACGCGTTAACTGGAGAGGTCGAAGAATTCACCGTTGCCGAGCTATTCGCCGCGCACGGGGAGCCTCTTAGCGGAGACTAAAGGAAAGGAGTTTGGGGACGAAGAAATTCGTCCCCTTTTAATTTTTGCAGTCCATCCTCATTTAAATCCAGCAGCGGTATTAGCAAATAAAAGGGCGGGATTTGTGTCCCGCCCAACGGCCTCAAAGCTATTTCGTCCTTACGCTAACTCTTCGTCCAGCCTCTCGTTGAATTCCTTTGCCTCATCTTCCTCCCGATCAGACTTGGAATATTCGATGGCTTCCAAAACAAATGCTCGACCGGATTCGGATTGTAGATCGGCCATTTGATAGGTAGCCCGAAACTCCCGATCTTCGACTGCCACCAGAACGCCCCGCTCGACAAGTTCGGCGACATAGGGGCTTGCCTGCTCGCGGGTAAGCCCGGTTGCGCACGCCAAGTCGGAAATCCAAAAATGCTGGAGGTCGTTTATTCGAACGTAGACCCGCTTCTTGATCTGTGCGTCACTTAAAGCGGATACCTCCCAGGGCTCCAAATCCTCCCGCAGTCCCTTCCGAAAAACGATCAGTACGCTTCTTTTCGCTTCTTCAGGCAATGCTTGGATCATTGTTAAACAGCCGCCGCAAACTGATGCGCCCGCAAGCACATTTGGCTTGAAAACGTCCTGTAGTGCAGCACGGAAATGTACCGACCACTTACCACACGCGGTTTCGACGATAGCTCTATCTTCCGGCTGACGAGGGCCTTGCCCCGGGTATTCTCGCCCGCAAAAAGCTTTCGCTGCCACACGAGGGTAATCTTTCGGAATAGCAATCAGATGAATCTTCACAATTTCCTCCTGTTCCCATCTGCTGACAATAAAATATCAGACTGTCGGATATTGTCAATTGGCGTGCAGAACGAAACCGTATTTGAATAAAAATCCAAAAAAACAGCTCCAAACGCGCCTCCTCTGCTATTCAGCTGCGCGGGGTAACGGACGACGTTAGAACCTATGGGCAAGTAAATACAGAAATAATCTTTATTCCCGGTTTTAAATAAGAAAAATGGCGGACTCCCGTAGGAATCCGCCATGCTTGGAATACTTGTCACTCAGTCGTCCGCATTTTGATGATATAGGGTTCGGCTTGTAGGAGGTAGTCACGCCACACAAATATAGAGTCGAGTGTAACCGCGTCTTGGGAATCCTCAATCTGTCGAAAAGAGAACGTCTGATTCCAACTCACGATTTCACCGATTGCATCGTCGCAAGCGTCTGCCGGAGCTTCGAAAAGTATTCTCCTGCGTAATTGCCACTGGGCAAGCTTATCGAAAACAGTTTGAGAATCCAACTCCTTCAGTGTCTGGAGGAAAACCTCATGAGCCAGAGCGAAGTTATCTCGCGTGACGGGAAATGAAACGTCAAAACCACCCCTGAAAACGTAGATGATAAAAGACAAATCGCCACTGTCGTGGCGAAATGTCCGGTACTGCGCGGCCGACCGGACTTTCACTGCTCGGCCCGCAACGGGCCTGCGCTTTGAGAACCCTCGGTTCTCAACTCTCTCCTACACGGAGGGGGCATCGTGCCCCCTCCGACCCACCCCTCTCGTTCAAGTCCGGAAGACGAGATACAAAAAGGAACATCTTTCGATGTTCCTTTTTGTATTTGCGCGGCCGACCGGACTTGAACCGGCAACCCCCGCCGTGCATTGATCCACTACTTTCGTAATGGCATGGACTATATCATCACCGTATTCGCCGCGATGGCGAACGTAGGTGTTCTGGTATCTAGTCTCTACGGCGCTCCCTCCAACGTGGAGAGTTCCCACGGTGTTCGCATATCCGCCTTCGCGGACACAGCCTTCACCGTTATCCCAGAATGTTCATCTTGCAGTTTCCCGCAAGAGCTGCACGTGTTGCCCACAGGGCGGTGCTCTAACCAAATTGAGCTACGACCGCATTCGTTGCTCTCTGGAAGATTTTATACTTTCTTTCCAAATAAATCAAACCGTCGAGTTTGCCGCTATGATACATGAATTGGCATAGCTTTTTCGAAGCATCGCTTCCATAGCTAAGCCGCCACCCTCTACCCGAAAAATATAAAGAGCCGTTTCCAACGATTCGGCTTAATGCTCCCTTTAGATCTTCCAATAAAAGCCGACTCCCGGATGTAAACCTTGTTGCGAAACATTTACTGAGATAATTCCTCCCAGGTTTTCTGTAATATCCGAACATGACGTTCCCATCGCCATCGAGATATCCACGGAGAAAGTCACAAAGATATTCCTGGGGAACCGGCGGTAGACGGACTACTTTAGTTTTATTTTGCATAAATCCTAAATCAACGAGGCTTTCAAATATTGCCTTACTGCCAATCTGAAGCCGATATATCTTTTTTTGATGATTTTCCCTTACTCCCCTGTCGGTGATTTTATGGTTCGACCCAATGGCATCTTGGATCTGCAATAGTAATTTTCTGTCTGTTATTTGAAACTCGATAAAATGAGTGCCTCGGCTTGTTTTATACATACTGCCATCTGCGGTAAAAAATCCGAGCACGTACGCCATACCGCATGTCCAGATTTTGAAAAAACTTTCATTTTTTGTTTTATAGACAGGCATCCAAAAAATTATTATTTCTTTGGACTGGATAAATCTTCTTTTCGGATGGTCTCACGCTCAGCGTCCATTTTATCAAAAATGGCGTCCAATCGATCAAAATGCATATGAATTTTCCGAAACCAGCTCTCTATCATCACCGCCAGTTCTTCTATGGTAGTTATTTTTTTATTCATACGACCAAGAATAAACCCTGGCGCGTCGAAGTCAAAAACTTTTTAATCTTATTTTAACAATCGCAAAAACTCCTCTTCATCTATGACCGGCACGCCAAGCTTCTGTGCTTTATCGTATTTTGAGCCCGGCTCCGCGCCCGCCACAAGATAGCTCGTCTTCTTGCTGACCGATTCCGAAGCGTCGCCACCCTGCGCGCGTATCCGCTCCTTCGCCGTCTCACGATCCATGGATTCCAGGCTACCGGTGATCACAAACGTCTTCCCCGCAAGCCGCGCGCTTGCCGCGCTCCGCGCGGGCATCGCCTCAACCGTGACGCCAGCCTTCTCGAGCCGCGCGAGCAGATCGGCGTTGCGCTTCTCCCTGAACCAATCGTAGATACTTTGCCCGACCTTCGGACCGACGTCCGGCGCCCTCTGAAGGTCCTCCAGTGAAAGCCCGGTAAAAACCTTTAAGATATTTTTAATGGGGATCGTGCTATGCGCCGCCACGCCGTGCGGAAACTCGAAGTTCTTCGCGAGCGTCACCGCCGTCTCCTCTCCCACGTGCAGGATCCCGAGCGCGTAGAGGAACCGTGGCAAGGTAACATGCTTCTTATCGGCGATCTCGCCCACGATATTCTCCGCGGACTTCTCGCCGAAGCGCTCGAGCGCCGCGATATCGCCTTTTTGCAGTTCAAAGATATCCGCCGCGTCGGAGATCAAGCCTTCGTCCAAAAACTTATCGATGATCTTCGGCCCAAGCCCCTCTATATTAAAAGCCGCGCGCGCAACAAAATGATAGAGCGCCTCGCGATGCTGTGCCGCGCACATCTTGGACGAGCACCGCGTGATCGCGCCGTCGCGCACGGCGGGCGAGTCGTCCACGGGGCAGCGTGCGGGCATCTTGAACGCGCGCTCCCGGCCCGTCCGGAGCTCCGGCAGGACCTTAACAATCTGCGGGATCACGTCGCCCGCACGCTGGATGATCACCGTGTCCCCTATCTTCAATCCCAGCCGCTCGATCTCATCCGCGTTATGGAGCGACGCATGGGTGACCGTGACGCCGCCCACGTTCACCGGCCGCATGACGGCCACGGGCGTCAAAGCGCCCGTACGACCAACCTGCACCTTGATCTCTTCAACCACCGTCGTCGCCTCGCGCGGCGAAAATTTGTACGCAATTCCCGCGCGCGGCGCCTTGCCGATGATCCCGGCCGCCGCGAACGTGGCGTTATCGTTCACGAGCACTACGGTGCCGTCATATTCATAGTCCACTTTATCGCGGCGCAACGGCTCTCCCCACTGCTCGCGATACGCGAACATCTCCTGCATGTTCTTTGCCGGGCGATTGTGCGGATTGGTCTTGAACCCCATCGCCGCCAAAAGCTGATGCTCTTCCTCGTGCGTCACCTGCCCGAGATCGGTCACGATGTCGTACTGGAAGGAATCAAGATGCCGGCTGGCGGTGATCTTGGGATCCAGCTGGCGGATCGATCCCGCCGCGACGTTCCGCGGATTGGCATACGCCTTCCCGCCCGTCCGTTCCTGCTCTTCATTGATCTTCGCGAATTCTTTTTTCGTAAGAAACACTTCGCCGCGCACGATGAGCAACTTCGGTTTCATATCGTAATCTTCCGGGCGTAATCCCATCTTTTTTAAATTCTTCTCCACTTCGTCCGGCGGCAAGATATGCAACGGGATCGCCTCGATGGTGCGCAGGTTCTGCGTTACATCCTCACCGATCAATCCGTCTCCGCGCGTGGAGCCGCGCGTAAAGACGCCGCTCTCGTATTCCAACTCGATCGCAAGCCCGTCTATCTTGAGCTCGCAATAAAAGAGCGGCGCGGCGGTGCGCGAATCGGACGCCCGCGCACCGCGAGCCCCACTACGGGCCACGGCCGGCGCCGCGCCGGAACCGTCCGCACCGCCAAGCGGCCGGCCGAGGTAATTCTCCAACCGCGTGAACCACTCGCGCATATCCTCCTCCGAAAACGCATCGTTGAACGATGTCATGCGCTCCGTATGCTTCACCTTTTTGAACTCCGTGAGCGGCGTTCCCGCCACGCGCTGGGTCGGCGAGTCCGGCGTCACAAGATCCGGGAACGCCGCTTCGAGATCGAACAGTTCCTTCTTCAGCGAATCGAGCGCGGCGTCCGGGATGAGCGACTGATCCAAAACAGCATACGCGTACCGGTATTTGTTGATCTCCTTTTTTAACTTCTCGATCCGGATCTTTGCCTGGTCTTTCGTCATCAAAGATCGCTGTTACGGATAGTTCGGCGTCGAGGTCGAAAAGCTGGTGTAGAACGCCCGTTCGGAGCCGAACGAGATGCCGCTCGTGATCGCGGCGATCATGGAGGTATCGCTACATGAGACCGTCGCACCGGAGGCGGAAGTATTGCTATAGCAATTTATCTGCATCGTGACCCCGTTGCCGGAAAAAGTAGAAGTAGGAAGATCATAATCGCTTTCTCCGGGGATAATCTCACACCGATATCCATTGGCCGAGGACGGGTCGACGTCGGTCGAACAATAATGGTCGAACCGCACCCATTCCGCCCCCGCGTCCGCCGCGAAGATCGCTTTCGCGGAATTCTCCGTGTCGGTCGTCGCCCGGATCTGGTAGAGCGTCAAAAGCCCCGCGACCGTGGTCGCGCCAAGGATGGCACCGCCGAGCGAAAGCACGGCAACAAGCATTGCCTGCCCCGAGCGATTCCGTTGTTTGCATCCTCCAGCCGATTTCATTCTTTTATTATACCTCAGTATAATGAGAGAGACATGTACCTACTCCGCACGCGGATAAAGAAAGATATTGTCTGTGAGTTCCTGCCGCCCACGGCGGCGCACAAGCGAAAAGGCGCCGCCCGCATCGCTTCCTCCTCCCGTCCGGCCAAAGCCATCATCCTCTGCGGCGGCGCGCCGAGCTATCCGGCAAAGAGAGAGCTCATGCAGTTCCTTTCTAAAAAAGGATACTGGGTATTCAACCCGCGCTATCGTGGGAGCTGGGAAAGCGGCGGATCCTTCCTGAAGCTTTCGCCGCACCGCGACGTGCTCGATATCATCGATCAGCTCCCGCGGGGGTTCAAGGATCTCTGGTCGGGAAAAACATACAAAGTGATACGGCCGGAGATCTATCTGATCGGCGGGAGTTTTGGCGGCCCTGCCGTGGTCCTCGCATCGCGCGATCCACGGGTGCGCAAGGCGGTCGCGTTCTCCCCTGTCACGGATTGGCGGGTGGAAACAAAAACGGAACCGATCGAGACGCTCACCCGCTTCACCCGCGAGGCGTTCGGCAACGGCTATCGCGGAACAAAAAAGGATTGGGGCAAGTTGAAAACCGGCACGTTCTATAACCCCGCCCACGAGGCCGCGCATATCGACGGCGGGAAACTGTTCATTATCCATGCCAAAGACGACAAGGTCGTCTACGCAAAGACATCGGCCGCTTTCGCGCGCGCGACCGGCGCGCGACTCACGCTCCTTCCCCGCGGCGGGCATCTCTCCATGTCCACCGTGATGATCCCCGAATTCTGGAACCCGATAAAAAAATTCTTCAAATAAAATACATGAGACATCGCGCCGCAGTGTTCGTCCGGGACGGCAAAAACGTGCTCCTCTTCCATCGCACGAAGAACGGAGAAGAATATTATGCCGTGCCCGGCGGCGGGGTTGAGCCGGGCGAGACGCCGGAGCAGGCCGCCGTGCGCGAGCTTAAAGAGGAGACGAGTCTGGACATCGTCCTCGGCGAAAAGCTCGGGGAACTTGAAATGGACAATAATTATCAGTATTTTTATATCGCAAAATCGTGGAGCGGGACGCCCGAACTTGGCGGCGAGGAGCTTGAAAAGCAATCCCCTACGAACATCTATCAGTTGGAATGGGTGCCCATTGAATACCTGAGGGACGTAGACCTTCGGAACGGGGCACGAGCAATGTTGGAAAAAATACGGTAGACTGTCCCCATGTGCAGACTTATCGCGATCATCGACCCCCAGGACGAAACGCTCACCGAGACCGCGCTTCGCCAATTTGGCTCGCTTGCGGAGACTGGGAATATCCCTCCGGGGATGGATAAAGGCCACAAGGATGGATGGGGTGTGGCGGCCTATAAAGACGAGGGTGTGGCTATTTTGGAAAAGGACCCCGCGGATGCATTCGCCGATCCGAAGTATCAGCCGGCGGTCATGAAGATAAAGGACGCCGCTCCGGCGCTGGTTCTGGGCCATCTCCGAAAAGCGTCTCTCGGCCTGGTCTCCATAGAAAATACCCAGCCGTACACGTCCGGCAGTTATATCTTTTGCCATAACGGGACCCTCCGCGACTTCGAAAAACTTGTTCTCGGTCCAAAATATTCGGCACAGCGCAAAGGCACCACCGATTCGGAAATCGTGTTTCTTTTTCTGTTGCAGACGATAGAAGCTAAGGGAGATTTTACCGCCGGATTCATGGAAGGGGTCGCCCACCTGCGTGCCATGAATTACACCGCCCTCAATATTCTCATGTCCAACGGACGAACCCTGATCGCCCTACGCGAAGGAAACGACAAGAATGAAGACGTAAAAAAGCACGGCCTCTGCGACAGCTACTACACCCTGCTCCAAGGAAAGGACGCGGGAGGAGTGCCAAAGATTATATGTTCCCAACCCCTCGATCTCCCGGGCATCGTCTGGGAGGAGATCCCCAATCATTCCGCGCTTGCAATGAACGTCGGGAATGAAGACAGCGTGCTCCTACAGGTTTCCGACGCTCACTAAACCGCTAGGAATCGGCCAACGGCCGCTCGACCCAAAGAAAGCTCGTGTAGTTCTCTTTTTGATCCTCCAGATGCTCTTCGATGATGCGCAGCCCGTAGATATCGGCAAGGAGAGCGCTCCCCATGACCGCCGTCGTCACCGGCAGCTTTCCTTCGCTCAGATACTTTGCGGCAAGCGCGCTATCGATAAGGTCCCCTTCCCCGCTCGTCAGCCGATAGTGCGGATATTTTTCCGCCAGGTTTTTCTTGCATTGCGCGAGCACTTGGGGATGCGTCATTATGGTATCGATCTTCTTCGGGTCCGCATCGGGACACACCATGAGCGCGTGCGATATTTTGATGGCAAACTCATCCACGATATGGAACTTATGCCGGGACATCGCCTCTATGCTTTCCGCCACAATGCCGCCCAGTGAATTATGAATGGCAAATTGACCGCGATCGATATCACCCTCGTGCAACCGCGTAAGGACGTTCTCCGTGGTGTAGAGATATTGGATCTCGAATTCGGGCTCGCCGATGCGCCCGAGGTAATGGAGCGCGGCCTGTTCGTTAAAACTTCCCCGCCCGCCCTGAATGCCGACCACCAGCTTCTTCTCGTTGACCCGGTTCGGGATCAATTTGTTATACACGCACTCCACCGACCTACCGAGTTTTATACGCATCGCCCGGGTATGAGGATTCTTCGTTTGAAGGTCCCGAAACAGCTCGGCGGTATCGTTCGCGGCGAGGGCTTTGACCTCGTGGAGTTTCTTCGCGCCGAGCGTATCGATATCCGTCGCCTCGAATCCAAAATCTTCAAGCACTCGGCCGATGAAGTGCGCAAGGCCCTGGCTGTTTGCCGCAAGACGATCGTGCTCGTCCGCATCCATCAACGCGATGCGCAAACCTTTCGAAGAAAAATATTCCTTCCAAAAAAGAAAGGCGGCCGGAGAAGCGGTGAACCGATCCATCATCATAGGCAGGCCGGTAAGGCCACCGTTCACCCGCACGCTATCGGGGCCGAACATCGGATGGAGCAGGAGAGCCTCTTGATCGGGGCCGAGATAATTCTTGAAAACATCCCGCGGATAGGTCTTGACTGAAAGGACGTCAACGAGCAACTTCGGCTTTCGGCGCCGAATCGCATCCTGCGCATCGCGTACGGCATCCTCGAACTTCGATATCGGAAGCGCAAAAAAAACGGCGTCATTCCCCATCGCTTCATCCATGCCGACCGGACGAAACCCATGCGCCTCGATCTCGTGCCCGGGTACCGCGGTGTCGCACACGGACACCGCAAAGTCCGGCTTTACTATTTCGGCGAGGAGCTTGCCGAACCTTCCAAACCCTATGATCGATATTGTCGCGAATTCCGTGTCGTTGATTTTCATAAAAATACCGGATTTAAAAAATATTGAAACAGATAGGGCCACGTTTGGTAAACGTGGCCCGGCTGCCTTACATGAACCCTGTACGCAGTAACTCTCACGAAAGTGAGCATCTCATCCAATGGCATGGATGAAAACGTGCGCGCATGGGCTCTCTTAAAACTTAAAGTCTCTCGAGGTTCAGAGCTAACTTAAGTATATACAAAACCATAAGAACGTCAAGCCCTTATAAACCCAGCGAAAATGCTGGCTGGCGGCCCATACAGCGACCGCCAGCCGAACATCCTGGCGTCCCTTATCGCCAAACGACAGCGCCTCGGTAGCCGGTTTGGAGTTGTACAACCTTATCCACATTCCCAAGAACCTTCATGTTGCGGAGACCATCCGTAACGCCGATCGTCGCTTTCGCAACGTTCAGCGAGATGGCCGCAATCCGCCACCGCCCCCCACGACGATAGAGTTTCCGATCAAGCAGGTCGAGCCCCGTGTTCATAAGCACGTTTGCGGTTGTTACCCGAAACGTGTTGTGAACGCCGAGGAAACTTGCCCATCCGGATTCCCGTATCGTGTACTGCATCAGGAACTTCCCCGATGTCGTGTACGCGGACGTGGGATGATCCAATCCTTCGGCCGTGGTCCGCATATCGACCACGGTTCCGCCGACGAGGTACGCTTCCGAAGCAAGGTACAGAAAATCCCGTTTAGGAACTTTCTCCACCTGCCGTGGTTGCGCCGGTTCGTCCGGAAGCGATTGGAACTGGGTGAAGGCTAGCGTTGGGCTTACCAGGCCCAACGCAATCAACAATATGGTTTTGGAAATATTGGTAGACAATGCCATTTGTCTACCCCCTTTCGTTTGGGCAAAGCCCTGAGAGTTACTGGGAGTAATTCTAACACAAAAGATTACCGTTGTACAGCAAGCCGCGAATGGCCCGATTCTACTGCGTCGGACAACCCGCCGCGTTCGGATTCTGCTCGCAGAGCGTGGAGTTGCTCACCGTTACCGTTGCGGGATAACTCCCTATGCCTCCACTTGGATTTGTGCAGTTCAGCGTATACGTCGTGGTACTGGATGGCGTGACGGTAATACTACCGGTCGTCGGTTCGTTCGTCGGTGACGGATACTGGGAACCGCCCTGTAACGTGCAGGATGTCGCGCCGGCGCAACTATACACCAGATTGGATGATTCAGGGATGACGATCGAGCCCGGGGTCGGGGTGAGCGTACAGCTTACCGAACAACTTGGGTCGCCAGGCTGGCAGATCGGTCCACACGCGGCGTTGCAATCGGGAAGTGATACGCCACCCGAGGTTGCTATCTCACATTTATTACTTGAGCAGGTATAAAGCGTATTACCGCCACCACCGCCCCCTCCATTGTCGCATGCGGCTTCGCAGGTTGCATACGGCACGCCACTTGATGGATCATAGACGCATGAATTATTTGAACACGTATAGCCGCTACTTCCTCCGCCACCGTTGTCGCATGCGGCTTCGCAGGTTGCATACGGCACGCCGCCAACCGCGGATTGGCATGCATTATTGACGCAACTAAAGGTTTTCGGCGCCGCGCAACCACCTGCCTCACACGCCGGCAACGTTGTTCCGCCTGAGGCGACTTCGGCACATGCACCCTGCACACAGCCATATTGCGGCTGTTGATCACACGCGGCCTGACAATCTGGGAGCGATACCCCACCGGAACTTACCGCCTTGCATGCGTTATTCACGCAAGAGAATTCGCCGTTCCCATTCTTCACAGTTATGGTCGCAAAATTGCAGACGGAGGAACTCACGGTAGAGCACGCTTCAATGGTCACCGCACCGGCGGTGTCGCCGGCGGTATAGAAACCAAGATCCAAGCCGATGCCTTTAATGGTTCCGCTACCGGTGCTGACGCTCCAGTCAACCGACGCGGGATTGATATTGGCGACCGTTGCGGCGCACGTTGAGGTTCCGTTCGTGAAGATGCTGGCCGGATTGCAACTTACGCTGACGCTTGGGTTCTTAAAATCATTCACGGTTATGTTCGCAGTGCCGCAAACGTTGGTATCCCCGGAAACCGTAGAGCAGGCGGTGACGGTCACGCTCCCCGGACTGTTCGTAGCGGTATACGTGGCGGTGTCGTTGCCGTTATCGCTGATGGTGTTGGCGCCGGTGCTCGCGGTCCACGTCACGGTCGTGGGGCTGAGATTCGTCACCGTAGCGGTACAGTTGGAAGTTCCGTCCACAAAGATCGTCGACGCGACGCATTTTACGGTGACTTGCGGGGGTGTGACAGGGCTTACGTTGATAATTGCAAAACCGCAGATGCCGGAATTTGCCGTGGAACAAGCGTAGACAACGACCGCCGTTCCCGGAATGGTTGGCGTATAGGTGGCTGTATCGGGACCGGTACCGGCTATGGTCGGAATACTGGCGGACCAATTAACACTCGTTGGGCTGAGGTTCGTCACCGTGGCGGTGCAGTTGGAAGTTTGCGCCATAGTGATACTCGTCGAAGCACACGTTACGGTAATGGTCGGCGGCTGAACGGCGATTACCTGTATCCGCGCAGAACCGCAAACCGCGGAATTGACTGTTGAGCAAGCGAACACGGATACCGTCCCTGGAGCATCCGGCGTATAGGTAGCGGTATCGTTGCCGTTATCGCTGATGGTACTGGCGCCAGTGCTTGCGGTCCACGACACCGTCGTGGCACTAAGGTTCGTCACCGTGGCGGTGCAATTGGAAGTTCCGGTCGTTGGGATGCTGGACGGCTCACAGTCAACAGTAACGCTCGGGGTATTTGAACCTGGCCCAACCGTTATATTCGCCGAATCACAAACATTTGGATATTCCTGCGAACAACCGGTGACAACAACCGTCTCTGAACTATTGGGGGCAGTATAGACGCCGGCGATGCTGATAGTGCCGGTGCTCGCGGTCCACGTCACTCCTGGCGCGCCGATGTTTAAAAGAACGGCACTGCATTGCGACGTCCCCTTTTGCGGTATTGATGTCGGACTGCACGCCACATGGATGACCGGGGTAGTTATGTCGTTTACCGTAAGGCTTATAGGAACGCAGAGGTTGGGATCGACCGTGGAGCATGCCGTGACCACCACCGTCCCCGGACTATTCGTAGCGGTATATAGCGCGGTACCGTTGCCGATATCTTTAATAGTATTTGCGCCCGTACTTGCGGTCCACGTCACGGTCGTTGGACTGACATTCGTCACCTTGGCGGTGCACGTAGACGTTCCGTTCGTATAGATACTGGTCGGATTGCAACTGCCCGTGATTCCCGGCTGCGGCCCCGGCTTGACCGTTATCGGCGCGGAAGCGCACACGGTGGGATCCACCGTAGAACAAGCGGTGACGGTCACGTTGCCCGGAGCGGTCGGCGTATAGGTGGCGGTATCAAGGCCGCTTCCGGCTATACTTGGAATGTTGGCGCTCCAGGTAACGGTTGTTGGGCTGATGTTCGTCACGGTTGCGGTGCAGTTGGAAGTTTGCGTCATTGTGATCGTCGCCGCGGCGCATTTTACACTGATCCCCGGCGTCGCTATGGTAGGCACGGTAAGGACAACCGGCACCGTTTGATTCTTGATCGATAGACCGGAGATCGGGTCCGTGCCGGTGAATGTGATCGTTCCGTTGTAGGTTCCGTTCACGAGAGCATTCGCAACAGCCGAGTTGAGAGAGACGGTGGCGTTCGCGGATGCACTGCCGGACTTGCCGTTTGTTACGGTGCTCCCCTGAGAAACATTCAGCCAGTTGCCGCCGCTCGTAGTTGCCGCCGTTGCGGTCCACACGAGTTGCGAATCCGGTGCGCCGGCGTTCGTCACCGTTATCGTCTGAGCGCTTGATGTCGGCGAAGCGAACGAGACGGCTCCCGGGGCGAGATTCATCACCGCATCCGGATCCCACTGGATGACGAATGACGCATTGAGGGATGATTGAGACAAGGTCTGCGAAGAAGGAGCCGCGATCGCTTTGAAGGAATAGTTCGGGGTGACGGTCGTCGCGTCATCAACAAGGATATAGTTTGAATTGCTCGCCGGGACTCCGGTATACGTCTGCGTAGTTCCCGAGCATGGGGTGCCATTCCATGAAGTACTTCCATCCACTCCCAAGCAGACGAAACCGCCCGACACCGGACCACTCAGATCCCATGATGCCGGAACGAGGATCGAAGCGTCCTGTGAATTCTCGGAGGTTACCGTGAGACTGCCTGTGCTGAGTACGGTGATCATGGCTGATGCGCAAATGCTCGGAGCCGCCGTATAACATGCGGTAACGGTCACTGTCCCGGGGCTGTTCCCTGCGGTATAGAGAGCGGTTCTATCTCCGGTGGAGACGATCGTCTTTGAGGTGGAGGTCCACGTCACTGTCGTCGGGATGATACCTGCCCCGCCGGAAGCACATGTGGAAGTTCCATTTACCAAAATCGTAGACGGCGTACAGCTCGCGCTGATGGTAGGTGTGTTCGCCACGGTGATCGTCGCCGAATCGCACACAGCGGGATCCACCGTAGAACAAGCGGTGACCGTCGTCGTCCCCGGGCTTCCGTCGGCAGTATATAAAGCGGTGTCGTTGCCGTTATCGGCGATGGTAGCGGGTCCGGTACTGGCGGTCCACTTGACCGTCGTGGAATTGATGTTCTTTACCGTGGCGCTGCATGTTGAAGTTCCGTTCGTGTAAATCGTTGTCGGATTACAGCTTACGCTGATGGTGGGAGCGGCAATAACGGTGATCGTCGCTACGGCGCAAATATTCGAATCGTTAGGAGCGGTAGAACATGCTTTAACCGTCACCGTCCCCGGACTTCCGCCTGCAGTATAAAGGGCGGTTTCGTTGCCGTTATCGCTAATCGTACTGGGGCTGGATGTCCAACTGACCCCGGGCTCGCTCGCGCCCAAAACGGTCGCACTGCACGTGGAAGTTCCGTTCGTGTAGATCGTGGTCGGATTACAACCCATAAGAATAGTAGGGGAAGCGTTTGGATTGACGACGTTGATCGTGATTGGTATGACGGCGCCAAAGGGATTACTCCGATTATCGATCGTCTGCCAATTGTCCGTATACGTCTTCGCCGCTCCCGGAGCGGTGAGGGAGTTTAGTATGAACTTGCCCGTCTGGCCGGGTTCGATGTTCGGATCGTAACCGCTGACCACCGAAGTGGAATATGAAGTCCACTGACCGTCGCACGGCGGAGTCCATCTTCCGCTTCCACCATCACATTGTTCGCAGAGCTGCTGGCTTGAGCCGCACAAACAAGAAGAACCGCACATACTACTTTCGCTCCCTGACGCCGAACACGTCCCGCCCGTGGTCGCAGTGCAGGTATTCTGGTCGGCGGTACAGCTTGATCCTGCTGTATTAGCATAGAAAGAACATGTCTGGGCTCCCGCAGAAAGAACCGTGCACGTCTCTTTAGCTATCTGCGAAGATTGTGCAGGATCGCTTCCCACTCCGAACGAACCACCCGGCAAATGCTTCAGTTGAACATCCGAGGAGTTATCTATCAACGCGGTGCAGGTCGCTCCGTAATTGCCCGACGCGGGGCAATCAAATCCGTTGACGATACCGGCACACGAACCCGCCTCCGAACCGGGGACGATCGTCGCCCCAGTGGACACCCACGGCGAATTGCCGGTATTTTTGACGGTAATTTCCAGGGGACTGCCATCAGTGCCGGTCGTTTTCTTTTCGTTCTCGTTGAATGTGGCGGGGATATTATCGGAAGAGGATGCTGAGTTAAAAACATCGTCGCTCATATACATTCTCGCGATATCCGGGCTGAAACCACTGTCGCAATTTTTGGCACCAAGAGACCATATTACACCGCTGTCTCCGTAGGTCCCAGTATATCCGGCTCCCCCGCTGTTTAGCGCGGCACTCGGATCGTATTCCATGGAACGGCACTCGGATGCATTATAGTCATATCGGGTCGTTCCTTGTAATTCGCCGCCATTATCATCATCGATCTGTAGCCCTATATTAAGATTATCGATGATCTCTCCCGGTGGCAGTGAGGCTCCTTTTATCACCGATATAAATGACGATCCACCACCCTCCGTTACTAAACCGGAGGAGATGCCCGGGAAGCCCCAGACCGACCAATTTCCTACGTTGTGATATGTAGGACCTCCGAGGACCCCATTAGAAACAGTCCAGGAACCATCTGCCCTCCCATTCATACTCTGGGTCGATAACGGCGATAGGAAGCTGAGAACGTACGAGTTGTTATTATTAAAAAGACGTAGCCATAACTGGAAATCATTAGTGTACGGGCCCTGAGAAGGAAGCGAAAGGTCGTAGGTCGCAGCGGGGTTAGCGCCTCCATGACCATCGGTAACAATACCGGGATTCGGATATCCCCCGCTCTGTGCGTTGGCCTTCAACGTCGCCGGCATGTGCTTCATCGCCAAGAAGCCGATCCCCAACACGACAAGGAAGCCCGCACCTACTCCGAAGATTTTAAAGAGTTTCTTCATAGTATTGCGAGGCTTTATTGCGCCACATAGCTCACCGTCACCTCCGATCCCCCCGGCTTCGTAAAGATCGTCACGTTCGCTCCTGCGGATGCGTTCGTGGCATACAGGGCACCGATCTTGCTCGCGCTCGTTATGGTACTGCTGTTCGTGATGGTCCATCCGTTGCTCCCGAAGTATGCACGGTAGTCCGCATAGAGCACGGCAACGGAACTTGAAGAGTCGTACTGCGTGGTGTACTGATTCGTGCTCGAGGAATAATCGATGGCATAGCTTCCGCCGACTGCGGCCTTGGTATCAAGGATGAGTCCTTTCGGAAATTGAGGCGTCAGTTGTCCCTGCGGTGCGAAGACCGGTGCGGGTGTGGCGGACGTCGTTACTCCGGGGGTCGTCGCCCATGGCGAACTTGTTCCCCGACTCATCATCCAGACGATAAGGGTGATGGCGACGATGAGGATGACCACGATGCCGACCCACTCCCAAAAATACTTGGGGACTTTCATACCCTTATCTTAACAGATATGGGGCGCATGGGGGGATGTGGATAAGTAAAATCGAGGACGTGCTTGTTAGCACTTTTGCGTGGTGGGGTCGCAGTCGATCGTTCGCGCGCTCACGGTCGTCTCGAGATCGATGGTGTCACTTGCAATCCCCGGGTCGGTGGAGCTCGGCGAGATCCCGAGATAGAGCGTGATGCGCGGTGGCCAGTTGTCGCCCTCCGTCTGGCCAAAAAGCCGGAACTGGAGATACTTCACCGACACCGTATCGCCGGTGATGGATTGGGCGGTGCCGCCATTGATGCTCTCCGTGAGCGCTCCCGCATCCCAGGAATATTTTATGTTGTTTCCTTGCGCATCATAGAAATCCAACGCCGGGCATGTCCATACGGGGCCGGCGTCGGTAGATTGAACGGAACAGGTCTGTTCCCATGGATTGAGTTGATCATTGCACGCGGCGGAGTACGTGGAAGATCCCGGGTCATGGCAAAAAAGATATCCCGTGCGGATCGCACGCATCATCTGCTCCATCGCAAGGCTCACGTTGCTTTGCGCGGAGATGAGCGACGATACCTGCCGCTGGGTGCGGATCGCATTGGTAAAACCACCGACCGCGATCGTGATGATGATCGTGAATAATCCGACCGTGACCAGCATTTCAATGAGGGTGAATCCTTTTTTCATGATTATGGATGCCAGTTATAGAAGTGGTCCTCGAGGGTGATGGTATTCGAAAGCACGCCGTTCTTCCAGGTAACCGTGGACTGGACGTCGATCTCTTCCGTATCCGACGACATACTGATAGACACGTCGCGGGTAAAGTCGGTCGGTGTCGCGCCGCTCGAATCATAGGTGTACAACGGTTCGTCGGCGTCGTTATCCGGATCGCTGTCCGTGTCGTTTTTTATATAGAGCTGATCCTTGCCGTTTGTTATTTCCGGGATCTGCGTTGAACATCCGCCCGGCGCCGGCGGCACGGTGTCATACTCGAGCGCGAAATTTTTTGCCTTGCCGCCGGGAGTCAGGTTGAAACTACAACCCCACCCATTCAAAACGCCGGGGCCCTGGGCGATCCCGAAATACGTGTCGTAGTCGATGATATTCTTCGCAACCTCGATCCCCTCCGCCGCCAGATACGTCGCCTGCGTATCGTTCGTCGTGGAACGGTTTAATGAAAACGATTTCGTGAGCAGGGTGACGATGCCGATGAACCCGGTCGTAAGGATGCTCAGGGCGACGAGCGCTTCAACGAGCGTCTGGCCGCGGCGGGAATGAAGAGAGGAACTCATGGATGATAGTGTATCGTATATATGCCGTTCTATAAACTTACCTGGCCGACCGGATTCACCATGATGGAGCGGGAAAGGCTTCCGTCGATGGTGCTCATATAGATATACGACTCCGGCGGAAGGCTCACGCCGTTCGGAGCACAATCACTGATGAAGGTCTTGTCGTTATAGCTGATAAGCATGCACGGGTCGGGAGGATAAAAGAGTACGTCTTCGATGGTGTTGCTCGCGGAGTTCGTTGAATCCTCCAGCACGACCCCCTGCGAAGCACGCACATTCCAGCTCCCGGATTGATAGATTTTGCGATACGGCGCGATGCCCCCAACGGTCGTGCTCGCGATCGAAGGACAGATCGGCCGGCCGCCGGGCACCAGGGATTTTACCGCATCATCGAAAGAAAAAAGTGAGTAGCTTTGAGCCTTATAATCGAAAGATACTCCGTACGCGCACACAGTATCGCTTGTGGTACTACCCGTGCCATAGGTGGCGACGGAAAGTTCCCGCGCTTCCAAAATAAGCTGGGCGATCTTTTCCTCCTCGACGGAAAGCGATATCTGATTCTGGCCCACGTGCGTAAAGACGATCGCAAGCCCCGAGAGCAGGGCGGTGATCGCAAGCACGACGAGTATTTCTATGAGGGTGAACCCTTTCCGCTCCATAAGACTATTCTACCATCTCCGCGGATTCTTCACTTTATCCCCAGGAGCGAGAAGTACCATCCGAAGATGGCCGAACCCCAAAAGAATAGCGTCATGGCGCCGAGAGCGATGAACGGCCCGAACGGGAGCGTGCCCTTCATGCTCTTTTTCCCGCGTAGAATGGAGACGATGCCGGCCACGGCGCCGATCACGAACGCAAAGACCAGCACGAAAATGATGTCCGGCCAGCCAAAGAGCAGTCCAAGCGGGATGGCCAGTTTGAGATCTCCCATCCCCATCCCTTTCCCGCGCGTGATGGCGATGAGCACGGCGAAGAATCCGCCGCCGATCACGGCGCCGACGAGCCGCGCCACAACCACACTCCCCTGCCAGCCGAACATCGCGGCATACGCGCCGAGGAACGATACGTTCGCGGTACCGAAGTATCCGGCAAAAACTATCGTGAGGAATATGCCGAGCACCCCAAGGAAAACGTTGATCTCATCCGGGATGATGCCGAGACGGATGTCTATCAGCGCCATCACGAGTAGCGCCTCGAAGACAGCGATCCAGATCACGGCCACAAGATCCACCGGAAAAGGAGCGAGCGCGGACACGCCGAGCGTCAATGGCACAAAAAGAAAGATCATTCCCGAGAGGAGCTCAATGATCGGATACTGCACGCTCAGCCGCGTCTTGCATCGGCGGCACCGACCGCCTTGGATGATGAAGCTCACGACTGGAACAAGCTCGAACCACCGCAGGGTCTCCCCGCAATCCGTGCAATGCGACCGGCCGCCGATCATCGTCGCGTCGAACAAAAAATGATCGCCGTCGTAGCGCGTGGCGACGACATTCAAAAAACTTCCGATCGCGACGCCGAAGAGAATAAGAGTGAACCAAAGCATATGCCTATTCTACCAAAAATCCCGCCGGAGCGGGATTTTTGAGAACCATGCGCCTCGCAAAATAATTAGAGCGAGATGCAGTAGTTATGAGCGGCGGCACACGTTGCTGCAGTTATCTTATCGCCCGAACCTACAGAACCAGCGTTGCTCGGTGCTGAATAGCTGATGAAAACCGAACTGCTCGCGTTTTCAAGGTCCGCTTGCAAAACGTATTGCGTAGCGTTCGCGCCATTCGTCGCAAACTCATACACATGGCTTCCGGTGTTCATCGGATCCTCGGGGATAGTGCTGACGCCGATACTTGACCCGGTTAACACCGCGGCCATTGTTGTGTATCCAGTACTCGCAGTAGAATCACAGGGGCCCGCGGTGACTCCCGGATAATATCCGCACTTCTGGAAGTAGAGTTCGAGCCCGTTCTGCACTTCGTGCAAGTCGGAGATTCTTCGTGCGTCACGACCCGCCTGCTGGGTCGGACCGAGTCCAACCAACACGACCGATGCCAAAATGGCGATGATGGCAACGACGATCAGAATTTCGATAAGGGTAAAGCCTTTTTTCATTGGTAAATTTTTCGTTGTTAGATAGAAATTCTCTCGACCTTTTCAATACTTTTTAATGACCTAATAATTATAACATCTAGTGGATGCTTTCCGTGAGGCTGTAAATGGGGATAAGTATCGAAGCAAAGAGCAGGCCTACCATAAGACCGATGCCTATCATAAGGATCGGCTGGATGAGGTCCACCAGATTGTTCGACACCTCGTCCGCCTCGCGGGTATAGATTCCCGAAAGCCGCGTGAACATCTCTTCTATCTTTCCCGTCGTCTCCCCGACCGCCACCATCTGTGAGATGAGCGGAGGGAAATAATCCGGATACTTTCCGATGCTCGACGAAAGGAGCGACCCTTGGCGGACGTCTTCGGCAATCGCGTGGACCACGTCACGATAGAGCACGTTGCCCACCATGTGCCCGATGATCTCGAGCGCCTGCGCGATCGGAATACCGCCGTGCACGAGCAATGCCGCGGAGTTGCCGAAGCGTGCCATGATGACCGGCGTGTAGACTTTCTTTACGATCGGCAGACGGATCTTCGCCTCGTCGAGCAATGCCATCCCTTCCTCCGTCTGGAAGTAGTTCATGACGACGATGCCGAGCACGATGACGGCGACGATCACCGCGATCCACCACTGGTTCAGGAAATCGCCCGTATTGAGTAATATCTGCGTGTACCACGGGAGCGAGACGCCGTTATCCGCGAACACGGTGCCGAGCGACGGGTAAACGAAGGTAAGAAGGATGAACGCAACGATGAGGAAAAGTCCGACGACGATGCCCGGATATACGAGCGCGGACGCCGCCTTGCTGGCGAGGTCGCCTTCTTTTTCCGTATAGTCGGCGAGGAATGTCGCGACCTCGTTAAGATTTCCGGTGACCTCCGCCGCGCGCACCATCTGCACGTAATATTCCGGGAAGACCTTATCCTGCCGTTCCATCGCTTGCGAGAACGTGATGCCCGCGTCGATGTCGGACGTCACCTGCTGGATCGCATCCTTCAGCTTCAGATTTGTGGTCTGCTCATAGAGGATCTTCAGCGCATTATTCAATGGGAGCCGCGCCTCGAGCAGGGTCGCAAGCTGGCGCGTGAATACGATGAGGTCCTTCCGGCCGACGCGGCCGAAAAATCCGATGACGTCGTCGATCAAGCCCGGCGGCCGGTCGGCAACGACGCTCAATACGAACAGGCCGTGACTGCTCAGTATGGTGCTCGCCGAATCACGGTTGGACGCCTCTACGAGCCCCACCTGCGTTGCGCCTTCTTTTGTTTTGGCCTGATATCTGAATTTCATTCGTTATGTCCGCTCCAGCAAAATACGGAGCTCCGATGGGTTTAAGGAATACAATTCCGCGTTGTCGAGCGATATTTCTTTGTTCTTTATCAAGTTCACGAGTGAGCGGTTGAGCGTCACCATGCCCTCCTGCAAGCTCGTCTCGATCACAAGATCGATCTGATACGTTTTCCGTTCGCGAATAAGATTGCGAATGGCGGGGTTCACGATCATGATCTCCATCGCCGGAATGCGGCCGCCTGAGATGCGCGGCAGAAGGCGGATGGAAACAATGGCGACGAGCGTCGCGGCGAGCTGTGACGTGATCTGCCCCTGTTGTTCCGCCGGGAAAGAATCAATGATACGGTCGATCGTCTGCGATGCGGAATTGGTATGCAATGTTGAAACCACCAAGTGCCCCGTTTCGGAAGCGGTCATGGCGGTCCCGATGGAGACCGCGTCGCGCATCTCGCCGATCATCACGACGTCCGGGTCCTGGCGCAAGACGGTGCGCAATGCCGCGTGGAAGCTCGTTGCGTCACTGCCGACCTCGCGCTGCGAGACGATGCACTTATCCTGCGTGAAAAGATATTCAACCGGGTCTTCGATTGTGATGATGTGATCGGTGCGCGTGTGATTGATCTCGTCCACCATCGCGGCAAGCGTGGAGGACTTTCCGTGTCCGGCGGGACCGACGACGAGCACGAAGCCCTGCGAAAGCCCGGTGAAGTCATGGAGCAGGGGCGGAAGATTCAACTCCTCGATCGTCTTGATGCGCGTAGGGATAAGACGCAATGCGGCGGCAAGGTATCCACGCTGGAAATATACGTTCACGCGGAAGCGCGCCTTCTCTTCGTAGCTGTACGCAAGGTCGATCTGCCGCTGGGTAAGAAGCTTCGTCTTCTGTTCCGGCGTGAGCATCTGCGAGATGATCCCCTCCGCGGATTCCGGCGTCATGACCGGCTCCTTTTCGAGCGGGATGAGCACGCCGTCGATACGAAGCGTTGGCCTGCGGCCGACCGCAAGGTGAAGGTCCGACGCGTTCTGCTTGGCCGTCGTCGTCAAAAGATCGTTCAGTTGTTGTTTAAAGTCGTCCATACATTAATCTTACCATACGGATATAAAAAGAAAGGGTGGGTATTACTTCGAGGTACGCGTTCCGCGCTACTGCGCGGCCGCTCCGCACGGGCGTGCGATCTACATTGCCTGCCTTCGGCAGGATGCGGCCTTCGCCGCCTCCGAGAGCCCTCGAAGTAATACCCACCCTTTCTTTTTAAGTTTTTATTCGCCCCCCCTTCTCGCGCCTTCGCTAAGACTCCATCCGTGAAAAAGATCTGAAAGATATTTGCTTTAATAGAAAAGTTCTTAAAGAAAAGCGAGGGGGCATAAGGAGGAGGCCTTTGCTTTCTGAGGGTATCGCGGAGCCGCGAAGGCGGCGAGCGTAAGCGCGCGGCCACCAGGCCGCGACGCGTCCCTCAGAAAACAAAGGCCTCCTCCTTATGCCTCTTCCGTTTCTCTAATGATCTCTTCTATTGAAACCACGCCTTTCAATGCCTTGACGATGCCGTCCTGGCGGAGCGTGATCATCCCCTGCGCCTTTGCCTGTGCCGTGATCTTTTGCGTGGTGACGCCGCTGCTTACGATGTCCTCGATCTCTTTCGTGACGAGGAATGCTTCGTAGATGCCGGTCCGTCCGAGCACGCCGCGGCCCTTGCAGGTGGCACAGCCCCGTGCGTGATAGATCTGATACGGCGACTTGAATTGCACCACCACGCTCTGCGGAAGTTCGGCGAGAGATTTCGCGATGATGTCCTGCACCGCGGGCGCCGCGGGCTCGGCGACCTTACAATCCGGACACAGAACGCCCACGAGACGCTGGGCGATGACGAGGCTGAGGGACACCGGCAGGAGGAACGGCTCCACCTTCATATCGATGAGCCGCGGGATCACGCCGGCGCTGTTGTTCGTGTGAAGCGTGGAAAGCACGACGTGCCCGGTAAGCGCGGCCTGCACCGCAAGCCCGGCCGTTTCGTTGTCCCGGATCTCGCCGACCATGATGATGTCCGGGTCCTGGCGCAATATCTGGCGAAGCCCCGATGCGAAATCGTAGCCGATCTCCGGACGCACCTGCGATTGGTTGATGCCCGAGACGAAATATTCCACCGGGTCCTCAAGGCTCACGATGTTCACGTCCTCCGTGTTCAGCGACTGCAAAAATGCGTACAGCGTCGTGGTCTTTCCGGAGCCGGTAGGACCGGTGATGAGCACCATGCCGAACGGCTTGTCCAATCCTTTCTTGATGACCTCGCGCGTGGGGTCCAAAAGATCGAGATTCTCGAAGCTCTTGAGCCCCGTGGATGGATCAAGCACGCGGATGGCGATCTTCTCGCCGAGCGGCGTCGGGAATGTGGCGACGCGGAAGTCGATGTCGCGATCAAAAAGCTTCGCGCGGAAGCGGCCGTCCTGCGGCACGCGCGTCTCGTCGATCTTGAGGTTCGAGATGACCTTGACGCGCGAAGTGATCGGCTGGGCGAGCTCCACCGGCATCGATGCCACTTCGCGAAGATCCCCGTCGATGCGCAACCTGATACGCAACGATTTCTGTTGCGGTTCGATATGCACGTCGGACGCCTTGTTCAATACCGCCTCCTTGAATGTATCCGCAACGATCTTAATGATCGGCGCGTCGGCGCTGTCCCCTCCCTCGAGCTCGATCGCCTGCTGCCCGCCGGTTCCCGGCTTCACGTTCAACGAACGGATAACCGCTTCGATCTCCGCGCGATACGGGGAATATTTCTGGAGGCCGGCTTCCAGGTCGTCGTAGGAAATAAGATAGACGCCAAGATTGATATGATTCTGCCGCGCGATGAACTTCATCGCATCCTGAGCTTTTGTGTCGTCCGGGTGCAACATCCCGACGATCAACAGATTGTTCTGAATGCTGATGGGGACCGTGCGGTAGCTCCGCGCGGTCTCCTCCGGCACAAGTCCCATGAGCGTCTCATCGATCGCGTTGGGATCGATCTTTTTATACGGAACGCCGAGCACTTCGCTTTTGAGCGCCGCCATCTGCTCGCCCGGAACGATCCGTTCGCTCGCGATGATATCCTCCGGTGTATCGCCGCTCACGATCGAGTCGCGCTTGATGCGCGCCGCGACCACGTCGGTGATCATTCCCCTGCTTTGCAGTTGTTGCAGTAATTCATCCCCGGTCATTTTCTTATTCTACCACGAGTAGGCGAGGAGATGCAGGTCGCTTTCAGCAGTAAGCGACCCGACCCCGGAGGCATATGCACAGAATTTTCTTACGGCGCGAGGAACGGATCCGGACGCGATACCGTTGCCGGAGTGCTCGTGGTGGGCAATGGGATGGTGGACGTCAGTGCCTGGAACGCCGGGCTGTTCACCACCGACTGCGGATCGAGCGAAAGTTGAGCGATGGGGGCAATCGTCCCAAGAGATCCGGTCGCGGGAATCGATACGAGTTCCGGCTGGGCGAAAAACACGTAATAGACCGCCACTCCGGCGATCGCCAAAAAAACAAGCCATCCTATGATCCCAAAGATGCCATTCCGATTACTGCTTCCGTTCTCTTCGATGACGATTGCCATGATTTTTTAGGAAGATTGATAGTATGTTACGACCGTTATGGTGTAGTTGAACATATCCTGGGTTCCGACCTGTGCCTTCCCGGCCGCGGTAGGCCCCGGTTGGATCGAGATAGCGGTCACATCGAATATTCGGATGTTCGTCGCAAGCCCATTGAGGAAGTTCTTTAAATTCTCGTACGTCCCCGATCCGGTTACCTGCAACGATACGCTCCCTATCGGCTTGACGATCGAGCCCGCCGCGGCAACATCCGCCAAAGCGCTGCTGCTCGCATCCGACGACGGAGGAGGCGTGGTTGCCTGTACGGCCTGTACGGAGATCCCCGTTCCTTGAAGGGTGATTCCCGTGTTCGCCGCGATGCCATAGACCTGCGCGAGCGCGCCCGCCACATTCGGGCCTACCGGCAACGCCATCGCTACGGCCTGGCTTGATGCGGCGTCGCTCTGATAGCTGGCAAGCAAGCTTTTTACCTTGGTCGCGACCTGATTCTCGTTCGCATAGAGAGCCTGCTCGCTTTGCACTTGTCCCTTTACGGCTTGGAGGTCGGTATATGCGGGCACGACGAATTCGAAGTAGACCACGAGCGCCGCGATGAGAATGAGGCCCGCGATAAGTATACTGGAAAGGCGTTTTGTCTCTTGTTTCATGTTATTGGCTGGTGCTCGTAGACATTAGGAATACCGAGGGATTCATGACGAGGGTCAGGCCGTAATTCCACCCACCCCCAGGAAGTGCCGGGGCGTTCAACCCGGATATGCTTACCGATGAAACGTCGGGCGCATTCTCGAAAATATCGAGCTGTTGATTCACGTCGGCCTCGGTCTTTGATGTCACGGAAAGCGATACCTGCCCACCCGCGAGGACCGAAAGCGATGAATAATAGGTGTTCGCCTGCGTGTTCTGCTCCAACCATCCAAAAAACTGCGAAAATCCCTTGTGCTCTTGAAGCAACGCCTGGAGGTTCGCGATCTGAGAATAAAAATTGATGAGTTCGGCCTGATCGCCCGGAGGGATGGACTGGTCCAGTGTGGTCACCTGACCCTGTGTGGAGCTCAACTGAGATTGTAGATACGGCTCATACCCCTGCGTAAGCCCGAAATAAAGCGCGACCGCAAGAAAAAGAATTCCTCCCGAAAAGAATATGGCACCGAGGGCCCATCCCTGGGTATCCGAAGGCTCCCGGCCTAATTGTTCGACAACTTTTTCTGGGAGAGGCATATGATGACTGTTTTATTATTAGATGAATTGTTTCATGCCAAGACCGAGCGCGACGGTCATCGGAGCTCCGAGCTCGGGGACGAACGGCGTGATGATATCGGGATACTCGAACCGGGAGAACGGCGTCACCTTTATCACCGGAACGCCCAACTGCTTTTCGAAATACTTCTCGATGCCGGACAAATTCGCTCCGCCTCCGGCAAGGATGATGCGCTCCGCGGATGCCGCCAACGGGAACTGCTGACGGTAGCTATAGGTAGCCGTCTTCACTTCATTCAGTATAGCATCTAAAAACGGCATCATTATTGTGGATAACTCGTAGTTCGGTCCCGTGCCCGATACGCCACGTTCTTTTTTGAGCTCTTCCGCGCGCATGGGATTGATGCCCAGGCTCGCCGCGAGAGCCTGTGTAAGCGAGGCCGCCGCGATATCGGTCTGTGCGCCCCATGCAAGAACCCCCTTTTCCATGAAGATAATGTTCGTCGAACGGCTGCCGATGTCGACAATGATCGTGGACGTCGGGTCGCCGGCGAAGAGGCGTGCGACGCTCAACGGCTCGATCTCCAACGCGTGCAAATGCAGTCCTGCGGCAACGAACATGCGCTGATATTTCTTTATCTGCTCCTGCGGAACGGAGATCAACAATATCTTCTGGTGCGAGAATCCGTTCTCGTCACGATAATCGGCGATCTTCATCCAATCGAGCGCCACCTCGGAAAGCGGCATCGGCACATATTGCTTTGCCTGATATACCAGCGCCTTCGCAACATCCTTCGCATCCATGGCGGGGAAATCGACGATGGTCATAAAGACATCGAACAGCGGGAGCGAAGCGACCGCGTCCTTTGTTGACGAGCCAAGCTCTTTTACGAGCGCCTTCAATAAAGCCACCGCGTCCTCTTCGAATATCTTGAGGCCGCTCGTCTGGAGCGCTTGGTTGGCACGGGCAAGATACCCGCTCGATTCCAATACGCCGTAGTTCACGAGCTGCGGCCCGTTCTTCCCGGCCTGCACCTCGACCATCTTGATGGAGGTTGTCCCGATATCCACGCCCAGACACGATTTTTTCTGAAAGAATGATGACATCCGGTTAATGATCCTTTAATGTGGGTCCTTTACTATATAATACCATGAACCTCAACTTCCTCGGAGATGTTTTCTTTCCGCCCGTTTGCGTCGGATGCGGCAACTCGATCGCCCGCGGGGTCGTCTGTGCCGTATGCCTGCGGTCCATCGACCGGTTCGACACGCTCTTTTGCGGAACCTGCGCGGCCCGGCTTCCGGAACAAAAGAAAATATGCCATAAAGACGCGCCTTATATCCTCGGCGCCGTCGGACGATACGACGACGTTCTCCGCGCGCTCATCCACGCGCTTAAGTTTGAGGGGATCACGGGCGCGGCGGATCCGCTTGCCGAGATCCTCGCCGAATACGTCGCGCGTCTCGGCATCGATCTCCGCGGATTCACCGTGACGCCGATCCCCCTTTCAAAACAACGCCACCGGGCGCGCGGGTTCAACCAATCGGCGCTCATTGCGCGAACCTTCGCCCGCGCGTTCGCCCTCCCATTCGAAGAACATCTCCTCGCGCGCGTCCATCATCGAAAACCGCAAAGCGAGACCGAAGACATTTTCGAGCGTAGAGAGAACGTCAAAGGATGTTTCGCGCTGGCGCCCGAGAACGCCTCCGGCGGAAGGGCAAACTTCAAAAGCATCGTCCTTATTGATGACGTCACCACCTCCGGCACCACGCTCACCGAAGCCGCCCGCGTCCTCAAATCCGGCGGGGCGAAAAAGATCATCGCCCTCGTGGTGGCCAAGGCATAGCCAAGTGTATTCCCCTTTCAGGGTACGGCGTCACGCCTGCTGGCGCGCGCCTCCCCTCTCGCCGCCTTCGCGGCTCCGAGAGCCCCTGAAAGGGGAATACCACTTGGCTATGGGTTATCAACAAAAAAAGACCCGTCCATTTTTATTTTTTAATAAAAAGAAAAGCCTCCCGCAGTAACCTTTGCACACGCGGTGTGCTTTTGAGGGTATGCCGGAGGCGCGTATGCGCCGAGGCGTAGCGATTTTTCAGCAAAAAAATACGCGACCCTCAAAAGGATATCGCGTGCGCAAAGGCTACTGCGGGAGGAGGCTCTTGATGATCGTGCTCACCGTGAAGAAGTTCTGATAGGTCGTGGAAAGTGACCCGAGCGATTGCCTGATGAGGGCAAGCGATTGCTTCGGAGAAAGCCCTTGCGCGAACGCCTCTTTTGCTTGGGCATTCTGGCTCTCCGCGTCATCAAAAGACGACTGCGCCGTATCGAATGCGGTCTGCAGATCGGCATCCGGCGAATTACTTTCAAGGAATGAGACGGCGCGTTGCGTTGCCACCATCCTCGTCTGAGCGGTGACAAACAGGTTCTGGTTCTGGGACCACAGGATGAAATTCTTCACGCTCTCGCTGAGCGGAATGAATGTGCTTGCACGCCATGCGAGCACCTCCTGAGCGATCGCTTCACTGCCGGAAATGCCGACGCTGTTCAGTTTGGTCATTTCAAGCGCGTAATAATTCCCGGCATCGCTCAAATTCCCCGAAAGTTGCGATTGCAGGGGCTGAACGTCGGCCGGTACCGTCGAGCTCGAGAGCGTTGCCTGAAGCGTTTGTACCTCTTGTTGAGCGCAGGAGATCGTCCTGCCTACGAGCGCTTTGCGCACCGCGAGCTCCTGCGTCACCTCCTCGTCCGAACTGAGCGTCGGATCTTTTTGGATCGCCGTAATTTGCGCGACATCGCCAAGGGTAATGCCGCAGTCGGCCGCATGCGCGGCGGGAATATGGATCATACCGAACGTAAAAATCGCGCCGATGGAGGCGAGGATGAGGAATGCGGGTCTTCCTGTTATTTTTTTATAGCTCATCAATGAGACAGTTGTTGCAACGCTTGATCAACGGAAAGCGGAGCGGTGGTAGTCGCGGTCGAAGTAGGCTCTCCCGCAACGCCGACGGGAGTGGAAGCGGAAGACGTTGTCTCTTCAGCGGGCGCGATCGTAAAAGCATTTTTGAGCGTTGCCGGAGCGCTGACGGTCGATCCCGTGGAACCCGTCGAGGTTGATTGCGGATACTGGATATCCGCGAGCTGGATCTGCATGTCGATCGCCTGCGCCTCCGCGTGCAACCCCTGGGGATCGATCACCGAATACTGGACCGGCGAGATCGATTTGGTTCCGGGAAAGCTTCCCGCGAGTATGAATATGAAAAATCCGGCGAGTGCCACCGCGGTGCCCGTTTCGATTATGTGAAGGAACGTGAACACGCTCCCTACCGTCCGCCGCGTGGCCTGCGGGGAGAGCAAAATCTCCGTCCGGGAGCGGCGTGTAAAATCGGCATCGGGTTCGATCTTTTTAAATTGTTTTAATGTATCAAATAATTTCATCGTCTTCTCTGCTTTCTTCGCCCAGTTTCTTTTTTAATTCCTTGATGGCACGATGTTGGGCAAGCTTTATCGCACCTTCGGATTTTTTGAGGATCGCCGCCGTTTCTTTGAGCGGCAGATCTTCGATGAACCTCAGGATGATGACATCCTGATAGTCCCGCTTGAGCTCTTTGATCGCCTTCTGCACTTTCTCGAATTGCAGCTTCGCAAAAAGATCCGACTGCGCGACGGCGGGAATAATAGAGGAATCCGGGTCCAGCTTGTCGAGACTCACATCGTCCTTTCTGGAGCGATAGTGGTCGATCACCATGTTTCGGGCGATCTGGTAGAGCCAGCTCGAGAACGGATGTCCCCGATGCTTGTATGTGCCCACCCTTTGCCACGCCGATAAGAACACGTGATGGGTGATATCCTCGGCTTCCTCACGGCTACCGACTTTGACCACTATAAAACGGTATATGGCCGGTTGATAACGATCGTAGAGAGCGCCAAAAGCCGAGGAATCCCCCCCGACGGCTGACCGAATGAGTTGTTCCTCACCGTCTATCATGTAGAACGTAAATTATGTGGATAAGTTACTTATATCTAAGCTTTTCCCAGGAAATCCGGCCTTCGAGACTCCACGCCCGTTCTAGCAAAAATGCCCTACGCAACATAGGGCATCTTCTTATACGTCTATCATAGCTCTTTTGGGCTCCCCGGTCTAGCGCGGGCAAAAGGGCAAAAGGAAGGACCCACCCTCTTTCGGATCTGATCGCGAAGACGCTAACGGTCCGAAAGAGGGTGGGTCCTTCCTTTTGCCTGCAGGAGAACCCTCACTTATACTATAGGCATATGAATGGAAAATTCATCGTGATCGAAGGGACGGACGGGTCGGGAAAAGGAGAGCAAACGATCCGCCTCGTAAAGCGCATAAAAGATTCTGGCATGACCGTGACGCCGTTCGACTTCCCTCGTTACAACGAACCTTCCGCATGGTTCGTGAGCCAATTTTTGAACGGCAACTTCGGCACGATAGACGAGGTAGGCCCAAAGACCGCTTCCCTCTTCTATGCGCTCGACCGCTATGCGGCCGCGCCTTCGATCCGCACCGCGCTCGCGGAAAGTGATGTCGTGATATCCAACCGATACGTCGCATCGAGCCTTGGACATCAGGGATCGAAATATAATGATTCCGACGAGCGAAAAAAATATTTTGAATGGAATAGCGACCTTGAATACAATATCAATAAGATCCCGAGGCCCAACCTGAACATCCTTCTCCACGTTCCTGCGGAGATCGCACAGAAGCTCGTAGATAAAAAATTGGAGCGGCAATATCTCGGGGGTAAAAAGCGAGATCTTCACGAATCCGATATCAACCATTTGAAAAGGAGCGAGGAGACCTATAAACAACTTGCGGAGTTATACCCCACCGAATTCGCCGTCATAGAATGCGTTGAGGATGGGAGGCTGCTTTCGATCGAAGAGGTGCATGAAAAGGTGTGGGCGATCGCCGAGCGCTCGTTCGGCCTCTAGCCCTTCCCCTGCAGCCGGTTGCGCAACTTCTCTTCCTTTGCGAGGATCGCCTCTTCGGTGCCGCGTCGGGCGAAGCTGTAATCGTTCATATCCACCAGCATCGCCTTGGTGATAAGCGGAAGCTTGTCTTTCAATAATCGAAATTTTTCCTGTTCGATGAAGCGATAGTTCGGATGCCCCTGCGGTCCGGTGCGCAACTCCGCCTCCCAGAAGAACTGGCGCAGGTTCTGATATTGCTGGAATCGCACGCGATATGCGAGCGGCACGACATACTGTGCAAGTTCAGGAGAATATTCTTCTAGTTTTTTGAACAACGGAACAATAGATTGCATCGTATTGCGATAGCGCTGTTCGAGGCCGGCCCATACGATCTCTTGCGGCACATCGTATCCGTGGCGTACGCCGAACAATTGCCGCTCTTGTGTCATCATCCGATGACGGTGGAGGTCGCGATACGCGCCGATATCCATAAGGATGTCGAAACGGACATAGCTGTTCTCGAACGCGCGGCCCACTTTATGCCAGCGCGCGGTGCGGCCGTGCAGATACGCGTCGAGCAATTTCTCTTTTTCTTCCGGAGAAAGTTTTTTTGCCCTCCCTAAAGACTCTTCCCATCCCGCATGGCTCGCCGCGTAAAGGATCCCCGCGAGCACCTTCACCTCCGCATCGGCATCGAACTCCACAAGTTTTACCACCGGCCCCGTGGCTGGCGCGGCATCGATCGCCGCACGAACAAAATCGGCGTGTGACTCGTTCACGAACTCGCGCGTGGCCCGCATGCGATTTCCGAGATATTCCTGATACTGCTTCGACTTCTCATCCTGCAGGCGAAGCAGGAGCGAAGGGATCTCCGTATCGAGCTGAGCCCGCAACGTATCCGCGATCCAGCGAAACTCCCCGAGCTCATGCGCGGCCATGCGGTTGACGGCATACTCGAGCGCCTGCGCGTTACCCCGGAATCCAACCTGCCCAAGCGTGGCCATCGGCAGCATCCCCCGAAGGGTGTCGAACGCTTTCTTCTCGAGGACGCTTTCCTTTTCTTCATAGTTGGCCTTCAGCCATACCTTCAACTCTTCCACGAGCGTGGCGTACGTCTCAAAGAGATTGTCCATCGCCAGGCGGTATTCGGTGGATAAGCCGAGCTTCTCAAGATCCGGCTTCGGCGTGTAGTATAAATAATTTCCGCCGACCCGCTTTGCGAAGCTCACGTACCGCGTGGACTTCTCGATCGGCTCGAGGCCGATACGCTGATCTTCCAGATACTTCATCGCCACCTGCGAGATGCCCCAGAACGCCACGTGCGTTCCCGTCATCTGCGCGATGGAATCGTCGCCGTATTGCGAAAGCCATTTTACATAGAACGCCTGCGCCCGCTGATTGTTCAAAATATTCTTGAATCCGTGTACATTGAGGAACGTGACCGTATCCTTGAGCTCCTGGCCGATCTTGGGATCGCTATCGATGATCGGCTTCAAGTATTCGTCGTGCAAAATGCGCACGAGCGATCCGCTCGCGCGGCTCGCGCGGGAACACAGCGCGCCCACGATCTCCGGCGGCAGATTCCGCAGAACGGAAATGAATCCGTCGAGGTCGCTCACGAACGGCCCAAGAAGAAATCGCTCCTCGTCGGTCCATGTCTCTGCCGGAAAATCGGGGCGATATGCTTCGTTCATTGGGTGTGTGAATTTATTTATCAAACGTCATCCAGTCGTTGTTCTTCTTAAAGTTCCTCCAGTACTGCGACGCCTGCGGCTTCATCGCGCCATAATATTTACTGCCGAGAGCTTTCTTTCCGTACGGATGATCGGCGGCCGAAGAGAGCGGGGTGAACGACATCTGCGCGATCGGCATTTTGTAATACAGCTTGATCGGAAGCGGAGAGATGTTGTGCAGCTCGAGCGTCATCTTTAATTTGTTCCCGGGGTCGAGATATCCCGCGGTCGCGTGAATGATAAGTCCGATGCGCCCGAGCGACGACTTTCCTTCCAGCCGTCCCACGATATCGTCGCCGACGCCCACCACTTCGTAGGTCATCCCGAGCGCGAACTCGCCCGGATGGATGATGAACTGATGATCCTTGTCTATCGTTATTTTTTTCATCATGTGCTCGATCGGCTCCTTTGGGTCAAGACAAATGTGCTCCTCGGTGAGGAATACCAAAAAATCCGGGCCGAGGTGAAGGTCTATTGACGCCGGCTGTATCGCGTGGGGAAACAACGGCTCGACGGAAATCCTCCCTTCTTTGAGTACTTTTTTTATGTCGCGGTCGGAGAGGATCATTCACTAGATTTTACTCCATAAACGATATCCTGCAAGCCCAATAAAAGACGCCGGCATATGCCGGCGTCTTTTATTGAACAAATATCGACAACCGATCTCTTTAGAGAACAGTCAAAGCCGTTCCTTGTTCGTAGGCATTAACAGTGTTTCCGCCATCGCCCGTCTCAACGTCGCCCGAACCGTTCGTGCTGTACTTAAGGCTCTCCATGTGTGCGGCGAGCTTAAATACTGTCGAGGAAGCGGCGTAGACATACGTCGTGTTGGTGCTATTGGTGATAGGATCGACCGGCAACGTGGCGATCGGAGCTCCCGAGCTGATCGCATTCAGGTTGACCGGGATCCAACCCGTTCCGCCCACCGACCTCGAGGTGTTAGTCGCAATCGCGATCTCGGCACCAAGGAATCCCCACGATACCGCCGTGTTCGTGCTGTTGTACGTGCTCGTCGTACCGAGCGCGGCAGCGCTTGCGGTAAAGAGAGCATACGTTCCGTCGCCCGCGCCGCCTTGGCCCGAAGCGCCGAACATCGCCGTCGTGGTCGAAACGTCTGTCGCGTACAACGACAAAGCGCTCTTGAGCGTTGCGAAGTCAGAAACACGGTTTGAGTCCCTCGCTTGGCGCAAAAGCTCCGCGGGGTTCAATGTCAAAATGACGACGACCGCCAAGATCGCAATGATCGCAATGACAACGAGAAGTTCGATGAGCGTAAATCCTTTCTGTCCTTTTTTATTTTTCATATCAAGTTTGCGTTCTTTTAGAGAAACTCGACCTTTCTGTCCTTCTCTTATATAGAATTATACGCCTTTCACGAAGAAGTCTCCTGTGGATAAGTAAAATCCGCAGGGAGCGGCGCCTCAAAAGCGAAACTATTCCCGCTATCATCGGAAAATTCGAGCATCGCGGCGTGAAGCATCAAGCGCGGCGCACCGGCGGCACGACCCTTATTGCCATAGAGCGGGTCCCCCACGATCGGATTCCCAAGGCTCGCAAGGTGAACGCGGATCTGGTGCGTGCGGCCGGTCTTGGGATTTACTTTCAGCAACGCATATCCGTCACCACCGCTTCCGTCGCTCTTCTTCGCAAGCTTTTTTACCACGGAATACTCCGTCACCGCGGGTTTTGCCATCTTCGAGGAATGGATGCTCCGTTTGAGGGAGCCGTTCTTTATCCCGATAGGAGCGTCGATGATCCCCTGCTCTTTTTTTGGGATGCCGTACGTAAGCGCAACATATGTTTTTCGCATGCGGTGTTCCTGGAATAATTTTTTTAGGCGCTCGAACGACGCTTGCGTCCGCGCGACGATCATCACGCCGGACGTCGCCTTATCGAGCCGGTGCACGATGCCCGGCCGGGTCGTCGGGTCGTCGCCGACGCTCCGTATCTCCGGAAAGCGTGGCAGAAGCCAATCGACGAGCGTCGGCTCCTCCGCGCGGTCCGTGGCGGAACGGTGCTTACCGCTTATCCGCACGCCATGCACCATCAACCCCGCGGGTTTGTCGATGACGATAAAATCCTCGTTCTTAAAAATGATCGACGGCTCTCCGGTGGATGCTTTGTTCACTCGTGTATTATAGACGCCCGGAGAAAATAAAAAAGAGTGCATTCTATCGCCACACACTCCGGCGTTCGACTCCGCATCAAGCTCAGCCATAAGAAGAATGTGTGCGTTCCAAAACCATCCCGGAGGGTGGGCCCGGTTTTGGAACGCACACATTCTTCTTATGGCTGAGCGGGTAAGGGGAGTCGGACCCCTATCTTAACCTTGGCAAGGTTACATAATAGCCGCTATACGATACCCGCGGCGCGCGCCAATGGCGCAAGAAATCAGTTCCTAGTATATCGTGAGTCCCCCGTATTTTCAACTGTACGCACGCCGGGCGCCAAGGTAACGCATAAATAAAAAAGGGCTGTTCACTGGAGTGTGACAGCCCGCCCGATGATCCAAGAAAAGAACTGTTAGTTGCCGGCGAACCAGGCGGTTTTAAATCCGTCGATCCGTACCCGGCGACCGTACGGTACGGCCACCGTTTGCGCTTCTTTCTCGAGTACGCCGAGGGAAAGATTCCGGTCGCTCGGATGTGGAAGAAGAATAATGTTCAACGGCGACACGTTCGTGAAGAGTTTGCCAAAGCCAAGATCCCCGAACGCGATCTTAAGGCAGAGCGCGAGATCCCCCGGACCGGAGCTAAAACTTTTCCGGCTTACCACGAAGCCCTTGGGGAGCCCCGCGATGCGATTGAACGTTCCGGTCGCGTCGTAATAGATGGCCGTCGCGATATGCGATCGCGCCGGTCGATCCATCTCCTGCGCAGTGATGTGGCGATGCGATAAGCCAAGCCGCCTCGCTTCCACCGCGCCCCATCTTTTGCAGGCACGGTTGACGTCCGTCTCGTTCGGGAAGGCAATGCCGAATGCACCGCATCCGTCATGGGTCGTCAGCTCCGTTACTCCGGCAGCCGCGAGCTCTGCGCTCCGCCGCTCGGGGCTCAAAAGAACGCCCGATCCCGCAAGATGAAGTCCGCTTGTAATGCCCTCGTCCACGCATGTGACCGAACGCGCAATCCGCTTCGGATCGAATGCATTTGTTACGTTCCCGATCTTTGCGAAGAGCCGTCGTACGCCTCTCTCCGAAATGAATTTCTGCTCTTCAAGTGTCTTCTCCCATTCCGCAACTGTCAAAACATCTACCGTTGTTGTGTTCATAACACTCCCTCGATCGATTTGCTTCCGGTTTTATATCATTTAAAAATAGAGAAGTCAAATAAAAAACCCGCCCTTCGAATTGCGAAGGACGGGGTACTGCTACAAAGAACTACGCTGCGGCTTCGGGGTCGGTTGTCCCCTTCGCCATCTCTGCCTTCACCGCGGCGGCGATCGTCTCCGCGGTAACGTCCTGGCCGGTGAGCTTCTTGAGTACGCCGGATGCGGCGGCACTAAAGGCTCCGATGGTGGACGTTGCGAGATCCGTCACCTGTTGCGGGGTTGTATTAAGAACGCCCTCGATGAGACGGCCGGTGCGCTGGCCGTTCGTGAGAGACGTCAACATGGAACGGAAGGTGTCCGTGTCGCCGTAAATGTTAAGGTTCGCGGCGGCCAAACCCTTGCCGATCGATTCTGCCATTGCGATACCAACCGCCTTGTCCGCTTCGATGCGCGCAAGGTCGAGCTGGAGCGCGACGGCCGCTGCTTGGTTTGCGGTCTTCGCTTCGAGCTCGCTCTTAAGCACAATCACTTTGGACTGGTCAACTTTGACCTGCTCTGCGGCGACAGTGACGGGAACCAATGCTTTGGCTTCTTCACCCTTCGCTTCGAGTTCGGCGGCGCCCTTTTTGGCTGTTGCCAATTTGATCTGGGCACTGGCCTGGTTGTCGGCGGCCGTCAGTTCGGCTTCCGAGTTTTTGATCGTCGTGTATGCGGCCATATCTAGATTTGGCTTATCGTAGATCGTATTTAGGAAATCAAAAACTTCATTCGGGGATATACCTGAATCCGATGGTGGACCACAAAGAAAAGCTCCACTGTAAGCCTTAATTTTGGGGAGATATTTGAAGCGCGAAATAGGGAAATCACTTTGTACGTCTTCCATCGTTATATTCAACAACCTCCTGCTGAGAGATGCAAATATACTTAGATTTTTACTGAGTTTGACTGACCGGGAGAAATGTCATCTTGGCCCGCTCGGTCTGGTCTCACTAGCGTGTGC
>Ga0182030_10001487_pt1 | contig 48309 bp, 50 predicted proteins | sample 812S3MmetaG_FD_121299 | JGI IMG/M metagenome (GOLD analysis project Ga0182030, IMG submission 121299) | Permafrost microbial communities from Stordalen Mire, Sweden - 812S3M metaG (Illumina Assembly) | ecosystem: Environmental > Terrestrial > Soil > Wetlands > Permafrost | place: Sweden... | reverse complement strand
CTGCTGCCTCCCGTAGGAGTACGAGCCGTGTCTCAGTCTCGTCGTTGGGGGTCAGGCTCTCACCTCCCCTACCGGTCATAGCCTTGGTAAGCCGTTACCTTACCAACTAGCTGATCGGACCTAAGCCGATCTCGAAGCGTCTTGCGACTTTAGCATCGCTGCACTATCGGGTATTACCTCGCCTTTCGGCGAGCTATCCCCAACTTCGAGGTACGTACCAGGGTGTTACTAACTCGTTCGCCGCTAAATTTATAAATCCGTCGTCTTGATGTAATCGCAACTTCTTCAAAATAAATTCCGCTCGACTTGCATGCCTTATCCACACCGCCAGCGTTCATTCTGGACCAGGATCAAATCCTCTGATAAAAAGAATCTGAAGAGATCCTAAAAATTTTTAATTTATTGTTTGTACCATTTTTTCAAATTCAAAACGGTACCAAAAGAATAAATTGGGACAACTAAAAAGCTCTCTTTTTTAACTTTAGTTTAATTTTTGGTTCCTACCAAAATAAATTGTTAAAGGACAAGCATCCTAGCCCCACGGAGTTAATCCATAGGTGTGGATGCAACGAGGTTCATTCTAACAGAAGTAAATCTGGTGTCAACTGGGACAAGGCCTATTCCCTTTGCAGCCTGCCAAGGGGGTAAAAAAAGCCGCCGACGCGAGAAGGACTGGTTTGTCCCTCCCTCGCCGGCGCTGATTGATGTGCGATCGGGCAGTCATTGCCCGGGCGCGACCTTGATGTTTGTGGCGGCCTCGGCGGACCACGTTGCCGTGCAGCCACCCTTGGCGAGGTGGCGAGCGATGGGGTTCTTGCTGAAAAGCCTTGTGAGGCCCCCCATGATTGCCTGTTGCTCTGTGACGCCAAGCCCCGTCGTACAATCCGCCTCGCCAAGCACTATCGGAGCGCCGCCGATGGTCGAGGATGTGAAAAAGGCCACATTGAGCGGGCGCCAGGGCCTTTGAGGATTCCCGGCGACGATGACCCGGGCACAGACAACAGAAGGGTTGCAGGGATTTCTCCCCTCGACCAACTGTGCGTGCCGGGCAAGCAGGTAACGCTCGGCCTTTTTTATAGCCACCCAATTCGGCGGCGCGTCGCCGAAATCGATGCCGACCTTCGCGCCCTCGAAGCTGGGCGGCGGAACCTTTTGTGTGCCCTGCGCCAGCGCGATGCCGACGCTTAAGAAAAACAAACTTCCCCATGCTAAAAACTTGACCACGTCCTCTCCTCCGAGCGCAATGTGGGCGCTCTTTTCAATTTGAACTGCGACCTCTTTATACCATTAAAATGGTTGATTTGTCAATCCCTTCTTGGTGCGGATCAAGGACTAATTTGGACGCATTTCCTCGGGATTGACAGAGTGCTATATTTTATGTTAACATATCTATGCAATCGTCCCAACTGGGGACACGAGGAGAGGTATGTTTTCGATCTTGAGTTTTGATGACAATAACTGGTTCAATAGGCATCCCCTGTTGACCATTGGCATAATCGTTATCATCTTCATAGTGACGAGTTATGCCACCGGCGGAGACGGCCCCAGGTAGCCTTCTCCACAACAACAAATCTGAATCCCGGCGCGCTGCACAACGTAGCCGCGTCGGGATTCACCAACACCAAGGCAATTCACTTATTTGACCAATCTCAAATCTTCGCATATAATGAACAACGTTATGAAAAAAGACCTTCACCCAAAATATTTCACCAAAGCGAATGTGATTTGCGCGTGCGGCAACTCATTTGTCGTCGGCGCGACCCAGCCCGAGATCCGCGTTGAAATTTGCGCAAAGTGCCATCCGTTCTATACCGGCGAAGAGAAGCTCATCGACGTCGCTGGCCGTGTGGAGAAGTTCAAGAGCCGCCGCGCAGCGCAGGTTGCACCGAAAGCGAAGAAAGTGCGCATCAAGAAACAGTAAAAAGAGCGAGCATAACAAAAAAGGTTTCGTTCAGGCGTCCCGGAGGGTGCCTTGCCTGAACGAAACCTTTTTTGTTATGCTCGCTCTTTTTACTCACTCTTCACAACGACAATTCCCAGCTTCGCGGTGATTCCTTTTTTGAGATCGATCGGCACGACATATTCGCCAAGCTCTTTGATGGGATATTTAAGGTCGATATCAACGCGTTCGGCGCTGATCAACTTATGCTCGCGCAACGCTTTTAAGATCGATTCCTTGTTCACCGAGCCGAAGATAACGCCGGACTTGTCGGCCTTCAACGCAAACTGGATCTTAGTGGTCGCGATCTTCCGTGCAAGCTCTTCAAGATGCCCATGGAGCTCCCGGTCTTCCTTTTCGTGCTCGGCCTTCATAGACTCGAGATTTTTTATCGATGCCGGCGTCGCGATCTCGGCCAACTTGTTCGTGAAAAGAAAATTCCGCGCGTAGCCGTCGCTCACGTCCTTAATATCGTATCGCTTTGCCACCCCGCGAACATCCTGGAGAAAAATTACTTTCATGGTGGTTGTTGTTTCTCTTAGCTGCCCCTTTCTATTTAAACTACTACAAATTATTTCGCTGAACTCGTCGCCGAACTACTGGTCACTGCGATCATTGCGGTGCTCGTCGCCGGCAATGGCGCTCCACTGATCTCCGCCTGTACCACCTGCAACGCCTTCGTAAGCTGCGGATCGTTGCCGCTCTTTACGTCCGCATCGGAAATCGTCACCGGATAATCCGGCACGATCCCATCGTAGTCAAGGATGCGCCCCGACGGCATGATCCAGTGCGCGACCGTGATCTTGAGCGAGGAGCCGTCCGAAAGATTGAAGAGCTGCTGCACGGTCCCTTTGCCGAAGCTTTTCTCGCCAACGAGCGGAATGTTGCGATCGTCGTGCAACGCGCCAGAAAGGATCTCCGCCGCGGAAGCCGAGCCGCCGTTTATCAAGATCGCCATCGGCATGGTGTCGAGGTCGCCGCTGCCATCCGACTTGTAGTTCTGCGTCGGCACCGTGCGGCCCACCTCTTTCACCACCTGCGAACCGGGCTTGAGGAAATATCCCGAAAGGTCGACGGCCACCTCAAGATAGCCGCCCGGGTCGTCGCGAAGATCGAGCACGATCCCCTTCGCGTTATCGTTAACCGCTTTTTGGAGCGACTGATAGAACAGGCCATCGGCGTCCTGCGTGAATTCCGTAAGGGTAATGTGCGCAATGTCGCCCTTCATCTCAAAATCGACCGTCGGCACCTGGATATTCTCGCGCGTCATCGTAAAATCCTGCGGCTTGGCCCACCCCGCGCGCAGAATGGAGAGCTTGACCGTAGTGCCGACCGCACCGCGAATGATATTCACCACATCGTCGACGTTCATGGTGTCGGTCGAGCTTCCGTTCACCGCGAGGACCGCGTCCTCCGGCTTCAACCCCGCTTTTGCCGCCGGCGTGCCCGGCAACGGCGCGATGACCACGATATTGCCCGCCGTATTTGTACCAAGCTCGGCGCCGATGCCGCCGAAGTTGCCCGTGATATCCTGCTGGAACTGCTGGCTATCCGCAGGGCTGAAAAACTCGGTGTATGGGTCGCCGGTTGCGGCGACGAGGCCGGTTATCGCGCCGTACATTTTTCCCTGGTCGGTCGTACTCGGATTCCTTAAATAATTATCGTTCAAATCTTGCCATGCCTGCCAAAAAACGCTGAAATTCGCCGTCGTCGATGCGGTCGGATTAATATTGCTCACGCCGGCAACCACGATGTTTTGGGGGTAATTCCGTCCGGAATCCCATCCGATCCAAAACCCGCTTCCCACAAGCACCGACATCAAAACAATAATCATCAAAACCTGGCCAATTTTCTTCGCGGTTGTCATTGGATTAATTCTATCACTCTTTTGAAGAACGCAAAAGAAGAGGGCGGCCCATGCATAAATGCACAAGCCGCCATGATACTGGAAAGGAGCTAGCGTATTGAAGTTGTTTGTTTGCGCCGTTCCTCTTTGTGCTCGAGCCCAAGATTGAACGCGGTCGTCACTATCCTCGCGAGAACATCGCTCGAATAAGATACTTCATTGTCTAACGCCGCAATCGTTGTGCATCCCCTTGAATCTCCGCCGACTTCTTTTGTCCGATATACCATGGCGTCAGCGGGAAGTTCATCGGGGGCAATAGTTGAGACATTGTTAACGCTAAGTTTGATGTGAGGTCCACGGTCTTCTTGATGCTCAGCATTGCGCTCACCGTAGACGTGAAGATACAATCTCATGCCAGTGCTCCTCCAGTAAATTTTATTGCTTGAAACGACGCGCTTGATGCGAAGTTCCACGTTGATAATACGCTCCTGCTGGTTTTTTTGTTGCAGACTCTGACAAATTGTTCAATTTGCGTTAAAATGGATATGATGACCGCTGTTAAAAATGCCTACGTTAAGGAGCTCAAGCGGCGAGGGAAGGAGTCCCATGTCTACCGCAAATACCAGCTTATCGGGCTCGAGATCTCGCAGATGCTGCATGACGAGAAGCATAAGGCCCTCTATATTAAGCTCGCGAAGGATAGCGGCGCAGCCAGCGACCGGTTACTTGGACTTGCAAAGGACATCGCAGGACGCACCAACGTGAAGAATAAAGGGGCATATTTTATGTCGGTATTAAAAAATCCTAAAAACTAAAATGGACATGGTCCCGGAGGTCGTCACGATCGCGCAAAAAAAAGACGAGAAATTTCTCCGTAAAAAAACAGTGGCGTTCGATTTCAAAAAATTCACGGCGAAAGAGGTCCGCGAGCTTGTTGCGCGCATGAAGCGGATCATGCACGAGGCGAACGGCATCGGGTTGTCGGCGAACCAGATCGGGCTCGACTTCAAAGTATTCGTCGCGGAGGTGCCCGACGCGCAGGGGGGATCAAAATTCTACGCCATCTTCAATCCGGAGATTGAGAAAATAAGCAGCGAGAAGGTCGTTTTCGAAGAAGGCTGCTTGAGCATCCCGGGGTCGTTCGGCGAAGTGGAACGCGCCGAGCGCGTCATGATCAAGGGCTACGACAAGAACGGCAAAGCGGTGAAGATAAAGGCGTGGGGTTTGCTCGCGCGGGTCTTCCAGCACGAGATCGACCACTTGAACGGCCACCTGTTCATCGACCGGACGAAAATAGTGCATCACGAAGAGAAATGATGACCCAATTGCTACCGTCATGAAATACGTCCTTTTTGGAACGCCGCGATTCGCCAAGATCGTGCTCGAAGGGTTGATAGCCGCCGATCTCGTTCCCGTCGCGCTCGTCTGCAATCCCGACCGTCCCGTCGGGCGCAAGAAGATCATAACTCCCCCGCTCACGAAACAGCTCGTCGCCGAAAAAAAACTGTCCACGATCGTCCTGCAACCGGAGAAATTGGACGATGGCCTCATCTCGCAGCTACGCGCGCTCCAGCCGGACTTTTTCGTCGTCGCGGCGTACGCAAAAATAATCCCGCGCGCCGTGCTCGGTATCCCGCGCCTCGGCACGCTCGGCACCCATCCATCGCTCCTGCCGAAATACCGCGGCGCGTCGCCGATACAATCGGTACTCCTTGCCGGCGAGACCAAAACCGGCTCGACCATTTACGCCATGGACGAAAAAATGGACCACGGCGCGATCTATGCCCATGGAGAGATTCCGCTCGACGCGCTTACCACTGATTATCTAGTACTCGAAAAGCAATTGGCAGAACTCTCCGCCCGGTTGCTGGTAAAGACCATCCCATTGCTCTTGGACGGCGCCACGGCGCCACGCGTGCAGGATGAATCGCAGGCAACGTTCACGAAAAAATTCAGCACGGAGGATGGATTTATAGATGGCGACGATCTCGATGGTGCGGTTGCGGGAACAAACAGAAAAGCCGAGCTCTTTGTGCGGACCATTCACGCACTCAACCCGGAACCGGGATGTTGGACCATCAAGGACGGCAAGCGGATCAAGCTGCTCGATGCACGCGCCGTCGGCGGTACGCTTAAGATTGTAAAGATCCAAAAGGAGGGTGAAACGCCCCGCACTATTTAGCCCTAGCCCTCTTTTTTAGGCTCTTCGATTTTTGGCTGCTCTAGTTTTAATTGCTCCAACGTTGGCTGTTCCTTTGGTTCTTCCTTCGGCTTTCCTTTGTCGGCGAGATCCTTCTCTATCTTCTCCAGATCATCCCTCAACCGGCTTTCCAATTCAATGACTTCTCTATTCGAAGATATACGCCACTTCCGAATGTAGTGGACGATGTTCAGGGCGACGAGGATAATGGCGCCCAATAGCAGAACGATCATCAATCCTATTACGCTCCAATCGACGACCTGCGAGAACAGATCATTGAACCAACTATTGACCGATAAAATATAGTCCGCTGTCGGCATACTCAACGCGCCACGCGCGTCGACGGCTTGCGCGTGCAGCTTCCATGTTCCCGCAGCCATGGCCTTTTCGCCGGCGACGCTCCATCCCCCGGCGGCATCGGTCTGTGTCATGTAGGTGAGCATGGTGTCATCTTTCTGTAAATAGATCTTTACCGAAGTGCCCGTCGGCGCTGTCCCAGTGATGGAGAAAAGCTGATTCGATGCGGGGATGACCCTCGTAAAACCACCGATCGTCGGACTCATGATGGGCGCGACGGAAAACGAGATAGTCGAGGAGGTTGAATCCCCCGCGAGATCCGATGCGACAACAGCAAGCTCGGTCGATCGTGTAGGCGCCTGGAGCGGCAGTTGGTATTCGTCCGTTACGTTCGACACCGCAATCGTCGATGCATTGAACCAATCTCCGTCTCCGATCTTGACCATATAGGTGGTGCCACTCGAAACCACACCTGCGATGCGCCACGAAAAGACAGGTTGCGGGTTGGTCGGATCCTGACCGGATAATTCACTGAGAGCCAACGAAGCGAGTGACGCTCTGCCGGGCGGCGTGGTGGACGTGCCCGCGAAGCCCGATACCGAACCCGTTGCCGGCGGCCGAGCCACGGTGGCGCTGCGAACGATAGTGACATCGCCCGGCTGCATACTGTCCAAAAGATTGGTTCCGTTCCCGTCATCCGCAAGCACCGCTCCCGATGAAAAAGAAATAGGCGCATCCCCCGGTGCGACCGCCTCGAAGGTTATCGTCACAAGATTGCCGTCGGCGCCAAGGAACCCGCGGCTTAGCACGACGCCTTCAAAATGTACATCGCCGCCTGCCTGGTTGTTGGTAAACGACGGATCCCGGATCCAAAGATTCATTATCGAGTTCGCTTTGGAAACGGAAAGTGCTTGAAGTTTGTCAGTGGGGAACAATATGTCTCCCGATGCGGCATTCATCGCTTTATCAACCGAAGAGACGTCGATGGTCAATGTGAATATCTCGCCCACCGTGACGTTTTTTGCGCTCGGAACAACAAAAAGCGATGCCGCTCGTGCGTAGCCAGGGAGCAAAAAAAGCACCGAGGCCAACAAGACCGCGATGATCGATGAACGCACTATAGGTGACTGCGCCGGCGCCGCTTCCATATAGATAATAATAACACGAACGCGAGGATCACAACGACAGCCAACGAGAGCCCCCAATAATTCCACCGCACGGACGGATGCCGCGCCGGGATCTTTACGACAACGAAGTTACCGTCGTGATCGACGGCACGAACATAGACATCGCTTGATAAGCTTTGGTCGGTAAGCACATAGGGAGAGACCGCGGACTGCCACGACGAAAACGGCTTCCCCGAAGCGCCGCTCGGAACCTCCAGCACTTCATAATGGTCGATCCCGCTTTGACTGTCCGTCGTTGAAAAGACAAGGAAATATCTCCCATTGAAGATGTTGGGGTCGCTCACTATTTGAGGCACGAACGGGTTCGGAGCGGCATATTCGTTCTGCAGCGCGGAAGGCGGGACTGATATCGAGGATGTATTCGCGGCGATCACATTTATCGACGCACTCCCCACATCCACCGAAAGAGGCGAGCCAAGTCCGTCGTTTGCAAGCACCGTCGCGCTCGCCACCTGGATAGTTCCCGTACCGACACCCAGCGGTTGGAGCTCGATTGAAAACAGCAATCCATTCGTTCCGGTAAACCCTCCCGGCATGATGCCGGCAAAATCTATCACGCCAGGAGAGGATTCCTTCGGAGGTGATACCCAAAGACTGACCGCCGATCCCCCATCTTCAATCTTTTCGAACTTGAACATGCCGGGCGAAAACGTCACTTCGGCTTGCACTGCGTTCGCGCTCTCCCCTTTTGTATCGAGAGACACATTCGCCTGGACCGTCTGGTCTTGCGTGACCGCATTGTTGGCCATAGTCACATCCACTTCCGCGGCATGCACAATGGAAAAAAGCAAAAACGCCGACAGGAGCGCCGCCATGAAAATTGCCGACATTGATCTTTTTGAGATATTCATAAATAGTATTTTTTATCCGGTCCAATAATAGGCAAGAATACTGAAATCCCTTAGGTCAACGACGGGTGCGCCGTCGAACCGATACATGGCCGGGGCGGTCGGTTGACCATACCAATACGCCAAGATGGAAAAATCCACCAAGTTCACCCTGCAGTCCCCGTCGAAATCGCCCTTGATAGGGCATCGAGAAGATGCCTGCGCCGCAGGAATATTTTCATCACCTACCGTGAACGCCTGTGCGACGCCGTAGTTCGACAACAATCCCCCAATCGCGGTTTGGGATTTGGCGACATGCGGACCTACTTCAAGTTGGCTGCTGTCGAGATCGTAAATATATATCCCGTTTTCCGTAGAAGTGGTATTGATGAATATCGGCACAGCGGAATCTACTTCGATCTTTATGGGAGCGTCCGGCAATGATTGCCCGAAAATCGTGATGGGATCTCCTTTTTTTACCTCCTGTTTATCGACGCCGATGGTCGGCGAAAGGAAGACACCACCAACGTTGGTGGTCGCCCCGGTGGTTATGTCTACGGGGAAAGTGAAAGGAGACGATTTTCTGCCGGTCGAGTCGGTTGCATAAAGATAGAAATTATACGCACCATTGGGAAAATCGCTTACCGAACCAGAAAAGACACCATCCGAACCGGCGATGGTCTGGAGGATCTGAACCCCGTTCTGCAAGATGGTCACCGTGCTCAATGGATATGCCCAACCAGTGATCGTGACATTGTTGTTAGTGCTTGCAGGAGGAACGACATAGACGCCACCTCCACCACCTCCACCGCCTCCGCCGCTCGAGATCGGATTGACCGGCGGGATAGATTGGCTGGGCGTCGTAACGCTCGCCTCGTTGCTATATAAGGAAAAAACGTTTCCGCTGAAAGCTCTTACCCGATAAAAATACGTGGTAGCCGCCGAAGCAGTGTTGTCGACATAGGTCACCACCCCCGTCGCCGTCGTCCCGATCACGGAATACGTGCCGCTAACGCCGGTCTTCCGCTCAACACTAAAGCCATCCTCGGTGTTGTTGGAGTTATCGGTCCACGAAAGTGTTACCTGCGTCTGTGAATCCGGCACTGCGGTAAAATTCGAAGGCGCGTCGGGAACAACGATGATGGTGACCCCCGTAGCAACGTCAGCGGCGTGCGCGCACGGAAAAGCCAAGAGAAGGAAAAGCGCGAAGAGAAAAAGATATTGTTTTTGGTTGTTCATCCATCTTGTTATTTCCGCTTATTACGCCACAAGGCAAGCGCGAGGACAATCATCAGCAGGATGAATCCTATGAGTATATAGACCCACTCGTCAGCGATATAGTTCAACGCTTTTTGATACCACGTTGCCTTTAATACATTGAAGACCGTCTTTTGGCTCGCCACCACCTGGCCATTTTTATAGAAATTCACCACGCCCCAATACTGCCCGATGCCAAGATAAAAATCGAGTGGGAACGAAATATTGTAGTCGGCGATCGTGAAAGGAGCTGTTGTTGGGAAGCCGGTTGATTTTTGGACGTACGCCAAGCGTACGGAATCGTATTGGTCATAAAGCTCGTATGTGGCACCATCGAACCCTTCCGGGACATTGCCGTCGTTTTCGAACTTTACGTGCACTGCCGGACTTTGGCCTTCTTGAATGTCCGGGAATTGTATCAATGGAACGCTATATTTTTCGAACGTGCCGGTGCCAATGGTAAGGTTGATTGCCACCTGCGCCCCAAGCGCGATCGTCACTTGTCCCGCCGACGAAGGCTGGGTGGTAAAGGTCAAATTCCCGTTATACGCGCCAAGCGTAACGCCCTGGGGAACACTGATGGTTATTGTGACCGGAAATTGCCGCGTGCCCTGCGGAATCGTAAAATTAAATCCCTTATCGATGGACACCCACGAGCGAGCCGGCTCATTCATCGTCAAATTTGCCACGATGTTCAGATCCTGGTTCGGCTGGTCTTGTACTAAATATACCGTTTGCTCATATTTCGCTCCTGGCACCAGGTGATCGGCATTCAAAAACGGCGGCGAAATGCCGAATGCGGCATAGGTCGGGCTGACCGGAAAAAGAATAAATATCGCGAGGAATAAGGGGAAGACTAGGAAAAGGTGTTTTGCTCGCATAGATTTGGTTACAGAAACTACCCCCTGAGTATAACAGGATTTCTTCCTAATTCAAAAATCGACCGTCGCCAAAACTATGCATGCCACAGCGCAGCGTACACATTCGTACCGCTATACGTTCCGCTTGGTGTGGCATTTGGAACGCCGAGACCCCAGTAGATGGTTCCTGTAGGACTGGTCGTCGATGACGGCGAGGTGAGCGTGAAAGCAGCAACCGTCGCCGCAGTGCCCGTGAGCGGCGTCGAAGCTCCCGGATAGGTGAATGGCGCCGTGTAATACCCCTGCGAACTCGTTGCAATGGCGAAAGAAGAACTTGATACGAGCGTGGACAGCGCGTTTATTTGCAGTGAAGTCGATGAATTTCCCACGTTCGCTACAGTCGTCGATTGGTTCGTTGAACCAGTGTCGGAGTTCGCAGTGATCGTTCCGTAGTTGATCGATGACGTGGTCACGTTGATGGCGTTCGTGGTATTCAACGTTACGCCAGTGAGGACATCGCCAGTGCCAGTGGTATTATCCGGAGTTCTAAACAACACCGTTGCGAACCATTTTTGGCCGGAGAAGCTGGAAGAGACATCTGTTGCTTGGGCAAAATATTGTAGAGCGAACGTGGTCGTTGCGGTTTGTGAACTGCCTGAGCACGTGCTTGACGCAGTGAAGGCGAACGCTTGATAACAATTCAACTGGTTTGGCGTGGTAAGACAAGTGGAGGACGAAACGCCAGATCCGTTGCGATAGAGCAATATTGTGGTGGTTCCGGGCGTTATTTCGCTGCAGCCGTTGGCGTCCGTTATTGTCGCAGTCACATTGACCGTTGTGGTAGCATTGCCGACAAGCGTTATTGGCGACCCCCCATTAATCACCACGCCCGTAACGGACGGGGCGGCCGTGCCGACGGTCACCTGGCTCGAGAGGTTGGTAAATGCAAAGATGGTTTGGACGACAAAGACGCTCGCCACCAAAGCCGAAATCGAAACCACCATCGCCGATATTGTATTTTTGTTTAATCTCATTGTTATCATCATATCATATTCCGCCCCTATTTGCTGTGGATAACTCTATTGGCTGAACGCCGACGCGAAGGTGGTCGTCGCGGTATAGGTTCCCTTTGGACTTCCGGGCGGGACCGCGTCCCCCCAATAAATACTGCCTTGAACGCTTGATGTGCTCGTAGGGCCAGTCAGCACGAACCCCGATACCGTGGTCAATGTGTCGCTCAATTGCTGTTCAGCGCCTCCGAAGGTAAAACCCGACGTTGCGTAGTGTTGTGAACTGGTAGCGATGTTATAGCCGCCGCTCACGAATGAGGTCCCGGAAAGTTGTAGTGTCGTCGATGAATTCCCGACGTTTTGCACGGTCACTATCTGGTTGGTCGAACCGGTGTTTGTGTTCGGAAGGATGGTACTATAATTTATCGACGACGTGGTGACGTTGATGGCCGTAAGCACGTTCACGTTCGCCGGGCTTGAATTTGCCGTCTGCGAATAACCTCCTCCGTCCTTCACGGTGATGGCGGCGGTCCACGAATCCGACGGGAAGCTCGACGACGGGACGCCGGTGGACTGTGCGAAGTACCACAGCCCCGCCGTACAGGTTACGGTGCTCGAACTTCCGCTGAAGACGCAATTTGAACTCGGGATCTGATAACAGTTCAAATTGTTCGCTGTGCAATTCGACCCGAGCGACGAGCGATAGATGGTAGAGGTCGCGTACAAAATATTCCCCGGGCCGCCGGGATCGGTCGTTGACGCGACGACCGTGATCGAAGTGGTCGCATTTGGGGTCAGTATGATATTCGTCAAACCGTTATTGAAGACCGGCACGGAAATGACAGGAAGCGGACTTGGCGCAGTGATGATCTCCGGATATATGTTGTAGGCGTAGAGTGGTGTTGTGCTTGAAAAAATAACCTGGAAGCAATAGTCGGTATTTCCGGGAGAATTGTCTATAAGCGAAAAATCCCAGTTGCCGTCCTCTCCCGAAGGGATCGTAGAAGTGACGGTGAATATTCCGCCGGATTGGTAGGTTTGCTCCACGGTCGTTCGTCCTCCGTCGGTGGGATCGGTCGAGGTCGGCGTCATGGCGACCCCGTTCGTGACGAGCGAATTGGTATTATAGGCGATTGCCGAGACAGCGGTGACGTTCGCGTATCCAAACTGTGTCGAGCTACAGCTTGCGCCATTCCCTTTGTTGGCGAATTGAAGCAAAAAAGAATCGGTGCTGGCGATCGAGTTAGTCGCATCGACCGCAAGGAGCATGCGCAAACGGAATGCCTGCCCGACGGTGGCAAGCGTCGTCGTGGAATTCACCGCCGCGAGCTTGGGCCCAACCTGTGCCGAATTCTGATTTTGATACCACTGGTACGCCACTTGAGAATACGCCGACGGAGACGTACTGCTCGCGCCGAACAGCCAGTTGGTGTTGTTAGCGCAATCATGGTTCGTGATATTCGCTGCATTGATGGTACTGCCACCGAGCGTGGTCGCATCGGATCGACTCACGTTGATATAGGTAAGCGGCACCTGGGTTCCGGCAACTTTCAAGAGCCACGTCCCGGAACCGGCGGCGGAATTTCGGAAATAGATCGGATTTCCCGAAGGACCAACCCAGTTCGTGTTCAAAAAGGAATATGATAACCCGTTTCCATATTGGACGTTCACTCCCCCGGTGGTGATGGCAAAATTATTGGTGGAAGAAGCGCCGGTGAGAAACACGACGCTCGGCGTGAATCCTGTCAGCTCGCAATCGGAAGGATGCGTGCCGGTATTATTGGTAATCGTAAGATTGTAAAAAGCGGAGCTGCCCGTCATGGTGCCGGAGAGCGATTGTTGGTTGGTACCGCCCAGCGTAACTGTACCGGCGCGCGCAGTGAACGCCCCGTTGTTGGTGTAGTTACCGTTGAGATTCAACGCGTAGCTACTCGCTGCTTTTGTGTCGAGCGTATCAAGGGCGCTGATTATTAAATTCCCATTTACCGTGGTGGTTCCCCCCAACGTTACCGTCGCTGCGACGGTACTCGACACCGTCATATTTCTGTTCACGGTGAGCGGGGCGGTGAGCGCCCACGTGCTCGCGCCGGTTGTTATATACGCCAGATCTCTAAGGATAGGCGACGTTGGGGCACACGTTACGACGCCGGAACCGGAAAAGTTGAGGTCGTAATATTGGGTTGTAAAACACGTCTGTGCGGCGCCACTATAAAAGACGTCGTTCACGTTCGTGTGCGCGTCAAAACTGGAAATGGAAACAGGAGCGCCGCCAAGTGACAGCGTGAGCGTCGAGCTCGCCCCCTGCGTCCATGAGCCGGCACCGGAAAGGACGCCCGAGACCGTGGTCGTCGCATTGTTCGTCACTGCCCCCGTGACAGCGACATAGCCAAGCGTGATGAGATTCGCACCGGAAAGTGTTTCGCCGGCGTTCGGGAACGTGCTTGAGCCAGTGATCGTCACCGCACCCGTACCGTTGTTCGTGATGCCGGCACCGAAGATGGTCGAGGTCGCGGAGCCGGCGAGCGTTCCGCCGGAGAGCGTGATCATACCCGTGAGAGTTTTTGCGCCGGTGCTGTTGTTAAGGGTGAGAGTCCCCGCAGAGATGCTCGTCGTGCCGTTCACCGTGAAGGCAAAGCCCGCGGTCGTAATGCCACCGCCGGTGCCGGAGACCGTCAGCGTCCCGCTGACCGTAAACGCCGAACTAAGAGCCCACGCGCCGGTGCCGCTGTAGACCAGATTTCCCGACACGCCGGTCGTCGCACAGGTTTTCGTGCCAGAACCACTGAGGGTAAGATTGTAGTATTGTTTAGCTGCACACGTCTGTGCGCCGCCGTTGTAGTTGACGGTGTTTCCAGAAGCTGTGGCGGTAAGCGTAGGAGTGACCGAACCGGCGGTGATGTTTAGCGTGCCGGTGCCGGAATTGGTCAGCGTGCTTGCGCCCGCGAGCGTGGTCGTAACCGTCGTCGTGCCGTTGTTCGTCGTCGGACCGCTAATGGTCAGACTGACAAAACTATAAGTTGACCCTGATGTGATTTGCGGAGCGGTTGCGCCGCTGATGGTGAAAGTCCCCGTGATGCTCGCGGTGCATACTCCCGTACTGCTGATCTGCGCGCTTGCTCCGGTCATGGTGATGGCACCGGCCGTGCCACTGATGGTCGCAGTTCCACCATTGCCGCAAACCAACGCATTCGCGCCAGCGCCGGAATCGGTGATGGTCTTCGTCGTGCTGAGCGTGCCCGTGTTCGCGATGGTGATGCCGGTGAAGGTCTCCGCCGCGCCGCTTAATGTCAATGTGACACCGGAATTGATCGTGAGAGTCCCCCACGTGGTGACCGCCGTGGCATACGTGATGGCACCCGTCCCGACTGCGATCAAATTAGTTCCCGCAGCTATGCTCAGCGTCCCTTGCGTGCCGATTGTGCCGGTCAAGTTGATAGTGGCCACGCTGGTCGTGGTAAACTGCGCCTCCCCTGCGGTGCCGCCAAACGTAAGACCACTGCCAAACGTGATGATGCCCGTGCTCACGTTTAAAATCGAATTGCGCCCGCTCGTGCCGCTGCCGGTTATGGTGACGGAACCGTCTGCTTTAAAAGTTCCCGCGCCAACGGCGAGCGTCGAGCTCACCGCCGCAGTTGCAGCGGCAATGCTTGTTGCTCCGGTAACTTCCAAAGAATTTGTCCCGCTCCACGTTATCCCGTTCGCAGCGCCGGCGGCACTGACGGTTATCGACCCGATAGTATGCGCCGGTGAAATGTCGAGGGTCACCGTGACTCCGGAATTGATGGTAACCGTGTCACCGGCAGCGGTCGCGCCCGGATAGCTGCCCGAGTTACAGCTCCCGCCCCACGTGGCGCTCGCAGACCAGTTGCCGCTTACCGAAGCGGTACAAGCCGCCGCTTGCGCTGTTTTTGGAAGTGCCGCGAAGCAGCTGAAAAAAAATAAAACAGAAACGAATATTAAAAAGGTATTTCGGGGATAAAACCTCTTCATCGAGCGTCGATGTTTAATTGGCAAAAATTGGAAAGCACCGAGCCGTCCTCTTCGTGTTCCTGGTAGATCACCACAATGTTAAGCGACCCAGGAATGGTGCTTGTCTCCGCTTGAAAAATAAGCGACGAGGTCGCTGCTATTGGACCACTCGGGCTACCGAGGATAGCAGAGATGCCCACAGGAAGATGCCCGAGAAGCAAGCTGTACGAGACGCCATTAATAGAGGGATGAAGATTGACCGTGAAGGCCGCTGTTCCACCGAGCGGCAATTCCTGCGAAAACGGTTGGACGTCGCAGGCTTGTTGCGCCCCGGGGTTCACTAATGTCATCCTGGCGGAGGAAGGATTGGCGGAAGTCGTTGCGTCCGTCGAGCTTGCTGCATCCGTTGGGACAGGCAATATCACTGTGTTGTAGTGCACTTCCACAAACATCCCGTCAAGATAGATGGGTGGAATGGGATCTTGGGTTGTTGGAATTCCGTCAACGCGGACCTGGAGATTTTGCAGATCGGTCCAGTCGGATAGTGGCAACGTAACGGTGAATTGTTGCCAGTTGCTCATATTCACTTTTCCGATACTGATCCATGTCTGGCCGTCGGTGCTGTAGCTTACGTTCAAAAAATTATTATCGGGAACCGGCGGCGGCACTATAATAGTGGTCGACGCGCCTTCCGTATCGCTTGCCATCGCTGTTGCCGTCGTTGTTGTTTGTAAAAATGTTCCCGAACTTACGCTGTCGGCGAAGGCGAACGGAATGAGCTGGCGGATGAATGACGTGCTGGATGCATCGGGGACGGCGGTTGTTGTGGGAGTGGGGGTGGAAACTGGAGTTGACGCTGAACTCGAATCCGAGCTTGATGCAATAGGCGCCACGAGTATCGGAGGAAGATCGGGCGTTGTCGCATTCGAAGAAGTGTCAGCACCAGCCGAAACTGAAGTGGTAGTCGCTGTTGCGGCGGTAGCTGTTGACGACGAGGTGGTAGATGATGCCGATGTTATTGACGCTGTTTCCATTGTTGTTGACGTCGCAGCACTCGACGTGGGTGCATCTCCTATCTGCCACACCAACGTAAGCCCGACGTTTGTGATCTGCCCCGACGTCGCAAAGGATGGAGGCAAAAATCCTCCGCAATAGATTTCGGTATCGGAAGCGTACACCGCTGAATTTGCAGCAGAGAAAGGAATGTTCGGGTTTGCCACGGTCTCCGGATCCCCTTCGGCATTCGCGACGTTCTGCCAATTGCCCAAACATGTCGTTGGTGAAAAATCATGGACATCCGCGTGTGTGGAAAACTGCCGCACTCCCAAAAATACGATGATCAGAACTGCACAAAATCCAAATCCCCACACCCATGGATGCCGGACGCGAAATCCAGGCTTTAGATTCAAAACTCCACGTCCATACAAAAGATTTTTGATGAAACGACTGAGAGAAGAGGTTTTTTTGTTGTTTGACCTTACGTCAAAAACATCCCTCTTTTCGCGCTGTTCGCTGGAGGTTTTCATTACCTTGTAAGTATAGCAAATATTTAGCTAAGTTTTCTATCCACCGCCGCCCAGTCCACCACGTTCCACCAGGCGCCGATGTAGTCCGGACGCTTGTTTTGATATTTCAGGTAATAGGCGTGCTCCCAAACGTCGAGCGCGAGCAGCGGTTTCTGTTTTTTCGCGATCGGGCTGTCCTGATTCGCCGTCGTCGTTATCGCAAGCTTTCCGTCTTCGCCCACCACAAGCCATGCCCAGCCGGAGCCAAACACCGACGCCGCTGATTTTGAAAATTCCTCTTTGAATGTATTGAAACTCCCGAATGTGCTTTCTATCTGCGCACCAAGCGCTCCGTCCGGTCGGGCACCGTCGCCACTCGAGGATCGCGGGCCCATGACCGTCCAAAAGAAAGAATGATTCCAGTGACCGCCGCCATGATTGCGCACCGCAGTGCGGATATCATCCGGCACGGCGTCCAAATTGCCAAGTAATGTTTCGAGTGACTTATCCGCTATCTCGGGATGTTTCTCCAGCGCCTCGTTCAATTTGTTCACGTACGTCTGATGATGTTTTGTGTAATGCACCTCCATCGTTTTTGCGTCAATGTACGGCTCAAGCGCGTCATATCCGTACGGAAGTTTTGGGAGTTCGTATTTCATATTTTAATGTATTGAGTTATTGGAGGTTATATAATACATTATACAAGAAGTCTGCGGTGTTTGTTGCGTAACATTGGGAGATCGTCTAAAGGTAGGACAGGGGCCTTTGAAGCCCTCAATCTTGGTTCGATTCCAAGTCTCCCAGCACCCATCAACTCAGTATCGTGGCATTCCGGGACGCGTCAAAGCTTCCCCACGAACTGTCGATCGGATCTCCGTACCATCCACGTCATACCGGCTGAGCGTCGTATTCAGAGAAGAAAAACCGCTGAATCGATCAGCGGTTTTTCTTTTGTAGTATCCTAACTCGACATTGCTGATAATTTTACTCTCCCCAGTGCGGATGCTTTTAAAGCCTTCATCCTGAAAACTTACCACCTGAAATGTCGAAGAACCTCTCAAAAAAGCTCATCAGCTTATTAAGAACACTCTCGCGCTTCTTAGTACGCTCGCCGGTGGGAGAAAAGCGCGATACCGGCGGCAAGACCTTGCTGATAGCTGTCCCTGTCGTCGCGACCGCACCATCACGGAACGCGCTCCGCACGAACGCGTAGGTCGCCTCGCGGTCAAGCTTCTCGCTAGAAATAATCTGATCAAGTTCTTCAGTTTTCTTCTCATCCACGAATTTCCGCCAGTCGTCGTCAACCACCGAATGCGCATCGAGCGTGGTGATGAATTGGTTGATAAGCTCCTTCTTATTGCGCAGCTCGACGCTTGAATCTATTGCCTTGTTAATATCAATCAAAAGCTCGCGATTCTGGACGTGGTCTTCGTGATACTTTTTGATAAGCCCCAGGACGTAATCGATATTGATCTCCACCTGCTTAATAAGCTCCATTTCGAACACCATGTCGTCGTTCACGTTCTCTTTGGCATCCTTCGTCCCCGCACGGAACTCGTTGTAGAGGTCGATGTACATGCTGTGATAATCCTGCACATCGCGCTCGGTCAAAATCTCGTTACCGGCAAACTCATCGAATGTCGTCAGGATGTTACGCACCCGCAAAATAGCGCCGTAGAGCTTGATGAAGTTCTTTTGATTTTTCTCGCCTACAATCCGCTGTCCCACGGGAAACTTCTCCAGAAGCTCAGCGACGAGACTTGCATATCCGCGTACTTCTTTTTGGCCGTCCTTATAGCCGTTGTAATAGTCCTCGTACGATTTCAATAGTACAATACCACTCGCTTCCTTGTCGCCAAAAAGCGCGAGGGATTCATTGGTTGCTTTCTCTAGGTTGCGGAAGCATATGATATTCCCGAAAGTTTTCACGCTATTCAAGATACGATTCGTGCGCGAATACGCTTGTAACAAGCCGTGTAGTCGCAGATTTTTGTCCACCCAGAGGGTATTGAGGGTCGTCGCGTCAAAACCGGTCAAAAACATGTTAACCACAATGAGCAGGTCGATCTCGCGATCTTTGACCCGCAGGCTCACATCTTTGTAATAATTCTGGAACTTGTCAGCCGACGTGTCGTATGACGTACCGAATATCACATTGTAGTCAGCGATAGCTCTCTCCAAAAAATCCCGAGAGCTCACATCGAGTCCGCTCGTATCCTCCGAATTCTCGTCTATCATCCCATCCGCATCCTCATCGTTTACCCCAAAGCTGTAGATCGTTGCCACCTTGAGTCGCTTGTCGCTCGGCTCATCCGCAAGTTGTTTTTTGAACTCGGCGTAATATTTCTTTGCAACGTCGATAGAAGATACCGCGAAGATAGAGTTGAACCCGGCGAGCCGCCGATCTTTTAGCTTGTAAAAACTGTTACGCTTGGTCTTCTGGTCAAAATGCTCGCGGATATAGCGCACGATGTTCGTAAGACGTTCTGGCGCTGCGAGCACCGCCTCACGATCAATATCGCTCACTTTTTTATCTTCGATATCCTCTGCCTGGCGTACTGTAGAAACATAATCAACCTTGAATGGCAGCACGTTCCTATCAGCAATCGCATCCACAATGGTATAGGTGTGCAGCTTATCGCCAAACGCTTGCGCGGTCGTCCTCAAATCTGGCCTGCCTCCAGAAGAAGCATTCACTGCAAAAATTGGCGTGCCAGTAAAGCCAAAGATATGGTAATTCTTAAACGCTTTAGTAATCGCGGCATGCATATCGCCAAATTGCGAGCGATGGCACTCGTCGAAGATAAGCACGACATGGCCGTCAAAAATCTCATGCCCCGCGTTTCGCCCAATAAAACGGTCAAGCTTTTGAATGGTCGTGATAATAATGCGTGCGTTCGGATTCTCGATCTGGCGCTTCAAGATCGCGGTGCTCGTATTGCTATTGGCCGCACCCTTCTCAAACTTGTCATATTCCCGCATGGTCTGGTAGTCCAAATCCTTGCGATCAACGACGAATACCACTTTGTCCACGTACGGCAATTTACTCGTGAGTTGCGCCGTTTTGAAGCTCGTCAAAGTCTTCCCCGAACCGGTGGTGTGCCAGATATATCCGCCTGCTTCCAAAGTGCCAAGCTTCTTATAATTCGTGCTCACCTCTATCCGGTTCAAAATACGTTCCGTCGCCACGATTTGATACGGCCGCATCGCCAACAACTGTTTATCACTTGTGAACACGCAGTAGCGGGTCAGAATATTTAAGAGTGCGTGCTTGGCGAAAAACGTCTTAGCAAAATCCATTAAATCGGCAATTGGCTTGTTTGTAGCATCTGCCCACCAGCTCGTAAACTCAAAACTATTACTCGATCGCTTGCCCTTTTTCACCATGCCCTCGCTAGCTTCTTTGATATGCTGAAACCGCGTCGTATTGCTGTAATACTTGGTATGCGTGCCGTTCGAGATGACAAAGAGTTGGACGTATTCAAAAAGCCCCGATGACGCCCAAAAACTTTCCCGCTGGTAGCGGTTTATTTGGTTAAACGCTTCCTGGATAGCGACACCGCGACGCTTGAGTTCGATGTGTACCATGGGCAGCCCATTCACGAGCACGGTCACGTCGTATCGGTTGGCCCGTGCGCCGTCATCAGTAGCGTATTGGTTTACAACCTGGATGCTGTTGTCGTGGATAGTATCTTTTTTGAGGAGGTAGACGTTTTTTATCGTGCCATCGTCACGTGTGAGGATTTTGATGTGGTCTTCTTGGATAATCGTTGTCTTTTCCTCAATACCCTGATTCGGATTGGCAAGTTCGCTTGCAAAAAAATGCTTCCATTCGGCATCGCTAAAAGTAAAATCATTGAGTTTTTCCAGTTGTTTGCGCAAATTTTGCACGAGGTCAGTCTCGGAGCTGATGCGCACGTATTCATACGCCTGCGTTTTGAGCTGCTCTATAAGCGCATGCTCCAGCTCCACCTCACTCTCGTAGTGCGCAACACGCGTGACGTCCGGCACATACTGCGCCACGACAGTGCTCTGCGGATTTTCCGCGATCAGGTCATATTTTTTATTGGTGGGCATATTCAATCCTCATTCCAGATACCAAACACCACGTTTGGCCTTACTTCTGGAATGAGGTCGCCCCGAAAGGGTGCGGATGCCGCAAGGCATCGGGTCGGCGTGGTGTTTTGTGATTTTAATACCCATATATGCCCATATTTTCCATAACCAACAACAGTGCGAGGAAGATTCCGCCCATCAAAGTCGGCCTCGAAAAGAGCGTACAGAAGCTCTTTGAGAAGAATCTTGGCGAAATTTTGAATATCACATTCCTCGCGTCGGAGCACTCGACGAGCTTCGGCGGCCGCATCGACACGCTCGGCATCGACAACAACGGCTCCCCCGTGATCATTGAATACAAGCGTACGCAGAATGATAGCGTCATCAATCAAGGTCTTTCTTACTTGCATTGGCTCCTCGACCACCGCGCTGACTTCGAAGCGTTGGTACACAAAGCTGGCGTGACCGTCGAGGTTGATTGGGCATCGCCGCGCGTGATCTGCGTCGCTGAGAGCTACAACAAGTTTGATCTCGATACCGTCGCGCTCCTGCCGATTGATATCGAACTCTTGCGCTATCGGATGTACGAGAACGATATTTTGCTCGTCGAACCGGAAGTCCAACGGAAAGTGAAAATCTCGACGTCGGAAATCTTCGAGAAAACGGAGAAGCAGAAGCGTGAGTTCAAGGATCACGTGAAACATACAGTAGAAGATCATGTGAAATCGGCGAGCGACCACACCCGTGAACTTTTCACAGCCTTAAGAGAAAAGATTATGGCGCTCGACGGTTCGATCACCGAGGAACCCAAAGCACACTACATCGCTTACAAGCTCACCAACAATTTTGTGGACATCACCGTGCAGAAAGATTCGCTCAAACTTTTCCTTAATATCCCAAGCGGCGAACTCGCCGATCCGGCGAGCATCGCCCGCGACCTCGCGAAACCGAAGCCTGTTGGCCATTGGGGCAACGGCGACTACGAAGTGAAACTCGACCGAAGCGAAGACGTCGATGCGGTGATGGCACTCATCAACCAGAGCTACAGCTATAACCGATAATATTATGAAAGATTCTGAAGTCATCACCAGAGATATCCCGCTCGATCAAATTGAATCAGACCCTCACCAGCCAAGAAAAGAGTTTGGGGTTGATGAGAACGACAAGAAAAATCGGCTCATGCTTTCAATGCAAGACGCCGGACAGTTAAATACGATCGCGGTCCGGAAAATGGGCAAGGATCAATACCGCGTGATCGCCGGAGAACGCCGTCTGCTTTGCGCTAAGTTATTGAAATGGTCCTCGCTGCGATGCGATATCCATCCCGTTACCGACGAAGGAGATGTAAAACGGATGCGGTTCGATCTTGAAAATAACCATAGGCTGTGGCGTGCGCCGGAGCGATCCCGCGAGGTGAAAGGAATCAAGACGCTGAAGCGTTTTGAGACCGCAAAAGAGGTCGGCGATTTTCTTCATATGAGCGAGAGCTCAATGACCGTATCCCTTGAGCTCCAGAAAAAGTATGACAAGTATCAAGCGGTTATGGATGAATACGGTCTTCCGGAGAGCTATCGGGAGGAATTCATACGGCTCGAACCAAGAATTCGACAAATCCGTGACTTCACGAAGGACAAGATCATCAAAAATCTCTTTATGCGGGTTCGGCATCAAGTCATTCATAACGCCAAGGATTTCAACAGGCTTGGTATCATTTTCATCCGCGCCCATAACAATGAAAAAGAAATCGACGCTTATCTCTCCGACCCCGACATGAAAGTGGGAGAGCTCGCCGACCGGATCAAGCGGGACAGCCTGATCCGCGACATCGAAAGCGTTATGCGGCAGACCAGCAAGCGATTAAGCGAAGGTGTCGCTTTTCCGCCGGAAGTGAGAAAAGCGATGATCCAATTCCGCGCCTTGTTGAACAAGAGCTTATAGCGCTTATTATATGTTCAAACTTTCATCATCCGCACCGACGAAAAAAGCCGTAGCATATTATCGTCATTCGGCGGAGGACAAGCAGGAAAATTCCGTTTCCATTCAAAGCCAGCATGCCCATCAGCTTGCCACACAACATGGAGTGGAAATTATTCATCAGGAAGCTGATGAAGGCGTGAGTGGCCTCCTCGGTCCCGAGTCGCGCCCCGGTTTCAAGCGCCTCCTGGAGGATTGGGTTGAAAATCCGGATGCCCCTCCGTTTGATTACGTGTTTGTCTACGATCAATCTCGCTGGGGACGATTTCAAAACCCGGACGAGGCAGCTCATTACGAGTTTCGATGCACCAAACGCGGCAAGAAAATTGTCTATGTTGCGAGTGGTTGGCCGAAAGAAGGGCAGGAGCTTATGTCATCGCTCGACACCTCGATCAAACGTTATATGGCGGCAGAGTATAGTAGAGCCTTGAGCGACAAAGTGTTTCGCGGCTGCGTGGAAGTCTCGCGACAGGGCTACTCAGCGGGGGGTAGCGCTTGTTACGGCATGACTCGACTACTGCTTGACGCAGATAAGAAACCCGAACGTCTCTTAAAGAAGGGCGAGCACAAAGCGATCTCCAATGCCCGCGTCACATTCACGTTGGCTGACGATCAAACGACAGAAACCGTCCGTGAGATATTCCACCTGTTCGTCGTTGAAGAGAAATCCCTGAAAGAAATCGCGGCCATCTTGAACGCGAAAGGAATACCATCCGCCAACGGCGGCCTGTGGCATCATCGGAAGGTGTTGCATATCCTCACCAATGAAACGTATATGGGCACCAAGACCTACAACAAGAAGTGGCATCGCCTCAAACAAGGACACCGACGGAATCCCCGCAGCGATTGGGTTATCGTACCGAAGGCCTATCCTGCACTCATCGCTGCGGAAATGTTCCTACAAGCCCAGGATTGCCTCGCTGTGCTCGCATCGGTGAGACGTAAGTTCAAGTCGCTGTCAATCCAGATGGCGAGGCATCGTATGCACGATGTACTCATGAAGTTCTTTTTGGGACGGGGCATGCATTACAGCGAGGTTTCGTTTGCGCTGAAACATTTTCCAATACTATACAGCCTTACGCTCACGAAGGAACCTGTGGCCGAATGGTGCTTCGTTATTAACCATGAAATGCGGAGTTGCAGTTTCGTTTTCGGCATCGGCGTGGTGGATGACAAAGAGGACCCGTTGGGCAGGATTTTTGCAATCCCCTCGAATGAATTCGGCTTTGGTGATTTCACCGCATTCTCCGAAAAAGACGAAAGTTATGCCCGCTATCTCATCAAGGATGATGAAGTCGAAGGGAAAGTACTATCCGTGGCGGAGGAGTTAGGTATGATGACCAACGCAATGGAGTCAGCAAATGCAATCTAAGGCTTATCTTTAGTTTGACCGCTCATCTTCTGCCGGGGCGACGCGGTTACGGCAATAATTATGCAATTTTTTGGGCATGGATTACTATGAAATACAATCATCATGTTTCCCACCCTATTAATTCCAAACGCCATTGAACAATTTTCGATCGGCGCGGATACCATAGAAATACCGAAATGCGTTTTGGACTTTCGTAAGTGGACTGGAGATCCTGTCAATGAAACATTCGGCGGCAAGGCATTGATCGACGTTGATGGAAAACCGATGTTCGCAGAACTCGCGATCCGAGATCTTTTTATAAAATCGGAATGGCAAGCGCGATGGATTGAAACCTATGGGAAGAGCAAGGAGAAACCGCTACTTCTCGCCAAATGGAAAGATGAAAAATATCGCAATCAGATCGCGGCTCCCATCAAGGATGGCTTTGTCACGCGATGTTTATCCGATGTTGCGGCGCAGAACAACGGCTCGTATTTCGGCTGCTGGGATGTTTTGGGATGGAAAGATGCGCGTATAATTTTTGCGGAATCAAAACGCACGAAACGGGATAGTATCCGACAAACTCAAACGAGTTGGCTCGCGGCGGGATTGAAATCCAGGCTCGCTCCGGACAACTTCCTTATCGTCCAGTGGGATTTCGATGCATAAGACAGGTTCCACGAGGCGTACGTTCTTATTTAATCACCGACCATTCATCTTTAAACTTTGCCTTATTTTTCACGAAAGCACGATCAAATTTTGTAATTAGCTTCGACTCGCTGGGTTCGCCGAGGAAAACCATGCGGTGGGTCGCGGAAGAAAAATGCTTATCGGTATTGCGTAATATTTCTTCGTTTTTCTCAATGAACGAGCGCGGGAAGATATAAAACTCTTTCTCTTTTAAATCATCTGATAACAGGACTCCGATGAGAAAATCAAAATAGTGGAAAGATCCGTTAACTCTCCCCCTTGTTGGATGCCGAAAACTGATCCCACCGCGCTTTTTACCTTTCTTTATATTGAGCGCGAAGCCGTATCCTTCGCCGTGCCACTCTTTTTTACGCCGCGATGTTTTTACTTCTACGTTGATCCTCTTCTTATTTTTGACCATAACGATGTCGGCTCTTGACTGCCCTTGCCCAAGATCAATGGCATAACCCTGCCAGCCGAAGCGACTCTTCAATTCCTTCCACACTAATAATTCGCCATAAAACCCGACGATGTCCGGCGTCGCGCGGCGACCAAGACGCGCTAGGTCGCGATTAAGCTGCTCTATGTCTCTAATCGCCCGTTTTATATCGTCTACTTTAACCGTCATATCATTTAGGGCGTTGCCCGATTTTTTCCATTACTTTGTTGTGTCACCCCTTCCCTAAATTCCTCTAGTTTTTTAATACACTCGTTCGCCTCGTCCACCGTGTATCCGGCGTACTCCTTGAAGTCAGCGGCCTTCAGGTGAACGTAGTTCCTGACTTTGCGGAGATCGTGAAAGAAATGCCACTGATCCTTTGCAAGAAAACCATATTCGTGATATCCCATGCCGAGGAGCGTTGTGAAATCGGTGCGATCTTCCATTGGCATATTCATTTTCTTTCGTGCCAATTCAATAAGATCAAAGAGCGCCGCCTCGACAACGCCCGCAACGATGACCATAATGTCCTTGCAGATAAGGGATTCCACCGTAAGATAGATCTGGTATTCGTTATATAGGCATATCATAAACTCAAGGTATTGCATCTGATATGCAATGTTCTCCTTGATTGTTTCATCCTCGATAAACGACCATTGCTCGCGGTGGAAAGCCGCGACATGTGGGTGTAGATCCTTTTTAAACAACACTTTCTTGTCACCGTTGTCGTTCCGGTGATCGTTGCGATCAATGACCGTTTTACGAAGGAGTTCCATAATAAAAATTATCGCTCAGCTATATTTCTCGCGTTCACGTAGCCGCAAAAGTGGCATTTCAGATCTGACGCAGGAATCTTTTTTGCGTTGAGGCATTTCCCAAGCTCGGTGACCGTTTTCTCAACCCAGCTATCATCGCCCTTATATGGAATTACTATGATATCGAACTCAAGCTTCGCGTCGAACGCCGCTTTATCGCTATCGCCATTGCAATACACGAAATAACCAATTTCAGAAACTTTGAAGCCGTTCTTCCGGAAGAGCCACTGGTACACTTCCATCTGCCGCTTGTATCCCTGCTGATAGAGACCGTCAATGTTTACTTCGTCTTTTTTGGATGTAGCTTTGTAGTCCACGATGTGCAGTTCGCCTTCGGGCGTCACCCAGACATCGTCAATGCCGCCCCGGACAATGAGACCACTCGGCTTATGGAAAAATTGTATGCCCCGCCGGAGTGAATCGCGCCACGCATCGAGTTGATCGTGGGCGTAAGGCACCGCGTCTATATTGTATTCCTTCATGAGCGGGTGCGCCGTACCATTGGCTCGGTGGACATCAAATTCCCGCTTCAGCAGTGCGTCAACGGCAGTGTTCAAAGCCCATCCCGGCATATCGGGCCGCGCAATACCAAGCCGCTTCTCAAGATAGAAGCAGCGGGGACATTCAACGAAGCGGTCGATACCCGAACGGCTTACCATGTATGGCTCCGTGGAAGCTGGATCAAAACGGCTGCGCTCGCCTTTGATGGCATACGCCTTCTTTTCCAAAATAATCTTTTTTTCAGCCATATCAATCCTATTACTTTATTTTTACTTCATCGAGTCTTCTGAAGAGAAGACTTAAAAGAGAAAGGTACTCCAAAGCGCGTATTGGGTCTTTTAAGTTGATAATGTCGTGTCCTTTCGGGTTCCTTATGCCGTGCATCACTCCGGCAAAAATATGCATAAACCCCTCCTGCTCGTCCTTGTCGCTTTGCGTGACAAACGGATTCAGTTTTAACTTCGGGTCGTTCACGCTGAAAACGTCGAGCATTAATTTTTTACCGTCGAGATCGGATTTCGACAAACCCTGAACCGTTTTGTTCAGCATCTTGCATGCTTCGAATATAGCCTGAGAATAATGGCGATCGCGAAAAAGTTTTTGGCTGGCCTTGACTACCAGCCTATGGAACTTTCGGTCGTCAAAAAGTGCTACGTTTCCTTCCTTGGTCACCGTGCCGTTCCCCGCAAATCCACGTCCCTTCAGGGCTTTCCATATCGCCCGAAGATGCCCAAGCCATTCCTTTCTTTGAAGGCGATCGTTTGTCGCAGATTTTCTGAGGTAATTTATGGATGCAAGCACACGAGGATTTCCCTTGAAGCCGACGAGTAAACCGGAAGCGTTGGAGGTAACCCATCCGTCAGCCAACTTGCGAGTGGTTTTATCGGCAATAGTGCTGCCCTTTTTTGCAAAAACAGCTATTAACTTTTCGGTGTCGTTGGTGGCGGATTGCGCAGTCATTTCTTTTTATATGTCCACGGATTATTTTTGGCCCCGCTGCGTTCCCTTTCTAATACGCCCTTCTTCACAAGCCGCATCAATGTGACCGCGACATTACTTTGGTCAAAAAACTGGGCCTTCTTTTCAAGGATCTCTACCGCTTGGACATTCGTCTTTGGGGTATCAAAGAACCCGGACTCGATCAAATCCTGAACGGGCTTAGCGCTCCCAGATTTTTTGCTCTGACGACTTTGCTTCGACATTTTCTTCTGACTCTTCGACGATACGGCTTGATCCGAAACACCGACCTCGTCTTTGAGTTCGGCGAGCAGCGCCTCCACCTGGCCGATTGTTTTTAAAACTTTTTCCTTATCCATTGCCTTGTGAAGAAAGTTCTTTGAGATATGACTTTGCTTCCACCATGCCCGACGCAGAGAGTTTGTAGCGCAGGCCCTTTTTAGCACCGACGGTCCTAAACCAATCCGAATCGCTGATATTTTGCGAGAAGTTGCTCGTGCTATAGAGACTGGAATGCTCCGCAGCGCGGGCGAGGAGGTTGGACGGCACCCACTCGAGCTTCAATCCCTCGTGATAAGCGTAAACAATCAGGGCGGATAAATATCGCTGCTGGTCGTTTTTCTTGGCCCCTTTGACACGCGCGATGACCAAGTAGACTTTGTCATCCTTGAGTGAGTAAATGTCCTTCAACGTCGAGACGTCGATACCCACCGCATCGCTCAGGCCGACCCAAAATCCTCCGGTGCCGTCGCCGGGACTGACTTCGCTTCCCGACGTCACCGCCGCAGCATTTTCCATCTTGGCACTTGCGGTCAAAAAGAAATCGACTGCCTTTGAAAAAGCGATCTTCTTTAGCTCGGGGTCCTTCACGCTCGACTTCTCAACGAGCTTGTTGGCTTCCTCTATGGCGCGTAAGAGTTTATCTTCCATGTTTTTCTTTTTCGGTTTTGACCGCGAGCATGATCTTTATCTTTGGAAAATTGAAGTCCGGCACGAAGTATTTCCCATCGTCGCCCTTTACCAACCCGGAATCAGTCAAAATTTTTAGCGTGCCGTCGATCGTGCCAGCTGGCATATTCTTTTGGAATGCCGCTTTGATCTCTTTAGGTGCAACAGCCTCATCGGTTATGGCACCGAGGGTGAAAAGAGCCTTTCGTGAAAGTAAGAAAAGAATTATCTTTTTACCTGCACCGAGAGCGAGCCCATCCGGGGTGAATAAGATATTGTTATTTGAGCGATTAATCGCCAAATAGGGCTTTAAAACCTCAGTTAATTGCTTCGGGTCAATGTTGTGCGACTCATCAGTAAAAAGCTCTGAAAGCGGATTTTTATTATTTTTTTCCTCCATTTTGATAGTTATATTACCTTTATTTTAGTCGTTTTTAGTATAAAAGCGGTATAAGAGCGCTTCTATATCCCATTATTCTAGCAAGGACAAAATATCCCTGTCAAGCAGCTGCCTCGGGGGGCTTTACTCGTTATCAATCCTCCACACCGTCGGCAATTGTAGCCCCGTCTCAACAAGTCCGATCACCACATAGCAAAGAGCATCGACTAAGTCATCATGCGCCTCCGTCCCGAGCCCGAACACTTCCTGGAGCAGTTCTTCGCATCCGGTACGCGGAAAGAGTACGGTTCCGTTCCGGATGTATTGCGCGATCACCTGCAACCGCGCCCATTTGTCACCTTTCGGCTGCATCGGCTTCACGGGAAGCAACGCACGTATCAGTTCGTCCACGACCACTTTTTGCATGCCATTCGCTTCCACGTAAAAATAACTGGAGGTATAATCCCTGAAGAGGCTCCTCAGGTGATCGATCAGCTGGTAAACTTGAACTTTTTTATGGAAGGGGTTGGGCCGCACGAATATCTTTGGCGTCTTGCCATGTTCGTAGATGTTGTCGCCGTCGACGTAGCGCACCCCGCCGCTCACGACCGCCGTGAAGTCGCCCGACTGCTCCCGCGATGCGGCGAGATCGACGCCGTGGCCGACGAGCCCTCTGCTCAGATATTCCGGAAGTTTGTCCACATCGTAGTAATGGACATCTTCCGGCTTGATAATCTGCCCTTCCTCCGCAACGATCTTTAAAAGATACTCGCGCGAGAAGGACACGGGTCCGACAAGGTCTGCCTGTTTTTTAAGCGAGGTGCGCGTGGGATATTTTTCTTTCCATGTGCAATGTTCCCACATGCCCCTCCAATCACTACCGAGATAGTCTTTTACAAGTGAATACTCCAAGACCTTCTGCATTTTTGGTTTCATGCGTGCAAGGAGGCCGTCCGCGTGAAGCAAGTTTCCGATGAGAAGCAGTTTGCCTTGGCGCTCTTCCATCCCCGGAATCACTTCTCCCAAGAGCCACTGTTCGCTCTTGTCGCGATTCTCTTTTGTTTTGATCCATTCCAAATCCTCCGGATCGTCAAGCACCACGAGTGATGGACGTGCGTAGCGGTGACGCAAGCCGCGAATCTTTTGTCCCCGCGATCGTGCGATGATGCGGACGCCGTTTGAAAGTAGAAGATTTTGCTTCTGCCATTCCGGCCCTTCCAATTTCCATTTTTCAGGATCGTTGCCGACGATAACGCCATAGTCGGTCTTCAAAAGGTAATTATTGTCGAGCTCGTTTTTCAGATTGGCGATGGTTTGTGAGGCCTGCGAAAATTTATCCCCGATCAAAACGATGAACGGATATAGGTCCGGATGTTCGAGCGCGGCCCACAAGGGCAACGCCAAGCTGCCGTAAAAACTTTTGGCGCTCGAACGAAACCCCAAGATCTCAAGACGGCGATTCACAGGGCTGCCCATCTCCGTCACCATTTCCCTGTGGAATTCTGCTGGCTTCAGGGTCATGCCACCCGCGAGATAAGCGTTTGCAAATCCCCAAAGATTTTTTGCCATTTGACGGCGAATGTCATAATCAAGAAAGTTGTAGTCCATATTTTTTATTAAATCGGGCATGGTCCTTTGCCTTTATTGTGTTCCCAGGATTCATCCCAGTCCTTTGCCGCCTCTCCTTGCCCGAACGTCCGGCGATACTCCCTAATCCTTTCTTCCATGGAGTAGCTATGGGCTGCGGAGGGCCACGAGGTTCTGCATCCGCGCTGGATCGCTGCCTGGTCCACATAATTGATCGCTTCCTCGCGTTTCCTTTTTTCTTCCTCCTCGCGACTCGCGGCTTCCTCTTCTTGTTTTTTTTCTTCCTCTTCAATCTTGCGTTCTTCCGCCAATTCAGCCACCACTGTCTCATCGATCTCTGTGGCCGATCCCGACAGTTGGGACTCTTCCAGTATCCCATGCGTCTGGAGCCACCTATCACGTTGTTCGCGCAGATCCGGAGGCAAGGGGGCGAGCGCCCGCAGGTTCACCGCAGCGTCGGACGGAATTACAGAGCTTTCAGAACTCTTTTCGAGAGATTTTGCTTCAAGGAACATGTCGCGGAGCTGCTTGGCGAGTTTTCCGATGGTGTTATATGCCGCCAGTTTTATCAGCGGATTGGTGCCCGTATCACGCGCGATATTCCACGCCCCCATGAGCGCTTCGCGCAAATGGCCAGCGTACTCAACGTTTGCGAGTTCTACCGTTTGGCGTCGGACGCGCACGATGCGGAACGCATTCGCCTTCTTTGTATATTTGCCGACGGTATTCTCGGTAAGACCGTTGAAGCCGTTTCGCTCTAAAAATTTTAGAATCTCGCGGTTCGTAGCCTCAGGATTTTGCACCAAAATCTTCCCGATCAACGCTATGATGTATTCCCGCACTGATTCGCTCCTATTCATGGGATTTATGCAACTGAACAAACGCGCAAAAAGCCCCGGACAGAATCGAGCTCGCTAAGAGCTGAATTTTGTCCGGGGCTTTGTAATTACCGGTCGCGGAAATTTATCTCCTCATTCCCGTGGCTGCCACAATAGGCACCTTGTTCAATTGTTAATTCCACTATAGCATAACGGCGAAGATCGCGTTGTGTATAACTCTACGTTTGCTGCCACCAGTTATCATCGCCTACCTCCTCACCGCCCTCGATGTTGAGGTTCTCGTTTCGAACTTTGCGGATCTTCTCCATAATAACATCGTGGAGCCGCTTACCTTCTTTTAACGGCATTCCCAATCCTGCCGCAACGGCCTTTGCCAAAGATTCTTCGCCCGCAGTCCCTTTCCCACTCTCGGCGACCATAATCTCGTATGCATGCCGCTCCTGTGTCATAAACATCGACAACAGCCTATTTTTGAGTTTGATCTCCTGGGTGATTTCCCGATCGGGAAACGCATTATTGATTTCCTCGGCAGATTTCGCGCCGTGCATCTCCCGATTAACTTTTTTCAGACGATCCTCACTATACGGTGCGCCGCCCAACTTTCGGTCTTCTTCATCAAGTAACTCCCTTGCAACTTTCCCTGCCATGATTGATTGCTTAACCCACTCGTGGCCACACTTTGGGCAACGCACCTTGATACGAAAGAAGTTGATGATAAATCTGGGGGTTAACTTGTTCGCACTTCCAAATATCTCAACCGTATTGTCGGTCAGCATCCTTCCGAAGGGATAGTCGCATCCCTCAATCCCGCAGATCCATAGCTTTCCGATCTGACGCTTCTCACTGGGGTTTTTCTGTTCCATGATTTACATTATACTTACCATCCTGACTTTGGTATAATATAGTCAATTAATGCTCGCATCGCCTTCCACCGCTGCGGCGGAAGATTGACAAAATTAAGCATTTGTTGTGTAAAAGACACCCCTCTTTTCTATCTCAAAATAGCTCATCAGCTTTCGTCTTTTCTAAAAAACCCCATTCCGGGACGGGTCAATTTCTCACCAAGCCCGGACCTCCAAAAAGCCCCTTAAACCTTGTATAAATTTTGGTACTGAGGCGGGGAACACAGCATTTCTCCCAAATTGCCCGGTTTCGGGTTTTTCGCTACCATCGCGTAGGCGGATTTGAATTGTAAATCCTGCACTTTTTGATTACCTATGGAAAGGTTCCAAAGTAGCTCGGAAACGATAATACGCTTTTGCTCATCCGGTCCGTTGATGTATCGTTTTCGTGCGGAAATGCCTTTCAAAAAGAACTTTTTTATTGGTTCCAAAGTGGATTCATCCCCTTCGGTTTTCGTTTCTAATTTCTTGATTTCGTTCTCAACGGAGATGATCTCCTTTTTTAGAAGCTCGGTTTTTGCCTTGTAAACGTCCTCAGGAACGAGTTCGGCGAGATATGTGTCCAGAAGCTTGTTTTGCTTCTGCCGAGCAACCGCAAGCTCGTTTATGAGCTTTTCTTTCGCCTGTACGACATACGACTGTCCGATGTGCGCCTGTTCTTTCGCCGCCTCGTATGCCAACTCAACCAGATCCTCATCGATCCGTAAATCTTTGAACTTGTCGGCAACGAGTCCATCGAGATATTCCGACCGCATATATTTTGTATGCTCGACGCATTTGCCTTTGCCGTTCGTGCAATAGTAATAATCGTGGCCTTTCTTTTTTGACGCCGTGAGCATACAAGTGCAATTCGCGCATTTTAAAAATCCGCGCAGATGGAAAGCCAGTCGCTTCGATTGTGGATGGAGCTTGCCGGACAGAACTTCGTTCGCTTGATCGTAAAGCATCTTACTCACAATCGGCTCGTGGTTGCCTGGATAATATTTTCCATTCTTTTGCATCACACCGTGATAGAACGGATCTTTGATTATCTTGTGGATATGGCTCGCACGGCGCATGAGACCGCTTTTTGTCCTCATCCCTTCGTCGTAGAGAATTTGCGCTACCTCCTTCAAGCCATAGCGGCCAGTCCCATAGAGCTCGAAGATCCGGCGAATGTAATGGTGATTCTTTTCATCGACGATCACCGTCTTGTCCGCTTTGTTATTGAGATAGCCGAATGGCGCTTGGTTCGGCCATCCACCACGCTCAAGCTTGAAGGAATCTCCAAACCTGCCAAACCTGTTCAAGCCGTGAGGCCATGGCAGCAGTCATACCGCTGGTAGTTTACGCTTTCAGTTGCGATACAAGGAAGGGACACGCAAATGAGACAACGTCAAAAAGAAATTGCACGCCGTCGCCGGCGTCGCAGTGAGTCGCTCCGGCTAAGGATGAAACCTGGCGGGTCTGGTCCAGGACCATCCGGTCACCATGAGAATTTCGTGGTAACGGTGCCGATGTTCCAACCACAACAAAGAAAAGAACGCGGCTACTACAGCTATTTCGAACGCTGGTAGAGCGCGCATCACAATCGTCCAACAAGAGGAGGGTCGCTCGACTCTCTGAGTTGGGCGATTTTCCTTTTTATGTGAGTTTTTCTCCTTAATATTAAAGTTCCCGCGTCGTACTACCCCCCAGCCGCATCACCTGGTGATCAAAACAGTCTTCCCAAGTTCCGCATACGGCGCCGCAACGGTGATCTGCGTGGTACTCGCGTTGTACACAATGGTGTAGCCGGTGTTGTAATCGGTGTTGGACGTGTAGTGACTGCTTGAAGCTACGGGATCGAATGGCAACGTTTGAAGGTATATGGGCACGAGGCACGGCGCGATATTATAGCCGCCGTTCGCCGACGACATGGTTTTAGTGCTCGTCGGAAGCAACCCCGACGTGCAGGTAAAAACGCCGGTCGTTGTATCGGCAATGTTCTGTCGCACGGCGTTCAGTATTCCCTGTAGCTGCAATTGCCGCTCGGTATTTCTCGCAGCCGCAAGCTGACCGGAAGGATTCAACGCCAACAACCCGATGCCGGCGGTGATGACCACCAATGCGACGGCTATCAATATCTCCACGAGCGTGAACCCGCGGCGGGCGCGGTCGCCAAATATTCTTTTCATATTCTTATTGTATCTCATCCCACGAAATGATGGAGTATTGATTGGTGGAGAGTGGAAAGCTCGGCGGTGGCCCGTAGAGAAGGTTCGAATCGTAGTTATAACTTCGCGTCTGATAGCCGTCGGTCGTGGAATAATAGAAACCCGATTGCAAGTTGCTTGCGAGCATGCCGTCGGTCGTGAGCGATGCGCGGGATGCGTTCGAGCCGCAACCGCTGTACGAGTAACGCTGGGTTGCGCCGTTCACGGCGACGAGCGCGCCGTCGATCGTGAGCGCGTTGTCGCTCACAAGCCCGATGTTTATATTGTTCTGTGCAATGAGCGCGAGCGTATCGCTTCCGTTGAAGTTCGTGTAGGCCAGGCTATTGTCCACGGTGATACTTGATCGTGTTGCCACGTTGTCGGGAAAACGTCCTGAGGCGATCGTTACGCGCTTGTTGTTGATCTGCCCCCGCACCCAAAGATTATCCTCGAAGAACATGTTCCCGTTCTGCGGGATGGTGCCGGTTGCCGCGAGCGACTCAGTTTTCACGCTCCATGTCCCCCAGCCGGTCGCGCCGGTATTGTTGCAGCCGCCGGGCGTCGCCACGAGCGCCGTCACTTTATAAACGCTGTAAAGTCCGCTGGTCGCGAGAGCAAGGTCGTAGCCAAGTACCGTCGAACTCGCAAAGTAGGTGCCACTCGCCTGCGCTGTTGCTTTAATAGAGGAAAGATTTTCCGTGAGCGCCGTAAAATCGACGGCTGGGACGCTGATGCTCCTTCCCGCCAAAAAAATGCTTTGGTTCGTCAGCAATGCGGTGGGCGGGCGCGGGTCCGCCGGCGGGCCGTCGGTGAAAACTCCCCACTGGGTATAGCCGGTGTCGGGATCGGTGGTGGTGGTAAGGGCACTTTCAACCAGGTTGTGCGCGACGCCGTCGAAATGGATGCCTGCGTTGGATTGGATCGTTCCGTAGACCTGCGCCGCAGCGCCAAACTGGACAAAGGAATTCAGCACCCACGCATACTGCGCGAACGAAGGGATCGCCATCTCCACTTTGATCGTCTTTACAACGCTTGCATCGGCCATGATATTGCCGGTGCTCTGGATGATGACGACAGTCGAGCCGGCGGGCGGAGGCGTGATCGTGAGCGTGAACGTGCCGATAAGATTTCCGCTTTCATCGTAATAATTATGGACGTACGGTCCGGCGTGCCCGGTGCCATCCTCAAAATCCTGGGGCGCGTGCGCAAGATGCCACCGGTAATATTCGATGCCGGATTCGGCAATGCTGAAAGCGCGCAACTTGTTGAGCGACCGGACCGAACTTTGCAAAAAAGATGACGCGAGAAAAATAAGCCCGGTAACAAACACCACGGCCAGCGCGGCGAAAAATACCACGGTGACGGCGAGCTGCCCTTTTTGGCTCTTGTGGTCCATGGGTCTTCAGTTGCTGCGTAGATTTCGTATGTCGACCATTTGCAAAAAAGATTCGGGTGATGGCGAGCTCGATTGGTTGACGGCGACGGAGAACGAAAATTGCACGAGACGAATATTTGCGACAACGAGCGGATAGGTCATGGGCGATTGGGTGCCAGTGTAGTTCGTGTCGTAGTAGGAAAAGAACGGTGTCGATGAGCTGATGATAAGATCGTTGATCTGGGTTGTCACAACTTCAGTGGAAGTCGTGTACGCCAATGGGTTCCCGGATGGGATGGTCACTCCTTCCTGCAATGTGCTCGTCCCTAAAAAATAGCGAACCCGTTCAAACGTGCCGTTGCGGTAAAGGTCGCTGTAAAAAATAAAAGAGCTGGTGCCCGCCGATTCGATGGGATAGCCTCCCACGCTCGAAGGGCCTGCTGAGCGAATGGCGGTCGTCATAAGCTGTATCGTCTGAGCAATATCCTGGCTTGATTGCAATTTTTCGCTTGTTAAGCCCTGTAGCGAAGAGAGGTTCCCCTGGAATGCGCGAATAGTGAAAATGAACATGACCCCAATGACGCTTGCGATCAAGACCTCGATGAGCGAAAAACCGCGATTATTGCGAAGGTGATGCATGTTATTGATGGGTCAAAAGGATCTGTGCTGACTGTGCATTCGAAGAAACGCTGACCGACGACGTTGCCTCGATATAGTTTGGTGCAGTGGCGTCAATGGTATACGAACCCGAAGAAAGACTGGAGAAAAGCACCTGCACTTGCGGCACGCACGGTGAGGAAAAACCGATCGTGACATCGTTCACGTAAGGCGACGTCGCCGAATCCTGGGTGCTTAAAAATACTTTGTACCGAAGATAGCGATCGCTGTTCAGATTGGCGACGGTCGATGATGCGGTGTAAAAACTGCCGCTTGTGCCGTCTGGTCCCGTGAAGTTCCATGTTGCACCGTCGTTGTTCGCAGCGAGCTGGAACCCCGCACTCCCCGCTCCCGTTGATGGCGGTTCCGCCACCGGAGTTGCCGAAAATGAAATATAATTCGCGGTCGATGTCCCGAAATCGATCGTTTTGGAAATCAGCCAGCTTGGCGTGGAAGTGGCATAGGTTCCCGAAGCGTTCGCAAACAGTTGCATGGTCCCCGGCACGGAGTCGACGTCGATACCTCCGCTCTGTGTCGTGTATGCACCGTTGGCCCACGTGGAATCCGTCCACGAACTTTTTCCCGCAACAAGCTTTTGTGAAAATGCGCCGCCGGACAACGTGACGGTCACGCCGGGAACTCCGGCGCCCGTTGCGGCGTCCGCCGCAGTGATCAGCAACGACTTCGGAATCTTTGGTGCGAGAACAAAATCGAACGAAGCTGAAGAGCTCGGATTTATGGTAAGCGGCGTGAGCGGGGTGGTCCCAAGAAGATCATATGACGACGAAGTAAGTGCGAATGTATACGTGTCCCATTCCATCACCGGGAAAAGCGAAGTCCCCGAACCGTTCGTAATCGAGGTGGTCGCAAACTTCAACACGTTCGGATTGGTGCCGATCAATTTCGATCCCGAGATACTGAACCCGGTACCGGCGATTCCGGCGCAAACATTATTCGACGCAAGAACAGCAAGTGGACTCGTGCGATCAATCGCAAAGCTCGCCGTCGAAAGCTGTTGCTGGGCAACCGTGATGTTCGGCTGGCTCGGGTTCGGGTTCCCCGACGCGCCCACCGGATAGGTTTGGGCGGAAGAATATCCTGCTTTTGAAACGAATATCTGATATCCCTGCGTGCTTGTGGGAACGCCAACCAGCTGAAGCGTACCGCTGTCGTTTGTTGTGTCGGTAAGATTGACCGCCGGGGTGATGGTAGGATTGAGCACGGTCACATTCACGTTCGGGATGCCATTGCCATTCGAGTCGAACACATTCACAAAGAGCGATCCCTGCCCGAGCGTGCTTTGGAGGCCCGGCGGGGCGAACGTCGTCGTAAGGGAAAGCGAGTTGAAGTTTTGGCAGCTCGGACAGCTTATGGTAAATTGCGCTGTTTTGTAATCGACCGTTCCGGTCGGCTCACCAAACGATTGACCGGCCGGATCCTCGACGTTCATGATGTCGGTGGCCAACATAAAATTGTTATTGTCATACCGTATTGATTGTTGAGGTGGAATAGTGCCTGCAGGAATGCCGCCCACGGTGCCGATGTTCGCGTAAGGCATATTGCGCATCGTCTCGATCTGCTGGTTCAGGACGGCCGTCGCGTCATTGCGCACCTGAATATTTGCGATGGCGCCATAGAGCGAAAAATACACAAGATAGATCGCGCCGAACAAAAATGCGACGATAGTGATGCTGAAAATTACGTCGATGAGGCTTGACCCGCGATCTTTGTTTTTTTCAAAGAGACTCATTTTGAGATGCTCGACGAGATGGAGTAGATTGGCGTGATGATGGAAATCGCCACGAAGCCGACCATCGCTCCCATAAGAAGGAGCATGACGGGCTCTATGATCGTGGTCATTGCATCCAGCCCGTAATTCATCTCTTCCTCATAGTATTCCGAGACGTAGGTAAGGTTGTCGTTAAGATTGCCGGTGGCCTCGCCGATCTGGATCATCCCGGTGACGAACGGCGGAAAAAGTTTCGGCTGCCTCTCGAGGAACGGCGCGAGCGCGCCTCCGCGACCGATCTCCTGACTAGCCTCCCAAACAAAACGGCGGTAGACAAGATTGTCGAATGTCTTTCCGGTGATCGTGAGGGCTTCGGTGATCTTCACTCCGCTCTTAAGGAGGAGGGAAAAAATGCGGGAAAAGTTCACCATGTTCAAGCTGACAGAGAGATTCGAAAGCGCGGGAGTGATGAGGATAAGGCGGTGCATGACATAGCGGAACGGTTCCACGTGATGAAGGAGATAACGGAAAAGAAAGACGAGGGCAATGATGACGCCTAGGGAAACAAGCCCGTAGCTCGTGACGAAGCCAATCGCAGATATAAGAAGCAAGGTCGAGCCGGGCAGCTTCCCGCCGGAACTGGTCAATGCCGGCAACAACTTCGGAAATACGAAGAACGCGAGGAATGCGGTCACGCCAAGTGTCATAACGAGAATGACGATAGGATAGACCATCGCTGATTTAATTTTACGCTTCAGGTTTCTCCTCTTTTTTGTCTCGTCGGAAAGATAAAGCAAGTTTTGCGCGAGAGTACCGCTCGCCTCCCCCACCCGGACGACGCTGATAAAAAAATCGCCGAACACCTGGTGATAATGCTCCAGGCCGTCAGCGAAAAAAAGTCCGTTCGAAACATCCCGCGACAGTTGATCGATGATCTTGATGATCTTGGGCGACTGGGATTGCTTCTTGAGGATGACCAGGCCGTCGTACAGTGGAATGCCCGCTTTGATGATGATCGCAAGGTGACGGGCAAAATCGATCTTATCCTGGTCGGAGACGCCGCCGAAGAATCCCAGCTTTACCGGCTTCGGCCGCGGCGCTGCGGGCGCCGCCGCCGGTGGCACGGACGGCACCGATGGCGACGAAGGCTTTGGAACGAGCAACTCGTTACTCATGGATGATGCGCAATATCTCCTCTATGGTAGTGAGGCCTTCGGACGCCTTCGCGATGCCATCGCCGAACATCGTCACCATTCCCGCGTGCACCGCTGCGTTCTTGATGTCCTGAGCGCTCGCGCGCGCGATGATAAGCCCGCGGATCTTTTCATCCACTTCAAGCACCTCCCGGATGCCGATGCGTCCCATAAAGCCGGAGCTGTTGCACAGGTCGCACCCCACTGCGGTATAAAACGTTTTTTCTTTGAGCGCTTTGATATGCTCGACGGCGGAGGCGAATGGATTCTCCCCCTCCGAGAACGATTCAGAAAGGCTCGCGAGCTCGACGGAGGTCAACACGGTCGGCTTTTTGCAATTCGAACAAAGCTTGCGCACGAGACGCTGGCCCATGGCGATGTTTACGGTGGAAGTGACGAGGAACGGCGGCACGCCCATGTCGATGAGCCGCGGGAACGTCGTCGCGGCGTCGTTCGTGTGGAGCGTGGAAAGCACAAGGTGTCCGGTAAGTGCCGCATTCACGGCAATGTTCGCCGTCTCCTCGTCGCGGATCTCGCCGACCATGATGATGTTCGGGTCCTGGCGGAGGATGGAACGCAGGCCGTTCGCGAAGGTCAAACCCGTCTGCATATCCGTTTGGATCTGTGTGGTACCCGTAAGCGAATATTCGATCGGATCCTCGATGGTGATGACCGAAATATCCGGCCTGTTCAACTCTTTAAGGATAGTATAGAGCGTCGTCGTCTTCCCCGAACCGGTCGGGCCGTTGGCGAGGATCATGCCATACGGTTTATGGATGGCTTTCTCTACTTTTTCGAGGTCCTTCGGCCAGAATCCGAGATCTCTCAAGGAGTATGTCTCCGTAGCGACCAATACGCGCATGATGGAATTCTCGCCATGATATGTCGGCGCGATGGAAACGCGCACATCAAGCTCGCCGACGTCCGAAAGGCGCACGCGAAAACGTCCGTCCTGCGGAAGAAAGTGCGCGTCGGTGCGCAACCCGGACATGACCTTGATGCGGCTGATCACTTCCTGATGGAGCGCTGAGGAAACGCGGTTCGTATCCACCACGTCGCGAAGGATGCCGTCGATCCGAAAGCGGATGCGCGAGCCGTCCTCGCCCGGTTCGAGGTGCACGTCGGACGCTTTTGCCAAATACGCATACTCAACGATCACGTTGACAAAATCGATGACCGAAACCGACTCGATCGATTTCGACAGCAACTCTTCCAGTATTGTTTTTACCGATTCAACAGTTCGCATACTTGTGATTATACCACATTCCCGCACTGCTAAACATTTTTTTCGCGCCTATGGTGTACACTTAATGATGATGGCAGTAGACAATAAAGAGGATCCAACATTCAGCGACGTTGAAGACAAACCTTCGCCCTATGGGCTGGGCACTTTTTCGCTGGCGCCAAGGCGAAAGCAGGCGGCGGCGCGCGGAGCTTTATGGAAAAATAAAAAGATGCTGTTTGTGGGCGGCAGCGCTTTGGTTATTGTTGTCGCCAGCATCGTGGCGATATCATTGGCTCTCCATCACGCACAGGTCTCGCCAACAATTTCTTCCTCCCCTTCTTCTTCCACGCCCGCCGCAGGACTTGCGGCAGCAGCCTCAGACACCGGGAGCGCAGGCCCAATGATCACGATCGGCGCGCAGAAAAAAGGGAACCTGTTGCATCTTACCGTCCAATGGAACGATCTGCCAAACGGCACCGTAAAAATAAATATATTCTACTCCGCGGCAAAGAATGAAGCCTACGCTCTTGTCGGCAGCATCCCGGTTGTATCATCGACGACGGGCGGCGGACGCGGATATCTGGATATCACAAACGGAAACGAAGCAGGATATTATTACGGAACCGCATCCGATGACGACGGGACATCACTTTGGACATCCCCTCCGGCACCACCCGCCGATATTGTTCCCACTACAACACCTTCCTCACCGGCAACATCGCCATCTTCGCCTTCTTCCGCCTCGGCTCCATCGTCTTCTTCTTCCAACCAGGACTCCGACAATACGACAAATGAAAATCCCCCTTCAGGGAACAACAACGGCACGACGGTCGCCGGTGCACAGGAACCCGACGCGGACGATGGCACTCCGGCACCAGTGCAAAATTTTCTCGTGCAACATTTTGATAAAAAGATCCAGATAAGTTGGCGAGTGCTTCCCGCAGACGCGTTCCGCGTCGTGGTCTCGCGCGCGGCAAGCGATGACGGCCCTTGGACCGCAGTCCTTACCGAGACGGACGTGGCGACGGGCGAGCCCTACTCTATAGAGATCGTGGACGATACGCTTGGCGATCCATACTATTACAAGATGGATGTATACGACGAAGACAGCAGCACCGTCGCCACTTACGGCCCAATCTTGCTTGCGCCGCTTTAATCTTCTCCTGAGGGTTTTCTTTTTATATAAGAATCCACGAGGGCGGCAAGTGTGTCTATGTTCTCGGTCTTTTGGATAAACCCGTCCGCGCCGAATTTCTTCGCGAGCGCCTCGCTTGTCCCGACATCGTTCGGATCACCGAAGTTGGTGGTGAAAATTATTTTCGTGAACGAGGTCGCGGGGTCTCCCCGTAGGCGGGAAACCACTTCCTCGCCGCCAATTCCCGGCATCTTGACATCAAGCAGCACAAGGTCCGGCCTTAATTCCCTTACTTTTTTGATGCCTTCCTCGCCGTCCGATGCGGTTTCAATATGATAGCCGGCAGCAGCAAGCTTTATGGAAAAGATCTCACGAAAGTCGGCTTCGTCATCTATTATAAGGATGGTCTTTTGTGGATCCATGGTGGTTTATCACCTCAATTATACCATGATTGCTTTTCCGCGTGAGAAAAGCTACGCTTCATGAATATCGTACATCAACAAATACTTCCATATTTCAAATGAACGCATTTAGAAAATCAGGCGGCGGCCGTCCGCCCAACCGGCGCGGCTTTAGCGAGGCTGCGCGCGCGCCGTTCGGCGGTAACGCAGGAAACAGAGGCGGCAAGAGAGCATACGGCGACCACCAGGAGATCGCGCAAAAATTCGACGCGGTGTGCAGCTCGTGCGGGAAAGCTTGCCAAGTCCCCTTCCGTCCGAATGGTAAGAAGCCCGTATATTGCAAAGATTGCTTTGACGCTCCAAGGAAAGCTACGCCGGGCGGCGGCAGAAATTTCGCCGCGAATGACAATGGCGGTGGTGGTGGAAAAAGCATCGCGGATCTCACCCGCCAAATCGCGGCCATGAACGAAAAAATCGACAGGATGTTGGAGATAATAGAGGGCGCCGGTGAATAAAGAGGAAGGTGAAATTGGTATATTGGTGGCGCCCTGTCCGAAGCCCCAAGTATAAATGTGGTAAACTTATGGCATGAGCAGAGAGAACTTCGAAAATCCCAACGAGTTAAGCGAGCAGAAACCGGAATTTCAACCGGAGAGAGGAGAAAATATAACCCCGCTTGAGCAGGTACGCCGGAAGATCATGGATGTGAAAGCGGCCATAGCGCAAGCAAAAGCCGACACAGCGGACGGACCCATCAGGGAAGCAAGAAGACTTGTACCTCTTTACGAAGAGCTGAAGGGTCTTGAGCGCGAGGAACTTCTTCTCCAAAAGCAATCGATGCAGGAAAAACGAACCGCGTAGCGACACGACGATGGCGGCCTTGCCGTAAGCGCTCTGATTAGCGCTTCTTTTTTTTAAACGACCGCCAGAGCGGCGCGTAAAGATCATTGTGCGGCGCGACGACCGCTTTGCGATGCGTATCTTTGTCGGTGAAGACGACAAACTTCGCATCGCGCACAATAAGCAGCGGCGTGCGCTCGCTCCCCTCGCCCATCAAGAGCACCGCCATCGCAGTGAGCGCATCGACGATATTTTTCGTGGTGTGCTGCAAAAGCCGGCCAAAAATATCTGGCGTGCCACGATAATCATAAAGCGGCTCGAGACCGGAAAAGCCGATCGAAATGCCAAGTGTGCCCTGGCGCAACGGAGTGACATGGCTGTCGGTGATGACGATCGCCAGCTTTTTGATGCCAAACTTTTTTTGCAGATACTGCTTGATCTCCTTCGCCGCCGCTGAGGAGCGCCGCGGCCACAGCACGTAATAGCCGTCGGCGTTGCTCTCGTCGATGCCGGCGTTCGCGATGAGCGTGCTCTCTTTAATGGTGAGATAAAGATTTTTCCATGAGCGCAGATGGCTATGCGCATATCGCTCGGCCTCTTTTTTTATCAAGTCTTCTTTTTTTACCCCCGCGCCGATCTTCACACAGCGCCCCTGATGGATCGCGAGCACTTTTGAGGTGATGAACAACACATCGCCTTCGCGCAGGCGCGGCAACGACGCGTCGATCACGGGATAAATATTGTCGCGCGGCGGAAGCATGGCGCGCGTCTTTACGGGAATGAATTTCATTTCCTAGTCAGTATAGTGGTAAAATTCCTTCGTAACAACAAGAAATCATTACGCAAAACCATGGTCACTCCCCCGCGCAGGCGCTATACCCGGTCGCAAAAAATAGATGACAGCCCCATCCCGCTCACGGCCGACGCGCACGAGCGTATGCAGGAACGGCTTGTGCGGATAAAGGCTTCGCTCCCGGCGCTCGCCGAGGAGGCCGCACGCACCGCGGCGTACGGTGACCGCTCCGACAGCGCCGAATATAAGGAGGCGAAAGGATTGCTCCGCCGCGCACATCGTCAGATCTTCGCGCTGGAAGACCAGCTCAAGCGCATCACCGTCATTCCCGTCGGGCCGAACACGTCCGGCACGGTACAGCTCGGATGCACGGTCGTTTTGGAATCTCCACACTCGAAAACGCTGACCACATTCCAGATCCTCGGCCCGTACGAGACCAACCCCGGCGCGGGACGCATCTCGCATCAGTCCCCGCTCGGCGCGGCACTCATGGATCACGCGGTTGGCGACACGGTGAATATTGAAACTGCGAATGGAACGCGGCGCTACCGTATTGTGGAAATCCGCTGACGATTGACTAATATACAAAAGTATATTATAGAATACCTAGCGTCTCAGCGGAAGGAGGGATTTCGCATGGCAACGAAGAACCACCGCCAAGGAGGAAAGTTTGGCGGAAACCACACAACATTCATCGATGCGGCGATAATTCTTGCCAACATCGCGGCCGTGCGCGAAGAAGTATCCTGTGTCTCTCCTGGCTTTATCTCGAGCGGGAAAGGCGGCGGAAACGGCCAACGCAGGGTAAAAATTTCTGACGCGCCGTGGGGATTGCTCCTCACGGTAAGCCAAAACGCTTCCGTGCAGGAAGTGAAGGTTTTTACCGGCAACCTCCACGCGACGAAATTCGGTATCGCCTGCGGAGCCCGAAACGCCGACATCGCGATCTGCTTCGGCAGAGTTCAATCATAACGGGACGTATTCCAAAGAAAACACGTCCCCTCACCTGAAATTACAATCTCATTCTTGATTTGATTGTGGTCTGAGGTGAGTATTTATGATGTGACTTGTTAGTGGTACAATAAAACCATATCATGGTAAAAACCACTGCGCCAAAAATTGGCATTGATAAAGAAAAGATCAACGAGCTCTTGACTCGCTCGGTGGACACCATCTATCCGAACCGCGAGGCGCTGCGCGAGTTACTGCTCTCCGGTAAACAGATCACGGTCTATATGGGCATCGACCCGACGGCGGATTACGTCCATCTCGGCCACTCAACGAACTATCTCCTGCTCGAACGCCTGCATCAGCTTGGGCACAAGGTCATTGTTCTGGTCGGCGACTTCACGGCGATGATCGGCGACCCGAGCGACAAGACCACCACGCGCGGCGGGCTCACGCGAAAACAGGTTCTCAAAAATCTGGCAACCTTCAAGGCGCAAATCGGAAAGATCCTCGACTTCAAAGATAAAAAAAATCCGATCGAGTTCAAATTCAATCGCACGTGGCTCTCCAAGTTGAGTTTTGAGAAGATCGCCGAGCTCGCTTCGAACTTCACCGTCCAGCAGATGCTTGAGCGCGACATGTTCGAGAAGCGCGTGCGCGAGAACAAGCCGCTCTATGTGCACGAATTTTTATATCCTCTCTTGCAGGGCTATGACTCCGTCGCAATGAAAGTGGACCTTGAGATCGGCGGCACCGACCAGACGTTCAACATGCTCGCCGGACGGACGCTCGTGCGCCGCTACCTCGACCGCGAAAAATTCGTTCTGACGACCACGCTTTTGGTGAACCCCGCGACCGGCGAAAAAATGATGAGCAAGAGCCTCGGCACCGGCATCGGTTTGAATGAAAGCCCGGAGAACATGTTCGGCAAGACGATGGCACTCCCCGACCCGGGAATTTTACAAACATTTATCGACTGCACGCGGTTAACAATGAGCGAGATCAAGACCATCGAACACCGATTGGCCGGCGGTGAGAATCCGAAGAACCTCAAGCTCGAGCTCGCGCACGAGATCGTGACGATGTACCACGGCGCGAAGGCGGCCGATGCGGCGCAGGCGAACTGGGAAAGCGTCTTCAGTGATAAAAAGATCCCGGATGCGATGCCTATCGTTCGCGCGAAGATCGGCGCGAAGCTGATTGATGTTCTGGTCGCACAGCATATCGCCGAATCCAAGACCCAAGCGCGGCGGCTTTTTGAGGACGGCGCGATAAAAGACCTCGACCGCGACCAGCGCATCACCGACCCGAGCACCGAAGTTTCCGGCGGCGTGACATTGAAGATCGGCAAGAAAATATTTTTGAAGATAGAGGCATAAAGGGACGTCGTGTTGCGTTGCGAATGGGTACAAATAAGGAAACGAGGTCGGCTGCGTAAAACGCGCCGACCTCGGGGTTGATGGATGTTGAGAGGGTGATCATGCAAAGACACCTTCTGAGCGATGGACGCGGAACCGCAGGCCGCGCCAAGGACGAACCGTACCGTCCTTTGGCTTTTGCGCATCGCCATAGGGAAGGTCGTGGAGCATGCTACGCCTGTCGCTCCACGAACCGCCCCGCACGATCCATGAAACTAGTTGCGCGGCGATGTTTTCGAACCGGTTTGGTGAAGTTCCTTTCCCCACGTGAATAGCATAGCCGCTTCCCAATGGGCGCGGGCGGCATCGTGATCCTGGAACGTCCTTTAAGTGGATGCCCTCCAGACGGCCAAGGACAAGAGTGACGGGCCTCGCAAATTCGTTCTCCGTCCCCACTCTTCCGGAACATTCATAGACGCCGTTGCCTACCGGAACCCAAGCCTCAAAATTCCGGTAGTACTTCATGGTTTCTGTTGTTTTTGCAAATTTGCGGAGAATGTCCTCCGCAGGTCCCCCCGCCATTGCAGATATCACGGTTGTTGCCGGACGGCGTTGCGGCAATGGAGCTGAACGATCTTCGTTTTGCTGTTGCTGCATCTTAACCTCTCTTTTTTCAAGTTTGCTGGATGGAATCCCCGAAAAGATCCCTCAGCCGTTTTCACGACTGAGCATTGGACGAAATTCTTTTTGTACAATGCTCAATCCGCAACAGCTCCGAAAAGCCTCCCGGGTGGGAGGCTTTCTGAATTCATCGTTTTCTCTATCTCTTTCTCTTTATGAACTCATAGGTACCCTCCCAAAGATCTGCTTCTTAAAAATAAAAAGTTGCTGGCTCAAGACGAGCATGCAGAGTGCAACCGGGAGGAACCAACGAGAAATTGTGCTCATTTCTAATTTCATATCTATATGTTCATATTAATGGCGCGTATGGCTGCTGTCAAATGCGTTCAGGCTCGCGGGAGACGAACTATTTGCTTAACAGTGCCGTAACTTATCCACTGAAATTGTTCGAATTTTTAATCATTTTTTAATATGCGCAGTTTATTATAAAGATATATGAAAACCATATTTCGCAAAAAGGCGCGAGCGCTAAGAAGAAAAGGGTTGAGTTATAAAGAAATTCGCGAAAAGATTGACGTTTCGAAAAGCACGCTGAGTTTATGGCTGAGAGATATCCGGCTCAAGGACGAATATAGGAAGCGCCTCTACACAAAACAGATTGAGATCCTTTCGCGCGGAACAATGTGCCAAAAAGAGCGCCGCAGAAGAGAAATCGACGGCATAATTGAAAGCGCAAAAAAGGAAATCAGCTTCCCAATTTCGGAAGAAGCCTACAGGCTTTTTGGCGTCGCTTTATATTGGGGCGAAGGAAACAAAAGGAGGGATTTTGGGATAACCAATTCTGACCCTTACCTCATTCTCTTTATGGTGGGCTGGTTAAAAAGAGTGTGCAAGATAGAACCTTCAATTCTAAAACCTCACTTGAATATATATTCGCAGCAAGATGACCTTGCGCTTAAAAGATTTTGGTCCGAGCTCACCGGAATCCCTTTGGCAAATTTTGGGAAAAGCTATGTTAAGCCAGCGAACAAGGGCTTCAAGAAAAATAATCTCTACTATGGAACGATGCATATTTATGTGCCAAAGGCAACCAATCTGCTCCATGTCGTATACGGATGGCGCGAAGCTGTTTTACAAAATTTAAAAAATACGGTAAATTTTACAGAGCGGAAATGGATATCGCTCAAAGAAACTCCACGACCCGCGAATCTGCAGGAAAACAAAAACAAGCCCCTATAGCTCAACTGGTAGAGCAGATCCCTCTTAAGGATAAGGTTCCAGGTCCGAGCCCTGGTGGGGGCACCAGAAGAAAAAAAGATACCCTTTGTTCGGGCAAGGCACCCTTCGGGACGCCCGAACGAAAGGTATCTTTTTTTCTTTCTCTTATAAGGAAGCTCCACCTCGCCCTTGAATTTGCACTCTCATTGCACAGATCACTCTTTCTGAAATATCTGGCGCGGATTTTTGAATTTGAGGCGCTTTCTTGGTCGATCGTTCAGCAGCTTCACCGCGTGAGCAAGCTCGT
>Ga0182030_10001486_pt1 | contig 48315 bp, 36 predicted proteins | sample 812S3MmetaG_FD_121299 | JGI IMG/M metagenome (GOLD analysis project Ga0182030, IMG submission 121299) | Permafrost microbial communities from Stordalen Mire, Sweden - 812S3M metaG (Illumina Assembly) | ecosystem: Environmental > Terrestrial > Soil > Wetlands > Permafrost | place: Sweden... | reverse complement strand
GGTAGGTGGTGTTTCGAGATCAGCACCAGAACCGTAGAAAGGCCTTTGCAGCAGATTTACGTCTGAGTTGTACGAATTCTCACTGACCCACGCCACACTCCGGCGGAGTGACGCAATCGATGCTGGGCTCTGGCCCGGCCCGTTGTTGAGATTGGTGAAGCTGTTTTGCATGTTGGCGGCAATTGCGATGGCTTTGGACATTGCCTGATTGGGAAAGATCTCGAAAGGTCCAGTGGCGCTCCCACCTGCGCCGTTGGCCTGCGCAGCGAGGCTCGGCCCACCAACGGTCAGGATTTCCTCAGTATTTGATGTGAATTGGTGAGGCTGGCCATCGGACAGCCATACAGAATAGGACAGTTGGCCGCTAGTTCTACCCCCCGATAAATTATGTGCGGCGTGAATCAGTTCATGGGTCAAGGTGACGCTCGGTGGATCGACGTATGTGCTTTTGAGCCCCCCAGAAACCACCACTGCTGGAAGATTTGCTGGGACCGAGATCAAAGAGACTGCTCCTCGGCCGTCTCCATTGGCAGTAGCGTTGAGTCCGACCGTGGCCATCGCGTATGCAGGCAAGTTTCCGGCACTCATCCCAATGACCACGTTGATACCGGACGGACTCGATGTGCTGCTGCCGCTCGTCGAAGTTGAGTTCGATAAAAACATCGTTGCACTAGGCCCGGACGTATTCCAAGTGCCGTCAGCATTCGGCAACGGATGTGCATAGGCAAAGAAGTTCATCAACGTCTGGCCCGTTGTCGGAGTATTTCCCTGTTTCCCCGCCCCATTGCCAATGACCGCCAACACTTGTGTGACGTTTTTGATGAAGTCGGGATTTCCGACCGCCGGGGCCGAAAATGAAGTACCGGACTGAAATGCCACCTTGCTTCCATCAGTGATTGCTCCGTCGTAGACGGCGATTCCCGGCGCCACCACCGTGACCGGAACGCTCGGTCCCCCAGCGAAAGAGAGCGAGGTCGTACTGCCCACGGTGGGCGAGGAGGGAACCGGCTGCAGTGGAACCGGTGACGCTCCAGACGCGTGATGCATCGTCTCGAAAGGCAAGAAGCTCAAGGTGCCCAGCACCACAAGCGTGGCCAGCACCACCATCAGGCCGGCATGAATATGCACCACGCCTCGCAGTCGAAATCTCCGTGCGCTCATCCTCGGTCTCCCCTTCTCACCTCATTGCTGATTACCTGAGGAGAGGACGTGAGCAATGCGGATTCCTTACCGCATAGCCCGCACGACTTCTGCTTGGACGAGCATTGGGTCGTTCGCGACGACCCTGAAGGATTTCGGCTTCCCTAGGTGGCGCCAAGTTGGTGCACACGGGAGAGGTGCCCTGCAGTTTCCGGCGCTGCGCCTACTGTCAGCCCGGCGAGCGCCCCGTCATACTCTGAGCCAGTATCGAGCACCCCTGCAAGAAGAAGTCGAGGACTTCCGCGCCTGCGAGCACTTCCGTGTAAGTCAGAGCGGCCCCGAAATCGCGGTTCCAAAACGAGCCTTCCCGAGGTGTGAATGGTCCGACGTAGGCGTAGGGCTCGCCAATAACGTCGTCGCCCGGAGACACGCCGTAGTTGGCCCGGCAGTCAGGAGCACCCGATTCGAGCGCCAGGTCGAAGTGCTCAGGCCACAACTGCGGCGCACTTGGGTCGTCCTCGGGGCCGGCGGAATTGACCAATGAGGCGAGCGCGTCACGTCCGGCCCAATACCACTCGGCCACGACCCGGGCCGCATCAGTGTCCACCGCCACCGAGGTGTCCGGCGAGGCCGACCACGCCAGTGCCGGAGGCAATGCGGCGTCGGGATCCACACCCGCAAAGTCACACGCATCGCCCAAGGTACTCAAGCGCCTGGACCGTTCTCCGTCGCGCAATGCATCGCCCACGACGTCAATTCGCCGCCCGGCGAACTCTGGCGTGCCGAATCCGCCGGGGATGACCTCCAGGCCCATTCTCCCGACAGCCAGGTAGCGCGCCGCACCCACCACTCGACGAGCCACCAAGCGCAAGGCATCCCGGGTGGCTGCGTACCCTTCGGGCAACGGCGCTGCTGATCTCATTGACATGCGACTCCTTAAAGACCAAGTGGGTCGGACACCACTTCGACCAGCGCCGGGCCATCGACGGCCAGGGCCTCCTCCAGGGCACCGGTCAGCTGGTCGAGCGAGGTGACTCGGAGTCCGGTGGCTCCGCACAGGCGAGCGAAGGCGGCGAAGTCAGGATTCTGCAAGCCGGTCTGCCAGACCGGCCACTCCCCCGCCCGCTGCTCCTTGGAGATTTTTCCCAACTCGCTGTTGTTGAGGAGCACGTGAGTGATGTGCATCTGGTGCCGCACCGCAGTAGTGAGTTCCATGGCGTACTGGCCGAATCCTCCATCGCCCGAGACGCTCACGACGGGGCGACTACTCCCGACGGCGGCCCACGCTCCCATAGCGGCAGGGAAGGCGAAGCCGATGGAGCCCAAGTAGCCCGACATCAGCACGCTTTGGCGGCCACTTACTTCGAAGTAGCGACCGAATGAATAGGCGTTGTTGCCCACGTCGACGCACAACACCGCGTCCGCAGGAATCACTTCGCCCATGGCATGGAACAGCGCGGCAGCGCCGATGCCGTCGTCGGAGTGATCCTGGCGTCGGCGTGACTTCTCGTTACGCCAGATGGCCCAACGTTCAGCCACCTCGGGCCGCTGGTCGAGGCACAATGCCGACCCGAGCCGCTGTGCCAGCAGGTTGGCCGTCACTCCGACGTCGCCGAGCAATGGCACGGCCACCGGATGAAATCGGCCCAACGCCATAACGTCGGAGTCGATCTGCACGATCGGCTTGTACTCGGCAATGCCGGTGTGGTTGGAGAATGAGGCGCCGAAGGCCACCACGGCATCGCACTCGTTCATGAACCACGAGGCGATCGGAGTCCCGCTCCGGCCCAGGACCCCGCACCCGAGCGGATGGCGATCGGAGATCTGACCCTTGGCCTTGAACGTGGTGGCGATTGGCGCGCCGATTGCCTCGGCCAGAGCTACCACGGCATCCGTGTCGTGTCGGGCGCCATATCCCACAATGAACAGGGGTCGACGAGACGACCCGATCAACGAAACCGCCTCAGCCAACGCGTCCGGCGGGGGCGAAATCCGGCGATCGGCCACCCGCCCCGCGGGCCCGCCGGCTGGGCGATCCCCTGCCGGCAAGTTCTGCACTTCATCTGGAAAAACCAGATGCGCCACATCGCGCTCGAGGAGCGCCGTCTTGCAGGCCAGATTGACCAGCTCGGCGTGGTCGGAGCCGGCCTGGACCGAGTGCGAAGTCCGGGCCACCGCGGCGAAGGCGGCATTGAGGTCGACATCTTGGAAGGCGCCCCGACCGAGCACTTTGGAAGGGACCTGTCCGGACAGTGCCAGAACCGGAGCCCGGTCGGCCTTGGCGTCGTACAGGCCAGTCAACAGGTTGGTGGATCCCGGACCGGCTATGGCGAAACAGGCGGCCAAGCCGCCGGTCAGTTTTCCGTAGGCGCTGGCGGCGAACGACGCCGCCCCTTCATGACGGATACCGATGTAGGTCAGGTCGCCGCGCTCTTCCGCCACCCGAAGGGCATCGGCCAGTCCGAGGTTCGAATGCCCCACCATGCCGAAGACGGACCGGACGCCCCAGTTGACCATGGTCTCCACGACGAGATCGGCGATCGTGCGGGTACGGGGCACCTCTGGGGGCAAGGCCACATACACCCCGTCGGCCCGCACCTCGGTCCGGTAGCTGTGTGGGGCGTCGGTGAACCCGGTGGGTGGCTGCCCGTTGCAGGGCGAATAGTCATACCCATGCCACGGGCAGCGCAGCCATCCCTTTTCAATGGAGCCCTCCCCCAATGGTCCACCCTGATGAGGACAGTGGTTGTCGAGCGCACCGTAGACACCATCGACGTGGGTCATGGCCAGGGACCGCCGGCCGATGGTGACCGTCGTGACGCGACCTTCGGGCAAGTCGTCCGCACCGAGGGCCCGTTCCCATTCGAATATCCCTTCGGGCAACGGTGGAACCTCGACCGATGGCTCCTCCATCAGCGGTACTCGGGGTTGGGATAGTCGAATCGGCAGCCGGCGTCCCAGGCCGAGCGCTGATTGCCGTGGGCCGGAATCCCGCCGGCATCTTTGAGCATGCGGGCCAGGTGGAGCATGTTCCAGGTCATGAACGTGGTGTTGCGGTTGGTGAAGTCGTTGTCCAATCCCCCCGAGCCCGGATCCAAGTACGAAGGGCCCGGTCCGGCCTCACCGATCCAGCCGGCATCGGCCTGCGGAGGAATGACGTAGCCAAGATGTTGGAGCGAGTAGAGGATGTTCATGGCGCAGTGCTTGACCCCGTCCTCGTTCCCCGTCACCAGACACCCGCCCACGCCGCCGTAATAGGCATACTGTCCGGCCTCGTTCAAGAGATGCGAGTTGCCGTAGAGGCGTTCAATGACTTGAGTGCAGACAGAGGATTTCTCACCCAACCAGATGGCCGTGCACAGCACCAAAATATCGGCCCGCTTGACCTGCTCGAAGATGGCTGGCCAATCGTCAACGTCCCAGCCGTGCTCGGTCATGTCAGGCCAGACGCCGGTGGCGATCTGGCGATCGACAGCACGCACGACGTCGACGGTGACGCCTTGTCGGCGCATGATTTCGATGGAGCGATCGGCCAGCCCTTGCGTGTGTGAGATCTCCGGCGAACGCTTCAATGTGCAGTTGATGTAGAGCGCCCGCAGATCACTGAAGTCCCACTGGCTCTGCGCGCAAAGCTCCTCCTGCTGCTTCGATAATTCGGTCACGTAATTCCTGAGCCTCTCTCCCCCTTCGTTGGATTCGGACACTGTGGTCCTCACCCGGACCGAATATCGGTCACACATTGGTTGCTCACACAACGAAAGTCTTACGCCAATTATTGGTATTTTTGCCGAAGGCGATCGGCATCCGCTTCTAGACGACCGGTGAGAGACCCCCATCGAGGTTGATGGCGGTGCCCGTCAAGTACGACGCCCGGGCCGAGAGCAAGAACGCCGCCACGTCGGCGTACTCTTCACTGCGACCGATCCGTTCAAGGGGGATTCCCGAACCTGCCGCCAGACGTTTGTAGAACTCACTCAGTGTGACCCCGGAGGCCTCGGCACTCCTCACCCACTGCCCACTCTCAATGAGGCCGATCAAAATGGCATTGACCCGGATCCCGTCGGGACCCAGCTCTTTGGACAACGCCTTCATGAGGGCCATGCCGGCGGCCCGACTGACCGAACTTGGCCCGCTGCCCGCTGCTGGCGCCTTGGCGGAAATGGCCAGGGTGAACAGGGCGGAACCTCCTCGCTGGCGCAGCCAAGGGAGGGCCAGGCGGGTGAGCCGTAGCGCCCCCATCAACTTCAGCTGCAGATCCCCTTCCCACAGCGCGTCATCAGTGTCCTCGACTCTCCCACCCGCCGACCGCCCGGCGTTATGGACCACGGCATCGATGCGATCCCACCGTGCGGCCACCGCATCGACAAAGGCCGCAATGTCGCTGGCCTGCTCCACGTCGGCTTGCTGGGCCAACACGTCGCCACCTGCGGTCTGCAAGACGCTCAGTGCGGCACCGAGCCGAACTTCGTCTCGCCCACAGATAGCTACCGATCCGCCTTCGGCCACTAGCCGCTGGGCCAGGGCTAACCCGAGGCCGTCGGTGCCACCGGTGATCATGGTCACCGTGCCTTCGAGTTCAAGATCCATGGCCCTAGCGCTCCTGCTCGGTCGGGCGCATGAGCACTTCGTTGATCGTCACATGTCGCGGTTGCGTCACCACGTAGTGGATGGCGCGAGCCACATCCTCGGACTGCATGATCTCAATCCCGCCGAACGTCTTGGCCATCTCTTCGAGAATCACCGGGCGGTTGTGAAACGCCAATTCCGTAGCCGTAGCGCCCGGCTCAATGATGCTCACCCTCACGTGGCGTGTCGTGACTTCCTGGCGCAATGATTCGCTGAAGGCAACCACGCCGAACTTGGTGGCGTTGTACACGCCACTGTTTAGGCGAGCGACTCGTCCCGCCGTCGACGAAATGTTGACCACATCAGCCACCTGCCTTGGGTCGCCTTCGGCGGCGGCGATGAGATGCGGCAGGGCGGCGTGCGTGCAATAGAGCAGTCCGAGCACGTTGAGGTTGACCATGCGCTGCCACTCTTCGAGCGGCGCATCGACAATGGGACCGAGCAACATGACGCCGGCGTTGTTGACCAAGGTGTCGAGCCGCCCAAGTTCCTTCACCGTGGCGTCGACGGCGGCCTTGGCCTGCTCGGCGTCCGACACATCGGCTTCGATCACCAGCGCATGCCCAGATCCGCCCAACTTCTCGGCTAGCGCCTCCAACTTGTCGCGCCGTCGTGCGACCAGGGCGACCGTGGCGCCGTCTTCGGCCAAGGCCATTGCAGTGGCCTCGCCAATTCCGCTGCTGGCGCCGGTCACCAGGGCGACTGTTCCGGTCAACTTCTTAGGCATACGTCCTCCACGCTCGATTTGTACCTGATGCTCGGTATTTCGTGATGCTTCGTGCTCAGAGTAATGGGGTCTTCGGATTCTGGCCATGGTGCGGGTGACGTGGGGGAGCGACCCATGAGCGGTGTCTCTCGGGGCAAGTTTTTCTGAGAAGCGTCAGCCACCTGAATGTTGCGCGCTCAGATGTTCAGTCATTGATGGTCTTCAGAATTCGACCTGGTTGGGTGAACTCAAAGGAGGGCGGGGGCTCGTGGAGTGACCGTCGGCCGCTCTCTTCCGTGATGTGTTCGCAAAACTTGTTTGCCCCAGCGAAGGAGTTTGAAAAGAATCAATCGAGAGACCCCCCAACACTTACCTCGTCGTCTCGTCGCAATCGGATCGCACAAAGCCAAGTTGCTCCATCTGAAAGCTCAGCGCCGACCGCGGCCAGCGCCCGAGCCCGAGCCCGAGCCCTTACGCCCAGTGCGCGTCAATAAAGGCGCGCACTTCTACTTCAATTTCTTCGTCTTCGGGTGCCTGTCCCAAGAAAACCCCATGACCTGCTCCCTCGACGACGTGCAGTTCGGACTGCAGCCCGGCCGCACGCAGCGCTCGATGCAGCCGCACCGTGTTGGACAAGAACAGATCGCGGGTTCCGGTGATCAATATCGTCGGCGGATATCCCTTGGTGAAGTCGGCGAACAGCGGGGACAGATACGGGTCGGTCAGATCGTGACCATCCGCGTAGAGCAGGTTGGCCGGCATGAGGCTCGCCGTCAGCAAATTGTCGAGCCCGAGATTGGTCTGGAAGGAATCACCCGATTCAGTCAGGTCGGCTTCGGGCGTTTGCAGCACCGCTGCGGCGGGGAGCGGCAGACCTTCGTCGCGCGCCCGCAAGATCATGGCTGCGGCGAGATTTCCACCCGCCGATGCGCCGCTGACAATGATCTCGCCCGGATCGTGGTCCCGCAATAAAGCTCGATACACCGTCAAGCAATCATTCACGCTCGCCGGAAACGGATGATCGGGTGGCATTGCGTAGTCCACCGCCCACGTGCGCACGCGACTGCGCCCGACGGCGCGCAAGCCCATGATCCGACAGGGTTCACCACCGCCGGTGATAAAAGCTCCGCCGTGAATTTCGAGATACGCCCTGCGGTCGTCGCTCGGGAGGTCGTCTGGCGTCACGACGTAGACGGGCACACCGTCGACCACCTCTTCGGCCACATCGGCAGGCACATCCGAAAGACGGTCGCCCACCATCGAAACGATGAAGGCATCGCGGTCGGCAATCATCGTGCGCCAGGCGTCCTTGTCATCGAGCGCTGGATACTCAGTGGCATCGAGTGGGCCCATCCCAACAATGGCTTGGGCTTGGGGGCTCAACGACGCCGGTACGGGGATGTCTCGAGCCGGAAGGTGCAGCACTGGCCCGCTCTCGCCGTCCGTCAACTCAGTTCAACCCTCCGGATGTGTGTGTGGTTCGTCGAAGGGATCGATCCCGAACAGACCCACTGGGGTCCCGAGGTCTTCGGGCACCCTGGTCGGCGTGTCCCGGTTCAGTACTTCACCCCGGAAGTACGCCGGTTGAAATGCCTTGTAGACGAACATCAGGACCACGCCGAGCACCAAGACGCCGATGTCGAGAACGAACACGCCGCCGACGACTCGATGTGTGCCCGGCAATGTCCACGAGGTGTCGCTGTTGGCCGGGTTCCAGTAATACCAGAACGACCAGAACATGCAGAACCACAGAATCAGCCCACCGAGTAACGGCAGGATGCCCCGCAACCAAAGGCTGCGCGTGCTCTCAGTCAGGCTGGCGCGGTAGTACCAGACGCAGGTGAATCCCGTCAGGCCGTAATAGAAGGCGATCATGATGCCCAAGGCCGACACTGAGTCGACGATGACGGCGCCACCCGAGGTCAGATAGTTCATGGCCACGTAGAGGATGATCGAGACGACGCCCATGGCGACCGTTGAGACGGTCGGCGTGAGGTACTTCTTGTGAATCCGGGCAAAGGTCGATGGGATGGCCTTGTAGACCGCCATGGACAGGGTGGTCCGGGCCGTCGGCAGGATCGTTGTCTGCGTACTGGCCGCCGCCGAACTCAACACCATCAAGAGCAGTAAGTGCGTGAGCACGCTGCCAAAGCCCGATGTGCCGAATATATGAACGCCCAAGACATTCAGCACGTCGCCTTCGTTGGCCGGGTTCTGCAGGCCGATGCCCGTCGTGCCGATGCCAGCGTAGGACTGCGATGCCATCACGACCACTGCGTAGGTGGCTAAGAGCACAAGGGTCGAGAGCACGGCCGCTCGGCCCGGCGTGGTCTGAGAATCCTTGGTCTCTTCATTGACCGACACCGCGGTATCCCAACCCCAATAGATGAACAACATCAGCGTGAACCCGACCATGAAGCCCGCGAAAGAGAAGTGGTAGAACGGATTGAACCAACTCCAACTTGGCGTCAGACTCTGCGGCCCGGCGGTGCCGTTCCCCACTTTGTACAGCGCCACGACCGAAAGCACGAGCAGCATGGTCAACTCAATGCCCAACAAGGCCTTTTGGAGGTTGGCCGAAATTTCGATGCCCACATAACAGATGGCGGTCATGGCGATGATCCAAATCACCCCGACCAGCAACACCCAACCACTGCTGGAGTTGTTGCCGATCCCGTCGGCGTTGAAGAGCAAGAAGACGTACTGACCGGCAATCTGCGCCAGGCTGGCCATGACCAGCAGGTCGGCCGCCACAATGCCCCAACCGCCCATCCACCCTGTCTTCGGCCCGAAGGCCCGAGCGCCCCAGGTAAACGTGGTGCCGCAGTCGGGGTCGGCGTAGTTCAACTCCTTGTAGCCGTAGGAGATGAACAGCATCGGGACGAAGGCCAGCACCGTGATGATCGGCGCCTGTAATCCCTTAATTGCTATGACCACAAACCCGAGGGTGGCGGCCAAGCTGTAGGCCGGTGCCGTAGAGGCCACGCCGACCACCGTTGAGGAGATGAGCCCGAGGGCTCCGCCCTTCAGGCCTTTTACTCCAGGGTCCGCACCCTTCTCAGCCAGATCTGTCATAGCGATCCTTTCGGGAGGTGTTCGGACGCACGATAGCCAATTGGCGACAGATTTGCGCAACTTTTTCTCAAAAGGTCACTGATCCGGGCGCCAAGATTGAATTTCACCGTCGAGTACGACGACAAGTTGGCGATCAGGAGTAGAAAATCGTCACTCCTCCACGGATACGACGTCAGGCGAGGAGCCAATCCCTCGTCGCAGCTCGACCAGGCTGGCAGCCAGGAGCCGGGACACGTGCATCTGACTCACGCCGATGGATGTGGCGATCTCCGATTGGGTCAGACCCTCGACGAAGCGCATCCTCAGAATCGTTTGCTCGCGTTCGGGCAAGCGATCCATGGCCGGCCCCAGCAGGGCTCGCTCCTCTACGGCAGCGAAGTTGGGATCGAGGCCGCCCAGGCGTCCTGAGAGCGGCATGTCGTGATCATCGGGTGCGTCAAGCGATGAGGCTCGGTAGCCCTGGCCCGCTTCCATGGCCTCGAGGATCGCTTCTTCGGAGGTTCCGATGGCCGCGGCCAACTCAGCCACCGTCGGACTACGGCCCAGTTCCTGGACCATGGTCGAGGTCACGTGACCTAGTTCCAAGTACAGCTCTTGGACACGGCGGCTCGCTCGAACGGCCCACCCCTTGTCGCGGAAATGGCGCTTGAGCTCACCGATAATGGTGCGGGTGGCGAAAGCGGCAAACTCGACCCCGCGTTCGGGATCGAACCGATCGACCGACTTCACCAAGGCCACCGACGCCACCTGCACCAGGTCGTCCAACTCTTCCCCGCGATGAGTGAAGCGCCGGGCCAATTGATGCGCCAGGCCGAGATTGTCGGTGATCATCTGATCGCGCGCCGCATCGGAGACGTTCGGCGAGTCCGAGGCCTCGTGCTCAACCATTGCCGAATCGCCTGCGGGCGAGCTATCCCCGCAATCGGTCACGCCAGGGGACCTCCCCGCCGCTTGCGCAACCACGCTCGCACCACACCATCCGACTCATCGCGGCCGTGTTCATCGACCAGAGCGGCCAAAATCTGCTGACTCAGCTGTTGGTTCTCACCCGTGCCGTTGCTCGATCCTGCGTGGGAACCGCCACCGATCAGCTCACACGAGATGTCGAGAGTCTCGGCCGAACAGGTGAACTCCAACCGCAGCTGGCCGTCGGGTGCATCCCCCCCATCGAGCGCGAGGAGACACAATTCCCCAACGGCAAGACGCAGATCCTCCAGATCCTCAATGTCAAAACCAGCCCGGGCGGAGATGGCGGATGACACCAGGCGAGCCAACACCACCAAGTCGCCGCGAGCGGGAAAGGTGAGCTCGACTCGGTCTCCGACGTTCAGCGTGTCGGGCGCCAGAACGTCCGTGTCGTCGCTCACGAGACGCTGACGGAAGCGAGGGAATCGGCAATGGGGAACACGGTGGTCAGGCCCGTGATCTCAAAGATCTTGATGATCCGCGGATCGGTCACCACCAGGTGCAGGTCGCCACCTTCCTCTCGACACCGCTTGAGGGCGCCCACCAAAACACCCAGTGCGGTGGAATCGAGAAAGGTCACGGACAGCAGGTCAAGAATGAGCGTGGTCTTCCCACCGGCGATCAGGGAGTGGAGGCATTCTTGCAACTGTGGTGCGGTGGCCACATCAATTTCACCACTCACCGCAACGACTGTTGTGCCCTGCTCGCTTCTCTCTTCAATGTTGAAGTGCTGCTCCATTGGTCCCCAATTCTCCTTGAATCGCGCTGTGATGCACGCCCTTGGGCCATCACTGCAGGGAGATCTCCCCGCAAGACCTATTGCCCCATTCGATAAAGCTAAACCTCTTTCATGAAGTCTCCGGGTATTTCTCTCCTTGTGACTCTCCTTGAAAACGGCGAGACTCAATGGGCATTAGGCACCGTTCAGCCGAAGCCTGGCCAGGCAATAGCGTTGCCTGAAGAGACGACGCCCACGACCATCTGGTCAGGGAGAGAAGCCAAGTGGCGCAACAACAATCCGAGGGAGAACCAGCCGACAACGGCACCCTGGCCCATGACCGCATGGAGGCCGCCGTCACTTGGGTTGCGCTGGTCTGGGTGTCGGGCGTGGCGGTTCTCGACGGCATCTTCGGAGGCAAGTTCGGTCTGATCGGCTTCCTGGCCATTGGACCGTTCATCGCGGCGGCTGGGGCCAGTCCACGTCGCACCGCGCTGGTGGGTCTGTACGCCACTTTCTTCTCCTTGGTTCTCAGTACCCCGCCCCGTCAATACGATCAGCTGAACCACCTCCTTCGAGTGTTGACGTTGGTCGCCAGCTCCGGCGTCGCCATCTGGATCGCCAAGCTGCGTTCGCAACGCAGCTTGCAGTTGTGGTCAGCGCGCACCGACACTCGCAACGAACGACGTCGGCGCGTGGCGGCCGAGACCGCGCAACGCATGCAAGCGATGGCCCGGGCCCTCACTACTGCAGCCGATCCGTCTCAAGTCGCCGATGCAGTCTTTGCCGCCTTGCGAGATGAACTGAACGTTGACGCCGCCATTTTCGCCACCACGAACGAACGCGGCGTTCTGCGCACCAACCGCCAGTTCGGCTACGACACCAAAAAATACGGTGAAGAACTCCTCCTTTCCCTGGACCCCAACGGGCCGATCAACGACGTCATGCGCCGTCGGGTCGCCCTGATTGCCGAATCGATATCGGATTTGGCCCAGGCCTGGCCGTCCATTGAAGAGTCGATGCGCCACACCAAATATTCCTCGTTGGCCATTGTGCCTCTCGTGGTATCCGACCGCGCCGTGGGCGTGGTGGTGGTCAATTGGCTCGAACCTCGCATTATCACCAAGGCCGATCGGAGCTTCTTGTTCACCATGACGGGTGCGGCAGCCCAAGCGGTCGAGCGGGCGCGTCTGACGCTCACAGAATTTGCCAACCTGGAACAGAGCCAGCACCTCCAGGCACTCGGATCGGCCTTGGCGGCTGCCACCACTCCCGGAGACGTGGCTCGCGCCGCCATGCATGTGGGCCTCAGCATCCTTCACGCACAATCGGCTGTCTGCCGGGTGCCCAGTGCGAGCGACGGTCACCCGGCGCTCCTCTGTCTGGCCGCTAGTGGAGACGCTGATGTCCTCTCCACCGCTGAGGTCCACGGCCTCGGGACCGTGTCCGGCACGGCCATGACCTCAGGTCGCACCAGCATCGTCACGCTCGGTCCGGCTGATTTCGGCGACCCCGCCTTGGCCCTCGAACTCGATCATGAAAGCATCAGGGACCACGCCCAACCGCTGACGCTGGTGGCCGAGCCACTGTCGGGAGCGGTTGGTCCGCTCGGCGTGCTCGTCTTTGCCTTTGTCAATGGCGGGGAACCGGGCGATCGCGAGATTCGGTTCCTCAACGCCTTGGCCGGACTGACGTCGCAAGCGCTCGGTCGAGCTCAGCTGTACGAACAGGAACGCCAAGCCCTGCGTGATGCCGAATCGGCCCGAGAGCGCTTGTCACTCCTCTCCGATGTCACCAAGCTCTTGAGTTCGAGTCTCAATCCGACCACGGTGATTCATCGCACCATGAACCTGGTGGTGGGGCGAGTGTCCGATGCCTGCGTGGTGGAGATTCCGAGCGAGACCGGACTTGCTCGTCTCGATGTCGGCAGCGATCAGGCGCTCGACGCCGCGACGTCGCTCCAACTCATCGGCGCCGACGCCACGCCCTTCGATTCCAGCGCACCCGCCGCCGTCGCCTTTCGCACCGGGGCCACCCAGCTGGCCCCTCTGTCGTCGCCCTTGACCGACGCGCTCGAGCTCGGTGACTGCACGGCGCTGGCCGTACCCATGACGGCCAACGGCCAAGTCATCGGCGTCATGACTTTTGTCGATGGGGCGCAACGAACCTTTCAGCCCGATGACGTGTCGTTGGCCAAGGAGGTGGCCAGCCGGGCCGGAGTGGCCCTCTCCAATGCCACCCGATTCCAGCGCGAGCGAGTGGTGGCCGAAGTGCTGCAACGAGCCGTGCTGCCTGACTCCTTGCCCGATGTGAGCGGTATGCAACTGAGTGCCGAATACCGGGCCGGGGCCGCCGGCACCTATGTCGGCGGTGACTGGTATGACGTCTTCGAACTCGACGAAGAACACCTCTTCTTCAGCGTGGGCGACGTCATGGGGAAAGGTGGCGCCGCCGCCGCGCTGATGGGCCAAGTGCGCAGTGCACTGAGGGCCTACGCCGTGGCCGGACAGGGTCCTTCGGAAATCCTGTCTTCCCTGGACCACCTCTTCGATGTCTTGGCCGAGCACCGCGTGGTCACCGCAGTGGTGGGTCTGATCAATCCCAAAACGGGTGTCGTTCGCCTGACGAACGCCGGCCATCCACCTCCACTCGTGTCCCGAGCCGACGGATCCTCGACTTTTTGCGCCCCCGAAAGCTCACTGCTGATTGCCTCGGGCCTCGGGCACTCGGACCGTCCCACTCATGAGATCGACCTGGGCCCGGGCGACGTCCTAGTGATGTACTCCGATGGCCTGATTGAGCGTCGGGGCGAGTCGATTGCCGATGGGATGGACCGCCTCTCGGAAACGGCAACGGAAGTAGCCGCAGAAGGTTGGCCGGCCCGTTCGGCGCCTCTCTTGGCCACCATGCTGAGCAACGACGAGAGCACGGACGACGTGGTGGTGCTGGCCCTCCACTACGTAGGGAGAAGGGCCGAGGGTACGAACCGGCCAGAACTGGGTAAAGAACCAGATGGCATGTCGACTCTGTATCTCGAACCGGTAGTGGAGAGCACCACGAGGGCGCGCCACTGGGTGGCTGCCCGCCTGAAGAACCTGCCCGCCGAAGTGACTGAATGTGCCGCCCTGTTGACGTCCGAGTTGGTGACCAATGCCGTGCTGCACGCCGCCACCCCGCTGTCGGTCAGCTTGCACGTCCTGGCCGGACGGATCCGGGTCGACGTAGCCGACGGCAGTCCGGTGATTCCAACGGTCAAAGAATATGGACCCGGCGCCGCCACTGGGCGCGGCCTGACGTTGTTCACCACCTTGGCCTCCGATTGGGGCGTGCACAGTGTCCCCGGCGGCAAGATTGTGTGGTTCGAACTTCCGGTCGATCTTCCCGTCGGGACAGAAGAAATGTCCGACGGACATTTCCGCTTCGATTTGCTCGGTGTGGCGCAAGGCAACCGTCACGAGTCGGACGATCAGTCTCCATTGATGGCCGTCGACCTGCTCGGTATTCCGGTCAAGCTCCTGCAAAAAGCGAGCGAGGAGTACGAGGGTCTCTTCCGCGAACTTCGATTGATGAAAGAACGGGCCGACCTTCATCAGGTTGACACTTCCCAACTCCCCGATCGCCTCTCGGTGCTGGTTTCGGAAATCGGTAGCCGATTTAGCGGGTTCGGTCCCGGTATGGATGAAGACTGGCAAGGCGTGGTGGATCGCCACGTTTCGACCTATGACTGGCACATCACGTTGCCCCAGTCGGCCGCTGCTGCGTGCGACTTCTACTCGGCCATGCTCGACGAGGCGGACGATTTCAGCCGGACGGCCCAACTGCTCACCCTGCCGGCCACAGATTCGAGCGTGGCCGTCCGGCGCTGGTTCCTTTCCCAGTTGATCAGCCAACTCCACGGTGAACCACCGACTCCCTGGAGCCGAAGTCACTATCACGCCGGGCTGCTGACCGAAGCCTAAGTCGCAGCCAGGTCTGCGGCCTCATCTGGGCGGATCAACGAATTTCTTTGGTGGCCTTCTTGAAAATCTTGCCGTAGTACTCCAAACCGTCCGCCGAAAGTCGGGCTGCTGGACCACTGGCGATCGAGACCCTTTCGGGAATGACGCCCCATACCGGCACCTTCAATTCCGCCCACCATTCGATGGTCGCTTCCAGATCGTTGGTACCGAGTCGGGCCGAACAGATGACCACGCCGGCCGGAATGTCCGCAGGCGTCATCTCCAAGGTGGCCACCACCCGGTTGGGCTCAACTCCGCCGGACCGGGTCGGAATGACGACGACGTCGGCCCGAGTCAGCGCGGCCCGCACGATGCGCTCCTCGCCTGGTGGGGTGTCCACCACGACGACGCCTTCACCCGATTCCATAGCCCGGATAACGGTCCGCTCGGATGGGGCTTCGAGGAGGTCCACCCCCTCGATCGGCATGGTCTCGAACCATTCGGCCGCCGAACCTTGACGGTCGGCGTCGACCAGGCGCACCGGGGAACGGCCCTTCTGCGCGGCCACTCCAGCCAGGTACACGGCGGTCGTCGTCTTGCCGACTCCGCCCTTGACGTTGCTCACCACAATGTTCATCGCAAATGGACCTCCGCCCGTAGGGTACCGGCCAGCCTCGGCCTCGGTTTAAGGCAGCAACAGTCTCCCCAACCGCCGACGGGTGATCATCACTCCGAGGACCGCCATGACGAGGAGATACAGCATGTGGCCCAACAGGGCCCAGAAGAAAATCCCCAGGTCGCAGGCACGAACCAGAACGACACCCTGGTAGAGCGGTGTGCAGCGCACGACAGCTTGGAGCCAACCCGGGAACACGGTGAGGGGATAGAAGGTGGCCGAGAATAAGAAGAGCGGGATGAAGGCCAGCGACACCATGTCGAAGTCCTGCCAGGTCCGCATGTAGGTGGTGCCGGCCATGCCAGCCGAAGCAAAAGCCAGGCTGATCAAAATGGCCGCCGGCCAACACAAGATGGCCCACGGCGACACCACGTAGCCGAGAATGGTCATGATGACCAGGAAGGCACCCGAGTACAGCGCGCCGCGAAGCACACACCAGCCCAACTCGCCCAGCGCCACATCGCCCACGCTGAGCGGGGTGGCCAACATGGCGTCGTAGGTCTTGGCGATCTTCAGCTTCATGAAGACCAGGAAGGTGGAGTCGATCATGGCGCCGTTCATGGCCGATGACGCCAAGAGCCCAGGAGCGACAAAAGCCGTGTAGGCGATCTCCCGCCCGTCGACCGGAATGGGACCTACCAGATGGCTCAGGCCAATCCCGATGGAGAGCAAGTAAAAGAGCGGCTCGAAGAATCCCGAAACCAAGAAGATCCACGACCGGCGGTAGACCAAGACGTTGCGCTCGAGCACCCGGGCGGCATGGCGACCGCCGAGCGCAGCCAATGGAGTGAGGCGCAGGACCGCGCCCTGGCGCCCGCGTGGAGTCTCTGATTCGACCGTCGTCATACGACCATCCGCTTGGCGAAAGTACGCCGCCCTATGAGATAGCCCACGGCGACCCACGCCAACAGGTACGCCGCATGGCCCAGGTCGACCCACAGACTGACTTGGCCGAGCGTGAGATTTCGGCACAAGGCAACGCCGTGATAGAGCGGCGAGACGTAGGCCAAATACTGAAGGAATTTCGGCAGCTGGGAAATCGGAAAGAAGGTGCCCGAGAACAAGAAGAGCGGGACAACCACGAAACGGTAGATGGTGGAGAAGGACGCATCTTTGTCTTGCGTGGCGGCGAAGGCGGCCATCGGCGCACCAAAAGCCATCCCAGTCAGCACCCCAGCGGGCAAAGCCAGGATCGCCCAGGGCGAGTAGACGATGCCAAAGCCCGCCATCACGATCAGATAGATCGTCACCACGATGGAGAGGCGAGCCGCCACCCACGCCAGGTGGCCCAAGAGGACGTCATAAATACTCAACGGGCCCGCCAATTGGGCGAAATACGTGCGCATCCACTTGATGGCGCCCATGACCGGCCACATGGTGTCGTTGGTGCCGATCTGCATGCAGGTACCGGCCAGCAATCCCGGCGCCAAGAAGGCGACGTACGTCACGCCGCCCACCCCGTGCGAATGCTTGTCGATGAGTGAACCCAAGGCCACGCCCATCGACGTGAGGTACAAGACAGGGATGAGGAAGCTGGTGACGATGGAGCTCCGCCACGTCCGCTTGTACTGATAGCCCCAGTAGAGGGCGGCCCGCATCCACATTGGCGTGCGGAACCGTCGAGTCGGCGTGATTTCGCCGTGGGTGAAGATCGTGAGTTCGGCCGCGGCGGTGACGTCGGTAGATGTCATGAGTGGAGTGCGGTCGCGCCGAGTCAGTCGACGAGGGTGCGGCCAGTGAGCCGGAGAAAGACGTCTTCGAGCGTCGAGCGCCGCACCAGCGAGCTTTGAGGTTGGTACCCCTTGGCATGGACCTCGGCCAGGGCGGCGTCACCATCGTCGGTGTAGAAGAGGATGCGGTCAGGGAGGACCTCGTGCCGCTCGGCCAAATCGCTGAGTTCGAGCGCAATCCCCTCGTGCTGTCCCGGCTGGAAGCGCAACTCGAGTACTTCCTTGGTCGAATGCTCTTCAATGAGCTCGCGAGGCGAGCCCTCGGCCGCAAACCGACCCTTGTCCATGACGACTAATCGGTCGCACAGTTGCTCGGCCTCGTCCATGTAGTGGGTGGTGATGACCAGCGTCACCCCTTCTTGCTTGAGCCGGTAGAGGCGGTCCCAGAGCAAGTGGCGGGCTTGGGGGTCGAGGCCGGTGGTCGGCTCATCCAAAATGAGCAGGTCTGGGTCGGAAATGAGCGCCCGGGCAATGGTGAGCCTTCGTTTCATGCCGCCCGAGAGGGGGTCGACCCGGTCATTGGCCCGCTCGGTCAGCTGGGCGAATTCAAGCAATTGATCCGCTCGCTGACGGATGAGTTTGCGTGGCATATCGAAGTAGCGACCGTAAATCATGAGGTTGTCCAGGACCGTGAGATCGAGATCCAGCGAATCTTCCTGGGGGACGACTCCCATGCGGGCTCGAATGCTCGATCCCTGCTTGACCGGGTCCTGACCCAGCACCGTCAGCGTGCCTCCGCTGATGGGCGAGATACACGAGATCATCCGCATGGTCGACGTCTTGCCGGCTCCGTTGGGTCCGAGAAATCCGAAGGACTCGCCTTTGGCAATGGTGAAGTCCACCTTGTCCACGGCCACGAAATCACCGAAGCGCTTCTCGAGTTGGTGAGCCTCGACCATCGGTGTCGGGGCCTCGCCCGGGCGCGGCGCAGCCGGGTTGGGCCCGGCCGTGGGTGGGGCGTCGGTCGTCGGCGAGGAATATGACGTCATTGTCAGCTAACGATACCGCCACCATTCCGGCTCGGAATCGGGGCATTGATGGCTCTCGCTGCGCTGACCTGTGATGACACTGAGAGAGCGGGGTGCCCCGATCCGCACCAATCCGTATTCCCTCGTAGTGTCCGAACCGATCACCTAAGGAGGCCCGACAACGATGGCGACGCCAGACCCGACATTCACCCGCCGATTTCCCGACGGCTTCACTTGGGGGACGGCCACGGCGGCCCACCAAATCGAAGGGGGGAACGCCAACAATGACTGGTGGGAGTTCGAACATTCTCCGGGCACCATCTGCGCTGAATCCTCGGGCGACGCCTGCGACTCTTGGGATCGTTGGCCGCTCGATACGGCCTTGGTCCAATCACTCGGCCTCGACAACTACCGCTTCTCGGTCGAATGGAGCCGGATCGAACCAGCTGACGGCGAGATCTCGCGAGCCGCCCTCGACCACTACCGTCGGATCTGCGGCGACTTGCGCGACCGCGGCATCGACCCGGTCGTCACGTTCCACCACTTCACCACTCCGACCTGGCTCACGGCCCAAGGGGGCTGGGAGAGCGGTGTGGCGGTGGATCGATTCGGGCGCTTCGCCGAGATGGTGGCCGGAGCACTGGGCGACATGATGTCCCGCGCCTGCACGATCAACGAGCCCAACATCGTGGCGGTCATGGGTTGGCATGCCGGGATGTTCCCGCCTGGCAAGACCGACAAAGAGGTGTCCCGTCAGGTGGCGCAGAACCTGATCGCCGGGCATCGCCGCGCCGTCACGGCAATCCGGGAAGCAGCGCCGTCCATCCCGGTTGGCCTCACCTTGTCCATGACCGATTACCAACCACTCGAGGGCGGACACGACACGCTCGAAAGCATCCGCCATCACGCCGAGGACATCTATCTCGACGCCACGGAAGGGGACGACTTCTTGGGCGTGCAGGTCTATACGCGCAACCTCATTGGGCCGAATGGCTGGGCGGGCGGTGAACCCGGAGTCCCCATGCTCGACATGGGTTACGAGTTCTACCCACGCTCGTTGGCCAATTGCCTCCGTCGCGCTTGGGACTACACCGGCGGATCGCTGCCCCTGCTGGTCACCGAGAACGGCATCGGCACCACCGACGACGACCAACGCATCGCCTACGTGCACCAGGCTCTCGAGGGTGTGCTCGACGTGATCGGCGAAGGAATCGATGTACGCGGCTACACGTACTGGTCACTGCTCGACAACTTCGAATGGGCCTTCGGCTACCGGCCCCGCTTCGGTCTCGTCACTGTCGACCGCCAGACGTTCGCCCGGACGCCAAAGAGCAGTGCGGCGTGGTTCGCCTCAGTGGTTGCCGCCAATGCTCTCCCCACGAGGACTACGTAACCAGGTACTCCACGGTGCCCATGTAGGTCCCCGAGTCCGACGTCGCCGGGATGGTCAGACTGAAGCGGGTGTTCATGGAAAAGGTGCCCCCGTTTTCGGTCGCCACCGCACTGCACAGGGCCAGCGCACCAGAGCCGTTCGGGTATGAAGCCGCGCTGCCGGCCAACGGTGCCGGGCTGTGTGTATCCGCGCTGGGTACGCACGTTGGGCTGCTGATGGAAAGATCCGAATCGGCGATCTGCCCATTGCCGCCCTCGGTCCCCGTCACGTTGGCTCCCTGTGATGCATCGCAAAAATCCGTCTTCCCAGCGCAGAAGGTGTTGGGATTCGCAGCCGTCGCCGCCATGTACGTCGTCAGTGACCAGCCCACCGTAGGATCCCCCCGATCGTCGGTGACGTAGATGGTGTGGGCCGCAGCCCTGGTGGTCTGGGTGGCGCCGTTCAGGGTGACCGAAGGAAAGTTCAACAGAGGGCAGGTCGCCACCTGGGCTAGGGGCGGGACTGCCGGCGGCGCGCAACTGATCGTCAATTGGTTGATGTTTTGACAGGCCACATCGTTGGCCTGACACGAGTAATAGGTGAAGCCCGCCTTGGCCGTGAATGTGCCGTAGGGCGTGGTGATGACCACGTTGACCACCCCGCCGCCAGCGGGCGTGATCACGGTCATAACGGTGGGAGTGTCGGTGAGAATCTGTGCCGCACCCGCCCCGAAGGACACCACGGTGGCATTCTCTAATCCGGTGCCGGTGATGGCCACCTTTGTTCCACCAGATGCCGGCCCGACATCGGGTGAAATCTCCACGATGACTGGTGGCGGTACATACGTGAAATCAACCGGCGACCTGGCTGTTCCTGCCGGAGTTGTCACCGTCACCGGCACCGTACCGGTGCCGGGTGGCGATACCGCAGACACCACGTCACCGAACACCGGATTGAGCACAACCGAGGTCGGCGAGACGGACTGCGTCCCGAACATCACCGCCGTCGCACCCGCGAAGTGCCCCCCGATGAGCAACACGGAGGTGCCACCGGTGGTCGGACCCGACCACGGCAGCATGCCGTGCACAGTTGGCGCCGGTGCGAGGCCGAACGCAATGGAAATGGAACCGTTGCCCGCCGAACTGGCACTGCCAAACGTTCCACCGGACGAACTGGAAATGAACGACGATCCGCCTCCACCTCCGCCTCCGGCCGAGCAGTCGAACGAATAGCCTCCGTAACCACCGCCGGTTCCGCCCACATAGCCCCCACCTCCTCCGCCGCTGGCCGGCGTGACGGCAAAGGTGTCGTCGCCGTTGCCATCGTTTCCCGTGCCGCCAGCCGACGATCCGCCTGTCTTATTGACGCCGCCGTTCCCCCCGTATTCGCCACCTTCGGGACCCTGCGCCCCGTTACTGCCGCTCGGTCCACTTCCCTTGGAGCCGGCGACAGTAGTGAACGATCCGGATCCCCCGGCTCCCCCAGAGCCTCCATTGGTGGTCGTGCACGCCGTCTCTCCACCGGCACCACCACCTGCCGCCACCCCCACGGGCGTGTCGGTGGTGGCGCACGTCACCCCTACACACACCGCGCTCGACCCTCCCCCTCCCCCGCCACTGCCGTCGGGGCCACCCACTCCTAGACAGATGTCGATAAGTGCGCCCGTGCAGTAATAACCGGTGCCTCCTTTCCCCCCGGGGCTCCACCCCGCCCCACCCGCCCCACCGGTGCCGACCACGCCAGCGGCCTGCGGAGCCGATTGGCCAGTACACCCTCCAACGGCGGTGATCTGAGCGCCCTGGGTGAGAGAAGTCGTGAAGACCACGCTCCCAGCCAGACCACCGGTTCCGCCATGACCCGTGCCCCCGGCCTCGCCCCCGACCCCTCCAGAGCCGCCGGTCATCGTCACGGTCATAGAAATGGCCGCCGCTGGAGCGATGACTGTGGCATTTGTGCCACACGGATTGGGATCGGTCCACGTGGTCCCGACTGCCGCCGGTGGGGCAATGACAACCGTGTTGGTGGAACTGAAGGTGATGACTACCGAAGCGTCCCCGGTGGACGCGGCGCCACTGCTCACCACGTTGCCGCTGGTCCACGAGGATCCGCCACCACCGCCACCTCCCGCTCCGCAGTCCAACCCTCCAGTGCCACCACCGGTACCGCCGATAAAGCCGCCGCCGCCGCCGCCGCTACCGGCGCTGGTGCTGAACGAGTCGGGCATCCCGGCTCCTCCGGATCCACCGAAGCTATTCCCGGACGAATCATTGATACCCCCGTACCCGCCGATCGCCCCGCTGTCCCCGCCTTCCGCACCGTCACTGCCGCTGGGTCCCTGCCCGCCGGCCGGGTTCGACGTTGAAATCCCGTTGCCAGCGTCTCCTCCGGCTCCCCCGTATGAATCAGACGTGGAGCACAGCGTCTCGCCTCCACCGCCGCCACCGCCGGCCACGGCGAGCGGAGTATCGGAGGCCCCGCAGGTGGCACCTAGGCACACCGCGGTGGAACCGCCCCCGCCGCCGCCGCTGCCATTGACGCCTTTCAGACCGGGCGTTCCAGGGGCCTCGACACAAAATCCATCGGCTTCGAGTCCCAGGCAAATTTCGCCGTCCCCACCGTCGCCTCCGACACTCCAGCCCACCCCTCCTGCTCCACCGGGAGCCACGACCCCATCACCTTGTGGAGCGGACTGTCCCGAGCACCCGGTCGTCGCCGTAATCTGCTGGCCGCTCGTCACTGGCGTCGTCGTCGTCACCGTGCCCGCTTCACCCGCTGTTCCGCCATAGCCGGTGCTCGAAGCGTCATAGCCCTGACCTCCGGTGCCGCCGCTGCCGCCGACCAGGGTGAGTGTCATGGAGATGGCCGACGACGGGGCGATGATGGTGGCGGGCTTTCCGCAGGCGCCGGTATCGGTCCACGTGTTGCCCATGATCTGCGTCCCGCCGCCCCCGGCCGCGCTACCAATGATGGTGGTCGCCAATGGATACGACACTGCAGCAGGAGCATTCGCACCGTTGGGCAGTCCGGCAAAGGACGGCGTCACGGGGTAGGTCTGCAATTCGTTGCTCTGCGTAGTCCCCTCGAACGTCACTTTGGCACCGGTGTCGTACTCGGTCAGTTGCGGGGAAATGGTGGAGCCACTCTCCCCCGCCGCAGTGAACTGGACCACCATCGTCGGCAGCGTCACCTCGGTGCCCGCGTTTACATTCACCGAAGAATTGAGGGCGAGCTCCAAATATGGGGTGGTGGTTTCACTGGGCAGCGGACTCGAGGGCGATGTCGCGCTGCAGGTATCCGATCCGCCGAACGCGGTGCACTCGGTGGCGGTGGTCTGACCGCTCGTCGTGCCGTCGCCCCCCACCACACTGGCGCTGCCCGCCACATAGGTGGCATTGGCCGGGATGGGGATGATGTAGGCGTACCCGAAGACGTACTTCACTGTGACCGTATCGCCGGCTGTCGTTTGTGTGACCGGCACGGTGAATGCCGACGGGGCGAATGCTTCGGCGAACGTGGCCCCCGGCAAGACCGAAGCTGGCGCCTGCGCCGCGACGTAGCTGACATTGCTGGCGTAACCACCGAGGGTGGGAACATCAAAGGCGTTGTTGATGGCGATGCCGGGCGCCAGCGTCAGGGCCGCCGTCTGGCAATCGGTCGGCCCCGCCTCACACAGGCTGAACGACACCACCTGCGCACCACTCGTCGACGCGGTAGGAGCGAACGTGACGATGCCTGTGGTCGGGTCAGCGGTCGCGCTCCCCGAGGCGGGCTGGGCGGAGATCGTCAGCGTGGCGGCTGACGCGGTCCCGGTCAAGACGAGTGTCATGACGTTGAACTGGACCGGCGTCGGGGTACTGGTCCCCTTGCCCGCCTGGTAAGAGGCGAAGCCATTGGTGACCGAAAATCCCGACCCCGAATCTGAAGAGGCCGTCGTGCCGGGGACCAGCGTGAGTGACATCACACTCACCACGACAGCCGCGACAGCGCAGACCCAACGAGTCGTGAGCCGCGGCACACTCATCCGCCTCATCAAGGTCCCAACCGACCACGTCGTGCCCCGACGGTGACGGGGATAGGTCTCTCCGGCACCGATACAACAGAGATTCCTCGATCACTCTCCATTGCCTCGCGCCCACGTTGCACTTGCTCAAACGAAGGAGTGTCCTGGTTCGCCTCGGTGCAGATATGCGCGGCGCAGCAACATCGGCAACACCGCCATTCGTCGCTATGCCTGCATTCCCGCATTTCATTGGAAGGCAGGGCGAATTCAATCCGGCGGAGGTTGGCCGATGGCTGGGTTCGCCGAACTTTGCGAGCGGAGATCCTCGCCGCATGAGAAGGCTTCTTCCGATGGCGGAAGAGCACCACCATCACCACCACCAAAGGGAGGAAGAAGAGGCCATAGGGCCAGGTCGTGGCTGTGGTGCCCACCGACTGTGGGCTACTTGCACTGCTCGGTCTGACGGCGACGTTGTAGGTCCCCAAGGACAGCGGGGCCAAATCGAACGGCACGTCCAGTGTCCGCGTCTCACCCGGACGAAAAGAGGACCCCTTGGGCAGTGTGATCAGGTGCGCCGGGTGCGGACCTCGACCCCACACGGCCGACACCAACGGAGTAGCCGAGGTGGACTGCTCATTGTTCCGCAAGGTGACGACCAGAGTCTCGGGAGTCGGCGCACCGAAGAACGACCAGAACGATGATCGGGCGACGACGTATACGTTGACCACGGAAAATCTGCTGGCGTCGTGCAGCTTGATTTGCGTGACCGGTGCGATCGGAGCTCCGATGACCTCGACGGGAAAGCTCTTGATGAACCCGCTCAAGCTTTCCACCATCACCACGCACGGGCAGGGCTTCGGTGGCAGCACCACCAACAACGCTGCGGAAACTTGGCCAGCCGAATTGGGCGAGAACGTCATGGCATTGACCGTGGCGCAATCGACGCTTCCATCCACCGCATCGTCGCCGCACACGGTGGCTTGGAGAGATGCGTTCGTCGGCCATTTCGAACCGCTGATGGTGACGTACTTGCCCGGGGTCAGCAGGGTGGTGCTCAATTGCAAGTTGCGGCTCAGTAATCCTTGAGCTGCGGTAGGCCAAGCGGTAAGAATCGTCAGCGCCACCGCACCGACGATCGACGCCCCCCGCCATCTCATGCCCTGATGACGTGGGCCTTCCGCGGGGCATGTCTTTCGGCGGCGAAAAATTGCTCTGCGGTAGGCGGCACGTGCGGTCGTCGTCTTCGCCAAGACCACGAGACGGCAGCAATCGCCACAAGGATGAGGAGGAATAACCAAGGAACGACAAAAGTTCCGGATGTCGCCGTAGCGTTGACCCCACTCGCACTTGCTGCCACATGTGCGCTCACACGGCCAAAAGGAATCAGGCGCGGGAACGGCACGCTGACGGTCGCCGAACCCTGGGGCACCAGTTCCGGCAGTGAGACGCTGGGAAGGGCGACGCGGTGGCCGAGCGATGACGAGACCGACAGCTTGGCTTGGGGCGTGAGGTTCGTGTTCCCTGTATTGGTGACGGTGAGAGAGACCTCGCCGCTGACGGGACCTCCGAATTGGGTGCCGAAGGACCGGTGGGTCTGCACGGAGAGCGAGGACACGGCCAGACCGGGCGACATGGGCCCCCGAACGTTGCCGTAAATACGGACGCCCACCGCTTGGAGAACGGTCACGTGCACCGCGCCGCTCTTTTCCACCACACCATTCGTGCTCTCGGCCACAATGCCGCCGTCGTGGTCGCCGGCACTAGCGTCCGCTGGAGTATTGATGGTGAACGGCACGCTCACTTCCCGCAGGGGTGGGAGCCGCACAGTGGAAAGGGGTAGCTGAATCCAGGCACCAATGCCGACTTTGGGATCGGTTCGGCGTCGCAACGAGAATGCCCCGGTCGCCGTGTTAAACGCGTCGGCGCCGTAAATATTGAATGACTGGCTCACCGACGACTGATTGATGATGGTGACGGAGTCCTTGTAGGCCACCCCTGGGGTGAGCACGGGTTGGAAGTACGGACGCGTCGCGACCTGGCCAGTAGGCACCGTTGGGAAGACTGACCACAATCCATTGGAGGCCGCGGATGCGGACGGAGCCGGGAGGGTCGCCACCAGGCCTGCCTCCAGGGCGAGTAGAACCACGGCCCCTCTGGCCAACGCTCCCGTCCATGTACTGAATGTCGTCACTGTGAATCACACACCTGCCATCGGTTTTGGGTATCGCCCTTCGAAGCAGTTGGTGCGGATGGCGCCCGACAACGCCACCCGCACCGTTGCTCCGACGTCGCGTTACGACGTGGTCAAGAACTCCACGGTTCCCAGATAGGTCCCCGCATAGAGAGATGACGGCAGCGAAATTTTGAATGAGCCGGTCAACTCGAATGTCCCCCCGCTCTGGCCGGCGGTGGCCGAACAGAGGCTGACCGATCCTGTCCCATCGGGATACGAGCCGCCGGCCCCGACTGTCGGATCAGGGTTGTTATTCCCGGCGTAGGAATGGCACCCCAGCGAAGTGAGGCTCAGAAGTGACGCTTTGATCTGACCATTGGCATCAGCGGCGTGGAGCCCCTGCGATGAGTTGCAGAAATCGGCCAACTTCACACACGTCTGATTGGGGTTGCCCGGCGTAGGCACCATGTAGGACACCAGCGACCAGGTGTCGGTCGGACTCCCCCGATTATCGGTGAGATAAATCGGATTGGCTGGCACCGTCACCACTTGTTCGGTGCCATTCAAGGTGATCGTTGGCAGCGTGAGCGTCGGACACGTCAGTAACGGGGCGGTTGGTGGTGACGTCGGAGCGGCGCAACTGAGCACCAGGTTCCCGGCAATGATCGTGACGTTGATCGGCTGATCCACCGGGGCATTGCCGATGGTCACCGACACCGTGGCCGCCGAACTCGTGGTCGTGCCATCGGTGGCCGTGAACTGGAAAGTGGCCGGCGTCGAAACTGCAGCAGTATCGGTGTCCTTGATCGTCGCCACGCATGGAGTCGGCGAGTTGCTGATCGTCACGGACAGATCGGCGTCAGTCGGAGTTCCCTCGGTCGAACAGCCCGTGATGGGATTGGAACCAGCGGTGGTCGGCAAGGTGAAGGTGATGGTGGCGCCGACCGCGATGTTGATGGATGCCGAGTTAGCTACCGGCGGTCCCGACGCCGGAGGTGGCGCTGATCCAAAATTCACCGATGTCGCGGCGGGGAATACCGGGCTCGACCCGCCCACGACGAGTGGGGTCGTCGTTCCGGAGGGAAAGTACGGAGTCGATTCCAGAGCGGCGCCACTTTTACCACCACCGGAGCCGTCGGAATTAATGCCCGTTTGAGGAGGCCCGGGATTCCCCTTGGCGTCCCAACCGGTCTCTATACAGTCCGAATCTCCATCACCAACGGCACCACCGAAGATGACCTCGGCCGAATTGCCTGGACCGGTCGAATAGTTCAGGTCGACTTCGCTGACGGAGGTAAATCCGACCCCGGCGCCGGTGGCGCTCGCCCCACCGGCAGTCGTGAAGACGCTGCCAGTGCTGATTGGAGCCTGGAAGACAACGTTGCCTGAGGCGTAGCCACCCAAGCCATTTTTGGTGACGGTGGCAGTGGCATTCGCGCTCATCGTCACCGACGAACCATCAGATGACACGCTGAGGATTGTCGTGCCATTCGGCACGTCATCAGTTCCATTGAGTGCCGGCACGATGGCGATCTGGTCGCCCACGATGGTGGTGGGGAATGAACCCGCCGCACCGGTCACCGTTGGCGATCCCGATGTCCAGACCAGTTTCTGTGCGTGGCCCCCACCGGTTGGTTGGCTGGTGACCGTTCCTGAATCGTACGAGTACGTACCGGTGGCATTGCCATCGGTCGAACCGATCACGCCATACCATTCAAGCCACAAGGTGGTAGCTGCCTGCGAGGCTTCGAAGTTAGCAATCCCCGCCTCTGAGAACGTCGCCTCGGAAGTGCCGGAGAAACTGAACGATGCGCCAGATGCGCTGGCCGAAGCGGGAGATGTCGTACCAGCGAGACCGATGACCCACGGTGCAACGGTCCCGGCAGCGGCTGAGGTCGTGCAGTCCGCTTCATACGTCGTATAGGTAGGTGACGATGACCCACTGACTGGCGCGCCCACACTGGCCGCTCCGCTTGGACTTGGGCCGGCAGCCAGAGAGCCGACCAAGGTGCCGACGATCACTCCTACGGCGCACAGAACTCCGAAACATCGACTTCTCAAAGGCATCTACTGCTCCTCTTGCACTTCGTCGTGCCGCGACACTTCAAGGTCGTCGGAACGGTTCCGAATAGTGAAAAACAACACAGCTTCAGTTGACGTAGTAATGACGTCCCATTCAGCTGATGAGCGTGTACCGCTCCTATTCCCCTTCCCCGCGATTGATGATCGTTGGGATTTAGATGGAATGTGGTCTGAACTCTGACACCGACAGGTCGGATTTCTCAGTTCTCGGTGGTCGGTCGTTCATCTCCGCCGAAAAGCCGTCCGATCCACACAGCGGCGATCGAGGACAGCTCTCGGGGTCGATATTTCAAGGTCATGACGAGGAAACCGATGTACATCAAGCACAGGCCACTGACCGCCAAGAGGAGGACGCCCGGGCCGGACCCGGTATAGGCGAGAGGCTGTTCACCTGGGATGGTCTCGTTCACTCCTTCTGAGCCACCTCCATACAACTGCCCGTCCAGCGATGACGAATTCATCGCAGTGGTGTCGGACGTCGATGTCGTGGTGTTCGAGGACGTAGCGACGGTTGGTTTCGTGGTCGAGGTCGTTGAATTGGGAACGACCGTGCTCGATGTCGTCGATACCGCAGTGGTCGGAGTCGAGGTCGTCGAAGCGACCACACCCGAACTCGTGGTGCTTGTCGTCGTCGCCGCACTCGTCGTCGAGGTCGTCTCGCTGGTTTGTGTCGTCCCAGCAAACGAAATGGCCTGGCTCACCTGGTCACCTCCCTGGTCCCCAAACGAGATGGCGCACGAATCGCCCAGCGCGATCTGGGCTGCCGTGGGCGGGCACGGGTACAGCGCGGCGTCGGTGTCGGCGTCGTTACCGGCGCTGTCGGTGCCTTCAGTGGGCGGGCCCAGCACACCGGTCTCAATCGTGAAGGATTGCGGCGAAAGAACGCCGGCAGCAGAAGTCGAGGTCACCGAATTGATCGGATCCGAGCACCCGACAGGGACCGCATTCCCTACCACCTCAATCGTCGGCTGGTCAGGATTGTTATTGCACTCGACAATGCCACCGGTGGACTTGGCGACAAAACCAGAACCGGACACCGAGACGACATCGCCGCTGTGCAGATCCGTGCTCGGCGTCACGCTCAGTGTGCCGACCGCGCTGACTGGGCCACTGAGGGCAAGGACGCCCAACGCCCCAAAGCCGAGGAGTCCTACGGTTGCCACCGAGATACGGGCCAATCGACCGCCGCGTGACATGCAGAATTCCTCCAGAACTTCGTTCCGCGCCGATGCGCATCACTTATGGGAATCCGATGAAATTCTGCTGGGCTCCTGACACACTGGAGCCGCTTTTCTTCAGACGGAGGCCAACTCTGTGTTGGTCACGATGGCGTCGGTGAACTCGCCCCACAGCGCTTCGGGTAGATCATGTCCCATGCCCGGGAAAAGGATGAGCCTCGCTCCCGGTACGGCGGCGGCCGTGGCTTTCCCACCGCTGACCTGGACCAAAATATCAGACTCGCCATGGATCACCAGGAACGGCATGTCCACCTGCTTCAATCCCGGAGTGCGGTCTGGTGATCCCAAAATGGCACCGAGCTGTCGAATCGTGCCCTCGGGACAAAAGTTGCGGTCGAAGGCCGCTTCGGCTCGGCGGGTCATGAGGTCATCGTTAAAGGGATAGCCCGGAGAGCTAATGATTCGGCTCCCTGCCACACTGTTGGCGATGGCCTCGTCGCGAGACGTGGCCGGGGCTCGCAAGAGCGCCCCAATGGCCACGTCGGTCGGTTGTCCCACCTCACGGTCCCCCGTGGTCGACATGATCGAACACGCAGTCATTATGCGGTCGGCGTGGTTGATCACAAGGGCTTGCGTGATCATTCCACCCATACTGGCGCCCACGACGTGCGCCCGCTCAATTCCCAAATGGGTCAGCAGCGCAGCCCCGTCGTCGGCCATATCCTCAATGTGATAGCTCGCTGACGAGACATCGCCGCCTAACAAACCCATCAGATCAGGTAGGCCTTCGAACTTGGTCGAAAGGCCGATGTCACGATTGTCGTAACGGATCACGTAGAAGCCGCGGTCGACGAACCCTTCGATGAACGCGTCTGGCCAGGCGATGAGCTGCGCACCGAGACCCATGACGAAGAGGAGGGGCGGATTCGCTGGATCTCCGGTCGTCTCGTATTCGATATCAATTCCGTTGACGTGCGCCGTGGTCATGATTGCTCCTCTCGTTTCAACAGCAATTGCCGTTCGATTTCCTATCAGCCCACGGGATATGGCGCCTTTCGATCGCTCAGGTCGTCGCCGGAGTCTCCGAGCGGGGTGCACCGAGTTTGGCGGCCTGGAATTTTCGGTAGCGGGGCCCAGGCTTGCCCCAGACCAGGATGGTTTCGATCGAGGCCAGGCAGACGATATAGATCGGGAAAGCCACCTCGGCGGTCGTCCAGGTCGTCACCGTCAGCAGCAGAATGCCGGCATTGATGAGCGCGCCAAGGTACGACGACACCGATTCGGTTTCGGGATTAGTCCAACTCTTGACCAAAGTAGGAATCCCGGCGAGCAGGTCCGCCACAATGGCCGCAATGATGGCGACCATGCCGCTTTGGGTGACCAACCACCCAATGGTCCCGGCTACCGACAAAGCGCCGCAGAAGTAGTCCAGACGACCGATCTTCCAGACCGAAGCCGGATTGTGGAAGGAAGCGATGAAGATCAGCAGCGGCATGAAGCCGATCATGAAGGTGGTCAAGGTCCGTAGTCCGACGCCGGATTTGAACTCAACAGCGGCGGCCAGTAGAGGAGCCACGGCCCACAACAACCAGGTCACACGGTTAGGTTGTGTCGTGCCCTTCCAGGTGTCGCGCAGGTACAAAGCTCCGCCGAGCGCGCCAATTGACGCGCCGAGATAGACGAAATTGACGCTGATCACCGGGGAACAGTCTGGCCCCTCAGCCGGCCTCCGACGCGCAAAAGGTGACCAAAATCCAATCCCTAGGGCCGCTAGCTTCGTTAACCCAGGGAGAAACTTGGGTCTTCCCTTCCTGCGGCGAGGCCCTCATGAGTTCCAACCCGGAGGATTAGCGGTGCACACGAACAGCGAAAGCTCACGGACTACCGGTGGCTGAGCTCCTCGCCGTTGCCTTTCTCGGCGGCCTCATCACTGGACTGTCGCCCTGCATTGTTCCGGTGCTGCCGGTGGTGGTCGCCGGAGGATCAACCGGCACCAGCCGAGCCCGCCCATTTCTGATCATCGCTGGACTAGTGGTGAGCTTCAGCCTCACCGAACTCTTGGGCAGCACCATTCTGAGTGCACTTGGTCTCCCACAAGATTTTCTCTTTTGGCTAGGCATCGGCCTCCTCTTGGCCTTGGCCATCGGCCTCATGATTCCGGCCGTCGGCGAATACATCGAGCGACCCTTCGCCCGACTTGGCTCTTCGCGTTACGCCAAGACCGGTGGAGGTTTCATCCTCGGCCTGAGCCTGGGCCTGGTTTTCGTGCCCTGCGCCGGTCCGGTACTGGCCGCCATTTCTGTTGCCGCAGCCAATCACCGAGTCAGTGCCTCCGCCTTCTTCGTCACCATCTTTTATGCCGTTGGTGCCGCACTCCCGCTCCTAGTCTTCGCCATCATCGCCCAGCGGGCCACTGCCGGATGGAAGAAGCTGCGCGGACATCTTCCACTCATCCGCCAAGTCGCCGGTGCCATATTGGCCGTCACCGCTCTGGCCATCGCTTTCGGCTTCCTCGATCCTCTACAGCGAGCCGTTCCGGGGTATACGTCGGCCCTTGAGAATCATGTCGAAGGAAGCTCTGCCATCGCCAAGCAGCTCCGATCTCTGACCGGCGAAGGTGTCAATAAGGTGGCGGAGAAGCAAGCCAAAGACAACACCCACCCTTCGTCGACCCTCCCCCGTTTGGCCAAAGCTCCCGACTTCACCGGGATCGTCAGTTGGCTCAATACTCCCGGCGACAGGCCGCTGACCTTGGCCCAGTTGAAGGGCAAGGTAGTACTGGTCGACTTCTGGACGTACTCCTGCATCAATTGCCAACGCTCGCTACCGCACGTGGAGGGTTGGTACAACGACTACAAAAAGGACGGATTTGTCGTTGTCGGCGTGCATACCCCCGAATTTGCCTTCGAGCACGTGGTGTCCAACATCAAGAGTGCAGCCGCCAATCTCGGGGTCGACTATCCGATCGCGGTGGATAACAATTACGGGACCTGGAACGCCTACAACAACGACTCATGGCCAGCCGAGTACCTCATCGATCAAACCGGAGAAATACGGGCCTATTCCATTGGCGAAGGTGACTACTCGACGATGGAAAGCAACATACGAAAGCTGCTCGAATCAAATGGGGTGACTCATCTGCCGGCTCGTACCGATGTGGCCAACAAGACACCTACCAATCAAGACCAGACCCAGGAGACCTACCTGGGATACAGCGAACTCACTCCGCAGTATTTCGTCGGGACATCCATCTCCAACAACAAGACAATCGTCTACCATGCGCCGTCGACCGTCCCCCTCGACAATGCGGCGTTTAATGGCACCTGGACGGACCACTCGCAGGAAGCAACGGCGGGAAGCAATGCCACTTTGGCACTGCATTTCGACGCAAACGACGTCTACCTCGTCATGGGTGGCACCGGCACGGTCAACGTTTCGTTCAACGGCCGTCCGCTCAAGACGCTCACGATTAGCGGCATCCCAAAGCTCTATACCTTGTTGTCTGGAAGTGCGGTGCAGACAGGTCAGCTGAACCTCACCTTTACCCCTGGGGTCAAGGCATATGACTTCACCTTTGGCTGAGCCGATCTCTCAGTTGATGTGGCGGACCTTGTCGCCCCAGTAGGGAATTCGCAATTCCCGCTTGAGAATCTTTCCTGATGGGTTGCGGGGCAATACATCGATCACGTCGACGGACGTGGGCGACTTGTAATGGGCCAGGTGCTGGCGGCAATGATCCATGATGGCCTCGGCATTAAGTGATTCCCCAGGAGCGAGTACCACAATGGCCTTGACCGTCTCGCCCCAACGCTCGTGGGGAACCCCGATAACGGCCGCGTCGGCCACGCTGGAGTGCGACAGTAAGACGTTTTCCACTTCGGCCGGGTACACGTTTTCACCTCCGCTGACGATCATGTCCTTCATGCGATCGTGCAGATAGAGGTAGCCCTCCGCATCGAAATAGCCGGCGTCCCCGGTACGCAGCCAGCCTTCGACATTCACGATGTCAGCGGTCTCTTCACTCTTTCCCCAATACCCCGCCATGTTGTACGGCGATCGCGTCCACACCTCCCCCACTTCGCCCAGATCGCTGTCGACGAGGGAATCGGGATCGACGATCCGGATCTCTACCCCCGGATGTGGCTTTCCGGCCGACCGGAGCAGATGTTGCCGTGGCCCTTCCGGATCGTGGTCCTCGGCGCGCAAAGCCGTGATGGCCCCGGTGGTCTCGGTCATGCCGTAGACCTGATTGAAGCCGCACCCGAACACCGACATGCAGCGCACCAGCACGTCTTCAGAAATGGGCGACGCGCCATAGAAAATGTGACGGAGGCTTGAGAGATCGGTCGAGGGCAGCGTGGGATCGGCCAAGAGCATCATCAGTACAGCCGGGACCACAAACATCTCCGTGATGCGCTCGGTCTCGATGAGTCGCAGAAGCGACGACGTATCGACATCTCGCAAAATGACCGAGCGTCCACCGCGTGACATGCCGCACAACGCCCAGCCGGAACCTCCAATGTGGAACAGCGGCATGGCGACCAAGCTCACGGTGTCGGGATTGATGCTGAAGGTGTGGCCCGCCTCCGACACCGCCGTCGACAGGTTGGAGTTGGTGAGCATCACCCCCTTGGGAAGTCCCGTCGTTCCCGACGTGTACAACTGCAGGCTCACATCTTCTGGCTGCCCCACGTGGCCAGGATCTTCCGTGGAGCACCCGTCGATCCATTGATCGAACGAGATGGACCGAGCATCGGGGCACAACGACTGCGGTGCACCCTCATTGTCCACGATCACAATGCGTTCAACTGAGGACAGCACGCTGTCCATTTGCGCCAACGCGGGCAGGTAGTCTGCGTGCACGACGAGGATGCGTGCCGCCGCGTCGTCAATGATGTTGGCCATCTCAACTGGAGCAAGCCGCCAATTGACAGCAACGTTGACAGCTCCTATGAAGGCACCGCCGAAAAGAAGATCGAAATAGGCCATGCCATTGCGGTCGAGAATCGCCACTCGGTCATTGGCAACAATGCCGTCGCGCCGACACGCGTGCGCCACCTGACTGGCGCGCCGGTACTCCTCCAACCACGTACGCCGTGTGTCGCCCAATACCAGCATTTCCTTTTCGGGCTGGACTGTGGCCCAGTGCCGTATGAGACCAGCCACCGTGAAGTCGATCGCCGAATGGGCTGTAGATGGTGTCGAACTCATAAGTCGCTTTCTCCCTCGGTGGACAGGAATTGGCCCAGTCCCGGACAGGGACCCTACGCATGGGATGGGTTCCATGCTGCACCACATCATCGTGCTTCATCAAAGAAACATAGACAGCAACCTTTTAGCAACCTCTTATAGTGGAATTGAAGGAAATTTCACCCATTTGGATACACCTAAATAGGGCGATCTTGCCCGAAAGATTGTGAAATTCATCACAATCTCTGGTCACATCTATCCAGCTCAGAAGCTTTTCTAGCCTGATGACCCGATCCAGAGACACCCTCCTGCTAGATTGTGCTCTGCAAAACGTGATTGGCCTTTCTCGTTGTATATGCGGTGGAAACCTCCGCTGCATTCGAGAAGTGAGATCGATCAGACCCACCACAGATCAGATGAAGACTCAGCGCGCCCGCACCTAGGGCGAGCTGGAAAACGACGAAGCGAGGAACTCACCGAGGACATTCCCCGGGGCTGTACACAACCGGCCGCACACCCTGCGGCGATATGCCAGATCGGACGATGCCTTCCCGCTCTCCGATCGGGGCGCGTATGCAATGGCCGGAGCCCGCCCTACACCGAGCAGAGCCTGGCGCGTACGCGCGCCCGACGAAGGGAGGTGCCGTGCGGATCCGCATTGCACTAACGACGGCGATCGCCGTCACTTGTTTAACGATTGCTAGCTTCATGTCTTTTGGCAGCACGACTGCCGCTTCATCTCCGGATCTCACCCGAGCTCCGGCAGTAACGCATCACGTGACAAAAACATCCGGCGCCCAACTGGCCGCCCTCGCCATGCCCGTATTGGTGCACACGGCGAAGGGATTGGTCATTGACGTTGGAGACAGTCAGTTTCCTGCCACTCCGGCACCAGCTGCCGCTCCGGTGGCGGCGACTCCAGCGGCCACACCGGTCGTCGCCGCGCCAGCCGCGGCACCAGTTGCTGTCGCACCGGTGGCAGTTGTCAATGACGACACCAGCGTCGATACGGGCGACTGGCAATGCATACGCATCCATGAATCGGGTGACAACTACAACAACCCGAACATGCCATCTGGTGCTTACGGCATTTTGATCAGCACGTGGCAATCCTTCGGCTATTCAGGGTGGCCATATGAAGCCGCCCCAGCCGTCCAAGATGCCTTGGCGTTGCGCTTGCATTCAATGTACGGATTTGATCCGTGGAGCTCGCGGTTTGCCTGCGGGCTGTAAGCCTCGCCGGCTACGCCATCCCAAAGATGGCAGTGACTTGCCCCATATCAAAATAGTCCCGCCATGCGGTGATCTTCCCGTCTTGCACGTGGAAGACACCCATGACGGGCAGGGGTGCCGTCTTGCCGCCAATGGTGAAGGTGTCGGTTCGTTCCGTCAGCACCACATCGCCCTCAATGGCCAGGTGGTGGATCTCGAATTCCAATCCCTCGCAAATGCCAACGAACATGTCGATGACCGCCATGGTGGCTTCAATACCAACCGCGGGATCCATGGGGATGTTGTGATACACCACATCATCGGAGAAGAAAGGTCGCAGTAACGCGGCATCGCGTTCGCCGGCGGCGGCGCAGAAATCTCTGACCACCTGTTCTGGGGTTGTCATCGTGTTCCTCCCTCTCAGATGGTGTGACCGGTTGTCGTGAGCCCACAGTACCGAGAACTCGGTCATGATGAGAGAGTGGATGCCGTGCCTAGTTCTCAAAAGCGGGTGGCCATTTTGGCCCCCATGCGACCCGAGCTCAAAGCCGTCGTGAAGGCTGGCGGCCTCACTCGCACCTCCAACGGCACCGTATTCTCGCATCAAGGCTCGATCGGCGACTGGTCGGTTTCGGCCGGGATCATCGGGATGGGCCCGGTTATGGCGCGTGAAGCAACCGAGCGCATGTTGGCCACCGGTCCTTTTGATCACGTCATGGTGGTCGGAATTGCTGGTGGACTCGACCCGACGCTCCCAGTCGGATCACTCATAGTGCCCAGCCGGGTACGACTGCACCCCGACGGCCCCGTGCACACGACGAGGCCGCTCCCCTCTCGGGTCCCCGACGGCGGGCTGATGACCACGATTGGCCTCTTCTCCGATGACGAGATTTGGCAACCAATTCTTGCATCTGGATATGGCGCGGTCGACATGGAGGCGTCTGGCGTGGGTGATGCCTGTGAAAGCGCCAACGTGGACTGGTCCGTGTACCGGGGCATAAGTGATCGACCCGATGAGCACATCGTTGATCAAGGCGTCTTTGCCCTCAGCAAGGAAGACGGCTCTCCCGACTTCATGGCGGTGGCAAAATATGTGGCGCGAGATCCTCGCCGGGTGAAGGCATTGGCCCACCTGAATCGATGCATGGGAGTAGCCGCCAAAGTGGCCGCCGAAGCAGCCTTCCTCGATCTGGCCCAGTCCAACTCCTCGTAGTCCTTCGCCAGTTTCGTCTTTCGCTCATTCCGGTGCATGCAGCACGGCATCCTGGTTGAGCCAGGCCTATGCCCAGTTTTCTCGAATGTCTTGGTGACCAGCTCAAGAACGGTGGATCGCGGGAGAGTCAAAATCCCTCATTGGTACACTCGGAGTGCCGCGATGGAGATATCGCCAGGAAGTTGTGATCGACCTCATGCCAAGCACCCCTGCCACCCATGGAGCGTATCGGCGTGTCGTCATTGGCACCGCGGTGGCTCTGGCCGGATTGACCGCATGCATGGCCATCATGTTGCCGTTGCGTTCTCATCTGAGCATCGCCACGCCAGCACTGGTGTTTGTAATTCCGGTCATTGCCGGAGTAGCTCTCGGGGGCTTCATCCCGGGCGCCATCGGCGCTGTGGCGGGCTTCGTCCTCTACGACGTCTTCTTCGTCCCTCCGTACGGTCAGTTAACGGTCCGGGATCCCCAAAATTGGAGCGCGCTGGTCGTCTATGTCGTAGTCGTGTTGGTGGTGGCCCGACTGGTCACCAACCTGCAGGCGGCTCGAGAAGAGGCGCGTCGACGAGAGGAAGACACTCGGCGGCTTTATGAACTTTCGCAAGCGCTCATCGGCGATTTACCCCTCACGCAACTGCTGGCGCACATCACCTCGACGGTGCAATCGGTCTTCACTCCACGCTGGACGGTGTTGCTGCTGCCCCACGCCGACGGCGCTGCAGTACCTGATAGGCCCGAACTCACGTTGGCTGCCCAAGCCGGCCAAGTGCTGACGTCAGATGAATTGGAATCACTGTTGGCCAGTCACGGCCAAACCCGTTCACTCGGTCTGCCTGGTGGAGACGAACCGAGCCGAGTGGCAGTGGCGTTGGTGGTAGCCAACAATCGACCAGTAGGAATGCTGGTACTTGAAAACGTGCAGTTCGCCCGCAGCGATCGGGATTTGCTCGGCACCTTCGCCAATCAGGCGGCATTGGCCGTGGAATTGGCCATGTTGCAGGACCAAGCGATGCGCAGCAGATTGCTCGAGGAGATTGACCGGTGGCGTCGGGCCATGATGGGTGCGGTCTCCCACGACCTGCGCACGCCATTGGCGTCCGTCAAGACTGCCGTGTCGAGTCTGCGCCGAGACAGCGACACCATGGCAACCTCCGACCGAGCCGAACTCCTTGAACTCATTGAGCTGCAAACGGATCGTTTAGCTCGTCTCGTCACCAATCTGCTCGATATGACCCGTATTGAATCCGGTGCACTTGAGGTTCGCTCCTCCATCATCGGATTTGAGGAGTTGGTGGGTGAAGCAATCGACGCGGTGAGTGGACTTGTACCCGCCTCCAGACTCGACGTCGACGCTCCCGCCGATCTGCCGTTGCTGGAAATTGACCATGTCCTGATTGCCCAAGTGCTGGCCAATTTGCTCGAGAATGCAGCTCGCCTCTCTCCCGCACACAGCCGCATACGCATCGGCGCTCGAACGAGCGGCGATATGGTCGAAATCGCGGTGACTGACGAGGGTCCGGGTATTGACGCCGGCGCCAGAGAGCAGGTCTTTGAAATGTTCAGTGAGAACAGCGGTGGGGGACGATCCGGACTCGGACTGGCCATCGCCAAGGCCTTTGTCGAAGCTCACGGTGGATCCATTTGGATTGACCCCAGTGTCGGGCGCGGCGCCCGCATCCTCTTTTCCGTACCTTGCGCAGTCAACATTCCCTCCCATGCCTGACCTCATCCCGACGTCATGACGAAAGTACTCGTGGTCGACGACGATCCTTCGCTGGTGAAAGCCTTGCGCATCGGATTGACGGCCCGTGGCGACGACGTCGTCACAGCCCATACCGGTACCGATGCCATCACCCAGGTCGCCCTGGTGCATCCCGATCTGGTGATCTTGGATCTGGGCCTGCCCGACCTCGACGGACTCGAAGTCTGCCGACGCATCCGCGAGTTCTCACAAGTCCCGGTCGTCATTCTCTCGGCCTACGGCGACGAACGCCGCAAGGTGGAGGCGCTCGACGGCGGGGCCGACGACTTCATCACCAAACCTTTCGGCATGGCTGAGCTCGAGGCCCGATTGCGGGTCGCCATGCGCCACGCCGCCAGTCGTGCCGATGCCGACGACCCTTCATCCTCCGCTTTCGTCGTGGGCGACCTCGAAATTGACATGGTGCATCACATGGCCGCCCAACACGGTGCCGCGCTCCCTCTGACCAGCCGAGAGTTCGACTTGCTGGCCTATTTGGCTCGGAACGCCGGGAAGGTCTGCACGCATCACATGATTCTCAAGGACGTGTGGGGCCCGGGCTACGGCGCCGAGTCGAACTACGTGCGGGTCTACACCCATCGGCTCCGCAAGAAACTTGGGGACGACGAGGGACGCATCTTGCGCACCATTCCGGGAATTGGCTACCAACTCATGGCCGACGTTCCAGAGACCTAAAGGCGACCGTCATGGGCGTGCAACGGATGGCCGGAGTGCGCTTCACGACTGTTGCCGTCAATAAGACGTCAATAGGACATTGGCGCCCCGGCTGCATAAGGTAAGCCAGAGCAACGCTCCTGGTGCCTCTGTGGCCCAATGGAGCTCTGGACGCAAAGGGGTGGATTAATGGGGATGGATCTGAAGGGCTGCCGCGCACTCGTCACCGGGGCCTCGTCGGGAATTGGGGCTGGCTTGGCTGTGGAGCTGGCGGCCCGGGGGGCCATCGTCGGCATTTGTGCCCGGCGCGCTGACCGACTGACCGAGGTCGTCGGCAAATGCATGGAGCACTCGCCCGAAAGCCGCATGTGGGTGGTCGACTTGGCCGACGATGACGCCGTCGATCAACTCAGCGTCGACGTGCTCGACGCCTTTGGCGGCATTGACCTTTTGGTGAACAACGCCGGCATCCCCAAGCGGCGCCACGTGACGGCGCTGGACATTGAGATCATCACCCAAGTGATGCACATCAATTATCTGTCGCCGATGCGCCTGACCATGGCCTTGTTGCCGCAGATGCTCGAACGGGGTTCGGGCCACATCATCAACATCTCCTCTGTCGCCGCCACCCTCAGCGCCCCCGGCGAATCGGCCTACGACGCTTCGAAGGCGGCGCTGACCGTATTTTCCGAAGCGATGGCCATGGACATCTGGGACAGCGGGGTGAAGGTCATGGTGGTGTATCCGGGAGTCATCGATACCGATCTCTTCAGCCTGCCCGACAACGACGTTCCCAACATCCCAATCCCCCGCGAGCCCGTCTCGGTGGCGGTTGACGCCATTTTGGGAGGACTCGACTCCGGAGCAGACCAGGTCTACGTGCCGGAGTACTTCAAGGACTTGGCCGCCAGCAAGGCCCAGGACGTCGGGAAGTTCTTGGCCGGCGCGGCGGCCTATCGCCGTCAGCAGTCCGAAGAAGCGAAGGCAGCCAAAGAGGCTGGGAAGTAAGTACATGGTGTCCGTTGATCCCGAGGCGGCGGGAATGGATGGCCACCGTCTTGAACGCCTCACCGAGCATTTCGAGTCCAACTTTGTCGAACCCGGCAAAATCCCCGGCTGCCAGATCACTGTGGTGCGACGCGGCCACGTGGCCTACTACCGCTCGCTGGGCCTCATGGACCGAGAGCGCCAACGCCCTATGGCCGACGACGCCATCTTTCGTATCTTCTCCATGACCAAGCCCATCGTCTCGGTGGCGCTCATGCAGCTGTACGAACGCGGCATGTTCCAGATCTCCGACCCGGTGCATCGATTCATCCCCGAATGGCGCACGCTCAAGGTCGGCGTGCTCGGCGACGACGGGTCGATGGACCTGGTCAAACCCGATCGCCCGATGGATGTGCGCGACGTGTTGATGCACACCACCGGTCTGCCGGGTGCACTTTTCCCGGGCAATCCGATCGATGATGCCTTCGCCCAAGACCGTGCCGCCCACTACAAGGGATTGACCCTCGAAGCGATTACCGCACTCCTGGCCCAACACCCACTGAAATTTCAACCGGGCACGAAATGGAATTACGGGTTGTCGACTGACATCGTCGGGCGCTTGGTCGAGATCCTCTCGGGCCTGCCACTCGACGAGTATCTGCGCCAAGAGATCTTCGCGCCATTGGGTATGGAGGACACCGGCTTTTTCGTTCCCGAAGCGTCGGCCCACCGATTGAGCGCGCTCTACCAGTACCGCCCGGCCAATACGCCGAAGCTCTTTGACGATCCCGAGACCAGTCGCTACCTGCGACCTCGTTCGTATCTCTCGGGTGCGGGCGGCCTGGCCTCGACGACCCACGACTACGTGGCCTTCTGCCAGATGTTGGCCAACGGTGGACAGCTCAACGGTCGACGAGTGCTGGGACGGAAGACTCTCGATCTCATGACGCGGAATCACCTGGCCAACGGGGCAACCCTGGCCGAGATGGCTGTGGGCGGCTTCGGTGAGGCGGGATTCGACGGCGTCGGCTTTGGCCTGGGATTCGCGGTGGGCCAAGGTCCGGTGGCCACCGGCATGGCCGGCTCAGCGGGTGACTTCTATTGGGGCGGAGCCGCAAGCACGGCATTCTGGATCGATCCCAGCGAGGATTTGTTTGTGGTCTTCATGACCCAGCTGATGCCGTCCATTGCCTATCCATTCCGAGCCCAGCTGCGCAGCCTGGTCTACCAAGCCATCGACGATTGACGTGACCAGCGACGACACCCCAATCAGCCTCTACGAGGGACTCCTGACCACAAGAGCAATTCGGCGCTACAAGGATGAGCCGGTCCCTCCGGAGGTGTTACGCGACATCCTCTTTGCCGCCACTCGGGCCCCGAGCGGATCTAACCGGCAACCATTTCGCTTCATCGTGCTGACAGATGGGCCGATTGCGACGGAGGCCAAGCGCCTCATTGGCGAAAGTGCCCGCCAGTTCTGGGCCGAAAAACGAGCCAATGACGGCTACGACCGAGGCTCGGGTGCGCTCGAGGACTCGCCTAAGGCGCGGCTGGCCCGCACCATGCAGGACTATGTCGATCACTACGAGTCGGTCCCTGTGGTGATCCTGCCCTGCTTCGTCCGCTATCGCGAAGCACTGGAGACGGATGGAGCATCGATCTACCCGGCTTGCCAGAATTTATTGTTGGCCGCCCGCGCCCTCGGGTACGGCGGCGTCATGACCATCTGGAACTACATGGTCGACGCCGACCTCCGAACCCTCCTGCACATTCCCGACGAAGTGATGATCGCCGGGACCGTGACAATTGGCCGTCCGGCCGGTTCGCACGGTCCCGTCCGGCGACGCCCGCTCCCCGAACTGGTTTTCGGAGACACCTGGGGCATCGCACCCGATTGGGCCGTCGACCCGGACGGAGCGGGGCACACGGCGGCGGGTCCTCCGCCAGCCTCTAAAGTTTGAGGGGTCGCCCCCACTTCACGACCCTGGAAGGCACCCCATGCACAGCCTCGACATCCCGGTCTTCGATGCCGACAACCACTACTACGAGGCCCTCGACGCCTTCACCCGGCACCTTGACCCCGCTGATGGCCCCCGGGTCATTCAGTGGGTCGACATAGGCGGGCGCCAGTACCACTCGCTCGGCGGGCATATCAGCCGGGCCGTGACCAATCCCACGTTTAACCCGGTGTCACCGGCCGGTGCCCTGGTCGATTACTTCCGCGGCAATCCCAACGGATTGTCGCCCCTGGAACTGCTTGGTACCCCTGAGACGATCCGCCCCGAGTATCGAGATCGCGATGCCCGCCTGCGGGTGATGGACGAACAGGGCCTTGAAAAGATCTGGCTGTTCCCGACGCTTGGCATGCTCTACGAGGATGCGCTGAAGCAGGACCCCGGTGCCGTCGTGCTGCTCTTTCGGGCCTTCAACCGATGGCTGGCCGAAGACTGGGGCATGGCGTATCAGGATCGGATCTTCGCCGCTCCCTACATCACGCTGGCCGACGTCGATGAGGCCGTGGTCGAGCTCGAGTGGGCCTTGGATCATGGAGCCCGCAACGTCGTGATGCGGGCTGCCGCACCGACCACCGTCACGGGGCCCTTCTCCCCGGCGCACGAAATGTTCGATCCCTTCTGGGCTCGGGTCAACGAAGCTGGCATCACCGTGGTGGTGCACGCCGGTGACGCCGGGCTCTCATCCAACGGCTACGCACCGGATGGGTTCTCGGCATCATTCCGACCGGGTAAGAACCCGCCCAGTATCAAGATGTTCGCCATTGAGCGAGCAGCGCACGACTTCTTGGCCACGCTCATGTTGGAGCGGATGTTCAACCGTTTCCCCAACTTGCGCATCGCCTCCGTGGAGAACGGATCCGAGTTTCTGGCCCCCCTTTTTCAAAAGTTGAAGGGGACGGCCCGCAAAATGCCCGGCTACTTCTCCGAAGACCCGGTGGCCACCTTCAGGCGGCACGTCTGGATCAATCCCTTTTGGGAAGACGATGTCAATGAGATCGTTGACCTCATGGGCGACGACCGAGTCATCTTCGGATCGGATTGGCCTCACATTGAAGGACTACCCGAACCCACCGATTGGGTGACCGAGCTGCAAAAACTCGAGGCCGATTCAGTGGCAAAGATCATGGGGGGCAACGTGTCGGAGCTGAACCAGCGGCAACCGACCGGACTGTCCTGATGATCGAACCAGCAACCGAAGTGGAAGGATTCGTCGTCCCGCCAGTACGGCTGCTCCCACACGTCATTGTGCTCTTCGGCGCTACCGGAGACCTGGCCGCCCGCAAGCTGCTGCCGGGCCTGCTTCACCTCTCGCAATCGGGCATGCTGCCTGACTTTCGCATCATCGGGACCTCGCTCAGCGAACTTACTGACGAGGAGTTTCGCCACATCGCCCGGCACGCCTGCGATCAGTTCGCCACCGGGCGAATCTCGCTTTTGGAATGGGCCGGCTTCGAGCAGAAGTTGAGCTTCGTCCCTCAGTCACTCGGTCCAGCTGGTCTGGCCGCCGCCGTGGCTGTGGCTGAGAACTCGCTCGGCGGAGAGGCGAGGCGCCTCCACTATCTGAGCATTCCCCCGGCCGCCGCACGTGACGTGGTTCAGATGTTGGCTGAGGCTGATCTGGTCGATCGCTCGAGCGTCATTATGGAAAAGCCCTTCGGGACTGATCTCGCCACCGCCAAGGAATTGAACTCAACCGTCCACGAGATCTTCACCGAGGATCAGGTCTTCCGGATCGACCATTTCCTGGGCAAAGAGGCAGCACAGAACATCCTGGCCTTCCGCTTCGCCAATGGTCTGTTCGAACCCATCTGGAATCGCGACCACATTGACCACGTGCAGATCGACGTGCCGGAAATGTTGTCGGTCGACGACCGGATCGGCTTCTACGAAACCACCGGCGCATTCAAGGACATGGTGGTCACTCACCTTTTCCAGATTCTCGGATTCATGGCCATGGAACCACCGACCGCCTTGGAATCGGGCGCCATCAGTGAGGAGAAGAACAAGGTCTTCCGCTCACTTCGGCCGCTCGATGTAACCCAAGTCGTCCGGGGCCAGTATGAGGGCTATCGGGACACGCCCGGCGTAGCAGCCGACTCCGACACCGAAACATTCGTGGCCTTGCGCTGCGAAATCGACAACTGGCGCTGGGCCGGCGTGCCGTTCTTCCTGCGCACGGGCAAGCACTTGGGAGGCGGGGAACGCATCATCTCCATCGCTTTCCGTGAACCACCTAAGAGCATGTTCCCGGCTGGATCGGGCGTCGGAGCGAAAGGGCCGGACCACCTGACGTTCGACCTGGCTGACGCCTCGAAACTGTCACTTTCCTTTTATGGCAAGAAGCCGGGTCCCGGCATGAAACTGGAAAAACTGAGTTTGCAGTTCGCCCTTCATGAGACCGGTCAAGACGCCGACATCCTGGAGGCATACGAGCGACTCATTCACGACGCCATGGTGGGCGACCACACACTGTTCAATACGGCCGAAGGTATAGAGCGGCTGTGGGAACTATCCGCCCCGCTCCTCGATAACCCGCCTCCGGTGCAGCCCTACGCCAAGGGTTCGTGGGGTCCGGACACGATCCGCGAGCTCATCGAGCCTCACAACTGGCGACTCCCATTTGAACGTGGGTGGCGCAAGGCCGACTGAATCGGGGCAGGTCGGTGGGGAGTTGACAGAAGACTCCCGTGGGGACGTGCGTGATGAAGCGCTCTTTCACACTTGGGACACCAAATGGCTCTCGTCCATCGTCACTCTGGGGATAGACACTGCCAGCCACCTCTGCGCCGCCGACAGCCCCTCAGGATCTACCACTTTTGTTCGAGTCGTCCGGAGGCTTCGGCGTGTATCTTGCCCCGGTGACAGCAACTCGCTGTCGTACCCCGCGACAGAAGGGGCCTCATGCGAACTATCGGCCGACAGGCGTTCACGTTTGGGAGTGGCTTCGTTGCTTTCACGCTGTTGCTGACCGCCGCGGTGTTGGGTTACGACACTCCCGCCGGTGCGGGCGACCGACCGCTTCATTCGTCCTCGCAGCTTGGCGCTCCCCCAGAGGTGCGGGGTAAGGCAGCAAACGCGTGGCCCCTTCCCGATCACGACTACTTGAATTCAAGGGATGCCGGTGTGTCGCCGATAAGCGGCTCGACAGTGTCTCGTCTCGCGCCGGCGTGGAGCGTTCCCATGGTGGTCGGTGCGTCGACATCGCCGATCATCGTTGCTGGAACCGCATACGTGCAGGACCAGAGTGGGATCGTCTACGCGATCGACGTGTCTTCAGGCAAGGTGAAGTGGCAGACGAAACCGCTCGGCTTCAGTATCGGCCCGTGGGGTGTGTCGGTCGGCTGGGGGAAGCTCTTTGCTTCTACACCCACCGGCGTGGCCGCCTTCCGACTGTCTGACGGCACCCCGTTATGGAGCCGTCAGATCACGACGACGCCCGGACAGGGTGTCGACATCCAAACGGAACCCTACGCGGGAATGGTCTACGTGGCCTCTGTGCCAGATACCCTCGGTAAATATTACCTCGGAGGTTCCGTTGGTTACCTCGAAGCGTTGGATGCAAACACGGGGAAAATCGACTGGCGCTTCGACACCGTCGATTCGAAGGATCTTTGGGGCAACCCGTCGGTGAACTCGGGAGGCGGTGCGTGGTATCCGCCAGCCATTGATGTGCGCACAGGAGTTGTGTACTGGGGCGTGGCCAATCCTGGTCCCTTTGTCGGCACCACCAAGTACCCGAACGGTTCAAGCCGCCCCGGCGCCAACCTCTATACAGACTCGATGGTGGCTCTCTCCGCCAGGACCGGAAAACTTGTGTGGTACCACCAAGTGTTCCCCCACGATCTCTACGATCGTGATGAGGTGCAGGCCATGCTCGTTCCCGTGAGGCGTTCGGTGGACGGGTCCCGCTTGGTGGCGGTCAGTGCTGGGAAAGGGGGCTACGTGCTCGGCCTCAACCCCACGACAGGCCGCCTTCTGTGGAAGACGGCGGTAGGCATCCATCGAAACGGGGACTTGCCCCGGCTCACCGGACCGACCACGGTTCTGCCGGGAACGTTCGGTGGTGTGCTCACCCCGCCAGCCTCGGCCGGCGGCGTCGTCTATGTGGCGGCGTTGAATGCCCCCGACACTCTCGAGCCTGACAAGACTGCCTATTTCGGCGGCAAGATCGGCACGATGGATGGCGACATCGTGGCCATGTCTGCTCGCACCGGCAAGATTGCATGGGATACCAAGGTTCCTGGTGATCCAACCGGTGGTGTGACGATCGTGAACAACCTTGTCCTCACGGCGACATATCAAGGTCAGGTACTCGCCCTCAACCGAGCGACCGGCGCAGTGGTGTGGAGCTACCGCAGTCCAGGCGAGGTCAATGGATGGATGTCCGTCGCCGGCGGCCAGATCTACGTGCCGGTTGGCTCGCCGGCGCAACTACTCGCTCTGAGGCTCCCCGTCGCCCGATAAAGATCTGGACTGGGAAACTTTCAAGGTGAACCGCTTGGCGGCCCACTCCGGGCTAGCCAGATACTGAAGGTCAAAATCGTTCACTTCGCGACCTTCGTTACGTCCCCCATTTCGTCTGCCTTGCTCAGCCTCGTCAGACTCCCCGACCGGTGGACGCAATCAAACGGGTCAGCGAATCGGCATCGGGTCCAACCATCACCTCTGCGCCAAATCGGTCGCCGTCACGCATGGCAGGAGCGATTAATCCCTTGCCGATGCCGAGCACGTAGTCACTCAGCACATCGTCGGTGGGTATTGTCCGACCGAGGGCTTGGGCGAAGTCCCACGCGTGGACCAGAAACTCCATCGACAAAATCCCGGCCACCGCCTCTGCTGGCATTTCGTTCGGACCCATGGCGACGGTGCCTTCGAGTCCTCGCTGGCGCCAGGCCTCAATTGCCTCTTGTCCAGCGTCGGCGATGATGATCTCAGGGGCCGTGCCTGTCTTGGGGGTGATGGACGCACCAGCTGCCCCTCCGAGATGCACAATCGAACCGGTGAGATGCACGACCAGCTCGTGCATATTGAATTTGGCGCAGGGCGTCGAGAGTTCGGCCGCTCGCGGAGGAAGGTCGCGCAACATGAGCTGGCATACGGCCAGTGACGCCTCTGCTGACGAAAGTGGATCCAGCCCGACGGCTTCGGCCATCCACCGGTCATAACCCGCATCACCGTCAGTGGCCGCCACGACGAGCCGATCCAGGTAGTGATTCCATCCTTCGAGATGGCCCGCACCTTGTTCGTCGGTCAACCCTTCGTGCACCAAGCGCACCGTGGTGCCGCCCTCGGCGGGCTCCAGCGTGATGATGACGGTTGAGGACCCCGGCGACACCTCTGGGTTACCCTCCCACCCCCACGTGAAGACGATGCGCCGACCCGGATCGACCTCGGTGAACGACCCACCGGCGTTGAACCCGGGGACGATGGTCCACCGGTATTCCCCCCCAGCGCGGAGATCGACCCGCGCCGAAATTCCTTGCCAGCGGCGGAGACGCTCGGGCTCAGTCAACAGCGCAAAGGTCTCGTCGGCATTGAGCGGTACGAGGACGGATTTCTCGATGGTCATCGGGGTGCCTTTCTTAAATGGCTCAACCAACAGGTCAAGCTCGCGAGTCCAAAATGCGTCGAGGGCCGAGCGCAACATCCCCATCCCGGTCGGATTGAGCCGGTAGTGGCGAAAACGCCCATCTCGTCTGACCTCGACCAAGCCGGCCTCGGCCAGAATCCCGAGATGTTGCGAGATAGCGGACCGGGTCACCGAGAAGTGAGTTGCCAGTTCCGTGACCGTCATCTCGCCCAGGCGCAATAGCTCGAGAATGCGCCGCCGATTGGGTTCGGCCAAAGCTGCCAGGACGTCGGTCACTCCACAACATGTTAGTGGAGACGGGAATTGGCCCTTTACTGCATAAGCCCTGGTAGTGTTGGCTTTTC
>Ga0182030_10001485_pt1 | contig 48324 bp, 40 predicted proteins | sample 812S3MmetaG_FD_121299 | JGI IMG/M metagenome (GOLD analysis project Ga0182030, IMG submission 121299) | Permafrost microbial communities from Stordalen Mire, Sweden - 812S3M metaG (Illumina Assembly) | ecosystem: Environmental > Terrestrial > Soil > Wetlands > Permafrost | place: Sweden... | reverse complement strand
TTCAAACCCGGCCGTCACGGTGATGGCCTTGATTCCCGCGGATGGCGGAAGTCCAAGGTTGGGAAGCTGGTCTATCTGGTTGCAGAAGATCTGCGGATGAGCCACGACGTTACTGTTGGCTGGGGAAAGAGGGTGAGGCGGTCCTTGCGCAATTCCCAATCCTCCGACGATGTTGATTCCGATGAGCTGTGTGCTCACATCGTTATTGGCAATGGAGATGCTATCGATGCTGTTTCCAGCTTCCTCCCATCCCGCCATAACATTGATTCCCCCGCCCTGGATTGCTTCCTCCAGGCTGAAGATCGGGTTTCCGGGAAGGGGTGAGCTGTGGATGGTGTTCGCATGGACCAGCACGTTGGACAGCGCATTCCCGGATGTGGGCCTGCTGTAGTATCCACCGCTCGATCCGCTAACGAGTAGGATGCCCGTCACCGTATTACCCAGTATGGAGAGATTGTCGATGGTGTTATTGCCGTTGCCGCAGCATGCCGCTGTAGCGAAGATTCCGAAGCTGCCGGCTTCTCCGATGGTGTTCGACAGAATGCCGATGTTGCGAACGATGTTGTTCTCCGAATACTGGATGGGCCGCAGGGACGGGTTCGCGTCGTCGCTGGCGGCATCTCCGACCGCCAGGTTAATGCCGACCCCCAATTCGCTCGCTGACGCGGACTGGTCAATGAGGGCGATCTGGTTGGCAATCACCTGAATGCCGTCAATCAAACTGGCCGATGCACTGCCCACGCCCGCCCCAATGCGAATCCCAAATGCGCCAGGAGCGGCTGAAATGGCATTGTTAGCGATCAGCGTATCGAGCGCCTGGTTGTTCACCGCCCCAAGGCCGCTTCCGATGTTCATCGCAATGCCTCCCGCTGCCGCTCCTGGCACCTGAATCGTAATGTTATTGTTGGCGATGGTGACGTGCTGCAACGCGGCGCCGGTTGTGCTGCCGAGTTCCAAATCGATGCCGTCCACCGGGCCGGCGGCATTGCCGGTGATGGTGTTGCCGGTGATCAGAATGTGGTCCAGGGTGCTCTGGTTCGCTGCGCTGGCGGGTGATGGCGGATTCACTCCGATTCCCAGATACTGAATGTTCGTCAACACCAGGTTGCTGATGGTGATGTTGGACAAAGTTCCCCCGGCGGCTCCTGGCTGCGGAGCGCTGATCCAAACCCCATAGGCAAAGTTCTGGAGAGCCAACCCGTTGAGGGTGTTGCCGCTGGAACTGACAGAAACGCCCACAAAGTTGCCGGACTGATTGGCGGTGAGTGTGATATCGGGCTGTCCATCGCCATCGATGTCACCGTTGATGGTGACGTTGCCCCCGCTTAAACCACTCAGACCTAGAAATCCCACCAACGGCGCGGGATCGAGGTGGATGGTAGAGCCCTTCAGTGCGGGGGCGAACTGGATAACCCACGCACCAGGGTCGTTGTTCGTAGCCATGACGGCTTCCGGGAGAGAGATTCCATCCGGGCCGGGATTCGAAACCAGCGCGTGCACCGAGGACGTGTCGCCATTGATCGCGACCGTGGCGTTGGTGACCGTGATGACCGTGCCGCGATTGAGAACCACGGCGGGAATGGTAAAGGCGGGAGGGGTATAGCTGGTTGCGCCCACCGGGCCGCAAGAAACTGGCAACTGATACGCCAGCAACGGCAGTGCGCCCATGGCCAATAGGAAGGAGGTGGCCCCCAGCACATGTCGCATTTTCAGGAGCCTCCAGGCGCGCTGATTTGACCTGGAATTGCCGTTTTGGAGTCACAGGCCGAGTTCAGTATACACCTAGCCCCCGATGAGTTGATCTCAAATGCTGCGCTCAAATGCTGCGCGAATGCTGCGCGACATCAAATGCCGCGCGAATGGCCACAGTGCCGGCCGGCCAGCCAGGAGGCCGGCTTGTCGAGCACCACTTTCCGTGGCAGCCGACGCCGCGCCGGTGTGCGAGGAACCTCGCCCCGAAACCTAAACCAAGCCCCTCAACATGCCGTCGAAGTACATGGGCCGCAGCACGTGTACTTTGAGCAGCCAACCGGCCAGGTGCTCCCGGCCGGGATTGAGAAACGGAAGGGATGGATGGGGCTTCTTGTCATACCCGAATTCGGCCAGAAGCACCTTGCCGTATTGGGTCACAATCGGGCAGGCCGTGTACCCATCGTATTGATACCGGGGCGTCTTGCCTTCCATTAGAGCGATCAGGTTCGCCGTGACGATCGGCGCCTGAACGCGGATCGCGGCGGCGGTCTTGCTGGTAGGAGTTCCAGCAACATCGCCCAACGACATCACATTGGCGTATTTTGCGTGCACCAGGGTGGATTTATCGGTGGGCGCCCAATCTTCCCGCGACCCAGTGGCCGGGTTCACGGAAAGCGGGGACTGTTTTACGAAATCCGGGGCACTCATAGGAGGTACGATGTGGAGAAACTCGTAATCCATCGTCACCCGTTCGATATTGGTTCCCGCAGCCAGGTTCCCTTGCTTCTCGAACGTAACTTTTCTCGCGCCGGTATCCACCGCCTTGAGTCGGTGGCTGAACGCAACCGGAATGTTGCGCTCGGCGTAGATCTGCTCCAGCCGCTGGCGGAACAAGGGCACCTCGAACATGCGGTCCGAGGCGGAGAAGAAGCGGAAGTCCACCTTGTCCCTGGCGCCGTTTCGGCGGCAATAGTCCTCAGCGATGAGGTTAATCTTCTTCGGTGCGCCCCCGCATTTCAGGTGGGTCCAGGTGTCGGAGAATACGGCCCGCCCGCCGGTCTGAGATAGCTGCTGGATGGCTCTCCAACATTTCTGCGCGCTCTCGAAATCGTAGATGCAGTGAACATTCCCAGCCCCCAGAGTGGCCCGATCGATTCCCTCCACCGCCCCGAAGTTCATTTGCAGCCCGGGACACAGCACCATAAAATCGTAATCCAGCGATCCGTGGGCCGCGGTCGTCACGCGTTTGTGATCCGGATCGGCATCCACCACTCGATCCTGAATCCAACGTACGCCGTGGGGAATCAGTTCCGCCTCGGTCCGCATTACCTGATTTGGTTCGAAGACGCCCGCGCCCACCAAGGTGAAACCTGGCTGATAGTAATGGGTAGAGCTAGGGTCGATCAACGTGATGTCGGGGTGCGCAAGCGCGCGGTGCAGCCGCGCCGCGACGCCGATGCCAGCGGCGCCGCCGCCGACAATCAGCACTTTCGCCCGGGCGCTGCTGCTGGGAATTTCAAAACGGACGGCTCGATAGGCAAGGTATCCAGCGCCGGTGATAGCCGCCGTCGCAACGAATCGGCGCCGGGTGAGAAGCGGACTTCCGGTTTGGTTGGTCATTCTGTGCTTTCTGATAGTGATGGAGCTCTTCGTAATTGGGAGATCAGCAGGGATTTCTACCCTAGTTCTCCGGCGAATGCAGGCCGCCCGCGCCGGCGTTGAAGGAAATGTTGCCGCGCTTCGGGTCGTCTTCGAGTGGTGTGGTGCAGTTCCAGACGCAGGCGCCACAGTGTACGCACTTCTCTCGATCGAAAAGCGGGATGCCGTCGGGACCCGGCGTGATGGCCTGGCCCGAACACATCTCAATGCACATTTTGGCGGCGCAGCGTTCACAGAAATCGGGATAGATGATGCGAACGTGGTCCGCCATGCCGGCGGCCGCCTGCACTTTGCCGCCTACCAGCAGCGCATCCTGATGGGTGACCAGCAACTGGCCGTCATAGGGAATGGCGGGCCAGCCGCAGCGCTCCATCAGAGCACCGTGGCAGGAGACGCCACGGTTGTGACAGGCTTCGACAATGCGCTCCACTTCGGCGGCGGGAATTTTATGGTGGTAGTACGCCCGCAGGTCGGGCAGCAACTGCGGCTCGCCGCCCAGCCAGTGCTTTCCCTTGGTGAAACCGGCCAGAGCCATGCCCATTAATCCGGTGACCACGCCTTTGTGGAAACCATCGCGGGCTTTCTCCGCCACGCGGCCTTCTTCTTCCACCCAACTGGCCCGGCGGCGGGCCACATACGCTTGCTCCAGATTCCCGCGAGTGAGCGGCTTTCCGGCGCGCAACAGTTCCAGCACGCCTTCCGCCAGTTGCGTGCCGGTGGTCCAGGCCTCATCCACGCCGGAGCCGGTGAGCACGTTGGTGCTGCCGGAACCTTCGCCGATGCGGGCGAAGCCGTTGCCCGCCAGGAAGGGCTCTGCACGGCGGCCCGATTCCTGCAATGATTTCGCGCCCCAGCTACGCAGCTTGCCACCCCGCAGGTAGCGCCACAGGTAAGGATGCAACAGGTAATGCTGCAGGTAACGGTAAGACGCCCGAACCGGGCTACGGAACCACGACGGGATGAAGAGTCCGACCGTGGCGACGCGGCCGGGATGCACATAGAAGAAGCCAAAGATCTCAGGTTCGGGATAGCCGAAGGTGTGGAAGACGGTGCCGGTTTCCAGATCGCACGATTCCGGCAGATCGATCACCATCTTCATGCCGAGCGCCCACTCGCGTTGATGATGACCGTCGGGAAGACCGATCTGCTGATCCAACTGGCGGCCCACGGCGCCCACGGGACCATCCCCCACCACGGTCAAGGCCGCGTGGATGTCCATGCCGGGCAGGAAATTGGCTTCCGGCACGCCGTCGCGGTCCACACCCTGATCGCACAGGCGGACGCCATACACGGTGCGTTCGTCGCGAGCGCCATCTTTCTTGATCAAGGCCTCAGCCACCGGCATGCCAGGCCAGATCTGCACGGTGCCGGAGCCCATCAGGTCCGTACCGACGTGCTGCAGAAATTGACCGAGCGACATCACCAGGCCGCCCTGCTTATGCAGGAATGGCGGAACATAGGGCAGTTCGACGCCGTGATGCCGGGCCGCACCCAGCAGGCGCACGGCGCCGTCGCCCAGGCGCAAAGCGAGCGACCGGCGGCTGGCGCCAATGGGGTCGAGCAGGTACACGACCTTCTCATTGCTGACGGCCGCGGCCATGGGAATCGCGGTGGGGTCAAGGTCGGGGAGACTGGCGCGGATGCCGCGGGCCCTGGTGACGACACCGGAAACGCCGAAGCTGATGTCGTCGGAGCGTTCGTAGCACATCACCTGCAAGGGCAGGCCGGGCGCGACCAGGCTCTCGACGGCGGGAGAGCCGTCGGGGTTCACCAGTTGGCGGGAAAGCGTGCTCAGAAAGCCGGCTGTGGCCGGACCAAATCCGACACAGACCACGTCCACATCCATGCGCTGGCGCTCTGGCTCAGGGGCGCTCATGCGGGGTAATCCAGGGCTTCCGGAATCATCACCTTGGTGAGCGCTTCAGCCGCGCGATCCTTGGCCAGTTGGGATCCGGTGAGGCAGCCGTCCATGCGCACGCGCATCCGCGAGAACTGGTCGAGACCTTCGAACCGCACGCACGGGCCTGCCTTGGCGGTGTGAGAACCGTCGATTTCGATGACATCGGTGTAGCCGCGGGCCAGACTGGCGATGCCCGGGATAAGGCCTTCGATGCTTTCTAGATCCTCATTGTGGTAGCAGGTGGCGCAGCCTTCGGTGTCCCACGCGGGGTGCCGGTTGTAACCGAACACCAGTTCGGCGCAGACGCGGCCCACTTCGCCGGCGGCGCGTGCCGCTTGCACGTGGCAAAGATTCCCCAGGAAGGCAAGCAGTCCGGGCAGGGCCTCAGCCAGCGCGGGGTTGGCCGCGCCTTGCTTTTCCAGCTCCAGCAGATCCATGATCTGCGAGCGGGAAGCCAGCAGCCAGCAAAGAGCATCGGCCAGCGGGAACGTGGCGCCCTGACGCGAGCTTTGATAGAGCTTGGCGCCATCGGCATCCTTGGCCTTCTGCATATGATGGAGGGTCCACAGCCACATTTGCATGGCAGTGGCCAGGGCGCAGGCGCCGGTGCCGGGCCGCGAGTTGGCGATGGTGCGCATCTCACGAATCCATTCCTTGAACTGCGCCAGGAACAGGTCGTCGGTCATGGTGACAGTGAGCTGGCGGCGCTGCACGGCTTCGGGACCTTCATAGGTGGCCTCAAGCTGCGCATCCATCCATTTATGGCCCAGGAAGCCGGGACAATCTTCCGTGATGCCGTAGCCACCCATCAGGCTGACGGCTTCCCGCATGGTGCTGGCGCCGTGGCCGGTGTTCCAGAGTTTGCAGGCGGGGCACAAGACGTTGGCTACGGAATTGAGCAGGGCGAATTGGACCAGGGCATCATTCTGCAGATCACCGCGGGTGCCGTGGAGGAATTCGATGGCGTCCTTCTGAACCAGCCGCAGGGCCTTGACCATGGCGGAGCCGCCGGCGATGCCCTGGGATGCGAAGATTTCGTCTTTCTTGCGCTCCAGCGGGTCCAGCAGATCGAACACGCGCGCTGCTTCAAAACCGAGCGCGGCGCTGGCTTCACCGGTGGCCCACACATCCACCAGGCGGTGGACCACGTCCTGCTTCAGCTGCAGACCGAGTTCAAAGCGCGGGGATCCGGGTGTGGCGATGTTGCCGCCGCGGAAACGGCCGCGGCCATAGCGGATGACCGGCTCCACGGCGGAAAGCAGTTTGGCCGAAGTCATGATGGCTACCGTGACGCGGGTGCGGCGGAAGACGGCTTCAATCACTTCGCCGTGGCTGTATTTCGGGATGATCACGCCATCCTTCACGGTGTAGCCGCCGATGATGCGGCTGGCCGGCACCTTGAGGTTGAAGATGGGATCGCGGGTGGAGGAGAGTTGGTGAACCAGTTTGCGTGTGGGCGTGCCGCGGTCGAAAGTGCCAGGGTCGGTCTCTTCCAAAATCACCATGCAGGTGCCCTTGATGCGTGGGTCGTCCGATTCGACAGCGGCCGTCACGAAATTGGCGAAGCCCATGTTGGTGATGAAGCGGCCTCGCTTTTCCACGTGCAGCACGGGCTCTTCGCCTTCGGCCCATTCCGCCACGCGGACCTTGCCGCCCAGCATGCCGGTTTCAACGCCAACATAAGGAATGGGCTCCGTGAGGCAGAAGGCGCCGCGCCACGGCTTGCGCTCTTCGCCGGGCTGCGGCGGCGCGCACCGCGACATATAGTAATCGCGCTGGGCATCGGTGCCGCGTTCATGGATGGGCGAAAGCGCCAGGCATCCGGCCAGACTGCCGGTGGCGGCGCCTGCGTCCACCCAGGCCAACTCAAAGGCCACCAGGGCCAGCGCGAGGTTCTTGGGTCCTTCGATAAAGCCGCCCTGATCGGGATCCATGAAAACGCCGGTGATGCCGGATTCGTCGAACGATTGTAGCAAGGACTGCTTTTCGGGCGTCCAATCGTGCGTATTCCGGGCCCCGGCGGCCACCAGGCGCGCTACCGGACCGCGGGCCACCGCCCGCACCGACTGCACCAACATCTGGAGGTCAAAACGATCGGCGAACCGCCAAAGGATCTGCCGGACATCATCGCCCGGAAGGGCTTTCAGGGACTCGGTTTGCTTCTCGATAGCGGCTTGTATCAAGGCACACCACTCTTTCTCCGCCGGGTGGGGAAATTTCAAACACACCGCCGGATTGCAACTTGGCCGAAGTAACTGCACAGAGCAATCGACCTGCCAAGAGGTTGACCGTTGAGAATCAACGAATTCGATACGGATTCACAACCTAATAAGGCCTGCAATGGTGGATTTGACCCAGCCTGTGGAGCAACTCGCCATTCACAGTCTATTCACCGTGCATGCCCTATCTTAAGAAGCGAGGACTTTCACCCATGCGAATGTACGTGATTTCGATTGGCCTGGCCTTACTGGTCAGCGTGGCGGTTGCCGCCGAGAAGAAGATCCAAATGAAGGACCTGCCGCCGACGGTGCTGAAGACCGTTCAGGACCAGACCAAAGGCGCCGAGATTCACGGCATCACCAGTGAGACAGAGCAGGGCAAACTGACCTATGAAGTGGAAACCATGGTGAACGGCAAGCATCGCGACATTACCGTGGACGCGAAAGGCGTGCTGGCGGAAGTGGAAGAAGAGACGACTCTTGACGCCATCCCGCCGGCGGCGAAAGCAGCTTTTGAAAAGAAGGCCGCAGGCGGGAAGATTGCGATGGTGGAGACGGTGACGCGCGGCAGCGATACGTCATACGAGGCGACGTACACGGACAAGGCGGGGAAGAAGCACGAGTTTGCCGTGACGAAGGACGGGGCGGCGGCTAAGGATTGAGGAGCGGGATACGCTTCATGGCGGCCAGCGGTCAGCGCTTGCTAACGCGCGCGGCTCGGATTGCATTGCGCGGCAAGCCGCATTCTAGGAGGCCTTTTCCTGGGAGTAGACCATGTACTCCTCATAGGGGCCTTTGAAATCTTCGATGCGGCCCCCTTCGAAATGCCAGATACGGGTGGCTACTTCTTCGATCAAATCGTGATCGTGCGTGACGAGCAGGACCGTGCCGGTGTACTTCTGCAACGCGATGTTCAGGGCGTTGATCGATTCCAGATCCAGGTGATTGGTGGGCTCATCCAACACCAGAAAATTCGGCTTCTGCAGCATCAGGCGGCAGAAGATGAGCCGCGCCGCTTCACCGCCGGAGAGCGCGTTGGTCGGCTTCAGAGCATCCTCACCGCTGAACAGCATCTGGCCGAGCAGACCGCGCAATTCCTCCTGCGAGGCTTGCGGATCAAAATCATGGAGCCACTCGATGGCGGTTGTGCCGCGGGTAATGGAATCGGAGTGGTCCTGTGCAAAATAGCCTACGGCCACTTCGTGACCCCAGACGACCAGGCCGGCATCCACGTCGAAGTGCCGGTCGGCATCTTCGATGAAGCCGGTAGCGCTGCGGATCAGAGATTTCAAGAGCGTGGTTTTTCCGGCGCCGTTGCGGCCCATGAGGGCAATTTTCTCGCCGCGCGAAATGCTGGCGGTGAAGCTGCCAAACACTTGTAGGTCGTCGTAGCGCTTCTCGAGGCCCTTGATTTCCAGCGGATGCCGGCCGGAAGGACGCTTCATATCGAAACGAATGTAAGGCCGCTGAATATTCGACTTGGCCAGTTCGGAAGTCTGTAACCGCTCCACTTCCTTCTTGCGCGACATCACCTGGCTGGAGCGCGTGCCACCGGAAAAGCGCGCGATGAATTCCTTCAACTGTTCAATCTTCTTTTCGCGCTGGGCATTGCCCGCTTCGATGGTGGAGCGGACCTGCGTTTTGGCCAGCACCATGTCGTCATAGCCGCCGGTATAAGTGATGACGGTTTCGTAATCGATGTCGGCGACGTGCGTGCAAACGCTGTTCAGGAAATGGCGGTCGTGCGAAATCACAATCAGCACGCCTTCGTAATGGCAGAGATAATCCTGCAGCCAGTGGACGGATTCCAGGTCGAGGTGGTTGGTGGGCTCGTCCAGCAGCAAGGCCGGCGGCGCGCCGAAGAGAGCCTGGGCCAGCAGCACGCGGACTTTCTGGCCGCCCTGCAATTCACCCATGCGCCGTTCGTGAAGCGCCTGGTCCACGCCCAGGCCGTCGAGCAGCACGGCAGCGTCAGCTTCGGCGGTATAGCCGCCTTCTTCGCCCACAATGCCTTCGAGTTCGCCCAGGCGCATGCCGTCGTCATCGGTGAGTTGGTCGTGGGGTTTGGCGTACAGAAAATCGCGCTCTTCGAGTGCGCGCCAGAGCGGCCGGTTGCCCATGATGACGGTATCGATGACGCGGAACTCATCGAAAGCGAACTGGTCCTGGCGCAGCACGCCGAACTTCTTGGGGCGTGAGACCGTGCCTTTGGCGGCTTCCAGATCGCCCGAGAGAATCTTCATGAGCGTCGATTTGCCGGCGCCGTTGGGACCGGTGATGGCATAACGCCGCCCGGTCAGAAACGTCGTGGTGACGTCTTCAAACAGAATTTTGGCGCCGAAGCGCATGGAAATGTTTTGGATGGAAAGCAAGGAGAACCCTATTATAGCGTACCGGCGCCGGATCCGGAGCCGGGCTGCGTTGCGCCTCTGGCGCAGCGTGATGCTTCCGACCCTATGGCTTCCCCGGCTTTCCCAGAGAACACAAAGGGTCACCTAGCACGATGCCCTGCCAGCTTAGATAGTGCAGCGCAAGGTAGTAACTCTCGGCCAGCGTGCGGCCTTCATAATACGCCGGCAAGAGGTAATCGGGGCGCGCGCAGGCGGTTACGAAGGGCTCATAAACATTGCCCGACGCACCGGTGGCGCCCTCATGAATGAGATCGGCCGCCAGGCCCTGCGGCGAATCCGCCCAGAGGTGCGCTTTGTCCTGCCAGGTGCTGTAAAACCAGTTGTCGGGCGGCTGCTTCATGGTGCGGCCGCTGGTGGAAACGTACTCAGTCGCAATGGCCCCGGGCAGCCATTGGAAGCCCAGCCAGCGCTTCTGGCGCATCTTGTCGTTCGACCCCCAGGAGGCATAACCGATGACATCCTTCTGGCCGTACAAAACGTTCTTGGTCTCATCCAATACCACGCGGTTGGCGGGAAGAAAAATGGCAGCGTTGCGGAGCCAGTCGTCGCCCACTTCGTCGGTGCCCGTGCGGAGATCAATGACGAATTTTCCGCGGTTGGCAGCCTGCAGCGCGCGGTCAATCATGCCCTTCACATCATTGAAGCTGTAGGCCGCCAGGCGGGTGACCAGGTAAATGGGAACCTGCGGATGGCGGAACGGCGCGTCGGGTTTCCCGAAGAGCGGATTCGGCACCACGCCCTTGCGCGGAAATTTGACGCCCTTGAGCTTGGAATAAAGCAGCGCCAGTTCGGAATCCACCGAACCCTGCTCGGCAATATTGATATCGCCGTCCGAACCGGCGATCTTGAGCGGCACCCCCAGAGTAGTGACGATATAGAGCACGGATTCGGTGAGGCCGGCCTTTTTCAAACAGAGGCCCACGGGCGTCTCGATCTGGTCGACGTAAGTTTTCCAATCGATCTCTTCCTGTGGGGTGGTGGTGAGCGGGCAGACATTGCGCGCGGGGATGGAGCGCTTCAGTTTGTAATAGTCGCCGATTTGGAGCGATACGGGATCTTTGCGATTCACTACCAGCAAAACGTTGTCCCCGGTTTGGGCGTGGAGGCAGGAAAGGAGGACCAGCACTAGAAGGAGTCGGGGCACTAATTTTCCGAAGGCCTCACGGCGCGGTCAATGATGGTGATTTCGAGAGGCGTTTTTTGGTGCTCGATCTTGAACCCTAGTTGGTCTTCGATGGCCGCCAGCACTCTGTCCGCAAAGGTCTCGCCAGGCCCGGGGCCAACGGTGGCCGGAAGATCGACGGGGTTGGTATCGATTGTGAGGTCGAAGATGCCTTCCAGCCCGGTCTTGTCGACCACGGGCTGATGAATGATATTCGACAGAGTGTTTACAAGGCCACCCATGGGCATTTTCTGGAATATCAGATCCCCGTGTTCACCCATCTTGACAACGGTCTGTTCGTCGTCCTTTGCGGGCTTCAGTCTTGGCGGATCTTTCCCCAAAGCCAGCGCCAGAACCGGCATCTCCTTGGTTTCGCGGTGGAAGGATAGCTGGAAGCGGTCCTCCAGCAGCGACTGCACCATTTCGTGCCATTCGGCGTCTTTGACTTCGCCGTCGGCGGCGTCGGCTTTGGCCACTATGTCGAAGCGCTCGGAATCGATCCAACTGGGACCGCCCTGCATCTGGATGCGGCGGGTCGGATAGACGCGGACGATGACGTCAACCAGTGTCACGTTGGTGGCAGTGAACCGGCCGCCGGGAAAGTACGTTAAGGGATTTACAAGAACGGGTCCTGCGACGGCGGCCTTGATGGAGGCCACTTCAAAGTGACGCCGGGGCTTGGCTGGCTCCTGCGATTTCGCGCCGGGCGCGAGCAACAGGCACGCCACCAAGGCAGGCAACCGGAAAGATAGACGGTTGAGGTTCACGCGAATGCCTTTCAGGATATCGCATTCCCGTGGCGAGAAAAAGACTGAGCCGCAGGTGCCGGCTGTTTTTAAAGGCCGTCCGCGGGCTTCACATTCCGCTCCGTTCGAGCCAGTCTGGATTATTGTCGGCGTGGACGGCAATCTCTTCGAGGACGGTCGGGAGCGGGGTATCCGGCTGCCAGCCGAAGTGACGCTCGGCGCGAGTGTTGTCCATTACCACCCAGGGAATATCATAGGCCCGCTCACGCGAATCTGCTTCCACCGGATGCGCGCCGAAGCGGCCGTCGCACCAGGCCGTCAACTGCGCCAGGGACATGGTGTTTTGCGGACCGCCGCCGGCCGTATAGATGCGCTGGCCGCCCGTGCGCGCCTGGCGCATCTGCACATCCAGCAACGCCGCCAGATCGCGTGGGTGCATGACGTCCCGCACTTGTTTACCGGTGCCGTTGAAACCCAGGTAGCGCATGGACCGCCGACGCCGGTGGGCGTTGATCCAGTACGCCACAATTCCCTGCTCGGGCGTGCCAAATTGCCCGGGTCCCGCCAACAGGCCGCAGCGGGTGACCCACACCGGAAAACCGAAGGCCTCGCCGTATTCAAGAGCCACGCACTCGGAGGCTAGTTTGGTGGCGCCATACAACGATACCGGAGCGCTGGTCGAAAACTCGGCGCCGATTCCCTGCGCCGAGACGCCCGGGGGCAGATCGCCCACGCCATTCAGATGAAAGGCATCGTTGCCCGGCTTCAGCGGCAGCCCTACCAGAGCGGCAATCGAATAGACGCGACTACTGCTGAGCAGCAGCAACCCGGCCTTGTGCACCTTGCAGTATTCGAGCACGTTCACCAAACTGCCCAGGTTGTGCTCAAACAACTGACGGCTGCTGAAGGTGCTCTGCAGTCCGGCCAGGACGCTGGGATTGGCTGCGGCATCAATTACCCAATCGGCTGCCGGCAGCGCTTCCACATCGCTGGCGGCGCGGATATCCCCCTGGATGAACTTCACGCCAATTTGACGGAGCCGCACGCGGTTGGTCTCCGAACCGGGACGGTGCAGATTGTCGATGCCGCAAATGGTGAGGCCTTCGCGCCGCTCCAGTAGCGCCCGCGCAATGGCGCTTCCCGCGAATCCGCAGACTCCCGTGATGAGGATTCTCATTCGATTCCTTTGAGCGCCGGCCGTTCGGTCAGGCAGGCTCTCATACGCCTTATCGGCAGAATCTCAGCGAGACTGCAGAAGCGGAAGGAAGAAGGAAGAAGGAAGAAGGAAGAAGATGGAAGTCAGAAGTCAGAAGTCAGAAGTGCGCAGCGGTAACGACTGGCCTGCGCGAAGCGCGCATGCGTTGCCCTATTCTGACTTCTGACGCCGCCTCTCTTTAGGGCTCCAGGAACATCTCACCGCAAACGGCATCCCAGTCGGCTTCCGGATAGGCGGCCGCGATGTCCTTTACAGGCACACCGCCATCCGCCAGCGTGGCGCCGGAGCCGGCTTCGGCGGAAAGCGTGAGTTGCAAGCGTTCCATTTCCCGGGTCAGCCACGGCCGCACTTCCGAGCCGCGCAGCAGGTGACGGCAGTCGATTCCACCTCCGCCAGTCGTCTTCACGCGCAGAATCCAGTCGCTGCCTGGGCCGGCCGTCTCCACCACTTCACCATCCACCGGTGAAAGTACGCGTACATTGGCGTTGCGCTTGTGCACCCGGAAAGCCGTTCCGCTCACGGAAACCCGCTCGCCGGGCTGCGGCAATTCTGTCGAATCCGGAACGCCCAGCAACCGCTGCCCCAGGTCGTCCAGACCGATGGTTGCCGTGCCGTCCGGTTCGATGCGGGCCCACGTGTGTCCGCGGTGGTAGAAGCGGTCCAAGGGAAATGTCATGCCCAGAATCTCTTCTTCCGCCTCAGCCGGTTTCGCCACCGCGTGCCGTGCGACCAGCCTGGCATGCGTTTCGCAATGGCGGCAATCAAAAGCGTGTGGGCATTCCCGACACTGCAATTCACCAGACAGGACGTGACGGCATACGCGGTCCTGTGGCGAGAGATCGTGAAAGTCCGCGTGCCAGCCGATATCTTCGACGCGCTGCTCGGCAATCGCGCGCCGCGAGCGGAGCACGGCCAACACCAGCGTGGTCGCTACAATCGTCAAAACGGTGTAGAATGCCCCCAAAAAGACTACATGTCCGGTATTCCAATGAAATCCATAATTCCAAGGCAGCATGATTAGTATCTCCCCGCCATCTCGAATGGCTCTTCCGCTACTTCTTTTTTCGCTTCCATTTTCAACATCCGCTCGTCCGGGAAAAGCTGGAAATAACGGAACGAGAAACTATATACAAGCACGCCATAGGCCACAACCGCGAGGAAGGTTCCAACCTCTTGCCAGCTGGGCGTGTACGACAGGAACTTGTCAAAAGAGAGCGTCGGCAGGGCCAGCGTTTGTACCGTCATCACGAACCGGTTCAGCGCCACTCCCACGCACGCCATGGCCGCCGCCGAAACCAGCCAGCCTCTGCGCCGGCGCATTGCCGGCGTCAGCAGGATCAAAGCCGGCACCAGGCCGAAGATGGCGATCTCCGCTACCAGGATCCACGTGCCAAAGGGATTCCAACTGTAGTACTGCCACGCCGGGAAGCCCACTTCGGGCGACGTTCGGTTGATCCAGATCAGCGTATCGACGCTCTTGGCCAGGACGTAAACCGCCATCAGCAAACCGGAAATCCGGCCCAGCAGTTCCAGCACTCCAGGCCGCACCAACCGCTTATGGGTGATCTTCTCGACCATCCAGGTGGTCAGCAGAATGAAGCTCGGCCCCACGGCGGCAGCTGAAATAATGAACAGAAAGAAGGTCGATGGCCAGATTGCCAGGCCTTCCCGGAACGCAAACGGGCGTCCGCGCAGCACGCCGTATAGGCCGCCCAGCGAGCCCTGGTGGAAGAAGGACAGGAAGGTTCCCACACCGGCCAGAACGAAGACCAGTTTGTGCAATTCAAACTCGAAGACCAGGAACGACGGCACCTGCCGCAACTTGCGGTTTTTCAGGACGATGGGCAGATATTCGATGGCCAGCACGGTGAGGTAGCAAGTGATGCAAAACGACACTTCCGTCAACATGGAGTGCACGTTCGGATACCAGAAAGTGAACCAGGCGCGCAGCGGCTGGCCCACGTCCACCCCAAGTACACACACAGCGCCGCTATAACAAACCAGGCCGATGACTACGGCGCTGTTGATTACGGCCTTTAACTCGTTAATCTTCAGAATGTAAACCAGAAACCCGGTGAAGAACGCGCCGGCTCCCAGCGCAATTACGGTCAAATCGAGGAAAATCCACAGCCCGAAGGCGAACCGGTTGTCCATGTTGGTCTGGTTCAGGCCTTTAATCAGGCACAGACCCGCCGCGTAAAGACCGAATGCCAACAGCACCACCCAGGGGGTCAGCCAGGCGGCAAACCGGCTCGGCGAGCAGCGCCGCACACCGCGTGTGATGAAGTCCTTATCCACGGGCGATCTCCTTTCCTGCCGGCTTTCCAGCCTGCGGGGGCCGAGGCGCCTGCGCCGTCTGCCGGACCCATTCGCGCTCCGAATGGTAGTACACCTTGGTCTCGGTGCCCAGCTTTTCGAGCAGCCGGAAGCTGTCCGCCTTCTTGGCGGACTGCGCCGGTTCACTGGCAGGGTTGTTGAGATCGCCAAACCGGATGGCGCCGGTGGGGCATGCTTCGGCGCAGGCCGGCGTATATTCCACTGGTTGGCCAGAAGGTTCTCCGGAAGCGGCAGCCAGTTGTTTGGCCGCATGCCATCTCCCGTGACAGAAGTTGCATTTCTCCACAACACCGCGCATGCGTGGCGTCACGTCGGGATTCAAAGTCTTTTCCATGCCTTGCGGCCAGGCCGGATCCCACCAGTTGAAGTAACGCGCGTGATACGGGCAGGCCGCCATGCAATACCGGCATCCCAGGCAGCGCTGCGGCATTTCTCCGACGACGCCGGTGGCCGGGTCGAGGTCCACCGCCTGTTGCGGGCAGACATGGACACAAGGGGTGTCGTGGTTGCAATGCTGGCACATCACCGGCACAAACGCCGTACGATGGTCGGGATACTCCAGACCGTTATCCACTTTGTAAACGCGCAGCCAGGTGAGGCCTTTACGGTCCGTGGCGCCTTCGTGGGCCGGGGGAACGTTGTTTTCGACCGCGCAGGCCACCATGCAAGCGCCGCAGCCGTTGCAGCGGTCCACGTCAATGGTCATGCCATACTTGGCGGCCGGAAATTGTTTGGTTTCAGAGATCATACGCGTACCACCTTTGCCCGGGATCCGGCGCTACACATGTCCAGAACGGCGGCCCGCGATGCCACCAGCACGGCTCCGGAAGGAACCGCCGGATCAATGCTCACTTCCACACTGATCCGTCCGGCGAGCGTTTCTAGTTCGGCGCGGCCGCCGTCCTCCACTCCTAACACGCGCGCTTCGTCCGGGTTCAGGGCTACCCGGCCGGGGCCCAGGTGCAGGTTGGATTCCTGATAGATCTTGGAGAGCAGCGGTGAGGATGGCGCGTCCACGAACATCGCCACCAGCGGCAGGTCGTTCGCCGAGACTGATGCCGGGATGGCGGTTTGGCCGGCAGCGGCGACTGCCGGAGGCCTGGCAGGCGCCGCTTCGTCCATCCAGGAGCCACCGGCTTGCAGGGCTTTCCAGAAGTCGTCGACCTTCATGTCTTTCACCGCCGAGGATTGACCGTCGGCATAGGTAAACAGCGTTCCGCGGCCGGCCCGGTGAATGGCTTCGGCGCGTTCGCGGAGCGTGCCGGCTACTTCCATGCCGGCTGCCCTGGCGATAAACTCTTCCGGCTTCACGACGCCTTCCGGGGCATGGACCAGAGGTACCGACATGCGGAAGGTGGCGGCCACGGAATCCACGGCTGGAGGTATATCGTCAGCCACTTCCGGATAAACGCCGGTCGGCAGCACAAACTGGGAGTGGCGCCCATAACCCTCGCGAGTCCATCCCAAAGTGACCACCAGCGGATTGTCCGGCACGAGCTTCCGTTCCAGGAGGCTCCAGGGCAGGTACGTGCCGGAGGCCGATTCCGCGGGCGTCGATTCGTCGATCAGAAGGACGCGAATCGACCGGTCTTCGATTGATGCCAGGTCCACCGGGGCAGCCGCTGTATTGCTCCACTTCAGCGGCACCGGCGCTTCAGACCGCGCCACCACGGTCTGCCCCAGAGCGCCCAATGCCTGATTCAACTGAGCGGTGGCCGGGGAATCGGCGGGGCCCAGCACCAGCGCCGGCCCGTTCTGTTTCAATTGGTTCCAGAGCGCGGCGATTTGTTGTTCAGAAATCCCGGTGGCCTCTGCCGCTGCGGAGGGCGATTGGCCGTTGAGCGCTTGCAGCAACCCTTTGCCCAGCGCCTCTTCCGAACCGGGCTGGATGCGCAGCCACTGGTCGGCCATGGCGGCGGTGCGCGATTCCACCGCCTCGGCTTGAATCAAATGGAAGCCCGCGCGCTGCGCGATGACGTTGCCCGGTGTGCCCCAACCTGCAAGCACCGGCACCGCCAAACTCAGGATGGTCTTAGGTTTACTTAAGTCGATAGCTGCGTCCGCCATGGGGTGGCCGGCGGCAATATAGATTCCGTTCTTTGCCGAAGCCATAGCTCGCCGGTAGGTCCAGGAAGCCGTTCGTCCGGGCCGCAGGTCCAGAACCGCGAGGTGTTCGTTTGCCCCCAGCCGCGCCACGGCCGCCGCGACGGCCGCCGCTGCTTCCTGCACCGGCCCCCGCATGACGCGAGCCGGATGATACGGCAAATGATGGCCCGCCAGACCAAACGCGCAGAGGGCCCCGTGGCTGAATGGGTGTCCCGCGACTCCCATCAGGGAAACCGGTTGTTCCGCCACGCACCTTGCCTTTACCGCGCAGCCAGCGCCGCATAGTCCACAATTTGTGTACTTTGCGGTGATAGCGCCGCGTGCCGGCCGCGGGATTCCGGGCCAGTTTTCCGACCACAAAGCCGAATCCGTGATCAATCGCCATGGAGCCGGAGTCATTAGGACGCCCACGGCCGAGCCGCCTGCAAATAACAGTATGTCTCTGCGAGTGGTTTTCATTTGTGGCAATCCAGGCAACTGTGTTCCAGCCCCTTGCTGTGGTGGCAGTTCACGCAGTCCGCCATTTTCATTCCATGGTTGGTGCCGCTCACCTTCCAGATGTCGGCCGAATAACCGCTAATGCGGTCTTCGCGGTATGGCCTGAGCGAATCGCTCGAGCCGGTGGCCCCGTGGCAGCTTTCGCAGGTCATGCCGGCCCGCTTCACGTGCACGCTATGGGAAAAGAAGACGTTCTCGGGCTGCCGCGCGTAGTCCGCCCACTGCGGTTCGCGATTGGGCGTGACATATTGATCGATGAAACTCTTTTCGGCCGCCGTCGTTCCCATGGGCGCCGCATGGCAGCCGGCACACTTGTCGAGAGTGGGGATGCCGGCGAAGGTTCCATCTTCGCGGAACGAATGGCAATCGTCGCACTTCGCGCCGGCTTTATCCGCGTGAACCTTATGACTGAAGTTCACGGGTTGCGGCCGGCGGCTGTTGATGGCGTAAGGAAAGCCGACCCAGCCCAAGCCGAGGGCCACCAGCGTTCCAGCCAGAAACGGGATTTTTCCGCGTATCGTCAAGGTATTAGTTCCTGGAAAAGAATTCGTAAAACAGGCCAAGCATCTGTTCGCGTTCCAGATGCCCTCCCAGTCCGGGTGCGAACATGCCGCCGTCGGCTACGCAACCGGTCTGCTGTTGCAGGTATTCGTTGATCCTGTTTTGTTCCCGCTCCATCCACTCGCGGGCTTGCGCAGCGTCCATCAGGCCGGACTCAGTGCCACTCTGCGGCTCACCTTCAAACAGCCAGCCCCGAGTGTACGGCTCGTCCGTCAGGCGGTCCGGATTCGCGCGTAAATAGAGATTGCAGCCAGTCAGCAGGAGCGTGTTCGGGAATTCCACCTGGAAATCCATGCCCGCCACCGTTAAGACGGCTGCCGGCCGGTGCAAGCCCTGCTGCCAGATGTAGCTGATGCGCTCCACTCTGCCCAGCGCGCGGCTCAGAAAGCCATCGACACCAACGTGGCAGACGCCGTCTTCGCTGGTGTCCAGCCACAGATGGTTGCTCGAGTAACGGAGGCCCTCCGGAACTTCAATGCCATCCACGTCCACAGCCGCCAGGCCCGGGTGAGCCATGGCCCGATAGAGTTCGCAATACCGGTAGCTGTCGTTCCCGCACCGTGAGAGCAGCGACTCGCTGTAAGGCACCAGCTTAGCCACCGAGGCCGCCCCGCAGTACTGCATCAGCGATTCCCTCAAAAAGGGGCACGGTCCGCAGCCTGTTTCCTCCGCCGCTTCGGCCTGCTGCTTCCAGATGGAGCAGCAGCGGTGTTCCGCCGACGAACATTTGTCTTCTGTCCGTGCGGCTTGCGCCATTGGAATCAGCTTGCGAACCGTGGCCGTACCGCAATACTTAACCTCAGTCTCTTTCAAGAACGGGCAAGTCATGGAAATTACCGCTGCTCTTTCTTCCCTAGTTCCTCGCCGCCGTCGGCCATGGTGACGCCGAGTGTGGGGATGTGAAACGCATGGCCGTCGCCATAGGAAGCCACCAGATCGGATACTTCGTGATCCAGGCGGGAGAGTGCCGTCTTCTTTTTCCGTTTGGCGGCCAGTTCCTGCGCAACACCGAGACCTACGGCGGCGCAGCAAATCAAAGTAACCAGCCCCAGTGCGATGTTGGTGATGGTCAACCAGTATGTCGATGGGTCGTTCATCAGGAAAAACTCCTTCCGTCCAGCTAATTGCAAGATAGGGGCCATGCACATAAGAAGGGAGTTGGGGGACCCGGGAGTCCGCTTATGTAGGGAATTCGGACAGGAAATTCTGAAATTCAGACACGGCGGTGGAATCCCCGGACTCGGCAGTGATGGAGGCGCGCCGCGGGCGCAGGAACCTGAAACCGGCTTACGGTTGCCGGCGTACAGAAAAGGTAGTATCGACGTTGCGCCGAGCCCTTCACTGGCACATAATAAACGGATACAGCCTTTCTTAAGCGTGGTCCCGAGGTAGCCGGCAATGCTATGTCCTGGGTGTAATGCCGACAATCCCGACAACGGACGTTTCTGTCACCAGTGTGGACGCTCCCTGCGGCCATCCGACGATGCGCAGACCGTCATGCTGGACAGCTCTGCCACGGGACCTGGACTGCCACCGGGCGCATCGCAATCGGCGACGTGGGTGATGCCTACAGCGCCTGGCGCACGCCCCGTGATGCCCACCAACCTGGCGCCCGGCACGGCTTTCGGCAGCCGCTACCGGATTGAATCCCTGCTGGGTGAAGGCGGCATGGGCGCGGTCTACAAAGCTTACGATACGGAACTGGGCCGCACGGTGGCGCTGAAACTGGTGCGTCCGGAACTGGCCACCAGTCCCCAGACCATGCAGCGCTTCAAACAGGAGTTGCTGCTGGCCAGCAAAATTTCACACAAGAACATTCTGCGCATTCACGACTTGGGCGATGCCGGCGGTGTGAAGTTTATCACCATGGCGCTGGTGGAAGGCACGGATCTTGCCGGCGTGATTGAAAAAAACGGCCGGCTGCCTTTTGACCGCGCGCTGAAATTCACGCGCCAGTTATGCTCGGCGCTCGAAGCCGCGCACAGCGAAGGCGTGGTCCACCGCGATCTGAAGCCGCAGAATATTCTGATCGACCAGGCCGACAACATTTACGTCTCCGATTTCGGCCTGGCCAAATCGCTCGAAGCGGAAGCCACTATGATGACGCGCTCCGGCCAGATTCTGGGCACGCCGCGCTACATGTCCCCGGAGCAGGTGGAAGCGCGCGACGTCGACCACCGCGCGGACATTTATTCCATGGGGCTGATCATCTACGAGATGTTCACCGCGGATATTCCGTTCCGCGGGGAATCGGCGATGCAACTGATGTATCAGCGCGTGACGGCAGCTCCGCAGGATCCGCGGACAATTTTCCCGGAGATGCCGGATTACCTGGCGAACATCATTCTGAAATGCCTGGAGCGCGATCCCGACAAACGCTACCAGACCGCCCGCGAAGTGTTGGATGACCTGGACGCGCAGAAAATCCCGGCGCTGAGCCCTGCATCCTCGACCGTCACGACGACAACCACGACCACGGCTACGACTTCCGCGCCCAAACCGAAGTCCGGTCCCAAACCCGGTTCGGCCACCATCAGCATTGAAATTCCCAAGCCGACGGGACGCTGGGGAATCATTATCGGCGCGGTGTTGCTGGTGGTGGTGCTGATCTTCGCGATTCCTGCTACACGGCATTTGATTCTGGGCGCACCCAAAGGAGCATTTGGCAGCCCGCCGCAGTATTATGTCGCCGTGCTGCCGGTGAACTACCAGGGCGATCCGGCATTCAGCTATATCGGCGACGGCGTGGGCGACACTCTCGCAGCGAAACTGGCCGGACTCAACGGCGTATATGTCTCGAGCGGCAGAAGCGTTGAAAACGCGGTCGCGAAATACAGGGATGACAAGGATGACAAGGATAGGGACGACAAGATCGCCAAGATGCTTGGCGTCACCATTCTGACCAGGACAACCGTACAGGTCTCCGGCGACCAGGTTTCTGTGGCCGTCTCCATGGACAAGGTTCTGAAAGACCCCAAGACTCTCATCAAACAGAGTGTAGACAACACGCGCGAAAACCTCATCAACCTCGAGAAAGAAGCGTTCAACGTTCTGGTCGGCGGTCTGCAGATCATCCAGACCCAGGAAGAAATCGCGCGTACCGACACCCGGCCAACGGAAATCAGCCAGGCCTACGACTCTTATCTCCGCGGCCGCAACCTGCTCCGAGTGAAGCGCGATCCCGACAGCTTGAACAGCGCCCTCGACTTTTTCGAAAAGGCCATTCAAGCCGATCCGCATTTTGCGCTGGCTCTGGCCGGCAAAGCGGACGCCTGCCTGTTCATGTTTGACGCGACTAAGGACCCTTCATGGAAAGAAAAAGCACTCACCGCCGCGCAAGGGGCTGAAGGCATGAATCCGAAGCTGCCGGAGGTCCACCTCTCTCTCGGAAGCGTTTACACTGCGACGGGGAAAAGCCTGGACGCGATCGGGGAATTGAATCAGGCTCTTGATCTGGTCCCCACGTCCGATGAATGCATGCGCCGCCTGGGTATCGCTTACGCCGCCGCCGGCAACCATCAGCAGGCCATCGACGAGTATCTGAAAGCGACAACCACCAATCCCTACCTCTGGCTGAACTTTAACTTCCTTGGGGCTGAGTATAATAGCGCGGGGCAGTACGATAAGGCGCTCGATGCGTTTCAGCAGGTGGCAAAGCTGGAGCCAGATCTTGCGACCGGGCATGCCAATATGGGCACCGTGTACCTGGCGGAGGACAAGTGGAGTGACTGCATCGCGGAATACGAAAAGGCGATTACTATCGATCCCAAGAAGCCGCTCTACTATTCCAACCGGGGCGTCGCCTATTTCCGACTGGGGCGCTATCCGGATTCCATCAAGGATTTCCAGAAGGCGGTGGAACTGAGTCCGAATGATGGCGACTTCTGCGTGAACCTGGCCGACGCATACCGGGCTTCCAATCAAGCCACTCAGGCGGCGGATTCCTATGATCAGGCCATCAAACTGGCCGCCAAGAGCTTGCAGAGCAACCCGCAGGATTCCGATGCCCTGGGGACTCAGGCGATCGCTTACGCCAAGATCGGTAACTACGCGATGGCAACGCAACAGATTCAACGCGCCCGCCAGATCAAAGGCGACGACACGTTGCTGATGTTTCGCGAAGCCACCATTTATGCCCTGGCGGGTAACACCGTTGCTGCTGTAGCCAGCCTGCGCCAGGCTTTGCAGCATCATTACTCGCTAGGCGAGATCACGAGCGATCCGGAACTGGCCAATCTCCGGAAAACACCTGAATTCGCCCAGTTACTCAAAGACTTCAGTGATAAAACGTCCAAGTGACCCTCTAGGTCCAGTACTTAGATAGGACTTTCTGCCCTTTTGCTAGGCAGTTTCCATTGACTAGATATTCCCCCCTGCGTAACCATATATCGATAGGACTGGCTGTCGTTGTCCGGAATGAAGTGAAAATGTCGAGTAAACGCTTAGTGACGGTGTGTGGCATGCTGGCTTGGGTGAGCGTATCTGCGTGGGCTGGAATCATTCAGGATCCCGCCGCGCAAATCGACGCGGGCAGTGCCAGCGCTCCCTTCTATGGGACAGGCACGGTCAACCCGTGCGGGAACACTGATCCCTGCAACGGAATTGTCGATCTCTACAACGCGACGGGCGGCTACTTGACCTCCATCACCCTGGATATGTTCATCGCCACGGGTCTTACTCAACAGACAATCCAGCAGGATTTCACATGCAGCCCCAGTCCCTTCTTCGCGTCGTGCAGCTACACTTATGACAGCAGCAACGACGCCAACGCCGGCGAGCTTTCCCTCACTTTCTTGGCCGCCAACCCGCAAAATGGGACTGACGGGGGCATCCCGCCCCTATCCGGTCCCAATTGTGACCCGGCCAACCCGGATAGTTGCAGCCTGGGCCACTTCGAGTTCGACTTTCTCGACCTTGAGCTCATCAACGGCAACCCAGTGGAGGTTGACGGTTGGGAAAATAGCCCGAATCTATTGCCGGCGGGCCAGACCTTTAACGCCACCTCCACCTACACCCCGGAGCCTGCAACCTCCGCTCTACTGGTGGCCGGTATTGGTTCGCTCGCGCTGCTTCGCCGACGAAATTATTTGTCGCGCAGCAAGCGGTCGTAAACTTCCCGCTTCGATAGTCCACGCTTGCGAGCCACCTGTTTGATGGCATCCATCCGCGGCGTTCCGGCTTCCACCAACGCAGCCACGGCTTCGTCCAGCGGAGTATCGTCAGGCACAGGCGCCACAGCCCGGCCGATCAGCAAAGTGATCTCACCCTTCACGCTATCCCGCGCCGCCAGTTGAGCCCGCACTTCATCCGCTGTGCCGCGCAGAAACTCTTCGTGGATCTTCGTGAGTTCTCGCGCCACCACCACCGGCCTGGGCCCCAGCGTCTGCTCAATGGCTTCGAGCGCTTCCAGCACGCGGTGGGGCGCTTCATAGAAAACCAGGGTGGCGGGCTCATCGGCCCGCGCTTCGAGCGCCTTGACGCGCTGACCGGGCTTGAAAGGCAGGAACCCGCCGAAATAAAACGAATCGGTGGGAAGTCCGGAGGCCGCCAGAGCAGCCAGCGCGGCCGAAGGGCCCGGTATGGGTTCCACCGGCACGGACATTTCGATGGCCGCGCGCACCAGGCGGTATCCGGGGTCGCAGACCAGCGGCATACCGGCGTCGCTCACCAGCGCGACAGTCGCACCGGCGGCCATGCGGGAAGCCAGCTCCGCGGCACGCTCGGCTTCATTGTGTTCGTGATAGCTGATGGTGGGTTTAGAAATTTCGTAATGGTCCAGCAATTTGCGCGTCTGCCGGGTATCTTCGCAGGCAATCAAATCGGCCTCACGCAGCACACGCACGGCGCGGTAGGTGATGTCCTCCAGGTTTCCGATGGGCGTCGCCACCAGGTAGAGCTTGCCGGTCATGCTATGAGTGTGGCATAGGAGCGAGGGTTCGCTGCAAACTTGACGCGCAAGAATCGACTAGAGGTCTTCGGGACGTAAGCCGGTCTTCTTGGCGATCTGCCCGATTAGCCCAGCGCCAATCTCTTGGCTATCATGAAAGGCAAACGTGTAATTAGGCCAGCCGGGCCGTGTGAGCCGGCGATGAGATCCGTTCTGCCATGCAACCGTCCAACCGATTCGAAGCAGGGCAGCCAGGAGCCTTTTCGCCTTCACGGACGGCCAACGGCTCATGCGATGGAGAAGACTTTCTCAAACGGTGGCGGGACCTGCTCGCCGTGGTCGATGCAGTCGGCGGCAACTCGCAGCGCCAATGCCCGCACGGCTACAATCGCCGCCTCGCGGGTCGGGCCATAGGCCATCACTCCGGGCATCGATTCGATATCGGCCCACCAACGGCCGTCATCTTCCTGTCCCAGGACAATGGGAATCGATTCGGGCGAGACGCTTTCCATCGGGGTGTGTCCTCCCTGGCGATATTATAGCCTCGATAGGCCAACCACATTCTTCGGCGGCCATCTTCTGGCCTCTTCTCAGCAGGCACTCAGGCTTGTGTAATTCACCAGTTCGATTCCGCCACGCTCCAGTTCCGCCCGCGTTTCAGGCGCCATCAGCGCGGCTAACTCAGCTTCGCGGCTCTCTTGCAACCGCGTCGGAGCCTGCCTAAGATCGGCTCCGCACCTTCCCGGGTGGCACATCAACTCGGTAGAGCCTGCGGGCAATTGCCGCAGCACTTCAAGCAACTCGGCTGTGCCAAACCGGCCGGTGATCTGAAACCCGGCGAAATGATCGGTGGTGCGGCAGCCGTGCTGCGCCAGCACTCGCCGGAAACGGCCGCGCTGCGTGGCTATAGCGGCACCAGCCAGGCGGGTTCCCAGCGGCGCCGGCTTGACGGCGCGCATGGCAAAATCGAACGGAGACCGCACCCACGGAATTTGAAACTCCTCACTCAGCCGCGCCACGGCATCCAGAACGGGCGGTGCCAGGTGCGCGTGTTTGTGCGTGTCGAGGTGCGTGGGGCGAAGTCCGGCGGCAACGATCCGGCGGACTTGCTGGGCCAGTTCGTCAAAAACTGCGATTTGGCGGCGCGCCAGCGCGGCTAGCAGGCGCCCTACCGTGGGCGGAAATGGTCTTCCGGTCACCAGCGAACGGCCGCCCACCAGCACCAGGTGGCACCCCATATCCAGGCTGGGCGTCTGCTGCGCCAGGCGCACGGCGTCGTCGAAAGCGTCCCCGTTGGCCATCAGGGTGGTGGCCGTCAGGATTCCGCTGCGGTGGGCTTCCACAATCCCCTGGTTCACACCCGGCGTGAAACCGAAATCATCCGCGTTGACTACCAGTTGTTTTCGCGAGCTCAAAATATATGCAGTTGGACGGTGAGAAATTTCTTGGGATTGGCGCGAATGTCTTTCGTCAGCGACTGCAACTCGGCGGTTGCGCCGTTCAGAGATTCGTAGAGTTGCGGGTTGGTGAGGAATTGGCCTACCGTGCCCTGTCCCGCGGTGATCTTGTCGATAATCGCGGTGAGCTTCTCTTCGAGAGCGGTGGCGCGCTGGTAAAGCTGATCGTCTTTCATCATCTTACCGGCGGTGCCCTTGCCGGCATTGACGTCGTCCACCAGCTTATGAACTTCCGCCAGCGTCTCGCGCGCCTCATCGAACAGCGCCGGATCCTTCAGCGCTTTGCCCAGCGTGCCCTGGCCTTTCTGCAAATCGGCCAGAATGGCGTCGATGCGCTGCAGCGGCTTGCGCGCGTCCTGATACAAAGAGTCGTCGTAGATCAGCTTAGTGAGGGTGCCATTGCCGGTACGAATGTCGGTGAGCAGCTTGCGGCCTTCGGAAGTGATGCCGTTGATGGTGTTGTAGAGCTCTTCGTCTTTCAGGAGTTTGCCCAGGTTGCCTTTACCGGCCTCCACTCCCGCCAGCAGATTGTCGATGCGGCCGATGCTGTCCTGAAAGGTGCTCAACAGGGTGGCCATCTGTTTCAGCAATTCCGGAATGTCCTGCGATGCCAGCGGCTTCAGTTCCGCGCCATCCGCCACGTGCTGCGTGCTGAGTCCTTTGGTGATGTTGAGGAATTTGTCTCCCAGAAGATTAGAGGCCGCCACGCCCACTACCGAATCCACCGGGATCTGCGGCAGGAATTCCTTCTGGACGGACATATCGAATTCCACGGTGCGCTTGGGATCGCGGGAGTTGGTCAACTGGAGCTTGTCCAGATACCCCACGGTGATGCCGTTCAACCGTACGGCGGTGCCGTCGCCCAGTCCGGAGGCGTCATCCATATAAGTGCGGAGCAGGGCGTTGCCCTGGAAAAGGCCGCCCTTTGAACTGGTGAGCAGGAAGACCATGACGAACAGGACAGCGAACGCGGCAAGCGCCGTTACGCCAACCTTCAGTTGTGACCACCGTACTTTGCTCTGTTCCGGCATCGACTATTCCCGCTGCTTCACGAACTTGGATATATAAAGGTCGTTGGAAAGTTCCAGGCTGTCCTGGTCGCCTTCGAAAACCAACCGGCCTTCCTTCAATACCATGAATGTGGTCCTTGCGCCCCGCCCGTTGCCATTTTGCGCCGGCTCCAGAATCCCTTGCTTCGAATTGTATCGAAAATTTGCAATCAGGTTGCCGTCCTGATACCGGTGGGTCACCAAAAGTGTGGTGGTCTGGCTCACGTCGCGCTCTTTGATCAGCAAAGCGATGATGGTATGAGCGGTGATGGGGTCCAGGCCGGCGGTGGGCGAATCGTATAACACCAGCGGCGGTTCCGTCACCACGGCGCGCGCAATGGCCGCCCGGCGCCGCATGCCGCCGGACAACTCGCTGGGGAATTTCTCCAGTGTCGATCCCAGTTCCACGAATTCCAGCGCCTCCACCACGCGCGGATGCACTTGCTCCGGCGGGCAGTGAATCGATTTCTGGTTCAGCAGGGGATAGGCCACGTTCTCTTCGATGTTCAGCGAATCGAACAGGGCTCCTTCCTGGAACAGCATTCCGATCCGGCTGCGGATATCAAAGAGCTCCTGTTCGCTCATGGTGGTCAAGTCGCGCCCAAAGGCAAAGACCTTCCCCGAATCCGGCCGCACCAGACCCAGAGCGGCCTTCAGCAGAACCGTCTTACCGCTGCCGGCCGCGCCCAGAATGACGCGCGATTCCCCTTCCACGGCTTCGAAGCTGAGGTCCACCAGCGCGTCCACGCCGCCGAACGCGACGTGCACGTGCTCAAACCGGAGAATGGAAGTCGCGCCCTCGGCCATTTATGTCGCCTGGCTGACGAAGATTTTAGTGATCAGCAGATCCAAAACGAAAGTCAGCACGGTAGCCGCCACTACAGCTTGCGTGGTCGACCGGCCCACACCCTGGGTGCCTCCCGTGGTCCTGAGGCCGTAGTAGCAGCCGATCAGTGAAATCACAATTGCAAACACCAGCGGCTTCAGCAGTCCCTGGCAGATGTCGGTCCAGTCCAGTGCCTGCCAGACGGTGGTCCAGTATTGCTTGGATGGCAGCCCGAGGTTGAAATGGGAAATCACCCAACCGCCGAACATGCCTACGAAGTCGGCGATCACCACCAGCAGGGGCAGCATCACGGCAGTCGCGATCAGGCGCGGCGTCACCAGTTTCTGCACCGGGTCGGTGCCCAGCGCACGCATGGCGTCGATCTGCTCGGTGACTTTCATGGAACCAAGCTCGCTGGCGATGCCCGAGGCATTGCGGCCCGCCACCATCAGCGCGGTCAGCACGGGTCCCAGTTCGCGAACCAGGGTGATCGATACCAACTGCCCGGTCTTGCCCATCTGCCCGTAGGAGGCCAGCGCGTGATACATCTGTAACGCCATCACGGCGCCGCTGAAGAATCCGGTGATGGCCACAATCTGCAGGCTGCCGACACCAATGGTGTCCATCTGCAGGAAAACGTCGTCGCCATAGTGCGGTCGCCGGACTATGTTCCGAAAGGCTCGTCCTGCGAGCAAGAAGAAGTCCTGAATGGCGGAAACTGGCTCTTTCAGAAGGTCCAGCAATAGGTAGGTCTCCGAACTCCGATGCTACCATAGATGAGAATCGAGCCCGCCATGAAAGGCCTCACCGATATTCCCGGCATCCGTGTCGGACACGTCTCGGACTACGACGCGCTGACTGGCTGCACCGCCATTTTGTGCGAAGGCGGGGCCATCGGGGGGGTGGATATTCGAGGATCGGCCACCGGTACGGAAGAAACGCCCACGCTCGATCCGGGCCACGTCACCCCACAGGTTCACGCCATTTTGCTGGCCGGTGGCAGCGCTTTCGGATTGGAAGCCGCCTCGGGAGTCCGCCGGTACCTGGAGCGTCGCGGCATCGGATATGATACCGGCGCGGCCAAAGTCCCCATCGTCCCCGCGGCCATTCTCTACGATCTAGGTATCGGCAAAGCCGGCGTACGCCCCACTATGGCGATGGGCGAAGCCGCCGCGGCGGCAGCCACCACCGACACGGTGAAAGAAGGTTGCGCCGGGGCCGGGACCGGAGCCACGGTCGGCAAGATCCTGGGGATGCGGCAGGCGATGAAATCGGGCATCGGCTCCTTCACAGTCACGCTGCCCGGGGATGTGATGGTTTCGAGCCTGGTGGCGGTCAACGCCTTCGGAGACGTGCGCGATCCGGCCACCGGCAAGATTGTAGCGGGCGCGCGCTCCAGCCCCACCAGCCGCGATTTCATCGATACCGTGGAGCGTATGAAGCGCGTCCCCCCGGCGGGTCTTGGCGGCCGCAACACGACCCTGGCCGTGGTGGCCACCAACGCCCGGCTCACTAAGGTGCAAGCTCGCAAGCTGGCCGAACAAGCCAGTTTAGGCATGGCGCGTTCGATATACCCCGTCAATACGATGTTCGACGGAGACATCGTCTTCGCCCTTTCCCTGGGCGACCGCGCCGCCGACGTGAACACTTTGGGAGTGGCTGCCGCCGAAGCGGTAAGCGCCGCCATTCTGCGGGCCGTGAAGTTCGCCAAGACTATGGGCGGCGTTCCCGGCCTGGGCTAGACATCGCCGCCGTCAACAGCCTGGTGTAGTACGCGGAGTACGCGCCGCGCCCGTCAAGGTGCGGGCGGTTTCCGCTGATCTGCTATCTTTGAATGTAGCTCTCACCGTATGCCTTTTCACATTCAACCTCTCCGGGAATTTCTGGTGCGTCCGGCGTTGCCCGAATCGCTTTCCCGCATGGAGGAACTGGCCCATAATCTCCTGTGGAGCTGGTCCCCACTGGTCCGCTCGCTGTTTCGGCGGCTTGATCCGGTTCTGTGGAAGGAATCCGGTTACAATCCCGTCCTGATGCTGGGGCGCGTATCGCAAAACACACTGGAAAAGGCCGGCGCGGATCAACGGTATGTGGCACTGTATCGCAGCGCCTGCGAGGTGTTCGACGCGCGGACGCGAAAATCTCCGGCTCCCGCCGAGGGCAAGTTGATCGCTTACTTCTCGGCCGAATACGGCCTCACGGAGTGTTTGCCGGTTTATTCCGGCGGCCTCGGCATCCTCTCCGGCGACCATCTGAAATCGTCCAGCGATCAGGACTATCCCCTCATCGGCCTCGGGCTGCTCTATCAAAAAGGATATTTCCGCCAACTGCTGAATCCCGACGGCTGGCAGCAGGAACGCTACCCGGTCAACGATTTTTATACTCTGCCCGTCACGCCCGTGAAGGATTCCGCCGGGCAGGACCTTAAGGTGCAAGTGAAGCTGCCCACCGGCCAGATCTCCATCCAGGTTTGGCAGTTGCATGTGGGCCGCATCCAGCTCTATCTGCTGGATACCAACATTCCGGAAAACGTTTTGCCGCAGGACCGCGACATCACCGATTCCCTCTACGGCGGCGATAACGATACGCGAATCCGCCAGGAAATTGTGCTCGGCATCGGCGGAATGCGGGCGCTCGACGCGATGGGCCTGAAGCCCACCGTGTTTCACATGAACGAAGGCCACTCGGCTTTTCTCGCGCTGGAACAGATCCGCCTGTATATGCGCGATGAGGAGCTGGCATTCCACGAAGCCCTGGAAGCCGCGCGCGCCAGCAATGTTTTCACCACACATACGCCCGTGCCAGCCGGTATCGATCTGTTCGACGCGGGCGTGATGTACCACTACTTCTCGGAATATTGCCAGGAAGTGGCAATCGATTTTCAGCAATTGATGGCCGTGGGCCGGCGCAATCCGGCGAACCGCGATGAGCCGTTTTCCATGGCCGTGCTGGCCCTCAATACTTCGGCCTACCGCAACGCCGTCAGCCGGCTTCACCGCGCCGTCTCTCAGGAGATGTTCCAGGACCTCTGGCCGCAACTGCCGCAGTGGGAAGTCCCCATCACTTCGATTACCAACGGCGTGCATTTGCCCAGTTGGCTGAACGCGGAACTGGCCGTGCTTTACGACCAGTACCTGGAACCCGACTGGCGCGACCGTTTCAATGACCCGACGCTGTGGGAACACGTGATGGATATCCCCGGCGAAGAGTTGCTGGAGGCCCACCGGCGCCGCAAACGCCGCCTGGTTTCCTTCGTTCGGGAGCGGCAGCATTCGGCCGCGTTGCGCCGCCAGGCTTCAGCCGGCGAAATCCGGCGCAGTGGAGAAGTGCTGGACCCCAACGCCTTCACCATAGGTTTTGCGCGGCGTTTCGCCACTTATAAACGGGCCACGCTGCTCTTCCAGGATGTCGAACGTCTGAAGCGGATCCTGCTCAATAAGGATATGCCCGTACAGATTGTGATTGCGGGCAAGGCACATCCCAAGGACCAGCCCGGCAAGACCTACATCCGCGACGTGGTCCAGCTTTCGCGCGACCCGGACCTGTGGAAGCACGTGGTCTTCGTCGAAGACTACGACATGAAGGTGGGCCGCGAAATGGTGCAGAGCGTCGACCTGTGGTTGAACACGCCGCGGCGCGGCGAAGAAGCCTGCGGCACCAGCGGCATGAAGGCCGCGCTCAACGGAGTGTTGAACCTCAGCATCCTGGACGGCTGGTTTGACGAGGCCTACGAAATTTCCGGCGGCTGGGCGATTGGCGAGCGGGAACCGTATACCCCCGACCAGGATGCCCTGCACGCCAGCGCCATCTATTACCTGCTCGAAAACGAGATTGTGCCAATGTTCTATGAGCGCCGCGAAACCACGCCGCGCGAATGGATGCGCCGCATGAAGCAGTCACTCATGAAGATTACGCCGGCCTTCGATTGCCGGCGTATGGTTCGTGAATACATGTCGGAGTTGTACGATCCCGCGCACCAACAGCACATTCAGTTGCGCGATGGAAAATATCAGCGGGTGCGGGAAAAGGCCCGCTGGGCTGCGCTCATCCGCGAAGTCTGGGACCGCGTTCGATTCGTCGAAGCCGGAAGCCAGTTTCCCGCCGTCGGCCTGACCAGCGGTTCTTCCGTTCCAGTTCGTGTGGCCATTGATCTGGCGGGCCTGAACCCGGACGATGTGCGCGTCGAAATGGTGATTGGCCGTGTGGATACCAGCGGCTTCCTGGAGGACGCTGAGGTGATTGTTCTGCCGCCCGTGGAACAACGCGACACCATCGCACTTTTCGGCCGCGATATCGTCCCGGAACGTACGGGGCGCCTCGGTTTCGCCTTCCGGATCAGCCCAAACCATTTTGACGATCCTCTGACCCGGCCTTCGGGCGGACTCTTGAAATGGAGTTCGACCGGCAGTTAGTAACTTGACCGCATGGTTTGCTGCCATCCCAGCCGCCCACCTAAAGGAGCCGTCCCCGCCCTCGCCTGGGATGGCCCAAGCAGCCTGTGGATCGAATCTGCCTGTTGACTTTGAAGAACGTGCGTGCAAACGGACTCGATCCGTGGTACATATTGGTTTGACGCTTCAGCGGGTCCCAAGCCACGTTGGCGCCGAGCGCCCTGGAGTCCCGCAGTCCCCTTCTGGTAAATCCCACGCGACAAGCCGGTGATGTGAGATTCCTCCCGGCGGCGATGGTGAACCAATGTGAGCTGGATGCACCCCGGCTCTGGAAGTTCGTGTTCGGGTTTCACAAAAGCCGTTCTTCTGCCTGCAATTTACGGAGCAACTTTTCCCCATGGACAGCGATCGCAAGTATAGACAAAACGGGTATATGGATACAGACCGCGACGCCCGCGGGCCGCGCCCCGATGGCCCCCGGCCGCAGGGTCCCCGCCCGTCTATCGACATCACCGGGCCACGCTTGCCGCGTCTGGTGCAGCATGTCGCCGCTTCCCGCTGTTACAATTGCGCCACGGCGCTGCCCCCGGATTTTAATTTCTCCGGCACGTGTCCCAAGTGCAATGCCGACCTGCATTGCTGCAAGCAGTGCTCCCACTTCGAACCCTCCACCCGCTTCCAGTGCCTGAAGCCCATCCCGGTGCGGATTCCTCTCAAGGACAAGGCCAACGACTGCACGATGTTCTCTCCGCGTGTCACAGTAGCGCGCGAAGGCACCGCTAACGCGCCGCCTCCGCCCACGATCAACAACTCGGGTCCGCCTGCTCCGCGCAACGCCGACGACGCTCGTAGCGCCTTCGACCGGCTTTTCAAGAAACCCTGACGCCAGCGCCCGCCTGCCTCAATCGAACAAGTGCGGCACAAACTGGCTGGCGTTGGTGGTGATCGGGGTGTCGGCTTCGCGAATTCCCATCCCGCCGGCGGCGTTGCCTTCTTCATGCCCGATGAGCCAACTCCCAATCACCGGATACTTGCCGTCGAAACTATGCAGCGAAGCGCAATCCTGGTAAATAAATCCCTCCGCGCCATAGTCGCCCGGCGTCTCAATTTCCTTGCCGGGCTGATGCAGCGTGATGTTGGCGCCTTCGCGCCCCAGCAGCGGCTTCTTGACCCACGACATCATCAGCCCCGGACCGGTGAAGCTGGCTTCCAATAAATAAGGATGCCGCGGATAGAGCTCCCACAATACCGGCAGAATTCCTTTGTTCGAAAGCAGCATCTTCCAGGGCGGCTCAATCCACAGGGTGGCATCCTTGCCGATGTGCTTGCCGAACTCTTCGCGCACCATCCACTCCCACGGATACAGCTTGAAGATGGCGCCCAGCGGCTCGTCTTTCGGCCCCACAAAAGCCTTGCCATTCCATCCCACTTCATCAATCGGAAAGATGGAAGTCCGTAACCCGGCCTGCTGCGCCGTGTCCTGCAGATACGTAACCGTCATGCCATCTTCGCGGTCGTCCATCGAGCAGAAATCCACGCGGCCGCCCGGCAAATAAGGCGTCAGTTCCTTCCACAGCGCGATCAGGCGTTCGTGCAGGGAATTGAACTGGTCGCGATTGGGAAAGAGTTCTTCCAGCCAATACCATTGCACTACCGCCGCTTCCAGCAGCGAAGTGGGAGTGTCCGCGTTGTACTCCAAAAGCTTGGGCGGATGCACGCCGTCATAGGCCAGATCGAATCGTCCGTAAAGCGCCGGCGGCTCCGCTTCCCATGAGCTTTCAATCAGCGGCACGGCAATCTCCGGGATCCCCATGGCGGCATACAGCTTGTGATCGATGACGTGCTGCGCCGCGGCCAGGGTCATCTTCTCCAACTCGTTCGTGGCGGCTTCCAGCACATCCACTTCCTTGGCCGTGAACTCATAGAACGCAGACTCGTTCCAATACGGCTGCTGCCCGCTGTGCCATGTCAGCCCGTTCTCTTCCACCTTCTTCTCCCAATTCGGCCGCGGTGTCGATGCAATTCTCCGCATGATTACTCTCCCACTCCCGAGGCTTCACCTGACGAATGGCCGGCGCCGGTAGTTCCGAATCCGCCGCGCTCCACTCCCGCGCCGCTATAAGATCCCACCGGCGCGGCTTGCACCACGCCACCGCTCGATACATATCCGCGGTAGGAATCATAGTAGTAAGGATACGGATAGCGATACGACATCGGATACCAGGAGCCGCCATAATAGTAGCCACCCTTCTGCACGGCCTGCTGGCAGGCCTGCTCGTTAAAGGTGCCGGCCTCGCATGGATCCGGATGCCGTCTTGCGCAGGAGGCCAATCCCACCACGGCCACAACCGTCAACGTGACTTTCGCGGACTTCTTCATAAGATGTGCCTGGTCCTTATGGCGTTGCTTCGCGTCTCATTTCGGAATAAATGTAGAGGTAGCGCTAAACCGTTTGTAGTCGCTGTAAGTAATCACCAGGCGTTCGCGCAGCGGTCCCTCGCGGAACTGCAGGGTGTCGTCACCATAAGTGACTGAGGGAAACCAGTGCTTGCCGTCCACCGGTTTCCGCGTGGTTGTGAAATGGGGGAACAGGTTTTCCTGCTTCAACGACAGAATCTGCGGCACCGCCTGGCCTTGCATCCGCACAATGTTATATTCCTTCTTGTCCGCCCAGATGGTGCCGTCGAAGAAGCGTTGACCCTGCAGAATCTGGCGCGGCCTTACCTGCAGCACCCAGCAATCCTGGCCATCCATCGCTTCATCTCCGCGGAACTTGGTCTCGTAATTCCACAGCTCGTCATCGGTCAGCACCAGCGGCTGAATCTCCCGAATATCGCGGAAATCTTCATCCGTCATTTGCAGCAGCTTCAATCCGTTCTGCGGCTTGCCCACCATTTGTTCGGTGCGCTCATGCGACGGCGAGAAGATCACGTCGCGCACTTCCCGGTATTCGCCGCGCACGCCACCATTGCCGTTCAATTCCTGAATCGTCACGGTCTGCCGGTAAGTGTATTGATCGCGCTCAGCCTGTGTTTCGGTCTCGCGATGCGCCACCAGCTTCGCGAGGTTAGCCGGTGGATCGTCCGCCGATTGGGAGGCCGTTCCAAGCACGGATGCTAGAATGAGGCCGATGGCGAGATCGCTCGCGAGCTTCCGGGCAGCACTGCTGATCGGCTGGGTGGTGCTGGGCCTGGCGGGCGTCTTGTACGCTAGGGCCAAAGGCATTCCGGGCTTGACAGCCCTGCCGGTCATAGCGGCCTTTTGCATCGAATATCCATTTTATCTGGTTCCCGCGTTTCCCACACTGCGCGAGCGGTTCGCCGGCGCGCGACTCATCCCGTTCGCACTTCTAGCCGCTCTGCTTCCGTACTTCGTCTGTTGTTGCGGCGCGGTCCGGTTCGAATGGAGCAGCCTCATGCGCCTTGCCGCTCTGGCGCTGGCGCTCAGCCTCTGGTACATTGTGCTTCCCGCCGCGGCCATCATCGACGTCGCCTTCCTGGCTCTCATCCCCGCCGTGATTCTGCGCGGATTCTTCGACTCGGTCTACGCTCCGCTGCACCCCGAGTTCAAAGACTTCCGCAACCTCATCCTGCTGGGCCACATCGCGTTGATCGTGATCGCCGTCATGACGCTGATATTGGAGCGCCGCGTGCATGAAACCGGCTACGGTTTCTTTCCCACCCGTGCCGAATGGCGCATCGGCGCGCTCCATTACTTCTATTTCCTGCTGGTCGGGTTCCCTCTGGCCTGGCTCCTCAGCGCAACGCATTTCGTGGGTCCGAAGCCCGTCTGGCAGGTTGCAGGCTTTTTCTTCGGCATGCTCTGGTTCGTGGCGCTCTCCGAAGAGTTTGGCTTCCGCGGCGTCCTGCAGCCATGGATCGAACATTGGACCATGAGCCGCCAGGCCGCGCTCATCATCACATCCTTAATATTCGGCGCCGTACACCTGACCTTCCGCGGCTTTCCGAACTGGCGTTGGGCGATTGTGGCTTCCGTGCTTGGCTGGTTTTGCGGCCACGCCCGCAACCAGACCGGGGGCATTCGCGCCAGCATGGTGACCCACGCGCTGGTGGCCACCACATGGCGCGCCTTTTTTGCATAGCGGTACAATTCTATTTCTATGGCAAAACTCGGTTTTCTCGGACTCGGCCTGATGGGCCACTCGATGGCCCGCAATCTGTTGCGCGCCGGTCATGAAGTATCGCTGTGGTCCAACACCGTCGACAAGGCCCGCAAACTCGCCTCTGAAGAGAAAGGCCGGGCGTTCGATACACCTCGCGAAGTGGCTGCGCATTCCGACTTCATTTTCCTCTGTGTCGGCGACACTGCCATGTCTCGCCAGGTGATTCTAGGCTCGGACGGAATCATCCAGGGCGCACGCCCCGGAACCGTGGTGGCAGATGCCAGCACCATCAGCCCCAACGAGAGCCGCAAGATCGGCGAAGCCCTCGCGGCCAAGGGCGTTGATTTTCTCGACGCACCCTGCACCGGGTCAACCCCAGGAGCTACCGGCGGCACTCTGACCTTTATGATCGGCGGCGACCAGGCCACTTTCGAGAAAACCCGGCCGTACCTCGAGCTAATGGGAAATCGCTTCTACTATTGCGGAGGCCCGGGCATGGGTCTGCAAGCCAAACTCACGCAGAACCTGATTCTGTGCAATCTGCTGATGGCATTTAACGAGGGCATCGTGCTCGCGACCAAGGGTGGTGTCGATCCCAATCTGATGCTGGAAATCCTCGACAATAGCGCCGCCAAGAGCGGCCTGATCTCCTATAAGGCGCCCTACGTCCTGGCCAGGGACTTTACAGCCAATTTCTCCACCAAATGGATGCACAAAGATATCGGGCTCATGCTGGATTCGGGTCAGGAGCTGGCCGTACCGCTCTTGCTAACGTCGCTCACCCACCAGCTTTTCCAGACCGCCATTGCAGCCGGCCATGGAAATGATGATATGTGCTCTACAATCAATGTCCTAGAGGAATTTGCGGGAATTCAGGTAAAATCCCAAAAAAAATAATCCATTTTTCTGTTGCTTCCAAAACCGGAATCTACTATTATTGGAAGTAAGCCGGGGAGGCAACTCCCACCAAAGCGAGACTAACCTCTAAAAAAAGACCCCTGAAGCATCCTCCCCGGCACCCCCTTCAAAGAGGATGAGAGGTCTCGAAGCAAGAAAATCCCAAACCTGCGGCTTTTCATCATTCCATATAAGCAATTTTCATTCATGTGGGACGGGCACAACGTGGAACGGCAAAGACCTCATGATATGATGGCAGATACGTTCGCCATTTTCGTGCGCCAGGAATGAAAACTCTTACCGTTTTGGGCTCGACTGGGTCGATCGGCACCAATACTCTGGATGTCGTCCGCCGTAGTCGCCACCTCTATCAGGTGTACGCGCTGGTCGCCGGCAACAACGTCGACACCCTGGCGTCGCAGATCGCCGAATTCCAACCGCGGGTTGCGGTGGTCGCAACGTCCGGCGCTCTAGCTCGTCTATCAAATAGGTTGAAGGAATCCGGTCTGCCCCGCTCCGCTTGGCCTGAACTGGGTTTTGGGAATCTGGATATCGTTCGGGCGGCTACGGCCCCGGAGGCGGATACCATCATCTCCGCCATCGTCGGAGTGGCCGGTTTGGAAGCCACTTATGAAGCTGTCCGCTTGGGGAAGCGAATCGGCCTGGCGAATAAGGAAGTGCTGGTTTCGGGCGGTAAGCTGGTGATGGATGCGGTTCGGGAATTCGGAGCGGAACTCTTGCCCGTGGACAGCGAACATAACGGCGCCCATCAGTGCCTGCGGGCGGGTAACCGGGCCCAGGTTTCGCGCCTCATCCTGACCGCTTCGGGCGGCCCCTTTCGCAACACGCCACGCGAAGCGCTTGCCTCCGTCACTCCGGAACAGGCGCTCAATCACCCAACCTGGCGCATGGGCAACCGGATTACCATCGATTGCGCTACCCTCATGAACAAGGGCTTCGAAGTGATTGAGGCGTGCTGGCTGTTTGACTTCCTGCCATCCCAGGTGGACGTAGTGGTCCATCCGCAGTCCACTGTCCACGCCATGATCGAATACAGCGATGGCAGCGTGCTGGCACAGGTTGCGGCCACGGACATGCGCATGCCCATCCAATACGCGCTCACTTATCCGGACCGCTGCGAAGCACCGGTACCCAAGATCGATTGGACCCAGGCGCGCAAATGGGAGTTTCTTCCCCCCGATTTCGACAAGTTTCCCTTACTCAAACTGGCGTACCGCTGCCAGCAGGCTGGCGGTTCCGCTACTTGCACTCTGAACGCAGCCGACGAAATTGCCGTGGAAGCTTTTCTGGAGCGAAGAATCTCCTATCCGGCAATTCACGAAGTTGTTTCCGAAACATTATCCAAAATGCCGTCGCGTACCCCTTCCACCGTCGGCGAGATTCTGGAGATCGACCGCGAATCGCGGGCCGTGGCGGGCCAACTGGTAACCGCCCGCACCCCCGGCGCGGTCGCCGTGTGACATCATATGCACTTTATTGAGAATGTGTTGTGGCTGCTTGTCCTGATCGGGGTGATGATCAATATCCACGAAGCGGGACATTACTTTGCGGCCCGCTGGTTTGACGTCAAGATTGAGGCTTTCAGCTTCGGTTTTGGCACCCGGCTCTTCGGCTTCCGCCGCGGTGAAACCGACTTCCGGTTTTCCGCCATCCCGTTCGGCGGCTATGTCAAAATGGCCGGCGAGACCGGGACCGATCTCCGTTCCATGGAAGCCGGTGGCGCCGGTGCCGACGCCGCGGACGACCCCCGCTCTTTCATCGCCAAGCCCCGCTGGCAACGCCTCATCATCCTGTTCGCCGGACCTTTCATGAACGTGGTGCTGGCCGTCGGCGTCCTCGCCGGCATGTACATGGTGAAGTACCAACGCGAATCCGATGCGGACCTGCAGGCCAATATCGGCCACGTCGTCCCCGATTCCCCGGCGTTCAAAGCCGGCATCCGGGACGGCGACCGCATCGTCAATCTGGATGGCAAAGAGAATCCAACCTGGGAAGATGTGGGCCTGAAAGAAGTGACGGGCGCTTACCGCACCATGCACCTCGCCATTCTGCGCAACGGCCAACGCTTCAACACCACGGTTACGCCGACGTTGAGCGAACGCCTGGGAGTAGGCTACGCCGGCTGGGACGAACGCGCTGAAATCCAGTTCCACCGCATCGAGCCCGGATACCCCGCGGAAAAAGCCGGCCTCAAGGAAGGCGATCTGCTGGTGGCTGTGAACGGCCAGCCGATTCATTCCGGCGTCAAGTTCCATGAGATCACGGAGAAATCCGGCGGCAGTCCCATTCAGATTGAATACCAGCGCAATGGGGTCGACCACACCGTGAGCGTCACCCCGATTTTCGCCAAGCTGGACGGCCAGCCGCGTTATATGATTGGCGTCGCCCCTGAACAGAAAGTCACCTACATCACCACACAGCTCTCTTTGCCGGCAGCACTTAGGGAATCCGGCAAACAGAATTTCGATAGCGCCCTGTTCATGGGTAAGGTGCTGCAGGGCATGTTGCAGCGCCGCATGTCTGCGAAGAACCTGACCGGGCCCATCGGCATGATCCAACTCTCCGGCGATGCGGCGCGCGAAGGCCCGTCCGTCTTCCTCTCCCTGATGGCGATGGTCAGCCTGCAACTAGCCATTTTTAACCTTCTTCCCATCCCGGTTCTGGACGGCGGCAGCATCCTCATGTTGCTCATCGAAATGACCATGCGCCGCGACTTGAGCATCACCGTGAAGGAAACCGTGTTTAAGGTCGGTTTCGTCTGCATTATGATGCTGGTGCTGTTCGTGATCTATAACGACATCTCCCGCTATCTGCCTGCCGGCTGATGCGCCCCAGTGGCCCACAAGAACTGCCGATCTGGCCGAATCTTCGGAAGGGAATGCGTCATCTGCTAAGCTGATCCTCGAATGCCGTGTACCTGCATCCGCCAGACTGAGCTGCCGAACACTACTGCTTTTGCGGCAGACGTCTTCTATCATCCGGACCGCACCGCCGCCTTCTTCCGCCATCCTCTGCGCGACCTGGCCTCGTTCCAGGCCGCGGCCGGGGAAATCGATTTTCCGGCGGAGCGCCGCGCCGGTCTGGTGGCGGCGCTCGGTCCCCTGAATCCCGGCAGCCGGTCGCTGCAGCGCCTGGCCCAGCCCGGCACCGTAGCAGTGGTCACGGGCCAGCAGGTTGGTCTTTTTTTCGGCCCCGCTTACACCGCGTTCAAAGCGCTCCACGCAGCCCGTCTGGCAGCGTGGCTCACGGAGCAGGGCATTCCCGCCGTCCCCATTTTCTGGATGGCCACGCAGGACCACGATTACGCCGAAGTGAATCACGCCTGGGCATTCGACCGGCGCTATCGCCCACATAGACTCGAAATGGCGCGCTCTGCCAGTTCCCAGCCGGTGGGCGACATCGTTCTTTCCGCGCCGCCTGTTGACGCTCTGCGCGACGCACTAGCCGGGCTGCCTTTCGCTGACGAAGTGGTGGCTCTGGCAGCCGAGGCCTATCGCCCCGGCAACACCATGGGAGGCGCATTCAGCCACCTGCTGGGCAGCCTTTTCGCCGAATACGATATTCTGCACGTGGACCCACTGCAGCCCGCCTTCCGCCAGTTGGCCGCTCCGGTGCTGCGGTCCGCGGTGGAAGCCGCGCCCAGCCTCACGGCAGGAATTCTCTCCCGCAACCAACAACTGGCCGCCGCCGGATACCATGCGCAAGTTCACATGGAAGAACAGACGTCGCTGTTCTTTCTACTGGAAAACGGCAAGCGCCTCACCTTGCGCCGCCACGGCTCCGAGTATTTGCTCAATGGCCGCCGCATTTCCTCGCAGGAATTGCAGGACCGCGCCGAGTCCCTTTCGCCCAACGCGCTGTTGCGCCCCGTGGTGCAGGATTTCATGCTGCCGACGGCCGCCTCGATTCTGGGAGCTGCCGAAGGGGCATATTATGCGCAATCCGAAGTGATTTACCGTGGGCTGCTGGGCCGGATGCCGGTCGCCGTGCCGCGCGCCGGCTTCACCATCCTGGACGCTCACAGCCAGAAACTGCTGGAACGCTACGGACTCACACTCACCGATTTTTTCGAAGGCGAAGAAGCTATCCGCCAGCGAGTGGCTACGCGCCTGGTTCCCCCCGGACTCACGGGTACCATGCGCGACACCGCCGGCGCCGTGGAACGCGCCGTGGAACACCTGCGCGCGGAGCTTGCCGCATTCGACCCCACATTAGCCCAGGCCCTGGACCGCAGCGGCCGCAAGATCCGCTACCAGATCGGCAAAGTGGAAAGCAAAGTGGGCCGCGAAGCCATGCGCCGCGATGCCCGGGCCACGGAAGATGCCGCCTCACTGAGCGGTCTGATTTACCCGGAGCGCCACTTGCAGGAGCGTCTTTATTCGACCCTCCCGTTCCTGGCGCGTCACGGCCTGGGACTCATCGACCAGATCTACGAAGGCATCCAGCTCGATTGCCCCGACCATCGTATGATGATCGTCTGAACTGCCGGGGCGCCAGTTCCGCAGCCTGTCAAGACTTGCCTCTGGGCGTCGTTAGAACGGTGTGCCTGCCAGTTCGAACATTCCGGTGACCAGCAAAATCGAAATCGCCGACCATTTGGACGCACTGTTTGCAGCGGAGTACAACAAGCTAACGCGGCTGATCTATCGGGTGGTGGGCGACACCGGCTGGGCGGAAGAACTGGCCGCGGAAGCATTCTGGAAACTGCACCGAAATCCACCATCATCGGACCACAACCTGGCTGGCTGGTTGTACCGCACGGGAATCCGCTTGGCTCTGGACAACCTCAAGAAGCGAAAAAGGCGAGCGCACTATGAAGCGCTGGCGCCCGCGCCGGCCGCGATTCAGAGTCCCCAACAAGCGTTCGAGCAGCAGGAACAGAGATCCCGTGTCAGACACGTGTTGGTGGCGCTCAAATCGGAACGGGCGGCGCTGATCCTGTTGCGGAGTGAAGGCTATAGCCTGGCGGAAATCGCTTCAATCCTGTCTCTCAACCCGAGTTCGGTGGGCACCCTTTTGGCCCGCGCAGATCTGGCCTTCCGAAAGGAGTATGTGAATCGATATGGAGAACGCTAATCCGGAAGATATTAGCCGGTGGGTGGCGAGCCAGACCCGCCTGCTGGAAGCGCCGGCGGAATGGCGGCCCGATTGGGAGATTGCGCTCACCCGATTTCACGTCCGCCAGATGGGTCAAACACCGCCTGCGATGTGGCGGCGCTGGCTGGCCGTGCCGGCAGGCGTGGCGCTGTTCGTTGGCATCGTTCTGCTATTTCCGGCGGGGCGCGTCACAGCTCAGCAGTTCTGGCAGTTTTTGACAGTGCGGCAGGTTGCGTTCATCAAGGTGAAGGACTGGCCAGAAGGCGTTCCGTCGCCGGGGATTAATTTGATTGGCAGGCCGATTCCACCAATCCCCGCGCGGGATTTGGACGAGGCGCGCTGGCGCGTGAATTACAATCCGCGCTTGCCGCGCTTCGGGGTGTTGTCCGGCAGTCCGCGTCTTTCCACAACGTTTAGCGTATCTGCCGGCACCGTGGTGCACGTAGCGGATCTCCAACTGGCGCTGAGCAAAGCAGACGTCACCGGCCAGACCGTGCCCGCTCAGTGGGAGGGTGCTCAATTGACGCTGCACACCAGTGGAATCGTGATTGCTGAATGGTCCGAACGCGCGCTTGACGATCTGATTCTGAAATCGCCACCCAGCGGAGACGAAACGGTGCTGGTGCAAAGTCTGCCGCTTACCCTTTCGGTGCCTTCGGGATTTGACTTCACGGCCTACTCGGCGCTGGTGCTGAGAGTGCTTGGCGTCAGACCGGCGGAAGCGCAGCAAATGGCCGAGCGGGCCGGCACCGCGCCGGCATGGCTCGTGCCGCTGGCGCTTGGCTGCCACGAGGCAGAGCCTGGCTGCAACAACCTGTGGGCGCACGCAACCATGGAGGAAATCAGGCTGAATTCAGGCCTGGGCACGTTGGTCCAAGAGAGCGGCGACGATGGCGCAGTGAAGCGCGTCACGCTGCTGTGGAGCGTTCCGGACCGGGTTTACCTGCTGAGTGGAACGTTGAGCCGGGAATTGATGATTGCTACCGCTAATGCGGTGCAGTAGGTCACGCGCCTACGGGCAACACACCGCACCCCTTCGATTGTCCCGATCATCTTATGATGGTCGTCTAAGCTTGGTTGCGACTGGCTGCCGGCCGCAGATAGACAGGGCGAAGGAGCACGAAAGCCGTCAGTGCGCACACGGCGATCACACTTATGTGACTGGTCATCTCCAGTTTATTCATAGAACTATAACCCGATAACTCGATCAATTAGGAATAGGACTCCGAAGCACGCTGTCAACAACCACAAACTGCTGCATTTGCTTTTCCTGCTCCAGGATCAAACCAACGGCCTTGAGAGCAGCAAAGACCGAGTACCCCCCCGCACACCCCTCGTCGAGCTTTGCGCCATTGAATCCTTCAGCCCACGCAATTGGCAAGTCAAGATCGTAATTGCCATCCAGCCCGGTCAGATCCACCACCGGAATGCCGGCACTGAGTCCCGCCATCCTTTGCCAGTAAGATTGCGACATATTGAGCGCCAACGCCCTCATCGTCAGTTTCCGGCAGCTGTATCCCCGGCAACTCCCTGACTTACACGGTCCTCCAGCAGAGCCCGTGGTCTCCTTGAGCTTGATCCCGCTTGGACCCGCTTTGAGAGCGTAGACCGATACAGGCTTGTCCATTTTATGGGCTACCAACTTGAATCGGTCCGTAAGCATCGACAACGTCATCTCTTGGGTCTCGCGTACTGTCGTTCCCTCCGGCATCTTGGCGATGACATCGAAGCGGACATCCTGCAACCAAGAGGGCCCTGAAATTCGACTGGACGGCAACCTATAGGCCCAACCTATCAACGCCGAAATCGATGTGTCCTTAAACTCAATCCGGGCGGGAGTGATCCTGGGAGGTCCGTATCCGTGGAGCAGGCTGCAGGGATCGTTTCCCGAAGTCGGTTTGATTGACACAACCTCGAACGTGGGGCGCGCCCGCTCGGGAAGGGACTGGCAGACGGCGATTCCGGCTAGCCCGCAGCCAAGCACAGCTTCCCGCACCATGGACTTCGCAAAAGCATATTCTCAGCAGTATATTTGAAAAAGGAACAAATATAAATCTGATTTTGGGCGTCCCGATCGCAACACTCCCGCCCGTCGTATGATAGTCGTCTGATGCCAAGCGGCCCGGTTACCAAGGAACATGCCCGCATGGAGGAATCCCGCCAGCGCCGGGCGCACTGGAATCGCTGGGGGCCGTTTCTCGCCGAGCGCGCCTGGGGCACGGTCCGCGAAGACTACAGCCGTGACGGCACTGCCTGGGAGTATCTGCCTCACGACCACGCCCGCTCCCGCGCCTATCGCTGGAATGAAGACGGCCTGGCCGGCATTTGCGACCGGCACCAAAGCATCTGTTTCGCCCTGGCGCTCTGGAACCGCCGCGACGCCATTCTCAAAGAGCGCCTCTTCGGCCTCTCCGGCAATGAAGGCAACCACAGTGAGGACGTCAAGGAACAGTATTTCTATCTGGACAGCACGCCGACTCATTCCTACATGAAGTGCTTGTACAAGTATCCGCAGGCGCCTTTTCCTTACGACGATCTGGTGGCGGAAAACCATCGCCGCACGCGGCACGACCCGGAGTATGAGTTGCTCGATACCGGCGTCTTCGCCGAGAGCCGCTATTTTGACGTCTTCGTGGAATACGCCAAGGCCGCGCCCGATGACATCCTGATCCGCATTGAAGTTTTCAATCGGGGACCGGAGACCGCCGAACTCGATCTGCTGCCCACTATCTGGTTCCGCAATACCTGGGCGTGGAAAGACGGCTCACCCCAACCCGAACTGCACCAGATTCCCGGCGGCGTGGAACTGAACGACCTCTATTACGGCCGCCGCTGGCTCTACGCCAACCGGCCGCCCGAAATTCTTTTCACCGGCAACGAATCGAACGCCGAACGACTCTGGGGACTGCCCAGCCGCGCGCCCTATGTGAAGGATGGCATCGGCCAATGCATCATTCACAGCAACCGCGCGGCGGTCAATCCCGAAAACACCGGCACCAAAGCCGCCGCGCATTATCCGCTTTCGCTGGAACCCGGAAAATCGGCAGTAGTGGAGCTGCGCCTCACCGATGGGGCCAACAGCGACCCGTTCGGCGCCGCGTTCCAGGAAACGCTGGTGGCGCGCCGTGACGACGCCAACGATTTCTACGCCACCGTGACGCCGAGCAGACTTTCCCTTGATGCCCGCGCCGTGGTGCGCCAGGCCTTCGCCGGCATGTTGTGGTCGAAGCAGTTCTATCATTACGTGGTGCGCGATTGGCTGGCCGGCGATCCGGCCTGTCCGCCTCCGCCGCCCGAGCGCCGTCACGGACGCAACTGCAATTGGGGCCACCTCTACAACGCCGACGTCATCTCTATGCCGGATAAGTGGGAATATCCGTGGTACGCGGCCTGGGACCTGGCGTTCCACTGCCTGCCTCTGGCGCTGATCGATTCGGATTACGCCAAGGACCAGCTGGTTCTAATGACGCGCGAATGGTATCTCCATCCCAACGGCCAACTGCCCGCCTATGAATGGGCCTTGGGAGACGTCAATCCGCCGGTGCATGCCTGGGCTGCCTGGCGCGTCTACAAGATTGAACACAAGCGCCGCGGCAAGCCGGACCGCGCTTTTCTGGAACGCGTCTTCCATAAACTGCTGCTCAATTTCACGTGGTGGGTAAACCGCAAGGACTCCCAGGGCAAGAACGTCTTCGAAGGCGGATTTCTGGGCCTGGACAACATCGGCGTCTTCGACCGCAGCGGTCCTTTGCCCACCGGCGGCTTCATCGAACAGGCGGATGGCACCGGCTGGATGGCCATGTACTGTCTGAACCTGCTGGCGATCGCGCTCGAACTGGCGCGCACGGATTCGGCCTATGAAGACGTAGCCAGCAAGTTTTGGGAACACTTCCTCTTTATCGCCAACGCCATGACACACATCGGCGACGACGGGACGGGCATGTGGGACGAAGAGGACGGCTTCTTCTACGATGTGCTCAACATGCCCGATGGCAGCCACGTCCCCCTGAAGGTGCGGTCCGCCGTGGGGCTGATTCCGTTATTCGCGGTGGAAACCCTGGAACCCCGCACCATCGAGCAGTTCCCCGGGTTCAAGAGCCGCATGCAGTGGTTCATCGACAATCGCCCGGACCTGACGCAGCACGTGGCCTCCATGACCGTTCCGGGCAAGGGCGAACGGCGGTTGCTCTCGATTGTCGGCCCGGTGAAACTCCGCCGCATCTTGAGCCGCATGCTGGATGAAGCGGAATTCCTGTCGCCATTCGGCATCCGCAGCCTGTCCCGCTGGCATCAAGACCACCCCTATGAGCTTTCTTCGGAGGGCACTGAGCACACCGTGGCTTACGAGCCGGGTGAGTCCTCAAGCGGCATCTTCGGCGGCAACTCCAACTGGCGCGGCCCCATCTGGTTCCCGCTGAATTATCTGATTGTGGAATCGCTGCAGAAATTTCACCACTATTTAGGCGACGATTATAAAGTGGAATGTCCCACCGGCAGCGGCCAGATGATGACGCTGTGGCAGGTGGCAGCCGAAATCTCCCACCGTCTCTCTCGCATTCTGCTCAAAGACGAAGCCGGCCGCCGCCCCGCCCACGGCGCCAACGAAACTTTCCACACCGACCCGAACTGGCGCGACCTGATTCTCTTCTTCGAATATTTTCACGGCGACACGGGCGCGGGCCTGGGCGCGAACCACCAGACTGGCTGGACCGGTCTGGTGGCGAAACTCCTGCAACAAAGCGGCGAGTGAATCCATAGTCCGTCGCGAGCCCCGCCGGGGGCGAAAGATCATAGCCCAGGGCGCAAGCCCTGGGAACCCAGTAAGAATAAGAGAGCCCCGGTACGGGACGAAAGAATCGCCCTGCCGACCGGCCAGGAGGCAGGTCCAACTTGCTATTGCAGCCGCGGCCGCATCTGTTCGTTGGAAATCAAGCCGTCGAAAATCGCCAGCACCTGTTTGCGGTACGCATAGACCCGGTGCAGGTTTTCGATGAACGACGCTTCGAAATCGCGCGCCCGCATCCACTTTTCCAACATCGTGCGAGGCACGTCGATATCCTGGCGCAACGCATCTACATCGTGCCCGCGCAAAAACAGGCCGTAGAAGAACGCGGCTTCCCTTTGCGGCGCCAGGGGGTCGAATTCGTCGCGCACCATCATAACGAATAGCGAAAATGACAGTATACCCATCGCCCCAACCTTCCGGCAACTCAGTTGCGTTAAGATTCGGTGAGAGGTGAACCGTGCCGACCCTGATTCCTGCCGCCACGCGCATTGCATCCGCTGGAAATAAGCCCAAACTGATCGACGAATATTTTGGACGCGTGAATTCCGCGCAGGAACAGGTCAGTATCGCCCATATGCGCAGCCCCGGCGGCTGGCAGGAGCCGGGCCAGAAGCCTGAGTTCGATGAGTTTACAGTTATACTAAAAGGAACGCTCCGCGTGGAGCACGCTGGCGGCGCCATGGATGTGACCGCCGGCCAGAGCATTGTGGCACACAGGGGCGAATGGGTACTCTACAGTACACCTTTAGCGGAAGGCGCGGAATATTTCGCGGTCTGCCTGCCCGCTTTTTCGATGACCACCGTGCATCGCGACGAATGACGCCTTACCCGCCAGCCGCTGCCACCGCCGGCCCCCGGGTTCGGAATTCGTAGCGCACAATCCGCACAGCGGCGCAGCACGCATCCGACCGCACCACACGGCCCGAGGCCACAAATTGCAGCGGGCATGTCCCTCCAAGACGCGCCGGCCAGTTTACGGCAAGTTCGACTTCGCTCCCCACCGCCAACTGCTCGTCAGTGGTGAACAGAATTCCCCGGCTGCCAAAGTTCAACGTCTTGCCGGTGCCGCTGACCTTGTCGGTCTTCGATACCATCAGCGAATACTTGACATCCTCCCGGACGGGGAACCGGCTGGTTCCTCTCCGATCGCGCATGCCTCCGATGTTTGCACTTCCTTCATCCGTGCTTATATCCATCCTGCTCCCATCATCCGCAACGGCGAGGCGGCTCACAATAGGTCTAAAGTTACAAATCAGCCTTAAGCCGGCTGGTACTTTGGTGGGCGT
>Ga0182030_10001484_pt1 | contig 48328 bp, 53 predicted proteins | sample 812S3MmetaG_FD_121299 | JGI IMG/M metagenome (GOLD analysis project Ga0182030, IMG submission 121299) | Permafrost microbial communities from Stordalen Mire, Sweden - 812S3M metaG (Illumina Assembly) | ecosystem: Environmental > Terrestrial > Soil > Wetlands > Permafrost | place: Sweden... | reverse complement strand
TTGGAATCCCGGTCCCTTGGAGCCGAGGAGTACCGGAGGCAACTCTCCGCAGTTGGCCTCTCTGTGATTGGCGAATACGAGGATGAAGGCCAAAACCACTATTTCGATGCCATCAAAAACACGCTGGACGTAATTCCTACCGACGGAGAATGGCCGACAAAGGCGTAACGGGTGACGGGTCACTGCGTGCTTCGGAGCAAAGTGCTGCCCCGTTTTCCTTCGCCGCCATGGTCGTCCTGGAGCGGTGCTGCGCGTTCCTGACGTTCCGGATTGTTGTCGCGGCCGGGCAGCCGATTTGTCTGGAGATCACGGGGCGCCCGACGCGAGGGTGGTCATCGCGGATTCCTTCGGGTCGTAGGCCGGCTGTAGCCCCAAAACGAGGTCCACCATTAATGCGTCGTCGCGGGATCCACCGGGCAGCAAAGCATTAAAAACTCTTCACTGCTTCGGTTGGGTTTGCTCTGCAACCGTAGGGGCGACGAGGCATCTAACAATACAGAGAGGCGTGAATCCAGCCGAACGGCGCTTTCAAAGACCTCCGGTTGCACTGATAGCTCAGGAGGCTCCATGCACACTCGACGATTTCTACTGCTGCGCGGCGTGATTTTCTCTCTTGCCGCGAGTTTGACCCTGGCGTCGGCGGGGGCAAGTTCCCAAAGCGAGAACCTCCCTAATTTTCAGAAAGTCGATGCTCACGTCTATCGGGGCGCTCAGCCTACGAACAACGGATTCAAAGACCTCGCAGAGCGTGGGATTGAGACGGTCGTGGACCTTCGCGACATCGGCGAGCACTCGCAGGCCGACGAGCAGAAAGCTGTCACGGACCTAGGAATGCGGTATGTCAGCATTCCGATGCAGGGAATGTCTACCCCCAAGGACAAGCAGATCGCAGCAGTTCTCGCCCTCTTCAATGACGTTACGAGTGGCCCGGTTTTTGTGCACTGCAAGCGTGGCGCGGACCGCACCGGCACTGTGATCGCCGTATACCGAATTTTGCATGATGGCTGGGACAGCAAGAGGGCACTGAGTGAAGCGAAATCTTACGGCATGAGCGTATTTCAACGCGCGATGCAGCATTACGTAACGGACTATAAACCTGCCGGCGGCCTCGCGAGCGCAGACGCCACCGCTCCGTCACTTGGTTCACTTCGGCTAACACACTAGCTGTTGAGTCTGGGAATCACCGTTATGCTCGTCACCGGATGAATCTCCATCCACTTCGCGTGAAATGTGTCCTGGACGTAGGTGCCCACGATCCGCACATGCGATCCGACCGACGGCAACTTGACCGTGTCCGTATAGCCCTGACATGCGGCCTTCGCGTCCGCCTGCTTCACCGGGAATCGGCAGACGATCTCGAACACCAGGTTCCCGCCCTCGTCGCTCATGTTGCCCGCGTTTAGCAAGTCCTCGAATCCGGAGTCGACCTTGAGCCAGCCGTGCGTGTCCCCGTCAGCCTCATGCCGCACTCCGTCTGATTTCTTCCCGGCGGTGGCGTCGACGATCGTGCCCGTCACCGCCGCGCACTGCTTATTGACGATCAGCCGCTGCGAATGATAGACGTGATCCCATCCCCCGCCGAGTGGGATGCGTCCTCCTGGTGTCATACGGTTCATGCCCGCGTACGCCATTCCGTCCGAATCCAGCACGGCACGACCGTCCGGCGGGCGTTTCACCGCGAACCCGTGCCCGTCCGCGCTCAAGGACTTTCCCAAACCTGCCGATTAGTAGGCAATGGACCGGCGGCGTGAAGAACGTTATCAGACGAACCTGGCGGCGATCGTGACCGATCTCGCGTCACCGGATCGCGTCGCTTCGGGTCAGGTCGTCAACGTGTCCCAATCGGGTATCTGCGCCACTCTTTCAGTGCGACTCGCTGTCGGCGCGACGGTCAAAGTACAGATCGAAGACTGCAATTTGTTCGGTCACGTAATCTATTGCGACGAGGAACCGGCGTTTCGCACCGGTATCGAAGTCGTGCGGGTGCTGATCGGCGAATCCGATCTCTCCCGGCTGGTGAACGCAATCCTAGCCGAGACCATGCCGACCACGCCGGGAGTCGCGGCTTTCTCATCGAAGTGACTCCGAGCCAGGCGCGGTTAACATCGTTCCATCGTCCCGCTCAGGCATGACGGCCCAGACGCGCCAGCCGAAGATACAGTTGCGGGCGAACGAAGCATGGCGCGGTGAGATGGAGCGCGATGCGGCGCGATGTTGACTGAGTGGGCCAGTACGTCGAATCCACCTCTGGCGCCAGTTGTACTAACGGGGAATAGGAGCTCACGCCTATTCCCAGAGGATTATTCGCCAGCCTACCATCAACGCATATGCTTCACGCCCCGACATCAATCTTCCTGGGCATTCTGGGCTTCTCCCTTCTGGTTGCCGGTCTAGACTTTGTAAGGCGTCGCGCAGGACACCGCATTCTGGAGGCGATCAGACGTTCAATCCCGCATGATCCTCATCCGAAGATCGTCGGACCGCAAATGAATACAATCGCCGAATCGCGAATAGTCGCGCCAACCCGGGGCATTACCGGTCTGCCGCATACTATTCATTCCGCGCCGAGTTTACCGTTCGGGGAGTTCTTGGCGTTGCCAAAGCCGAATCCCAGATTACCGCCAAATCGAGAATGCGTTCACGATTCTGTCTCATGGTGGGAAGGAGCATAATCTTCAACTCGACCCACGTCGGCTGGTTCATCGGGGACAGCCAAGATTCCTCACATCGCCAGTCCCGGCCGTCGAATCGGTGGCGGCGGACCAATAGGTAAACTCTACCGAGGTTCTTAAGGAAAACTCCGATGCCGTTCTTTGCGGCTATGAGCGACTATTGTTTATACGAAGGCCATGAAGCCGACGCCAGCCACCGAAATCATCACCGCTCTGCTCGGAGGCAGTTCCGCCGAGCATCTCAGCGAATCGATCCGAACGCTGTCCTCCCGCGACCACCGGGAATTGTGCTGCACCCTGTGCTGCATGCGAAACGAGGTGGCGGCCAATTGCCGGGAGCGCGCCGACGAGATCGATCGATTTCTTTCCCGCAATAGCTGCGGAGACCAGCCCATCAACTGTGGCATCTACGAGGGCAGCTGTGGATGGTGTCCCCTCATCGGCGACGCGCCGCTGGATGTCCGCAAGGTGAACACCGTCGCCTCCCTCGCATTCTTGCCTGGATAGCCACGGAAGTTTGTCGGTCTCCGTGGCTCAAAAATCCATGCGCTCCAGGTTCTACTCATCCCGATCCTCGCGGTCGATCCGAATCGAGCAGGAAAAGCGCGAGTATCGCGAGGACCGGAGTTCCTCGCGTCCGTCGCTCACAATTTGTCCGTTCACTTCAGAATCGCACGCGAAACTGATAGGTGTGCAGGAGACTCTCCTCAGCGTGCCCCTCAACGAAGAGCCGCCGGAGACAGCGCCTCCCGTCACTGATCCGCTGCCCGATTCCAAGACCGACCCGATACCTATCGACGCGGACGACGCCCAGATCGAGCACCCAAAGGACGACGTGTTCAAGAAAGACCTGTGGTCCGGGCGCCGATCTTCCCGCCGGGGACCGACTGCGGCTCTCGCGGGGGGCGCGAATAATGGAACCAGTGGAACTACTCAAAAAACACTTTTCAGAGTAGATGGGATGGCGACCCGCATTTGTGGGATGTGGGACGTCTGGGCTAGTACCTCAGTGTGATTGACGCCAGCTGGGGGCGAACTTAGCATTCCAGCTGAGAGCGGACTCAAGGCACACCACCTGAGGCACGGAATGGACGCCCGCGCGTAAAAACGCTCCGCTCTCGCCATGAGGTATCCGTATGACCGAAAGCGTCAATGGGAACTTTACCGGCTCAGCGTGGTTGAAACCTGGCCGGACTCACCCTTCAAGGCCGCCACCATCGCCGGAATCCAAAACAAGCTTGCCGTGATCGACTATGCGGAAGCGCCGACAAACCGTGCGAGCGGTGATTGGAAAATGGTGAGGAAGGCCGCGTAATTACGGCGATCCGCTCCCGCACCACTGCCCGACGCGCTCCTTCCGATCATTTCTCCTGGCCGGGTGCGCGGTACTTCGCGGTCATCGCGAGCGCCTGATCAGTCTCCTCAACGGTCAACAACGGCGTCGTCCTGACCCTGACCAACCCTGTTTGTCCTACGCTCAACGACAGCGCGGCAACCGTGGTGTTGTCCGGCGCATCCACGATCAACACGACATCGTCGGAGCCCAGTGCGAAATGCAGGCTCTCCAGCTTCCCTTTGAGGCTCTTCATCGCGGCTTGCACAGCGGCCTTGCGACCGGAGGCGGTATCTTTCACCAGCCCCTTGAGGCCTTCGGGAGTGTAGCTTCCTTGAATCAGGTACTTCGGCATGGTTTGTCCTTTCTGCGGGTCGCGCAAAGCGCCAATCGACCATGTGGAGTCTACAGGACCAGGAGATGGAAAGCAACGGCCCATGTCGCCAGTTCAGGAGCTCTCCGCGATCAATAACACGCAGGCGATGGCCGCCCCCAACACGACGTAGCCTCGCGCATGACATAATACTCGCCACGATGAAGCTATTGTCGAAGTCCGCCATTCTGGCGCTGGCGATATTTTCACTAAGCACCGGATGCGCCAAGCGTTCGGTTACGGCCGCCGCCCCAACTCCGCCGCCCCTCGCGACCGCCTCGATGCGCCCAATGCCAAGTCTGCCCACGGAGCGTCCGGCGGGCAGTTGCAAATCCACTAACGGCTTTCCCGATCCCACCTGCACACCGGGAGAAATCGACCCAAGCGTGACGCAGAGCAACATCAAGACCACGATTTGCGTGGCGGGCTACACCGGGATGGTCCGTCCGCCCGTGAGCTATACCGACGCGCTGAAGGTTCAACAAATTCGCGAATACGGTTACACCGACACCAGCGTCGCGGACTACGAGGAGGACCATTTCATCCCTTTGGAACTCGGCGGCAACCCAACCGATCCGAAGAATCTCTGGCCGGAGTTCCCACACTCACCGAACCCGAAGGACAGCGTGGAAGACAAGCTCAAGAAACTGGTGTGCGCTGGCAAGATTACGCTCGATGAAGCGCGGCAACTGATTCGCACTGACTGGACGACTGCACTCCAAAAGGCGAGCACGAAATAGTGCGCTTCCGGCCCGGATCGAGTCTCTGCGGCATCCGCTCTACGCGATCGGCTTGAACGCGGGGATTTACCGTTTCGCGTCCGATTCAGAATCCCGCGAGCGGTTCTTGCGACTCCGCTTCCGCGCCAGCGCCGCTTTCACCCCGCATCTTCTGACCTGGCTTCAAATAGAACGCGTGGCGCTTGATGTCTTTGATGATGTCCTCGTTCATGACCTTCCGCTTGAAGCGCTTGAGCGCGCTTTCCAGGGTCTCGCCATTAATAATCTGCACTTCTGCCAACGGAACTCACCTCAGTTTCCCAATTCCTATGCCGCTTCAGCGTAGCAGCTTCCGTTCGATGCTCCGATTCCCGCAGACGGGAAGATCAGGAAGGTTGACCGGATCACGCCAGCATCTGAAAAATTGCGGTCAGACGGGCGGCACCACATTCAGAGACGCGCCCAGAGCATGATACCGGCGCGTTAGGCCGCTTTCCCTTTCGCAGCCGCCTTCTTTTTCGCCGCCCACCGTTTCTTCATTGCGATCGACAGAGCCTTTCGACCAGCTTCGGTGAGGCCGCCTCTCTTGACTGCCACCGGAGCCTTGGCGGGCACTGCCTTGGGCGTCACCGCCGCAACATGAGCCGGAGCGGGAGCCGCAGCAGCAGCAGCCTTCGCCGCCTTTATCGCCGCCCACCGCTTCTTTGTCCCCGCAACAATCGCCCGTCTGCCGGCCGCGCTCACCTTCCGTTTCGCTGGAGCCGTAGGACCTACCGTCTCCGGCGGCTTCGAGTCCGGCTCGACAGACGGCGGTGCCGCCTTTCGACCGGGACCCGGCGCTTCCTCTGTTGTCGTCGTACCCTGAAGGGCCTCAATTGCTTTGGTTATCTTGTCTCGCTCGACCAGGAGCAGAGCGAGGATGTGATCAGTTGCCATGAAGGAGAGGCTAGCAGAGAGGGAGTTCATCTTCCCCTTCAAGTTCAATCTTCGCGATCGCACACAAGCCGAGACGTGCGGAATCGCAGCGATTAGTATTATAGCGATTCAGATACAATCGTGAGATGCGTGAACTGCTGTTCATTTGCCTATTAGCCACTTCGGCTTTCGCGCAGACCGATAGATTCGGCAGCTTCACCAATTCCGATGACGTGGGCGACCCTCCTCTCCACGGCGGCGCGGAGTTTGACGCCTCCACCGGGCAGTACAAGATCACTGGTTCCGGCACCGACATCTGGGCCAAGGCGGATCAGTTCCACTACGTTTGGAGAGAAATGTCCGGCAACTTCGCCGTCACCGCGACGGCGAAATTCCTCACCGATGGAATCGGGCACAGAAAGGCCGTCATCATGCTCCGCAAGAGTCTCGACACCGATTCACCATTCATCCATCTGGCCATCCACGGCGACGGCACGCCCTCTGTTCAGTTCCGCAACACCAAGGCCGATAACACCAACACAGTCGATTTTCCGATCGAAGGTCCGGGGACGTGGAAGCTGAAGCTTGTGCGCCAGGGCACTACCATTACCGTGTGGATTGCCAAGGATGGCGCCTCCTTGAGGGAGTTGGGACATACCGTGAATCAGTTGGGCAGCCCGATATTAGTGGGCCTCGGCGTCAGCTCGCATACGCAGGAAGCAATCAATACTGTGTTGTTTTCGGATGTATCCGTGGAACAAGTGCCAGCGACGGCCGGCGCGCGGCAATAATATGGGCCAGAACGGTTAGGAAACACTTAATGTCTGCCATGCGCTCGCTATTTCTCTTCTCAGTGCTGTCTGCTTCCGCTTTAGCTCAGATCGCAAACCTGGGCATCTTTACAAACTCCGGCGACGTCGGCAGTCCTGCGATTAAAGGTTCCTCCGAGTTTTCCAACGGGCAGTACCAGATTACCGGCTCCGGAGCTAACATCTGGGCCAAGCAGGATCAATTCCAATATGTCTGGCGAGAGATGACCGGCAACTTCACGGTCAGAGCCACGATGCGATTCTTGGGTCAGGGGAACGAGCACCGCAAAGCCGGAATCATGGTCCGCCAGTCTCTGGATACCGATGCGACCTACGCCGACGTCGTGATCCACGGCAACGGCATGCCTGGGCTTCAGTGGCGCAGCAAACAGGGCGAAGACACCAACACGTTCGATCTCCCGTTCGACGGTCCGAGTACCTTCAAGGTGAAACTGGTCCGTACGGGCGTCAGGATTTACATGTACATCGCCAAAGATGGTGCAGAGCCTAAGGAAATCGCACACACTGAGGTTTCATTCCGCAACCCAGTACTGGTCGGGCTTGCAACCTGTTCGCATCAAGCGGATGCATCGGATACTGTCATATTTTCAGATGTCTCGGTGGAAGCACAAGCTCCGCCCGCACCCAAAGCACAATAGCGTGAATGGCCTCACCGCTTTTGGCTGTCCGGGTGACTCATATCCAGAACCAGTTGTCCGGGTAAGGCCGGAATCCCTCCACCGGTTCGACCTTTTCGACCCGCCAGCTATGGCACGCACGTCGATCGTTTTAGTTCAAGCCAGTCTTCGGAGTACCGAATGATCGCATGTCAAGGGCGGTGGTTCGTCGAGGGCTTCACAGTCAGTTCGTGCGACGTATTCTGATCCACCCACTAACGGCTGCCCGGTGATCGAGACTAGCGAGGGCAATCTGCTACTGGATTCCGGAGCGAATATGATGATTCTCTACCGCCCACGTCTTCCGATCCGGATGCCCTTCTTGTCGACAGCCTCCTCCGCTTGTCGACTTTCTCCGGGGGCCTGAACCGCCCTCGCCTCGATGGGCGAGCCGATGACCAGATTTATGTCACGAGCCGCGCGTCAGGAACTTGCCGTAGTGTCGCGATAGAAATGGGACCATTGGGACCGGTCAGATCCCGAGGCTGCCCTAATGTCCCGCCAGCCGCATCGCCAGCTCCGACCGCCGCACTGGACCGGTCCGATGTCCGGTGAGCGCCGGCAAGCGCGAGGGCAGTTTGTCTTCCCGCCAGTCCGTCCAGTAAAACGGCAGGTCCTCGTGGAACCAGCCCCGATGATCGGCCGCCATCCAGCCCTGTTGCACGACGGCCTCGCTACTTTTTCCGAAGTAAGCGCCCAGCGCCGCAGCCGCCTCGGCTCGTGTCACCGGTGCCTGGGGCGACGCATGAAGATCGTCGCCATGCATGGGGTAGAGGCCGCGCAACGCTGCCAGTTGAATGTCCGCAAAAGCCGGATCGTTCGTTCCCACGTCGTCAAACCAAACCATAGGAACGCCTTCGAGCGCCAGAACAAGCTGCGCATCGGAGGCTTGCGGTTCCCTTCCATGCTCCAGCCAAAGCGCGGCGATCGTGCCCGCCGCTTCACCGATATTCCATTCGATCGGATGCAGACGGAAGGCTCCGTTGGTAAGATGCGTGACGCCCAGATTCTTGCTCGCGGGGAGAAAATTCAGCGGCTCCCGCGGCAGCAGAGCCGACATGGGAATCTGAAACGGTTTCGGCATCCGCATGCGTCCGTGTTCGTTGGCGCCGCACGGATGAATGTCGACCATGTAAAATCCGGTGCCGACCGAATCCGCGAACCGTCTTGCCCGCGGGCCCTTTTGAAACTCGTCGACAATGTCCTGCTCCTTCACCGTTCCGCGCGCGATCATCCGGCGGGATTCGCGGATGTACGGATACTTCGACAAGCCGTCCGCCGTCCCCATCGCGTCGGCGCGGAGAATAAGTTCGGGATATCCATTGCCCGCATCATCGCGCGGAACGTCGTGCCGAAGCCAATAAAGGAAAGCGGCCGAAGTTTGCTTCGCGCGTTGAAACATTGCCGCCAGCTCCGCCGGTTCACGATCTAATGGCGATTCCGCTCCATAGTCCTGGCGAGGCCAGTTCATCAGCGCGATATCGTGTGGAACGCCGCTCGAGAAATTCCGAGCATCCAGAAGACGCCGCCAGGAGAAGAAAGGTCCCGGAGACATGTTGTTCGGAATGGGCGGATCTTCGCCGAACATGTGGTACTGAAACCAACCCCTCCAGCCAAACTCTTCCGGATAGTTCACTCGCAAGGAGAATCCCTGACGTTCCAGGATGCGGTCGTAATCTGGCGGTTTTGCAGCGGGAGGACCTGCCCGCCCGGCACGCTCCACCACAAATGGATACGTGAAACTTTGTACGCAGGATGGGTTGGCCGCCGCCGGCGCGTCGGGCTCCCCGGTTTCCGTCTGCGCTTCGGCGCCCGAAACATAAGGAACTTTGGCCAAGGGCAGAAGATCTCCCATTTCCGTCGCGTCCAGAACGAAGCGAACCCTGAAGCGAATTACTCTTTGCCGGTCGAATTGCCACGCCAGCGCGGATTCAATGGTTTCTCCACGCCGTTGAATGGCAAAGACCGCCGTACGTAAATACACATTCAATCCGGGCTTGCGCAGCATCTGCTGCAGAACCGTCACCCCGGTCTTCGGTTCGAAGCACAGCGGCGATACATAACACGTCCCCGGGTTGAGATTTTCCCACGCCATCGCCGCCGTAGTGAGGCGCGTATTTTTTCGATACCAGTCGCGGATGCCGTCACGAAAAGCACGGTAGCTCCGCGTCGCGCCGGAAAATTCGATGAATCGATTCTCGTCGAGCGCGGAGACGCCGCCGGACGTCGCTTGGCCGCCCACCCAATCGGTCTCCTCGGTCAGACAAACCGTGTGCCTTCTCGCCGCCAGCGCCAGCGAAGCTCCCATGCCGCCCATCCCCGCACCGGCCACCAGAACGTCACAGTCGATCTCCGGGACCTGGTCGGGAACCGTTACGCGGATGACGGCCTGCGAGGGATTTCCCGCAAGAGGGATTTTTTGAACATCGAGAACCGCATAATCGGCGGCGATTACCGGCGCGACCGCTAGGAGTAAGAGATGGCCAGCTCCGGTGTATCGACCCATGTTCCTCCGCGCAAACTCGATTCTAAACCAGCCAGCAGAATGCCATTGGCCAGCAACGTCCTCTCAATCGGATTCGGCTCTTTGTGCGTCAGCACCAGGTCTTCGAAGTTGCGCACCATGAAGCTCCAATGATTATGCAGGTTGAGCTGGATGTAGAAACACGTTGCGACGGGAGCTGTCCGATTCTTCAGGCGAGCGGCAAACAGGAAGTCGCGCGTCATGCTGTTCGAATGAAAGACAGTGGCGCGCAGTCCATCGCGATAGCGGATGAGGAAGGCCTGCGGCTCCTCGTGCGCGCCTGCGGGAACAAGATTGACGCGCCGCGCCAGGGCCGCATCGAGAAGATCCCGCGACCATTCCCCTTTGGTCGCCATGTTCCACACGTCCGCGCCCTGCGCCCAGCGGACGCTAGAAACGCCGGTCTCGCCGCCCGCCCTGCGCTCCGCCATGGATTGCAACAACTCAACGCCGTGATAGCCGTGCTCTTCGATATCGCTGTAGGAGGTCGTGAGCAGTTCCGAATAGCGGACGCCACGGTCGAGATTCAGCGGCGGCCGCTGCCACGACAACGGCACCGTGGATCCGCATATGAATGGGATGCGCATCTCACGAACGCGATCGTAGGTGTGCCTGGCATCCGGCCAGTCGTACGCGAAATATTTGTCCTGGTACATCGGCAGCACGCGATTCTCCTCGCGCATCACCCGCGTAGTTTCGTCGAAGTAACGCCATCTTGGATACATGAAGTTGCCTCGCGGCGTGCGCGGGTACACGCCGTGCTCTCCAATCACGGCCACTGCGTCGACGGCGATTCGCGACCCTCCGGAACGAATTGCCTCCGCGACGCTTGGATAAATTTTGATGCGGTGTTCTTCGGCTTGCTCCCGCGCCAGATCGTTGGCCCGAAATTGGTCGACATAAAACGAAACCGTATCGAGACGCGGATCGTGCCATGCCTGATTCAGGCGGTAACCGTCGAGCAGCCTGCTGACGAAAACGTCGGCATGCGAGTTCGGGAAATACGCGTTCAGAATACAGGCCACGCGCGGTTTCGCGGGCTGGGATAGCAAGGCGGGTGCAGCGAGGAAAAGACGCCGGCTGATACGAGCCACGATTCTCAGTGTACGGCATCCTTTCCATGGTGCCGTGCCGGCGGAGACACCCTGTTATGCTGACACGATGAACTACTTCGGAATCCTCCTGACAGTGCTTTCTGGGTCCTGCAACGGCATATTTACCGTGCCCATGAAGCTCCAGTCGCACTGGAAATGGAGCATGTCCGGCCACACTTGAAGCGGAAGTCGGCCACACGGTATGTTGATCACTTTGGGTTCGCCCAAACCGGAGGCGTGCTGAGGCCGCCATTAACGGCGGCGCGGAGCGCCGATTTAGTAGATTGCAAGCGTTCCGGATCGCCACACGTTCGCCTTGACCATTTTTCTCCGCGGCGGCCAGGCCATTTTCCTCTTGCAAATTCCCTCGACCAGAGCGATGAATCGTCATGCGCTGAAGAGGCGTAGAAAAGGATACCCCACTAAATGACGACCGCAGAAACCAACGCTACCGACACAGCCGCCACCGTCGCGGCACACGCCGCGCACGTCGCGCCGGAGAAGGCCGCCTCGAAGAAGGGCGCCAGCCAGAAGAAGGGCGCGCCTAAGGCCAAGAAAGCCGCCAAGGGTGCCAAAGCGAAGGGCGCCGCAAAGGTCGGCAAAAAGGCCGCCAAGCCCCATCGCAAGGCAGCCACCCCGCGCAGCCGAGAGCAAGGGCGCGAAGATACTGGAGATGATCGCCCGTACCAAGGGCGCCACGCTCACAGAGATCATGAAGGCGACTGAATGGCAGGCGCACAGCGTCCGTGGATTCATCTCAACCGCCGCCAAGAAGCACGGCGTTAAGATCGAGTCGGTGAAAAACGAAACCGGTGAGCGCACCTACAAGATGGCGAAGTAGCTCGCCCGATTCCACCCCACCGCCGGTTCCCAGCCGGCGGCTTTTTTCGTTGGCCGGCGAGAGGGGCGCCCAACCATTTAAAATGCCGCAAGCCCGCAGCGCTTCAGCCCATCGGGACTACTTTCAGTTTCCTTTGAACCAGATAACTCTGCCGGAGCTGATCGATCTCACGAAGAACGCCGTCATCCGCGTACATCCAAAATGTCCACCCGTTTGTCTTCGGAAGAGTATGCCTCGCCGGGGAGCCGACAACAGATTTCCGGGCCATCCCGGCAGCGGTGGAGGGCGAGTCGTATGCTTGCCCGTCGAACTCAATCTTTCCGTCCTGTCGCACGACCGCGGTCAGATGAACGTTTTTGTATTTCCGTTCGATTTGGAGCGGTGGCCGGATAAGACCAGCTTGAATCAGGTTTCCGACGGTGATTTGCGCCACCCGCGGGTCCGCCTGAAGCCGCGGCGCCGACGGACCCGGCACCGAGTCCTTACCTTTTCCCACGATCGCTGACGCCGACGCATTTCCCCGACAATTGCCGGCACCGGGAAATCGATTCGGATCTTGGCCCGCTTCAGCGACGCCCGAACCTCCGAGCGCGTAACGCCCTTCGTCTTCTTGCAGAGCAGGCGGATCAGTCCGGGGTCTTCGTTCGCCAGCAGCGAATCGATAGTGCGGCTGACGTTCGCGTCGACAAAGTGTGCCTTCCACAACTCATCCAGGAGCCGCCCCTGCATCTGTACTTTGGAGAGCAGGTGGAGGGTGTCCACAGCAGAGTTCGCGTTAGCGGTGTCCGAGATGCGCACGATGCGGAAAAGCTTTTGTTCTACGTCAACTGGAGCGTGCGAGTTGTAAATCCTGTACTCGTCGCCGTTAGTCAGCACGCACCATCGCACGCCGACGACCGTGGCGTAACTGAGATTCTGCGAGATCCACTTGCGGTCGCTGAGATCCCGTTCGAGCGACTTCGCCTCGATGAACAGCGTCTCCGTGCGGTTCAGGAACAACGCGTAGTCTACAGGATTGTCCTGCGGCTTGCGCCGATATTCCCGGCGGCTCTCATCCATTTCTTGCAGATCCCAACCTAGCGCCGTGAGGATTGGATCGATTAAGGCGGCCTTCGTGTTCTGCTCGCCGACGAGTTCCTTGCGGTCCCGGATTTGCTGAATCCGCTTTCGCACGACAGTCAACTGCGTTCGAGAGTGCCGGCTTGGTCTGCATCGATTTTAAGAGCTCTCATCCCGCAGCACTATTCGGACTATAATCCGTGGGACTATCGTCGCCAGAATATCAATATTGATTCATTGGCGCAACCGGCACAGTAGGCACATTCAACCCCATTCAGGGACGGAGAAGGCTTTCGGCCAAGCGCTTCGAGAGATCCGCAAGAGCCGCAACCTGTCCCAGGAACAGCTGGCGCTCGACAGCGACTTCGATCGCACGTACGTGAGCCTGCTGGAGCGCGGTCTTCAAAGCCCGACCGTCCGCACCATCGTTAAGCTCGCTGCGACCCTCGACGTTCTGCCATCTGTGATGATCCTCCGGATGGAGCGCACTCTGGGCTTGTCGTCCCGCCGGAGGGCCTATGAATCAGCCGAGCGGTCGAAGAAGCTGTAGATTCGGGTACAGTAGGCGATTTCGCAGGCGTCGGCACAGTGGCGCCCATCCATGAAATGCGATCGCGGCGTTTCGGATTCTGCGCGGAGCCGTTCACTTGCCTATGTGGGACGATCCCATAATGCCGGAATGGGTCAAGCCGCCGGCGCTGCCGAGGTCGGAAAAGAGCAACCTCAGTGCCGCCGGACCGGCGTGCGCTTATGCCGCGGCGAAGAACCGGTGGGCGGCGGTCAGGGCGACAGAATGCTGCAGCGCCAGCGCCTACTGAGGTGCACATCTACGACTTCGGTGGCGAGGAAAAAGGCTCCTCCGCCCGAGCTTTGGCCCAACGTTAAGTCATTGATTCGACAGGCCTAAGAGTACTCCTTAAACGTTCGGCACGTGTCACGATAACAAGTAAGCCCGACCCGGTGCCGGATGTAGCCCGCCTGACAGAGGGACGTCCGACAACCATGCGAACGGTCGTAAAGCCAGCGCACTCCGCGGCGCCGGTTTACCGTCCCTCCCGAGTCACGTTGGTCCACGATCCGGAGCCATTTCGAGCGCTACGACTTTCTGAGGTCCGAAAATGATTGCGCCTTGACACATGGTATGCACGCGCCTATACTAGTGATATATGCACCTGCCCATATCTAGCGTTTCGATAATCCGGACGCAGACACCAATGCGCCGAAAATACTTTTGGTGTATCGTGAACCTTTTTGGTCGGCGCGGCGTCTAAGGGAGTGTAGGCACGCGCATATGGCAAAACAAACCTTCACCCTTGGCCAAGTCGCTTCCGCGATTCAAGTGCCGCGGCCAACCTTGCTGAGTTGGACACAACGTGGATATCTCCGGTTCTTGGACGAACGCCTGCCTGGTGAACCCAGGGAATTCGATAGAAATGAAGTCGCGTATACAGCGGCCTTCGCTGTTCTCGCTCGGTGCGGCGGGGGCGATGCTGCTGGTGCCGGGCAAATGATGCAGAATGCAACCAAGGGCCAACGCTCCTATTGGCACAAAGCCATTGATTCTGCGGTAGATGGCAAAGACGTCTATGTTCTGGCGAAGCGATATACATACAAAGGCGCGGCGCAGATTGAGGCCCAGCTCCATATCGGCCTCGGACTGCAAGTGCATTTAAGCGCATTTGAAGATACGACACAGGAGGGTGTTCGGCTGGGGTCCGATAACAAACCTCCTTCGTCCACGGACCAATTTACTTTCGTTGTTCCGGTAGGAAAGGCAATCGCCGCGGCGCTCAAATCACTTCCATGAAAACAGAAGTAATTTCCTCGGTCCTGGCCGCAACCCAGGCGCCCACGCTCGAAGTGCGCGACCACACCGGTGATTGGGTCGGCCGTGTCGATCGCGCCGGCGCCGCGGAGCTCATCGAGCGGGGATGGGCAGATCCAATCGGAGAGCACAGCGTGAAATATTTGAAGCTTCGAGAAAAAGCACCATGGAAACCATTGGCGAAGAGTTGGCGTGGTGGGAGCAAGGCCACGCAGCCCGTTCGGGCCGACTCGTCCTGCAAGAGTTACGGACCAGGCCAATTAATGGGAAATTCGAAATTATTACGGGAGCACCGGTCTAGATGAAAACCGCAATCGATCGCGCATTTGAACACCAAGACGACTCTACGTTCGACCGGCTGGCGAATCTAATCGCCACCCATCATTCCAAAACGACCGAGGCCTTTTACGACATCGGCAACGTGTTGATTGAGGCGAAGGATGCGTTGAACCATGGGGACTTCGGCGGGTTTATTAAAGACCATCGGGTAGGACTCACAGTTAGGATGGCGCAACTGATGATGCAGATCGCGCGCGAGGACCCGGGGCGAGAATTGGCCCGATATGGCATCGCGAAGGCGTCTTTACTCCTACGGGTTTGTCCAGAAGCTCGAAAGCACCTATGTGACAGTCACGACGTTCTTCAGCTCTCAGTACGCCGGCTGCGCGAATTAGTCGCCGAAGCACTCGGTCGTCGACGCACAAACTCGCCGAAGGGTAGTGCTGGGAAAGGCCACCCGGACGCAGAGTATCGGCGAGGTTATGATGACGGGCTCCACCATTCCCTCGGCGCTCACAAAGAACTGCTGTGGGCCGCCGGTGTTCTGCATCTCAACGTGCCAGATCTGTCAGTGGTCAGAATCGAGTCAGCCTTCAAGACCATGGCGCATATCTTCCACCCTGATAAGGGTCGCGCGGAAGACGAAAAGTTCATTCGAAATATTTACGCTGCACGCGAATTGCTCCTCTCTCGGTTTCGAGACTCTCGCACCGCAGCCTAATCCCAGATCGAGAAGATTCCGCGCCTCGCCCAGAGGCCGGAAGCAATCGTCCTCATTAATTCCACGTTAGAGTCCCGCGAAGACGTCTCACAGTATTAAGTGATCCGGACGACGGCCTCCGGCGCCGGCATCATCACCGCCGCAGAAAAAACCTTTTTTGAAAAATGTGTCAAAAAAACGCCCCGAGGGCACTACTTATGAGGACGCTTTTTTTTGGGCGCCTGTAGCTTCGTCGGCTTGCTCTCGTCCAGTTCCATGTTCGCCGGTTTGAACACTAGTCCTTCATGACTCGTTGTGCCACTGTGCTGCACGGGTTTCTTCGACGTGGTGGAAAGAACATGCTCTCCGATGATTGTCAGCGAAGCCGAGCCGCCAGTCAACAATACCGCTCCCTGCCTGGAAGCCTTAAGGCGCTGGGCCATTGCCTTCAGCTTTGGCAGAGCTCTGTGAATGCGTTGATAGTTCGCGTCGGCCCCGTTAGCGGCCAGCTTTCGAGATTTCAACGCTACAGCAATGGCATCGGTTAACCTCTTATCCTTGGATCGTAGCCGAGAAACAAGCTCCTCCATTTCGACCTGCGTAAGGCCCAGATCGATGTTGATACTAAGGGCCATGGAGGCTAGCTCCGCGACAGTCCCCACCGACTCGCCGTTTTCGCGCCGGACGATGGCGTCGAGGCCGCTAACTTCCCTCTCGCCGCCCTTCAGCATCGCTAGGTCCGACGGGCGTGGACCCTCCTTCATTCCAGCGGCGTAAAGGACTTGTTCGCGGATGAACGCCGCAGGATTATTCTTGCTGAGGATCTGCTTTGCGCGTTTCCCTAGGACTGGCAGAGCGTCCAAGGAGTCGTCGGCAAAGACTCCCACGCCATCTTCACAGTCCGTCCCAAGGATGAATTGAATCAATAACCCTGCGAGATAATCACCCGGCGGCAAGTTCAGCCACCGTTGCACCTGCGCGATGTATTCCATATCGGTCGGAGAGCGCATCCCGACGCTCGCCAAGGCCGCTCTGATGAGAAACACCAGGTCCCAGGCGTCGCGTGATTCTGAGGGAGGGATTATCTCAACACCCCTGATTGTCATGGATACTTTCAAAAAAGCTCCTTGCACTACGATTTTCATACGTGGCATTTGTTTAGATGCTCCGGACCGTCGGCCGATTCTTACTGCGGCCGGTTCCTTGATTCCGAGAAATACGCAAGTCGCTACTTCGATTTCAAATATTCCGCTCTCTGTAGAGGTAAGTGCCCCTTGGGCATCGAAAAGGAGCTTACTTATGGACGCTGTCCAGATTGCTGCGCCTGGAGAACCGACGGTAGAAGAGATCTCTCCGCAACTCGTGCTGCTCGACATACCCCGCGTACCGGCCGACCCGCAGCCGACAGCGCTGTCGGACCCGGAACTCTTATTCGAGATTTTGGCGAATAAGATGGCGGACCGGCGGGCTAGGATCAAAAACGCCATTTGCGAAATAGGCCGCCTGCTAATCGATACACAATTGACGTTACCTGGGAAATGGCTTGAATTCCTAAACGATCCTAGAGTCGGGCTGAACGAACGCGAAGCGCAGAGGATCATGCGGATTGCGCGTCAGGCTGACGGCGAGGTCTTAGCCAACTTCGGTATTAGCAAGGCAACAATTATGCTGGAGACCCTACGAACTCCAGAGGATCGCCAAATCTTTATTGATGCCCACGGTGACATCGCGCAGATTCCAGAACGGGAACTTCGTCAGATTCTCAAACCGACGCCGGCGAAGAGGCCCGCGGTGGTGGCTCCTCCTTCAACAGCCTTGGAATCGCTGCCGCCGGAATTGGGTCAACTGCGCGAACAGGTACTCGAAATGACCGCCGCTGAAGTTGCGTGGATCCCGATCCAATGCAATTTTGTCGGAAAAGATTTCAGGAGTTTGCCGGAATGGGGAAAATTTCTTGTCCTCGGTATGTTCATCGCAACGCCTTCGTTCCTGAGAGCGGCGCAATATGCCTGACCTCTACAAATGCCATGGAAGTCGGCTCCGAGGCGGCGATCGAAACTGCCCTCCAGGAGATGATGCAACTCGCGCGTAATTGGCTGCTCGCAGATAACGAAAGCAAAGAAAACGTCGTGAATTGGTGGAAGGGCCGCGCCTTTCCTCCGGGTGCGGCCAAGCCAAATCAATCGTCTGAAAAGCCGCGTACGCATTCGTAAGTCGGGACGGCGCGACCCATGCACGGGTGACTAGGCGGATTAAACGTCGTCAATATTGCAAATCGGTGAGGTAGATACTCATGTTAGAGCAACTTTGTAAGTTTGAACTGGGCGAGCAGGTAGGGCCGGCCAAGGTGCTTCGAGATGACCAGCGAGCGGAGTCATTCTGCTCAAATGGCTCGTGGTACATGAGAGGTCTAAGGGCGCGGCTCATTCGTTTTGTGGGATGCCACGCACGGCGCCGCAACGTCCCCAAATTAAACTCCGCCGAGAGTGAAAGGTTGGCCACAGACAAGACTTTGGATGCGGTATCCGGCTGCCGGAATTGCGGGTGTTTATGAAGTTCGATTACAACAACATCCCGTCCGAGTTGAAGGCCCTCAAAAACTGGGTCGTCTACCGGCTGGAGGAACGCATCAATTCGGCCGGCGAGCGGAACATCACCAAGGTTCCATTCCATCCGACGCGATGCACGCGCGCCAAGTCAAACGACCCGACCACGTGGTCCGCGTTCGACCCTTGCGTCGCCGCAGTAAGCACCGGCGAATTCCACGGCATCGGGTTCATGTTTAGCGGAACGGGCTATGTCGGCATCGACCTCGATCACGTTCAGGATAGCGAGTCGGGTATAGCGACGTGGGCGCACAGCATCATCGAGCGGCTGAACAGCTATGCGGAAACCTCTCAATCCGGCGAGGGGGTCCATATTATCGCGAAAGGGACACTACCGCCGGGACGCCATCGGAAGGGACAAGTGGAGATGTACGATGGCACGTCGCCCCGATATTTCGCGATGACCGGCTTTCACCTTATGAACACACCGTCAACCATTGAAGAGCGGACCGCGGAGCTGGCGAGCATTCACGCGGATTTCGTCGCAGATGTGGCGGAGCCGAGCAACTTTTCGAATGCGCTGGGAGCAGGGGCGCCGAATCTCGATGACGCTGAAGTTATCCTCCGGGCCAGGTCGGCTGCAAACGGAAACAAATTCGCCGCCCTGTATGATCGGGGTGACTGGAAAGGCTTCGGCTACGCATCCCAATCCGAAGCAGACGCAGCGCTGTGTCGAATGCTCGCGTTTTGGACTGGTAACGATGCTGCACGCGTCGATTCGCTCTTCAAAAGCAGCGCCCTGATGCGGCCAAAATGGGAGCGGAACGACTACCGTTCCAGCACGATTAATCACGCGATCAAGGGTGAAACCTATTCGCCGCCAGTCGATCCCCCCAAAGAATTTGATATCGCGAAATTCATGCCGCCGGGCGAGATCATTCTCCCAGGCCAGCGACACAACGTGCTTCGCGGCATCGCAATCCGTCTGGGCAAGCTCGGCTATGAGTATGGTCGAATCGTCGAGACTCTACTGGAAACGAATGGCCGGCTCGCGTCGCCACCGTTGAACGCGGATGAAGTTCGCGAGAAGGTTGCTCCTTGGGCGCTGCGATCGCCTTACACGGATGTCGGCAACTCACAGTTTTTCGCCCTGAAATACGGACAAAACGTGCTGTGGGCGGCCGCCGAAGATCAGTGGATTAGCTGGGATGGGCGCAGGTGGGCCGATAGCGGAAAGAGCGGGACCGGACTTCTGGCGCATCTCGCTGTCGGCGACCTGCATCATGAGGCCGAGGGTCTTCCCGAAAAAGAGGCGAACCAGTCGGCGAAGTGGGCACTTCGGAGTTCCTCTCGCGCGCGGATGGAATCGATGACCAGTTTGGCGAAAGGCCTGCTCACCGTCGAGCCGGATGAGTTCGACTGCGACCAATTCTTGTTGAACGTCGCGAATGGGGTGCTCGATCTGCGAACCGGCCGGCTTCGGGAACCACGGCGGGAGGACATGATTCGACTATCTTCGCCCGTGCAATTCGACCCGGAGGCGAATTGTCCCAGATGGTTGCAATTCATCAAAGAAGTTTTTGAGCCGTGCCCGGACCTCGTAACGTTCGTTCAAAAAGCCGCAGGCTATTCCCTAGCGGGAGCCACACGCGAGCATTGCTTCTTCTTCCTTCAAGGCAAAGGCGCAAACGGCAAGTCCACCCTCGTTGCCGTCTTGCAGGAACTCATGGGCGACTACGGCGGCCCTTGTGCCCGCTCGCTGCTGCTGGCGAAGCAGGCCGGCGCACAGACTAATGATGTTGCCTCACTACGGGGAAAACGGCTGGTCGTCTCCCAAGAGCTGAAGGAGGGCGACAAGTTAGATGAACCCGCAATCAAGTCCTTAACATCTGGAGATCGACAAAGTGTACGCGGGCTCTACAAGGAGTTTTTCGAGATGGATCCGCGCTTCAAAATTTGGGTAACGTCAAACCCACCTCCGGAAATCGCAGGTACCGACGATGGGATCTGGCGCCGGCTACGACTCATCCCGTTCCACGTTAGCTTCAAAGGCCGCGAAGATCTGGGACTGATGGATGCTTTGCTCGCCGAACTGCCCGGAATTCTCAACTGGGCGATCGAAGGATGCCTGCTATGGCAAGCCGAAGGCCTCGGCAAGGCAGCGAGCGTGACACAGGCGACGGAGGAATTGCGCGAGGACAGTGACGATGTCAGGAAGTACGTCGCCGAACGATGCACTATTCATGAATCCCTGCGGGTCCGGGCCAATGCCATCTACGCCGACTACAAAAGCTGGGCTGGCGAGCGCGGCGACCAGCAACTATCAAGTTCGAAATTTGGGCGGAGGTTGGTAGCCATCGACGGAGTGAGCAAACTCAAAACTGGAGGGCTCGTTTACGTCGGCATCGGGTTGCGGGCCCCTGGACGCCAGGAAGAGGATGACGACGCCAGCTGAAAAAGTAACGAGTAACGAAAAAGTGGCATTTCCTCCATGTTGGTCCCATTTTTTAAGTTGCTGCTTTACCTTAAGTGCACCTATATGAAAAATCTGAACAACATGGGGAAATGGGCCAAATATCGGCACTCGTTACTTTCGGCGTGGGCACGAAAGCCACCAGGCAGCCACGCCGCTAACCCATTATTTATCAGCCAGTTCCATAATACCAGCCGGGGTATAAGCGAAGGGGAGGCCTATCTCTTTTCCTTTCATCGATTTACGGCGACCGGCAAGCCTTATTCCGACTGTGCCACCAAATTGCAATCTTTTCCAGATTTCATTTTTTTAACACCACTATATGACCATATTTTAATAAGATCTCAGCTTCCAGATGTCCAGGCGTGTCGGGATGGTCAACACCGCCCCGGTTCATCGTATGCTGAAACGCTACCGCTGGCCTAACGGCGACACTCTCGTCACCGGCAATTCGAAACTTCAGAGATTCTTGCGCCACCGCTATAGCCTCACCCGGCGCAAGTATCGGGCCGGCGTCAACCTCCAGAAGTTGCGATTCACGCGGGGGGCCGGATCGCCTCAGCCCTTGCATTTCAGCGAAGGACAGAAGAATCGAAGTGCTCCCGAAACGCTAACCACCACCAAGAGAGGAGATTCATATGCCCGTCATAGTTTCACGAGGCCCCCAGGAGTCAAAACTCACTCAAGTCCGTGGCGTCGGCGTGTACTCTGCCACTCACCCGTCCGAAGGCGCTAAGGCGACCGTTGGTTCTCGCGGCCCACCGCTCGTAATTGTTCGCCAAACTCGCCGCTCGCGAAACATCGTTGAGCAGTAGTTTATGAAAGAACAATTCCGTAGTTAAGGATCATCATGAAATACTTCAAAGCCTTCTTCCGAGTAGTGACGGGAAAGGCACCGTCTCAGATTTGTACCTTCGACGCAAAAACTGGCTGGGGTAACGCGAATAGTCCCGTGCCGATTTCCACTTCGCTGCCAAAGACACACGAAGACTTGGTGGGCGAGCTAAAGAAAACTCACGATCCTTTTTGGGGCTCATGCGAATGCTGCTGCGACGAGGGGTTAATCCTATATCGACCCCTGGTCGCGGCACGAGAAGAGTGGCTGGCTTATGTGAAGGGGCGCAGTACTTACGAACTCGTTCTCCTCCCCGACTTCGGCTCGGCGATGGAGTTTATAAGGCTCTACGGGCCAGGGCTAATCTCGATTCCTGATCAGCACCTCATGTCAGCGCTCTTGGAGGAAATGCTAGACACTCTGTCAAATCTGGGGGCCGGCCAGGACGCAGACGTCAACCAATAACACCCAGGCGCTGGGCTGGCGACCGGCTTGATTCGAAATCGGTCGCACCAGCCCACAATATCCGCTGGATTGTAGTTCATCCTCTCTCTACGGCCCGCGCAGAGTTGGCAGGCCTTTTCGTTTGGAGTCTATTTAAATGCCTCACAGTAGTGACCGAGTAATAAACAGCGGCAGAATCTCCGTCGCTGAAATCGCGAAGCGTCTCTCGATCGGCCGGTTGGGTGTCTATACGATGCTCGTCAAAAAGATCATCCCGGCAATCCGCTTCGGCCGGAGATGGATCATCACCAGAAGATCCTACGAACAGTGGGAACAGGCGGCGGGAAGGATGGAGACAGATGGCACACTTAACCGGGCATGAACCTAAGCTCGCTGGTGTTCAACCTGAATGGCGGAGATATAGCCAAAACCAATCTTTAGAAAAATTCACATCGAACGGAGGTCCTATATAAATGATAATTGAGAAATTTGCGGAACAGTTCCGCTTGCGTATCGCGCGCGATGAATGCGCCGACAAGATTATTCCCGGCAAGCGTGGCCATCTTTACTTCGCTGGTGGCGAGCTATGTCTGATGGTTATCGACGGAGCGCCCGCCATTCGAATCCACTGGGATACGCTTGGCGGACACCTTTGGATGGGCGATATTAGCCTCGATGCAAAGGGACGGCGCGTTCAAGATGTAAAGGTCAGGGGCATTCCTTTTGGGAACGCCCGAACGGCGATCAAGATGGTAAGGGCGCGCCAGAAGAGGATACTCTCGACGGACGCCCTAGAAGCAAGCCGCAAACGCATGTCAAAAGCCCGGGAGTCTCTATCAGGAAGGCGGTCTCCGGCGCCAAAAACGCTCGTCGAGGTCTAAGCGGTGCGAAGGTAGGCTCAACCAGGAATGCCGGCCGTAGATGCCAGTTTTCACGTTGGATGGAGCATGCTTACGCCCGGCTCCCCTGACCTTTTGATCGCCCACCGGAGCTAATGTGTGGTGGAGCCGGACGGGTGGGGAGTAGGTACCGGCGACGGTGCCGACTTCCCCGCCCCCAAAGAACAACTAAGTAACGTGCATTTTGGATGGATAAATAGGCGGAAATCGCCAACAAAGAGGTGCTTAAATGGCAGTGCACAAGCGAAAACGCCGCGGCAAAACGGACTGGTTTTACAAATTCGACCAGCCAAACGCAACGCGCAAAAGCCGCCGCATCATCCGCGCCTTCGGATTCGCCACCCGCCAGGAGGCAATCCAGGCGGAGTCAAACCGGCGCCAGGCCGAGCAGCAGAAATGCGAGTTGGCGAAAGCCGGCGGCAATGTTGATCGCGAAGTTCCAAAGACGCTCGCCATGCTGCTCGATGAATTTTTCAGTCACCACGCCTGCGAAAACCTCGCGCCGAAAACGGTCGAACGCTACCGCGATGTGGTGGCCTACATCTCGCCGGAACTGCTTGCGAAGCCAATCGTTGAGGTCACCTCGCTGCACCTCAACCGCGAGTGGTCCCGGCTCCTGAAGTCCGGCGGCCATCTACGCAAGTCCACAACACCGCGCCCGCTCAGCGCGAAGTCGGTTCGTAACATCGCCGGCGTCATTTCCAGCGCATTCAGCCGAGCGATCAAATGGGGGCTCACCACCACCAACCCGGTCACCAACTCCGAGCCGCCCAAGGTGAAAAAGCATCACGGCATCGCGTTCACGCCGGCAGTGCAAAGGATGGTGATCGAAGCCGCTACGTCACCCTGGTGCATGCGGACGTACTTGGAGATGGTCGCGGCCACTGGCTGCCGTCGCGGTGAAATGCTCGCACTCCGTTGGTCCGATATTCAAGATGGCCGCGCCATGATTGCGCGATCTCTCTCCCAAACGCGGGACGTGCTCGTATTCAAGTCCACCAAGACCGAGGAGCCTCGACCGATAAGCCTGCCTGTGTCGGCTATCGCGGCGCTGGAGGAACATCGCAAAGTCCAGGATGAGTTTCGGCGCCAGTACGGGCCTGAGTATCGGGTGGACCTGGATTTGATTTTCGCTAACCCTGATGGGACGCCGTTCAAGCCCGACTCGATCAGCGCGTCGGTGTCGCTGCTGTTCCGCCGGCTCAAACTTCCAAAGGGCGCAAGCCTCCACTCCCTGAGGCATTCGCACTGCTCGCACTTGCTGGCTTCCGGCGTACCCTTGCCGGCAGTGTCCGCACGGCTGGGGCATGGGTCCATCCGCACGACCCAGGAGATTTACTCGCATATGATCCACGGGCAGGACGACGAAGCTGCGCGGAAATGGGAGGAGTTCCAGAATCAGCCGACGGGCGGGGAGCCACAGCAAAAGGGGCGGGTGCAGTGAAATTCTGCGCAACCGAGGGGAGGCGAAGAGACTTGAGTTGGCGGACTGATCCAACCGCCGTGAACTTCAATGGTTTGCCGACTCGGACCCGGCGGCAAGTAATGCGGACCGTCGCCGGGTGTAGATGAGGTTATTTCTTCTGGGTTGTCTGGGTAAAGTTAAACAAACTTCTGCGTAAACCTATCGCTGGGGCCGGGCGACAATTCGCTATAGACACTATTTGCCGTCTCCGCCGTCGTTGCACCTTTCGCCGTCGGGGGCTTCTTATTGACCACCGTCATCGGCTCGGAAGAGGAATAGGTGATGGTCCCCTCGCCGCTCTTAATCACCGCCTTGTTGCCGCCGCTGCTCCCACCAGGTCGAGTTGAAATGCGACGATCGGCGTTCGCACGGCCTTTGCCGTTCCTGACGGCGGCACGGGGATCGTCCAAGTGTGGTGATTCTTTTTGTCCTTTTCGTTATAGCTGAAATCCGCACCGCTGACGTCCTTGCCGTCGTATCGGATGGCGATCTTGAAGACGGCGCCTGCCGGAAGGGTGCTGGGACTGCGGAGATTCTTGACGGGCCCGGGGGGCGTTTTGGTATTAAAACTATTCGGCGAGGCGAAATATTCAATGGAGCCTCCGACCATCGGTCCCTCCGATTTCCCGTTTTCCTTGAAATCGGGTTTAAAGCCCATCACGTATTGCTGCCACTTGGTTTGCGCAGTCTCCGGAGAGTCCGCATTCAAGTGGAGATGGAAGCCAATATCGTCGCAAACAACCTCCTTGGTGATCTCCACAGCGACGGTCAGCCGCATGATCGGCTTGCCATCGTGATAGAGATAATAATTGCTCTTGCTGCCGAGTCCGCCCTGCGGGGGCGGAACCGTCTGCGCTGCGGCCGGGGGCAGACTGAACGTCATAAGCACAGCGGCCAGAATCAAAACCAAGGCAGAGTTATTCCGGAGACTACCGTCGGGGGAGACTGCTAAACCGGACATCCCGCATACTTTCGTCATTTTTAATCTCCTCTTTTCTGTGGCGGCCGAACACTTTCGTTTCCGCCCGTCGTGTTACATAGCGCAAGAACCGAAAGGCGAGCTCATGACAGGAGCGAGGGAAGAAGTCGGCGTGAATCTCACCACCAATCTCGGGCATCAAGCCGATCAACCCGTTTCCTGCCAACACCATGCCGATTACGAGTAGGTATCTCCGACAAAAATGCCTCCCTGTGGTGTCCCGCTCCCCCTGCTCGCACCTCCTGGCCAGCGGTGGACACGGATCTCCGCTTGTGCCCCGGTTCCCGACGCGAAGGTTAGGCAGCGGGTGTCTCTTTCGACGCGACGGAACGGATGAAAACAAGGTTCTTCCGGGATATAAATTCGCTCAAGGCCTGCAACCGCGTGCGTTCGGCCACATCGACAAGGCGCATCATCTGATAGAGGACGCGCTGAAAGACGCCAAAAAATAATCAGAATCACTGGACCGGAATGAATCCGGCGGTGCTGATGGAAACCTTATTGTAGACAGCGGTGACCGCGTTGTCGCCGCTCGAAGCGTCGGACGGCACGACTACGTTGAACTGGTAGAGGCCAGGGCTGATCAGCCCCGCGAAAGCAACCTGCGCAGCGTGCCCGCCGATCTGAATGGTGGGCAGGGACGGCAGAGTTCCGGTTTGCGTCGACGAGCCTGCCACCACGGATCCGCCGTTGGGAAGCCCGAATCCGAATCCATAAAGGACGATCTCCTCGCCGGGTGCGGCCGGCGTGAACCCCGCGCCCTCCGAGGCCGGGCCGACGTAGCTTCCATTGGCGTGCGTCGCGGCGAGATATTTCGTCCCGCCGGCAATCGCGAACGCCGGTGTCAGGTCTGCCTTGTCGACGCTGAACGAGGCGGAAACGGCCGTTCCGTTGGTCACCACCACCGGAACCGATCCCGTCTTGGTGTCCAAGGGCGTGAGCACGTCGAGCTGCCCCTGGCTGATGTAATACACATAGGCAGGGTTCCCGTTCACCATCACGCTGACGCCGTCCAGTTGCGTCGGCATTTTGCCCTGCGCGAACTCGGGCGCGCTGCTCCACGTCATGCCGCCCGAAGGGACGCTCGACGGCGCGAGGTTCAAGCCGTGAATCTCGATCCAGGCGTTCTCGGAGATGCCGGCCGCTCCGCTCACCACGTTCACCGAATCCACCGTGGTTGCCGTGCACGCCGTGGTGGCGGGAACCATGGTCAGGGCGAGCGTGTTCAGGTTGGTGATCTTCGGAAGAACAAAGCTGGTCGCGTCCTTGCAAACGTCGAGAGTGAAGGCGTAGTTGTACAGGTAAGCTTTGGTCGCCACCTTGGCGCCGGAAAGTTGATTCGAATAAGCCATGGTCGAGACGATGGTTTCGCCCGGATAGTTTTGCGGCGTGTTCCAGTCACTGACGCTTTGCGTGAAGGTATCGGATGTTCCATCCGAGTAATTGGCAACGAACGCCTGCGCGGGCTGGTTTCCACCTTTCCCGGAGGTGAGGACCTGCACGGCCCCGAATCGCCCCGCCGGAAGTGGGACCTTCACGTCGCTGATGACGGCATTCCAGGGAGGCGCGATTCCGTTTGACGCGGGCCCGAACAGGAACGGGACGTTCTGGCTGACCAGCGACGTTCCCAGCAGATTGGCCGAGTACGCGCAACATGCGCCCAAACCGGCCAGGAATGGATTGCCGTCGACGGAGATGCCGGTCACGTTGTAGGACGTCGACAAGTCGACCGGCACCGCCGGAGTGGCGGAGACGGAAACCACCAGGCCAATGGTGCTGGCATGATTCAGGCTGCCCGATGAGCCCGCGATATTGAGGATATGAACTCCCGCCGCAACCTGGCTGCCAACCGACAGAGTAAGCGTGCTGTTACCGGCGCTGCTCGCTGGGCTGAACGACGCCGTAACGCCTTGCGGCGCTCCTGTGAGGGACAAAGCGACCGGGCTTGCGAAGGTGCCGACCGGCCCGATCGAAACGGCCACCTGGAGACCTGCGCCCGGAGCGGCGTTCAGGATGGAGGGCGAAGCGGAGATGGCGAAGTCCGACGTGAGCGGCGCCACGACGACCAGAGTCATGGCGATGGTCTGCTTCGCCGCCGCTCCCGAGGTTGCGCTAATCGTGCCCGGATAATAACCGACGGCGACCGAGGCCGGAACGGTGAGGGTCAGCGTGCTGCTACTCGTCGTGCTCGACGGAGAAAAGGACGCGGTCACGCCGCTGGGGAAACCGGACACGCTGAGGTTCACAGGACTCGAGAAGCCTCCGTATCCGTTCACCGTGACGGTGTTCGTCCCGCTGCCGCCCGGATTGATCGTGATTTGATAGGGGGCTACCGCAAGGCCGAACCCCGGCGCCGCGGCATTGCCGCTGGTCAGATCGTTCATCAGGTTCTGGCCGGTGGGCGAACCCCATCCGGTGGTCAGGTCGAATCCGGGGACCGCGTAATACTGGGTCGGGCTGGCGTCGTTGGTGTTGTTCCCCACCGTGATATCGTGCAGGTCCTGGGCGTAGCGAGAGCTTTGGGCCAGCGCATAAAGGGTGGGATTCAGGAATCCGACCGGTGGCTTCTGGTTCTTCGCCGCCTGTTGATTGACGAGCGCCAAAAATGCCGCCCAAAGAGGAGTCGAAGCGCTGGTGCCGCCCGTTCCCGACGACATATGGCCGCCGGAGACCGCGAACAGAATGGTGTCGCCGACCATGGCGACATCGGGGAAATTGCGGTAGCGCGTGGATCCCATGTTGGTGGCCATGCTGACAGTGCTCTGCCAGGAAGGGATGGAATAGAGCGAATTGAAGCCGCCCGCGCTGCCTTTCCACGCCGTTTCCGAGAGCCATGCGCCGCCGGGTCCTGTAGTGACCAGCGCAGTGCCGCCGACGACGGTGACGTAAGGATCGCCAATCGGCGCGGGAATCTGCGCCGTCGGCAGATACGCACCGGTGTCCAGACTGCAATTAAAGTATGTCTGGCCTTGTGCGGCGTATTCCATCAATATTTGTTCCATGGTCGCCGCCGGGTAGGAGCCAAAGGCCCAGGAGGAGCTCATTTGCCTGGCCGCATTGTCGGTGGCCATGCGATTAATGACGTCCACGAAGCTGGTCCCCTCATAGACCAGGATCTGGGCGCCGGGAGCGAGCGCCATCGCCATCTCAATATCCAACGTGATCTCGCCGTCGCCGTAACCGGGCGCGTAGGCTCCGTTGACTCCGTCCAACAGTACGTTCACGATGGAAATATTGGATAAGCCGGTCGCCTGTTCGTAGATCGCGATGTCATTGGGATCGTAAGGGCCGATCTCAAACAGGCCGATCGACTGCCCGGTCCCGGTCAGACTCACGCCCGGTACATAGGCCGCCCGAAAATCCTTCGGCTGAAAGCTACCGTTGGGGCCCGACCCGGTGATATTGCTGTGCACAGCCGCAGGCCCCTCCGCTTTCGCATCCATCCGGCGCGGAGGCATGTAGTCGTCGAGACCGATGATGTCCAGGATGGGCACATCGGCTGGCACCGACGGCTCCACATCCGGCGCATGGAACTGGCGCGGCTCCGACGGGTGCTGATACGTTCGCATTTTGAATTGGAAGACGCGCTCAAAATCCGAAACCGAGCCAGTGACGTCCACGATCATGCGATTGGGCGTCGTGGCGGTGACGGTTAAGCCACTCGATTTCACAAAGTCGACGACTTTTTGATAATCCGCCACGGAGGGTCCGAACCGGGCCGTAAATTGATCGGGGGTCAGGTAGCTCTTGTAAGTTGGGCTGGCGGGGTCGTAAAGAGCATCGATGAATGCTGTCAACCCTTGCTTGTCACCCAAGGGCAACCCGATGGCAACCTTCAGGCGAGCCGAGCCATAGAAGCCGGTCGCCCGCGCCCCGTTCGCTACCGGCAACGGAATCTGATTCTCGAGAGTTCGTCTGTCTTGCGCGTCGCTCAGCTGAGGAAGAAATCCCAACACCAAGAGCGCCACTAGTCCGAACTTTTCTGCTTTGTTGAAAATCGATTGCATGTCCATAGCCTCTAACCTTTCTAATCCTCCCGTCTCCTCCCGTCCAAGCGAGCGCATCGCACATATGGTCTCACCTCATCGGTCGGTTGGAAGCCAGCGATAAGAATCCCCTCATCGCGAGCCTCCCTTCCCACAGACCGTGCCGTCTCCCGCTCCAACAGAATACAAGAAACAAAAGATCCCGCCGCGACTGTCATGTGCCAAGGAGTGCGCCTTCCGCTGGTTTGCGATCGATCAAGGGCCGTTACCTGGCCGCGTGTACGCCGCCATCGACAGACACATGGGTGTGTCCCACTCGGGGAGAGACGGCAAGCGCGGCGGGCCCGAACACCGGCGCCACGTGCAGATTCTCCGTACGATATTGAATCACGATCCAGCCATGATCGGGGGATCGGGCGGAAGCGCGAGGGCTCGACTGCTGCCACGGCTCGGGAATGTCGATTCGCCTGAATTCGTCACTGCTGTCGCACTCCGCGATTATCGTCCGGTGAGCGCTGTATTTCTATCGACGCTGGCAAGGTAAGATCAGCATCCATGAACGATCGCGCGCTTTTCCTCTATCCCATAGCCTTTGTCAAGTCCGTAATGCTCTCGACTCGCAGCAGAGGCACCTCGGGACCCTTTTGGACTCATTGCAAGATTCTTTGGCGGCAGTCTGTAACGATTCGTCTTCTTCAAATCACAAAACAAACACGCTCGCTCACAATTCAGCATCCGCATTAAAGGCCATCCGGGCGGTCCAGTACGTTCGGATGTCCACTGAACATCAGCAATATTCCACCGCAAACCAAGCCGATGTGATCCTCCAGTATGCCGAGGCAAACGGGATGGTTGTGATCAGGACTTATGTCGCCCGTTCAAAAAGGGCTTGCCAGTCACCAAACTTTTGGCTCGCGAGCTGAGTGTTCGGAAAACATACACTTTGCGATATGCGAAAGCGAACTCGACAAGTCTCCCTGTTTCATTGCACAGCCCGACGTTCCAGAGGACGGCTTTGCGAACATGGTTGTTTTCCGCCGGTCATAAGACAGTCGCGATCATCCGTGGCTGTGGTCCATAGACTTCGCGCATTCTTCCATTAGCATTGTTTATGGAAGGGTGGCCGACAATGCATCCGCAATCCGGGCAATCCACTAAGGGTGAGCCCTTGTCACGGATTCCGCACTACTGCGCAGTAGATACGATTGCAGTGGAAACATGACGCCGCCGTTCGTCCGAACGAAGTGCAGTGCGCCGCGTAGCGAGGAGTTCCCTGTCGGGAAGGAAGAGTTTGACCCCCCCTACGGCCCGACGGTGATGAGATCGCCAGCAGGTGTATTGGCACCACCGTAGGTACAACTGATGGGATTATCGCCGTTGGCGGCGCCCGCCGGGATCGTCAGGTTCAACTGGTACAACCCTGGGGCGCTCAATCCCGCGAAGACCACCGCGGCCGCATTGCCTCCCACCGTGCAAACCGGATTTACGGGCAGCGCTCCGGATTGCGCCGCCGATCCGTTGATCAGCGCGGCCGACGGCAACCCGAAGCCCACGGCGTACACAACAATCACTTCGCCGGAGTGGGCGGGTGTCGACGCTCCCGGATACAGGGTCATGGGACCCACCAGAGCGTTGTTGGCATGCGTCGCTGCAACGTATTCGGTCGCGCCGAATAAAAGGAACGCAGGTGCGACCGCCTGCATCTTGACGTTAAACGCCGGGCTCGGGGTGGTTCCACTCGTAACCACGACGGGTACCGGACCGGTGGTGTTGTCAAGCGGAGTCAGAATATTGAGTTGGTCCTCGGAGCACGCGGGATCGGTCGCCGCGCTGCAATAGAAGTACACGAAGGCAGGTTTGTTGTCGACGGTGACGCTGACGCCGCTGAGCTCGGTGGGCATTTGTCCCGAGGCGAACGAGGGCGCGGTGCTCCAGATGACGCCGGCAGCCGGCGTAGCGGCGGGAACAAGGTGTGTGCCCTTGATCACGATGAAGGTGTTCTGCGCAATGGCCGGGCCGCCGTCGGCTGTCGTCACCGAGGCAATCGCCGCGGTGGTGACGGCGAAGGTTTGTGTGACCGGCGTCGCGGCCGCATAGATCGCATTGCCGGCCGCGCTTGCGGTTATCGAGCACGTGCCCGTGGCGAGGATCGTCACGGTGCTCCCCGACACCGTGCAAACTTTGGTGGTGGACGAAGTGAAGCTCACGGCTATCCCCGAACTCGCCATCGCGCTGATCGTGAACGGCGCGACTCCCAGAGTCACGTTGTTGAGAGGCGCGAAAGTGATCGTCTGCGCCGCCTGTATGGTGAACGCGACCGCATTCGACAAGGCATTCGCGCCGCTGACCGAAACGTACGCGGCGCCTGAGGCCGCCATCAGCGAGGCGGAGATCGTCGCCGTCAGCCGGCTTCCGCTGACGAATGAGGTGGGTTGCGCAATCCCGTTCCAGCTCACCGCCATCCCGGAAACGAATCCGCTCCCGTTGACCGTCAGCGTGAACGCCGCACTGCCTGCGCCAGCTGTCGACGGGCTCAGCCCGCTGAGGATGGGCACGCCGCCGGGACTCACATTCACGCTAAGGTTCACGGGGTCCGACGCGATGCCGTTGGCGACCACTTCCAGGGTCGAGGCCCCCGTTTCAATGGAGGCCGGAACGTCGAATTCGGTCGACACCACGGCGGAACCCGTCGCGACGGCCATCGTGCTGTGATGGTGCGTGCGGCAGTAGAACATGTGGCCGGTCGACTTGTCGATGATGCGCACCAGCGGATAATTCGTCGCGCCCTGGTAATCGTCGCCGAATCCAACCGCCTGCGAAAGTCCGTTGAATTGCGTGCCCGTGATGGTATACGTCTGTCCAGGTTGAACCACGCCCGGCGCCACCGCGATAGAAGGCGCCCACGCGGGGTTCGGGCTGCCCGGCGGTGTATAGACAAACGAACCCGAACACGCGATCTGCCCGTTGGGCAGAGGCAGCAACGCCAAGCAGCCGCCGGCGGCCTCGCCCGGTGTCGGATTTAGATTCGTCCCGTTGAACTCAAACCAAAACGTAAAGGCCTTGTCCGCCGCCTCAAACAGGACGTTGCCGTTCGGCTCCAGCACGCCCGGAACATCAAGCGCGATCAGTTGGCCCGAGCCGCCTCCTGGAAGCGTTGGACCCGCGGTCCACGTCTGCGTGCTGGAATTATAAATCGCGGTCTGGCCGGTTGAGCCGGCCACGAACACGGTTCCGTCCGGCCGCAACACCTGGGGTCCGATTTCATTGTCTGTCACGATCCAGTTCGGCGTTTGGCCCGCGCTCACCCAGGTTGCGCTCGCCGGAATGTACCGGTAGGCATCCGGAGCCTGTTGCACATCGGGCATCAGAACCGATCCGTCCGGCAGCAGTGTCCATCCCGCCTCCTCGGTCGGCTCCGGCGCGGGGCTCACCGTCCATGTCAGCGTGACCGGATCGAGCAGCGCGGTCTCATGTTCGTTATTTCCCGCCAGCATGAACTGCCCATTCGGAAGCACCACCGATGAGGCATCGCCGATCTGCGCCCAGCCGCCCGGCCCGGGCAAAGTGGTCCAACTGTCAGCCTTCGGGTCGTAAATGGCGCCCAGGTTGACGTCAAAGCTTGACCCGGTGCAGGGCTCGTTGTACTCGCCGCCGATCACCACCACGCGGTCGTCCGGAAGCACCGCCGAAGCGAATGCGAACGGCCCGTACCCGGCCGGCATGGGCGCCGTCTGGGACCATGTGCCGTTCCCGTAGCTGCCAAGGTTGGTGGGCGTCAATTTGTACCAATTGGGGGTGCAGTACTCGTGCGCCAAAACCGTCCCATCGGTCATCAGCAGCGTCGCGTCGAAGTCTGCCGGCGGTTTCAGGTACGTCAGGACGCTCATGACTTGCGCCTCGGTAAACGTGGTGGTGTAGTCCTGGGCCGTGTTATCGGTGGTGTTCAGGTCGCCGCCTCCGGCCACCGAGACCGTATCCGTCACTCCGTCCGGCGCGCTGGCCGAGGTCGTAACGTTCACCGTGATCGCCGGATACTTCCCGGCCACGGCGAGCGAATCGCTGCGGGTGCACGCCAGCGTCGAGAGCGTACAATTCCAGGACTCTCCGCTGATGCCGGTCACCGTCAGGCCCGCCGAAAGTACATTCGTCACGTTGACCGCTCCGGACGTCGGCGCGGTTCCCACGTTTGAAATCGTGACGGTAAATGTACCCCCGCTGACACCCCGGAAGATGCTGCCTCCGATCGGGTTGTACGGGTCCGAATTATCTGTCACCGTAACCGTCAAATCAGGAGCCGGTTTCCCCGAAAGCGTGCCGGAGGTGATCAATCGGCCGATGCCCAGGTACTCACCGCTCAAATTGCCCGGCAAAATATTGAGCGTGCCTCCCGAATCGGAAAGTGGCGCCGAAGGGTTGATAAAGATCTCGAATTCCCTTGGCGTTCCGGTAGCCGCGTCCGGGAATAGCGCATTCGTGTAAATGAGAAGCGCGTTGGTATTTTGACCCCAGAGCTGAGCTCGGCAGTTTGACGGAGAAAACACGATCGCGGGAAAGTTACTCGTATTCCCGCCCGACGCTGTAATTTTCCAGTCGGAGAACGTCCCCGTATCGGCATCGAAGATAATGCTCCCGGTGGCGGTGCCGCCGTCGCTTAAGGTAGCGTTTAGCGTCCAAACCACCGTGCCGGCGTTCAGGCACAGACCGCCGGATAACAGCAGGGATAGTAGGACCGCGGTTCTCCCCGGCGGCGCAGGTTGCGGCGAACACGCATGAGCGGGGTGGCGCGGCACTCGGAGAAAGTGTACCACGTCGATTTCGCGACCCCATTCTGGAAGTCACCAAGCTGTATTCCCCCGATTCTTACGTCTCTAGTCGCAATCGGGCCTGCCTACTGGCCTGCTCAGAAATCCTGATCCGTTTCCCAAGGGCATTTTCTGGCGCCTGGCGGTGGGGCCGCCAATCTTGGCGGCCCTACTGGTCGGCAACTTAATGATCAAAGTGTGCGACGCAGTCCACTAGGATGCAGGGTTGCCAAAACCAAAGAGCACCCAACTCCCGAATCACGGGCAACCCGGAAGTAATCGGTCTCAGAAACGGCCATGCCGGCGCCGTCAGCACCAACACAAATTAGCCGCCTCATGCTAACGGGCGAGCTCTGGTCTGCTCCACAACATCGTAACGATCTCGGTTGCCGGGGAGCCCGCCGTCTTTCCGCTGGACCGCTGCGCGTAGTCTCCCGTGGTCTCCCGCGGCTTGTAAGTGTATGAAAACATGGTAGCGCTAACGGGAATCGAACCCGTATTTAAGCCTTGAGAGGGCTCCGTCCTAACCGTTAGACGATAGCGCCGAATACCATTCATTATACTACCGCTTTGTCAGAGCCCACCTTCCGTTCGATATTTTGTTCGCCGCATTCTGCTGACTTCTCCTCGGCATCGCCCCCGTCCACGCGCACGAACCGCGGCAGCAGATCCGCGCAGCTCGTGCAGCCTACTTCGCGGGACGCCTGGGGCGCTGCTTTTCAGCCACCGCGCGGATCGTCAGCGTTCGCTTGCCGCCGAAATCAAACGGCACCGCGGCTCGCTCCAGCGCCTGCGCGATCAGATCTTCAACGGCCGGATCGTCCAACGTCCCCGCCGTCTCCAGCACAAGGGAACGCACCTGGTTGCCACTGCCCTTCAGCAGCTTTTCCGGATCGCGCAAGCCTTTGCCGTGAAGGAAAAACAGGTTGACCCAGCGCGGGTAAAGGGCAATGGAAAAAATGGCGTGCGATGGCAGCGTGCTGGGGGCGAAGCCGATCACCAGCGCGTTGTAGTTGTCGTAGACCAACTCGGCGGCGCCGGGCAGGCGCTTTCGCATCTTCACCAGCGCGGCTTTCGCCAAGCCGGCGATCTCCGGCGTGTACTTGGCCAGGAATGTTTCCAGTTGAGCTTCCGGACTCTCAGTACGTTTCAATGGTGGTCTCCGGCTGCGCCTTGGAACGCATGCGGAAGTGATACACGATCGCGCCGGTGGCCACTGTAATCACGGCGGCGAGCGAAACGTACGGCTTCAACTGCACGCCCTGCACCGTCATCCATAAGCCGACCAGGATGAACAGTAGCGGGAACAGGGGATAGCAGAAGCTCACCACACGCAGTTTACGCCAGCCCGGCTGCCGGCGCAGATGGATCAACGCCGCGACGCTCATCACGGCGAAGAAGTTCAGCAGGAATCCGATGTAGATGACCAGCTGCGGAAACGGCGTCAGCGTCAGAATCATGGTACAGATTCCCTGCGCGACGATCGCCAGCACCGGCGTGTGCCATTTCGGATCGACCTTGGCCGCCGACGCCAGAAAGGCGCCGTTCTTGGCCATCGCGTAATAGACGCGCGGGCCGATGGTGACCATCGCGTTCACGGTCGACATCAATGACAGTGCCATCAGGCCGCTGAACAAGCCGGCGATCTCAGGGCCGAATAATCGAGAAGCCGTCAGCGCGCCCACGGCGATGTGGCCCTTCAGGTCTTCCAAAGGCGCGGCATAAATGAACACCACGTTCAGTAGCAAGTAAAGAGCGGCGACCAGCGCGGTGCCGATTCCCAGCGCTGCCGGCAGCGTGCGCGAAGGTTTCTGCAGTTCCTCGGCTACATAGGTCGCGGCGTTCCAGCCGCTGTAGGCGACGTAAATCCAAAACAGACTCACCGCGAACTGCGCCACCAGAGGCGTCGAAGCCGTGCGCGTCGCGCTCATGGAAAAATTGTTCTTGGACCCGTGTCCGATGGAAAACGCCAGCGCGATGAATCCCACCAGCATCAGCACCTTCGCCGCGGTCAGCACGTTTTGGATGCGCGCGACCCTTTGCACGCCGATGCAGTTCAGCAGCGTAAACACCAGCACCAGTGTGCACGCCACCATCTGCGCGCCGCCCAGGTGCAGCGTCCAATCGCCCGAACCGGCCAACACCTGCGCATTTTCCTGCCGCACGGATGGAAAGAAATAACCCAGATAATCGGAGAACGCCAAGGCCGCCGCGGCGATGGGCGCGGAAAATCCGGCGAAGAAGGAAACCCAGCCGCTCATGAATCCCCACGTGGGCCCGAAGGCGCGGGTCAAGTAAACATATTCACCGCCGCTCGACGGGAGATTTACGCCCAGTTCGGAATAACAGATCGCGCCGAGGAACGCGCACACCGCGCCGACCACCCAAATCCACAGCACGAGCTTCGGGCTTCCCAAATCCCCGGCGAGAAAACCGCTGGTAGTGAAGATTCCGGTGCCGATCATATTCGACACCACGAGCGCGGTCGCGCTCACTACTCCGAGCTGTCTGAGAAGGGAGGGCCTGCCGGGAGCAGTCACCCTGATATTCTAGCGTTTATTGCGTCTGGCCGCCTGCCAGAATCAGCGTCTGCCCGGTGGCCCAGCCGGAATCGCCGGACGCGAAAAACACGGCAGCTTTGGCGATGTCCTGCGGCTGCGCGATGCGCGCCCCGAGTGGCGTCTGCGCTTCGATGGTCTTCCGAAATTCGCTTTCCGCCAGTCCCGCGGTGTGGACGCCTTCGGTCTCCACCATTCCCGGATTCAGCGAATTTACGCGGATCTTTTTCGACCCTAGTTCTTTCGACAGCGAAACCGTGATTGCATCCACCGCGCCCTTCGTCGCGCTGTAAACGGACCCGCCAGGAACCGGCATCTTGCCGACAATCGAGCTGATGTTGATGATCGATCCGCCCTCCGGCCCGATTAGCTTCACCGCCTCTTGCGTGGTGAGAAGCAAGCCCAGCACGTTCAGGTTGAACTGCCTGTGGAAGTGCTCCTCTGTCACCGATTCCAGCGGCGCAAACTCGAAAACGCCGGCGTTGTTCACCAGAATATCGAGCTTGCCGTAAGCTTGTTTCGCATCCGCGAACAGTTTCGTAATGTCTTTCGCTTTCGAAACGTCGCCCTGCACCGCGATCGCTTTGCCGCCTTTGCCGGTGATCTTCTTCACCACCGCATCGGCGCCGGACTTGCTGGTCGAATAGTTCACCACCACCGCTGCGCCTTCCGCCGCCAGATGTTCGGCAATCGACGCGCCAATCCCCTTGGAAGCTCCGGTCACGACCGCAACTTTCCCTGCCAGTTTACCCATGATGTCTTGTCTCCAATTTAATTCTCAGTTCGACGCACGTCTAATTGATGAAACGAGGAGAGGAAAGGTCGCAGCGCGGATCAGATGTTTTTTAGTTGCTTGAGGTAGGCGTTCCAGACCGGTCTCTGGAAGGTCACGTCGATGAATTTCCCGCGGCGCTCCGTGGCGACGAGGCCGCAGGATTCCAGCTCTTTCAAATGATGCGACAACGTCGCCGCGGTGATGGGGAACTTCGCCCGCAGCTCAGAGCAGGCGGCGCGGTCATGTTCAGCAATTTTTTCGAGAATCTCAAACCGCCGGGGATCGGCCAGAACGCGTGAAACAGATTGCCTTTCCGCTCGCGTCATGGGAATTACGCCCCGCAGCACTTCTTGAACTTTTTCCCGCTCCCGCAAGGACAAGGATCGTTGCGCCCGACTTTCTGCTGTGCCGCAACCGCCGGAGCTTCCTCCGACTCCAGCATTCTGGCTTCTGGCTCCTGGCTCCTGGCTTCTTCTTCCTGAAAGACCGGCGCCAATCCGTGGAGACGGAGCCTTTCGTCGAGCGCGAACATAACCAGGTCGGTTTCGGTTTGATTCAGATCCGCGAGCGCGTCGATCTTCCGCAGCATGCCGCGAATACGGCCGCGCGTGGTTTCGCCGGGCATAGCCAACGCGTAGGCGAACAGCGCGTCGTCGCGCAGTGTATCGAGCGCTCCCTCGCGATCGAAATAGGACGCGATTTTCTCCGCCTGTTTGGTGAGCCGGAAATAGCCGGCGCCGCGCAGAGCTTGGCGCAGAATGGAGATTTCTTCGGTATCTTCCAGGTGCGGCGCGAAATACCTGGCGAAAGGCTCCCATAGAGAGCGCCACATTGCTTCGAGAGCCTTGGCGCGCGCGTGGCCGCCCAGTTCGTACAACGCTTCGATGCCGCGACGCGCTTCGTCTTTATCGGCGAACGCATAGAGTCCGACCGCGGCCGCGCCGCGTTCTTCCACTGGCATCGATTCATCCGTCAGTACGGCGATCAGCGCTGTTTGAATCGGAGCCTGTTCGGACGCGCCCGATAACGACTCCCAGGCCTGCACACGAACCTTCAGATCCGCGTCGGACGCGGCCATCTCCAACAATTTGTCGCGCGTCTTCGGTTCCAAATCTTCGTTAAAAAAGCTGTGGGCGGCGCCGGCGCGAATCAGCGGATCTTCGGAGCTGAGCATTTCGATCCTCTCGCTATCGGGCAGCAGATCGAACGCCGGCAGCTCGGTCTTGGGATACTCTTTCAGGATGTCGAACGGCTCCGGTTCGTACTTCGGCTCGGGCGAATCGAGAAGTTCGATGGAGCGCTCGATTTCCAGGCGCAGTTCGGCTTCATCCTTGGGAATCTCGGCGAGCATTTTTTCGAGCGCCGGGCGCGCGGACTGGTCGCCGTACAAGCCAAGCAAAAATGCGCCGTCGCCGGCGTCATATTCCAGGCGATCGAGCAGCAGTTCGAGCACCCGAGGATCGCGGACACGCAAGCCGGCCAGGAGGAACGCGATATCGCCTCCCTGCTCCTCGCCCAGTTCTTCGTAGAGCTTCAGTAGCGGCTCGGCGGCTTTTTCGCCGAAGGGAAGGAATGCCTGTATAAGATCGTCGCCGATTTCCTCCGGCTGCCGGCGGACGGCGTCGACATAAAAATCGAGCGCGGTGTCCGATTTCCAGTAGCGGAATAAATCGATGATTAGGGGATCGAGATCGAGCCGGTGTTCTTTCCGCTCCTCCCGCGAAAATGCGAGCACCTCGGCCGGAGCATCCGGCTGATCGAGAATGGATTGAATCAGGCGGCGGTCGACACCGAGGTGTCCGGAAGCCGCCTGGCGTAACAAATCAATAACGGAAGACATAATCACCCTGACCGCTCCCGACGCTCGCGGTTCTGTAGCTGTTTGGAACCGCGACCATCGGGAGCGGTCGGCCGGCGGCCTAGTCTTCTTTTACAACGTGGACCGGGATCTCCACCGACACTTCTTTGTGCAGCTTCACGGTAGCCTTGTAGTCGCCGAGCTTCTTGATGGGCTCGTCCAAATTCACCTTGCGCCGGTCGATGGTATAGCCCTGCTTTTCGAGCGCCGTCGCGATGTCGGTCGCCGTCACCGATCCGAACAACTGATCGTTTTCGCCCGCCTTGTGCGCGATGGTCACTTCCACCGCCGCCATCAGCTTGGCCAGATCCGTTGCTTCCGCCGCTTCCTTCGCTTCGCGCTTCAGATGCGACTGCCGTTCCTGCTCGACGATCTTTTTGTTCGATTCCGTCGCCGCCACCGCCATCTTCTTCGGCAGCAGGAAATTCCGCGCGTAGCCCGGCGCCACCTTCACCACCGCGCCACGGCTCCCGAGGTTTACAATATCTTCTCTAAGAATGACTTCCATGTTGTGTTCCTTAAATAGACCCTAAATAGAGGTGGAGAACGGAATCAGCGCGATGTTCCTCGCCTGCTTGATCGCCTCGGCCAGCCGCCGCTGATGCGGAGCACAGACCCCTGAAATGCGGCGTGGCGTGATTTTTCCGCGCTCGGAAATGAAGGACGCCAGCAGCCGCACTTCCTTGTAATTGATGTCGTCGATCTTGTCGACGCAGAACCGGCACATCTTCTTGCGCCGGAAATACTGTTTCTTGCCCGCAATCGCCTTGTCGCCGCCGGTGGGACGCTGCGAGCCGCTGATGGGTCTTCCGCCCTTGGTTTCTGCCATGTTCGTTATCCCTTCGTCTCTTCTGCCGCAACGGGTGCCGCGGCAACGGGTTCAGCTGCAACAGGAGCGGCAACGGGCGCCGCGGGTGCAGGATGTTCGGGGGCAGGTGCGCCGGGAGCCGCATGCACAACCCCTGGTTCACCCGGAACTGCCGCCGGAGCAAGCGGAGCAGCCACCTGCGGAGCGGGCCTGCGCGCCGCGCGCTTTTCACGCGCCTTCTTGCGCTTGTCGATCTTCTTCTGCTTTTCGTCGATGCGGACGGTGATGAATTTGATCACCATGTCGGTCACACGCAGACGTCGCTCGATCTCCTTCACAGCATCCGGAGACGAGCTGAATTGAATCAGGATATAGCGCCCTTCGGCGTATTTCGACACGCGATAGGCGAGCTTGCGAACGCCCCAGTTATCGACCTTGTCGATGGTTCCCTTGGCCGTGGTGATCAGCGTTTTGAGTTGTTCGACAAACGCGTCGACTTCCTCTTCCGCCGTATCCGGCTTCACGATAAACAACTCTTCGTAGACTCTCATTCTTCCTCTTGTTTTAAGCCTCCGGCGCGACGATTAAACATCGTCATGGACTTTTCGACGCCATCAGCGATTATGGATTCCACAGCCGCCGAAGCTCGCGCGACCATTTCCTCCACTTCCTGCATCTGCGCTTTTTTAAACTGCGAAAGCACAAATTTCGCACCGTCCCCGACATGCTCGGGCCGGATGCCTAGCCGGACCCTGGGAAATTCATTCGTCCCCAGGCTTCCGATCACGCTCTTTACTCCGTTATGGCCCGCATCCGAACCTTTCGGCCGGACACGAATCTCGCCGAAGGGAAGCGCAAGTTCGTCGTACACCAAAATCAAGCGGCTGGCTGTTAACCCAGGTGACGCTAATTCGTACCGCTCCAGCAGGCCTTTTACCGCGGGCCCACTCAAATTCATGAACGTCTGCGGCTTGGCCAGGACCACATTCGCGCCAAGCCCAACCAACGACATATTCTCTTTCCGGCTGACCCGGATTCCCATGGAACCAGCGAGCCGGTCGACCACCCGGAACCCCAGATTGTGCGGCGTATTTTCGTACTCCGCGCCAGGATTCCCCAGGCCGACAATAAGAAAGTCCACAGCCTATTTTTTCTTCTTCTTGTCGTCCGCCGGAGCCTCCTCTTCCTTCTTGCCCTTGGTCTTGGCAAGTTCGGGCTCGATGGCCGCCGGGGCAGCGGCAACGGCATCCACCGGTGCAACTTCTTCCGCCTTCAGCGAAACCACGTGGGCGATCACCGCGTCCGGATTGCTCAAAAGTTTCATCGTGCCGGTCATCGGAATCTGGTTCGCGCGCAGGCTGTCGCCGATCGACATTTCCGTCGCGTCCAGAATAAACTGCTCCGGAATATCGTCCGGCAGACACTCGATCTCCACTTCGCGGGTGATCAGTTCCTGCAATCCGCCCTGCAGCTTCACGCCCTTCGGCTCGCCTGAGGTGTGCACCGGAACCTTCACGCGCAAGCGGAGCGTCAGGTCGATGCGCTTCAGGTCCACGTGCAGCAGATTTTCCTTCACCGGATCGTGCTGCCAGTCGACCACCATCACGGGAACGGTTTCCCCGCCCGTCACGCTCAAATTAAAGATCGTGTTGTGGCCGGTATTGCTCCGCAGGATTTTGTTGACTTCCTTGGGGCTGATGGCCACCGCGACGGCATCGCCGCCCGCGCCGTACAGCACTCCCGGAGCCTGACCCGCGACGCGCAGCCGCCGTGCTTCATTCTTGCCGCGCGAGGACCGCGGTTCCGCAACAATCGTAATATCTTTTCTCATAATTGCCCTTTAAACAAATAGCGTGCTTACCGAACCGTCTTCGTGAATCGACTGGATCGCTTTGGCGAGCATCGGCGCGACCGATAGCTGCTTGATCCGGCGGCAGTTGTCGGCCGCTCCCTTTAAAGGAATCGAATTGGTCACGATCACTTCCCGAATTTCCGAAGCTTCAATTCTTTCCACCGCCGGGCCCGATAGCACGGCATGCGTGGCGCACGCGCGCACACTCGCCGCGCCCTGTTTTAACAGGGCCTCGGTGGCTTTAACCAGCGTGCCCGCCGTGTCGATCAAATCGTCCACGATCAGGCAGTGCTGCCCTTCCACATCGCCGATAATATGCATCACTTCGGCCACATTCACTTCCGTCCGCCGCTTATCGATAATCGCCAGCGGCGCATCCAATCTTTTCGCGAACGCGCGAGCGCGCTCCACGCCCCCCGCATCGGGGGATACCACGGTCATTCCCTCGCCGCGCATTTCGTCGAAGTAATCGATCATCACCGGCATCCCAAATAAATGGTCCACCGGGACATCGAAAAAGCCCTGAATCTGCGCTGCGTGCAGATCGAGCGCCAAAATGCGGTTGGCCCCGGCACGTTCCAGCAGGCTCGCCACCAGACGCGCCGAAATTGGCATGCGCGGCCGGTCCTTGCGGTCCTGCCTAGCATACCCATAATAGGGTAACACTGCCGTGATGCGCTCTGCTGAAGCCCGTTTCAGGGCGTCCATCATCAGCAGCAATTCCATCAAATGCCGGTCCACCGGAGTGCACGTCGGCTGGACCACAAAAACGTCGGCTCCACGCACGTTTTCTTGGATTTGCAGATGCACTTCGCCGTCCGAAAATTCGCGCACGCGCACGGCCGCCAGCTGGCATCCGAGCTCGTAACAGATTTCGGCGGCCAGGGCGGGATTCGCATTGCCCGTGAACACCTTGAAGTGATTGAATCTCATCGCGCGTACCGGCTTCGGGGCGGCCATAAAACCTCACTTGGGTTCAGATGTTCGCGCAGCTGCCTCCGCCACATCCGGTGATAGCTTTTCCGGCTCACCAGTTCCGCATGCATGACCTTGCAGCCCCCCACCAACACCCGATCCCCGTTCAACACTTGCACCGCGCGCGCCCGCTCCTGTTTCGAAGCAAAAAGCACGAACAGGGTCGAGCCGCTCCCGGTCATTCGAACCCCATTCACACCATGAAACCGCAACTTTGCCGCTATGAACTTGAGCTGGGGATATTGCCGGAAAACGACCGTCTCGAAATCGTTCGCGCTGAACGGACTCGCCGCCTCCGCGCTACGCCCACTTGCCAGCGCGCGCACGAAGGCCTGGAAACTATTAATGCTACTTGACAAAGCCGTGAAAGTCAAACTACGGCCGAGAGCGCTGTAGGTTGGTCCTGTGGCCACGTGAACAGCGGGCGAAAGCAGCAAAAGGGGCTCTTCTACGACGTCCGGCAGATCGTAAATCTCGGTCCCGCGGTCAACCGCCATAGCCGTGCCACCTGTAAGGAAAAAAGGGACATCGCTGCCGAGTTGGCCGCCGATTTCGACCAGCTTTTCGAAAGGAATAGCGCGTCCTGCCAGTACCGGCAGGGCCAGCAGCACCGAGGCTGCGTTGCCCGATCCCCCGCCTAAGCCGCCGCCCATGGGGATCTGCTTTTTCAAAACGAACCCAACGCGCCCCTTGAGCTTCATGGCATCCATTACGGCCAACGCTGCCCGCCGGATCAGATTGTCCGGAATCTGATCGTCGAGAATCGTAATTTCCGTTTTTCGCGACGCCTCAAATTGAATGTCGATCGTGTCGGCCAGCGAAATAGTCTGGAACACCGTCCGAAGGTCATGAAACCCATCCGCCCGTTTCCCCAGCACCCGCAAATCAAGATTGATCTTCGCGAGAGATTCGATGCGGGCCCTTCGCATCATGTGGGGCGGGCTACCAGCCCGCAGCCGCCCACCGGGCGGCTCTTCCCCGGAACCGCGACCGTCAGGGAGCGGACAGACGAGAAATAACTCGAAGAGACCATTTAGTAATGCAACAGCGAATTTACGTTGTGACCAGGCAGCTTATCCCGCCCCTTCAGAAAATCCAGCTCGAGGACGAAGCTCAACCCGACCACATTGCCGCCCAGCTTCTCGACCAACTGCGCCACCGCCTTCGCCGTGCCGCCGGTGGCCAGCACGTCGTCGACGATCAGAACCTTTTGGCCCGGCTGGATCGAATCCTTATGAATTTCGAGAACGTCGGTGCCGTATTCCAAGTCGTACTCGACGCGTTCAGTCTCCGCGGGCAACTTTTTTGGCTTGCGGACGGGCACGAAGCCCGCTTCCAGCGCATAGGCCACAGCGGGAGCGAAGATGAAGCCCCGCGCCTCGATGCCGGCCACGATTTCGATTCCCTTTCCTTTATATGCGTTGCCCAACTGGTCGATGACGGCGCGCAGCCCCGCATGGTCCTTCAGCAGCGTGGTGATGTCGTAGAAATTAATGCCTGGCTTGGGAAAATCCGGTACTTCCCGGATCAGAGATTTAAGATTCATGTGATGTTAACGGATGTGGAAACCACTCAATTCTAACACTGCCGCCTCCAGCAACTCGACCGATCGTACGTCGGCGAAGCGAGGGCCCGTGCGCAGCCTGCCCTCGAAATCTTCAAGCTGGGCGGCAGTGCCGTTGGCGTGGACCTCCACCCGGCCGTCATCCAGATTCCGGGCCCAGCCGGTCACGCCGGTCTCAACGGCGGATCGCTCGGCAAAATAGCGATACCCCACACCCTGCACTCTACCCGAGATGAGGAATCGCCGAGCGCATAGACGGGGCATGTATTCTTAGAATATTACGTGCTGACACTGAACCCGGAACTTGCCCTGATTTTCGACCTCGACGGAGTGGTGGTCGACTCCATGCCCACCCACACGCTGGCCTGGGAACGATATCTGGAAGCGAACGGCATCGACCCGCTGAACGTGGAAGCCCGCATGCATGGAAAACGCAACGACGACCTGGTGCGCGATCTGTTCGGCTCTCACCTCAGCGAGAGCGAGGTCTTCGAGCACGGCGCGGCGAAAGAGAGGCTGTTTCGCGAGATCATCGGCACGACGCTCGAAGCGAAGCTGGTGCCGGGCATTCGCGAATTTGTTCAGGAAGCGTCGAAGACGGTTCCTCTGGCGGTGGGCACCAACGCCGAACCCGCCAATGTCGATTTTATTCTGAACGGCGCGGGCATCCGCCAATACTTTCGCGCCATCGTCGACGGGTCGCAGGTCGCGCGCCCCAAGCCGTTCCCCGACGTCTATCTTCGCGGCGCCGAACGGATGGGCGTCGATCCCGCTAACTGCATCGTGTTCGAAGATTCACCGGTAGGCATTCAAGCCGCGCGCGCGGCCGGCATGAGAGTGGTCGGCCTGCTGACGCACGCGGCTCATCTTGAAAACGTGGATGTCGCTGTTCCTGACTTTGTTCACCCGGAGCTGGAAACATGGTTATCGGCACAACAATCGACAATGAAATTCATTGGCCGCCGATGAATGCCAACTGTCTTATCCGCGTTCATCCGCGTTCATCGGCGGCTAATATTCTCCTTCTGTCGCTCCTCGCGTTCCCCATTCACGCGCAGGACGTCGTCACGCTGGAGCAGGCGGGATCGCGCAACCCCGCGGATTTTTCCGCCGCCTACGAAGGCCGCTCCATCACCGTGCGCGCGCAGGTTGCCGCTCCCGTGCTATGGGCCTTCGGTATGTACTATCTTCCGCTTCGCGATTCCAGCGAGTACGGCCTGATTCTGCGCGGCGAGCACGACCAACTTGCCAGCTTCGAACCGGGTGATTGGGTGGAGGCGCGCGGCAAAATCGGGAGCCGCGCCGGACTGCCTCTGCTGAATATCGAATCCATCGAGAAAGTCCGGCAGGGCACTGCTCCGCCGCTGAAATCGATGCCGCTGTCCGACGCCGCCAACCTTCGCAACCTTGGACTCTTGATGGAAACGCACGGCACCGTTTCGCGGATCGGCGAGAATAGCGGCGGCGCCATCATACAAATCGCCGATCGCGGCGTCACGGCCCTCGCATTTCTGCCGCGCTCGCCGGCCGTGCCAAACGATCTGCTCACGCGAATCAAGGTCGGACAGCGCGTCACGGCCACGGGCCTGTTGACCCAGTACGCCCCCAGCGCTCCTTATAACAACGGGTTTCAGATCATGCTCGCATCCCCCGGCGATTTGAAAATTTCGGCGCCCGAATCGGGGCTCACGCCTCTGCTACTTTTGGGCGTTCTGGGCGCGGCGGCCATGCTGATGGGCCTGTGGTGGATTCGCGAACGGCGGATGACGGAGCAGCACGGCGCGACGCGAGCTTTCCACACGCTGTGCGAAGAGATCATTGCCGCGCCGTCGCCATCGGAGATCGCCCAAAAACTGATGACCGTTCTTCCCAACATCACGCAGGCGACCGGAGCGTGGCTGTACATTTTCAACCGCCGCACGAAATCGCTGGAACGCGTGCTCACCGAAGCCGATCCGGAACCGATGGTCGTTCCGGTGGATCCGCAACCGGACGAGGAACTGGTCAATGGAGCCGCGGTTTGCTTCCAGAACCAAAAGCAATTGAATATTCCCGACGTGCGCCGCAGCCAGTATCTGAATACGCGGACCAAGCAGAATTCGCCGCGCTCCGCGATGATCGTGCCGCTCAGCGCGCAGGGCGACGTGCTGGGCGTGCTGGAGGCGGGGAACGCGAACCGGCTGGGGTATTTTTCGATTGAGGAGCAGGCGTCTATTCAGCACCTGGCCAACCAGGTGGCCGCCGCGTTGAAGTTGCAGGAGCAGCGCGCAATTCGCGAGCAACTGTTCCGCAGCGAAAAACTGGCTGCGACGGGGCAGTTGATTTCAGGCGTCGCCAATGAGTTGAGAGCGCCACTCGAAGTGATCCTGCATTTGTCACTACAACTGGCCGCGGCGTTGGCGGATCACAATGAACAGATTGCGCCGGAGCGCGACCTGCGATTGCTGGCCGGCGAATCGAGACGGGCGTCGGAGATCGTGTCGCGCCTGGTTTCCTTCGCGCGGCCCGAGGATTCGGAAACCACCGACTTCGATGTGAACGCGCTGCTGGCCGGCCTGGTGCAATTCCGAGAACCGGAGTGGAAGGCGCTGGGACTGCGCCTGCAAAATCGAATCGCGCCCGAGCCGGCGTTCGTTCTGGGCGCGCAGGGACAAATGGAGCAGGTGTTCCTGAACCTGCTGGTGCACGCCGAGCAGTCGGCGGCCGATGTGCCGACAAAAACGGTCCTGGTGGCCACCAGCGTAATTGCCGGACGAGTGATGGTGGAGATCGGCTACTCCGCGTCGGGCGACGAGGATGCGGATCCGTTCACCGAGAGCCGCAGTTCCGGGGCCGGGGCCTTGTCGCTGGGCGTGTGCCGCAGCATCGTGAATAACCACGGCGGAGGGATGCGTTTCACAACGCGCACCGGGATGGCCTGTTTCGAAGTGGAGCTACCGGTCGTCGCCGTGGTTACCGCCGCCCGCGGCGAGGCGCCGGCCGATGCGAGCGGCGGGGCGAAACAGGAGAGGTCACTCACCATCATGCTGGTGGATCCCGATCCGGGCCCGCAGCGGCAGCTGCTGGGACTGCTCAGCCGCCGCGGCCATCGCGTGGTGCCGGTGTCGCCGGAGGAGGCCGCGGACATGGCGCAGCGGCTGCGCTTCGACGCGGTGCTGTGGGCCATGCGCCTGTCCGGGCCATCGGCCGGTTCGAAGTGGAGCGAGTTTCAGGAGCGGGCCCGCGCATCGATTGCCGCCTTCGTCCTGGTGAGCGACGGCTATGACGCGGAACTGGCCAGAAGCATTGAAGCCGGTGGAAATTTCCTGTTGGGGCGCCCGGTTCAGGAATCGGAGCTGGATAGAATCCTGCGCCAGATCGACGCACGGACGCCGGTCACCCCCAGGCGTTGAACTCAATCTCCTTTTTTCTTTGCGCCTTAGCGCCTTTGCGCGAATCCCTTCGTGGTTTCCCCCGCGTACCCTCAAACCAGAAGGAACCGTTTTTTTTGCTGGCCAGCAAAATGTCGCATTACGGTGGAACTGAGCTTCCGGAGCCCGTGGAACGGCTCGCGGCGTCAACTATACGTATGGTTCCGACGGAAGCAATTTGGGATCGATCCTATAAAGCCAAGGGAGAGTGGATAGCTCTGATCGCCGCACCCTGAGTAGCTTCAGAGAGTTGTGCATCCAAGCGATGGAATACCGGTA
>Ga0182030_10001483_pt1 | contig 48362 bp, 48 predicted proteins | sample 812S3MmetaG_FD_121299 | JGI IMG/M metagenome (GOLD analysis project Ga0182030, IMG submission 121299) | Permafrost microbial communities from Stordalen Mire, Sweden - 812S3M metaG (Illumina Assembly) | ecosystem: Environmental > Terrestrial > Soil > Wetlands > Permafrost | place: Sweden... | reverse complement strand
GGGTGTGCTGCTTGGCAAGGTCGCGGGCGGGAACCGGATGCTGTTGCCGTTCGACGACGCCGGCGAGTTCAGCAGGGTGCACATCGCCGCCGAGGACGCGCTGGCCAAGCGGTTTGTGATCCGCTTGGCCGGTGCCGGCGAGCGGATTACGGTGCACACTCGAAACATGCAGCGGTGGAACAGTGTTCGGATGCCAGACATCGCCGTGACTGATCAGGCGAAGCCGGTCTCCGGCACCACGGTCAGCGTCGTGGACGGCACGTTGTCGCCGGCGCCGAGGCCGAACACCCTGATCTCGGTCGGGGAGCCGGGCGAGCCATACCGGGGGACTGCCAATGTGCTGATCACCCAGACGGGTCCGGCGACGATGGAAGTGACGGCTGGCGGTCAAGTCCATTCGGTGGAGGTCGAGTTGTTCCGCGCCGAGAATCGGTACGTATCGTCGGAACCGATGGTTTTACGAACTTCTGAGCTGGAAGCAGTGGATACACCATGACCAGCAGCACCACTCCAGCTGCCGCACGAAAGTATTTCGATCAGGCGATGGCGTTGCTCGACACCGATGTCAACGCGGCCGCGACGCGATTCCGGGAGGCAACCGAAGTCGATCCGTCGATGGCCGATGCCTGGCTGGGACGGATCGCCGCGGGTGATGAGGCATTGTCGAGCGTGCAGCACCTTTACGAATATGGGGCCCGGCTGCACCGCGAGACCAACCGAATCGGCGCACGCTTGTCCGCGCCGATCAAAGCCGGTCCCTACCTGTCCATTTCGGTAACCGAGGCCTCGCACGCCGGTCTGGCGCTGGCAAGCGCGCTCATCGACGATCGCCAATACGAGAAAGCCGAAGCCTTACTGGGTGATTCGGCTCTGCTGGACACGTGGGAGAACCATCAGTGGAAGCAGTACATCGAGGCGTATCTGATGTTCGCCACCCAGCGGTGGCCGGACGTGATCTCGGTGGCGGCAGCGATCCTGCCGCCGCAAGCGATCATCATGTCAGCGGTCACGGCGGCAACCTGTACGTTGGCGGCACATGCCGCAGCCCATCTCGGTCAGGCCCGGGTCGCGCTGGAGTGGACTGACCGTGTCGAGCTGCGCAGCGGATACGGGGGCCCCTCCGAGTCACGCCGCCAACAGCTTGAAACTGCCGTCACCGCAGTCGATCCCAACGACTTTCCGTTGATCGCGGCCGACCTGGCCTATGTGCGTGGGATGGCGCATCGCCAGCTCGGCGACGAGGCCAAGGCACAGGTTTGGCTTTCGAAGGCGACGATCAACGGTGCGCTGATCGAGGCCGCCAAGCAAGCGTTGGCCGACCCGGCGCTGCAGCTGGTGGTCACCGATGAGAGCGCCATCGAGACTCGCACCAACAAATGGGATGTCACCACCGAGCTGTCCGAGCAGCAGCGTGCGGAGGAGGGACACAAAGAGCGGCGCGTTGAACTCCTGGAGGAGGGTCGTGCGTTGCTCGATCACCAGGTCGGGTTGACCGAGGTCAAACGGGCGGTCGCCGAGCTGGAGGACCAGATCGAGGTCCGCGCGTTGCGCCTGGCGGCCGGCCTGCCGGTGAACAACCAAACCAACCACATGCTGTTGGTGGGTCCGCCCGGCACCGGTAAGACCACCACCGCCGAGGCGCTGGGCAAGATCTACGCCGGGCTGGGTATCGTGCGCCACCCGGAGATCATCGAGGTCAAGCGCTCCGACTTCTGCGGGGAACACATCGGGGCATCCGGCCCGAAGACCAACGAGCTGATCAGCCGTTCCTTGGGCCGCATCCTGTTCATGGACGAGTTCTACTCGCTGGTGGAGCGCCATCAGGATGGCCGCCCGGACATGATCGGCATGGAGGCGGTCAACCAGCTGCTGGTGGCGCTCGAGGTGCACCGGTTCGACTTCTGCTTCATCGGCGCCGGATACGAACGCGAAGTCGACGAATTCCTCACGGTGAACCCGGGTCTGGCGGGCCGGTTCAACCGCAAACTGCGGTTCGAGTCCTATTCGCCCGCCGAGCTGGCGGAGATCGCGATCCGCTACGGCCGGCCGCGCGCCACCGTTCTCGAGCCCGCTGCTGCCGAGGCGCTGAAGGCCGCGTGTACGACCTTGCGCGCCTACCACGCACCCGATGGCACGCATGGCGTCGACGTCATGCAAAACGGGCGGTTCGCGCGCAATGTGGTTGAGCGTGCCGAGCGGCTGCGCGACTCGCGGGTGGCCGCCCAGCATCGCACCGACAAGGGCTCGGTGACGGTCGAAGACCTGCAGACGCTGCGCACACCGGACGTCAGCGCTGCGGTGAGAGACGCGTGCGCGGAAAAGCATGTGCCGATGGCACTTTGACCCCGTCCGCGCCCAAGACACCGACTTGCGGGCCACGGCCCATCGAAATTAGCTGATATGGCCAATCAGCGTTTCGAGCGCGTCGCTCACGTCGGCGGGCAATGTCTCCGCGGCTTCGGCGCGCGCGATCATTTCTTCGGTGACCCCGGCCGCTCGCGCGGTCTCCTCCGCGGAAAGGTTAGCCCGCCGCCGGGCCGCATATAGACGTTGCGCGAGCGGGGCATCCGGGGCGCCCGCCCCGAGTGCCATCAGTTCGTCGCGGTGCCGGCGAACCGCGCTGAGCGCTTTGATCAATTCGGGAGTTATTCGGCTGATTCGGGTTGCGCGGACGACAATGGCTTCGAGTTGGCGTAGATCGGCAAGTATCGGTGCTGCCCGCTCAATGAACTCCGGATCCTCGGCAGGCGGCAACGCGGCGACGGCCAGGCTGCAGCCGTCCACGGCGGCAACGACGGCCTGCGCGATCAACGACGCAGCGCCATCGGATTCCGGGTCATCGGTGGGTGGGCTTTCGGTGGGCGGCGTAGGTGCCGTGGCCCCTTCGGCGACGGTTTCGGCACGGCGGATTCGTGCGATGGTTCCGGTAGGCCACTGCAGTACTTCCTCGAGCTTGGCCCGTGTTCGTTCGCGCGGCCAGCTGCGGCCCTTTTCGAAAGCGATGAGCGCTCCGGCGTTGATGATCCCGTCCGCGGCGAGGCTGCGCTGACTGATGTCGAGCTCACGACGACGCGCGGCAGCGGCGGCTCCGGCGCGTGCCAGGCCAGGGTCCGGCTCAGTGGTCTGAATAACGCTGTCCTCAGAATCCGAATCATCGCGCCGCTCAACAGATTTGGGCGGCCGGACAATCTCGAAGGTCAACGCGTTACCTGCGGCAGGGTCGCCGAACCGGACGATCGTCTTGTCGGTGACCGTTATTGAGGTCTTTCGTAAGCCGTCGACGAACATGCCGCCGGGACTGCTGTCGACTATTCGCCACTGTCCGTCGGCGGGCTCGGCTCGCAGATACGCCTGTGAGATCTGCGGATCATCGATCTGCACGCCGGCCTGAGGTTCTCGTCCAATGGTCACTACGCCGCGTTCGGGTTGGATCGCATGCGATCTGTCACCGGCATGCACGACCAGCAAGGCGGGCCGGGCGGGTGACGCGGCGCTGGGCATACTCGGTGCTTTCTTGCTCGAGACCTGGGTGGCGGGGCTGTCCGCCAGGGGGAGTCTAACCGCTGCACTTGGCTAATCCTATCGCACCGCTACAGTTGCGCACCGAATTGTTACGTCGTGAGCGCGCGTGCCGTGGCGCGATGCAACCGAAGCGCAACCGCTTCGCCGCTACAGTTTGGCCGGCTCGACGCCGTCGAGCATCGTTGGCACCGACGCGCGAGCTCGAATCCGCCGTTGGGGTGCAGCTTTGTCATAGCATTCGACCCCCGTTCCCGCGTAGTTCAGGCACGCGAAGCCTCGAGGGCGTGGTATGTGCACCAAAGCGCCAAGACCAGATTCGGACAGTAACCCGAGGCATGTAACTGTTGCATCGCAACGGTTAGTGCTATAGCCTATCAACGGATAGGACGCAGAACTGCAACGCTTTGTAAAGGAACGTAGCGATGACCGCAACAGCTCTCTACAACATCCCATTGGGCGCTTGCACGCAGGACCCGGATCGTTGGACGACGACGCCCGACGCCGAGGCCAAAGCTTTGTGCCGAGCCTGCCCGCGCCGGTGGATGTGCGCGCGCGAGGCCGTGGAGTCCTCGGGTGCCGAGGGGCTGTGGGCGGGCGTCGTGATTCCTGAAGGTGGTCGGCCCCGGGCACACGCGCTGGGCCAGCTGCGGTCTTTGGCCGAGCGCAACGGATACCCGGTGCGTGAGGCGGCGAAATCGGCCTGACCCGAGGCCTGCGGCCGTTGATTTGAGGGGGTCAGCGGCGCGATGGCGCTCGGCAACCAGTGAGAAGCCTTGCCCGGCTTCACCTTCGGGCCGACGTAAACAGCGCGAGAAATCAGCGGAATTTCTCGCGCTGTTTCGCGTTCTGCGCAATAGCTTGCTATCGCGAGACGTCGGGGTCGAAGCGGAAAACGGCGAGCCGTCCCGCCAACGCTTCGAACTCGTCGGCGGTTCCGTCGCGGACCATGCCCGAGCGCTTCGCGAACGACACACCAACCGGAACTTCTTCGGGGAACGCCCGCAACACCGGGCGCGCTTCATCCGCGGTCAGCTCGACAATCCGAACGTGCCGCGACCGCCGACCCCGGGCCAGCGTGCCGCTGCCGGCGGCACGGGCGTTGGCCGCCCAGTCGGCGCCGGGATAGCCCGCCACTACGTAGAGGCCGCCCTGAAATTCGAACGGCGTCATCGGCGTACTGCGGGGCTGGCCCGACTTACGGCCCGGCACGGTCAGCACCATGGCGGGGCCGGTCGGTATCCCGAGCTTCTGGACCGCCATCATCACCTTGTTCATCGGTTTGAGATAGCGCGGCGGACGTGGATCAGACATGGTCGGCTCCTTTCGAAGGATCTAGCTGGTGAACAGATCGCGGTGCTGGGCCACCCACTGTGCGAACGGGCTCGCCAGCCGGCCAACGATCTTCTCCACGTCGTGGGTCACGAGAGCCGGTTTGGCGACCGTCTCGGCGAGCATTGCCGTGTAGGCGTCGGCGAACTCGGCGGTGAAACCCAAACCAATGAACCGTCGTCGCACCACATCCGCCGGTATTTCCCGATACTGCAGCGGGCGGCCCAAGACGTCGCCGATAACCCCCACCAGCTCTTCGTTGGTGAAGGCCTGCGGACCGGTCAACGGAATCCGCTGACCGAGCTGCCCATCAGTGAGCAGGGCCTGCGCGGCGACCGCCGCAATGTCGGCCTCGACGATCGGCGCGGTCGACGCCGCCGCGTAGGGTCCGGCCACCACATCGCCGGCGCGCAGCTGAGCCGACCACATGCCGGCGAAGTTCGTCGCGAAGACGGTGGGCCGCAGGCTCACCCACGCCAAGCCGGAGTCGACGGCGAGCTGCTCGACTTCCTTGTTGCGGTCGCCGCGAAACCGCGACGGCTGCCGCGAGAAGTCGTCGTCGGCGTTGATCGCGGACAGCGCAACCAGTTTGGTGACCCCAGCGCGCCGGCACTGCGCCACCACGGGGGCGAGTTCCGGTCCGAGCGCGCGGGAATTGAGGAATACCGACGATGCGCCGGCCAGCGCATCGACCGTCGAGTCGAACACCTCGACGTGCGATCCAAAACCCGTCTGCGCCGCGCGCGAGATAGCCCGCACCCGGGCGCCGGCGGCCAGAAGTTCGGCAACAAGCGGGCGTCCGACATTGCCGGTCGCGCCCGTTACGACGATCGTCATGGTGATTCCTCCTTGTGTTGGAAAGGTGCTCTTCGCTGAGCTCTGCAATAACGACGGGGACGGGAGGAGGGAAGTTACAGTCGGTGGAGGTAACTTTTCCCGGCAGTAGATCGTCGATAATTCATGAACCAGTCGCAGCCACCGAGTGACCAGACTGTCGACGCATGGCGTCGGCACCGTCCCTATCTGGTCAACCTCGGATACCAGATACTCGGGGATGTCGGTGACGCCGAAGACGTTGCGCAGGAGGCATTTCTGCGGCTGTCACGCGTGGACGCCGACGCGATTGACGACATCCGCGGCTGGCTCACCGTGGTTACCAGCCGGCTCTGCCTCGACCAGGTGCGCTCGGCGCGGTCCCGCTACGAACGGTTGACCGAACCGGGCCACGAGGACGGCGGTGCCGTTGTCGAAGCCGGCGGCCTCGGGCCGGCCGACCGGGTCACCCTCGACGACCAGGTAAGCATCGCGTTGATGGAGGTCCTACGGCGACTCACTCCCGGTGAACGGGTCGCGTTCGTGTTGCACGACGTGTTCGGAGTTCCGTTCGACACGATTGCCGAAACCGTGGGCCGCCCGGTCGGCACGTGTCGCCAGCTGGCGCGCCGGGCGCGAGCCAAATTCGATGCGGCACAACCGAAGGTGAGCGAGGTGGCTTCCGCCGAACACCAGCTCGTCACTGAGAAATTCATCACCGCGTGCGCCAATGGCGACATCGCCGCTTTGACCGCCGTGCTGGATCCGACGGTGTGGGGAGTCGGCACGGTGCTCGCCGACCCGGCGCCGCCTCCGCAGATCAACCACAGGCCAGAGGCGGTGGCCACCAACCTGATGCGCTACCTGAGTCCGGAAGTGACGCTGGTCAGCGGCCCCGCGGGACAACCGGTCGTGTTGGCCTTCGCCGACCGCAGACTTTTCGCTGCCATTGTGCTGACCATCCGTGGTGGCCTCGTCGCCAAAATCGAGGCGATCGCCGACCCCTCGGCGCGTGCGGCAGCCCTCCCGAATTCGCCTGGGCCGCTGGGCAATTAGCCCTGGATCAGCGACGGTCGTCGGTTGCCCGGCGATTGCGCCCGCGGTCCGGACGTGCCGCGAAGTGCCCGGCGACCATCGCCGTGACCTGCAGGAATTTCAGGCGCGTCGGCGCGGCCATCTCGTGGCTGACGTCGATGACGCCGCCGGGCCGTAGATGGGGGTCGAAGGGGACCTCGACCACCGGCCGGCCGTGATCTACGAACTCGCGGGCCAGCAAGGCCCGGGTGCGCTTGTCGGCATGTCCGTCGGAATCGTTGAGCACAACGATGGTGTTGTGCAACAACTCTGACAGGCCCTGATCCCACAGCCACTCCATGGTCCGGGCCGCGGCCGAGGCCCCGTCGGCCCACGGCGAGGACACCACGATCAGCGCGTCGAGGTCGCGCAACACTTCGTGGGTGACCGGTGAGTCCATCGTCGAGCCGCAGTCGATGACTGAGATCGCGAAATGACGGTCCAGCCGTAACGCGGCCTCCCGGTAGATCGCGGGATCGAGCACTCGGCGCGGACCGGACGCCGGTTCGCCGGCGAGCACGTACAGTCCCCCCGGATTACGGCCTACCCGCTCGGCCACATCGGTGAACGATTCCAAGTTCTTGTCCGAGGTCAACTCCCAGAACGAGCCCCTCGACCGCGGATCGATGCGGCTGCTCAGCCGGCCGAAGGCGGTATCGGCGTCGATGGCCACAACATGGTCCTGCCGGCGGAGTTCGGCAAAAAGCGATCCGACGCTGGCGGCGACCGACGTCTTCCCGACACCGCCCTTGCCCAGCACGCCCACCTTGTGGGTGCCGCGCAAGACGTTGCGGATCGCGGCCTCGTACTGGGCCTGTTGCTGTTGAGCGGGCGACGGGCCTGGCTTGACCAGGCCGAAGGTGAGTAGCCGAAGGAGGCGCCGCCAGCCGCGGTCAGGGGGAGCCGGAGCAGCGGGAGGCGGGGGAGGCGGGGCCGGCTGCTGGGGCGCGACGGGCCGCGGCGCAGCGGCGGCCTGCTGAACTGGTGCGGCCGGGGGATCCGGCAGCTGGCGCCGTGCAACAGGTGGCGGCGCGGGTGGTCGTGGCGGAGGCGCAAACGCTGGCGGACGCGGCGGGGTGGGTCGCTGCGGGGGCAACGGCGGGGGCGGGGTGGTCGGGGGATCTTTGGGACGGGGACCGGGCGGGTATGCAGCGGGGGTGTTCGGCTGGGCGCGCTGCAGACGGTCCCGCAGGAATTCGTCACGCTCGTTCATGTGCTCCTCAGTGCCAGCCGATCGATCGCCGCATGTGGCCGATCGCACTGACCTCCAGTATCGGTTACGCGCCGCGGCCGGGCCCCTCGGAGCCCCGCGCAAACCCGGGAGACTTCCCCGCGGTGCCGTTGTGTCGTCCGGTGCATCCGCGGCCGGGATTGCAGCAAACTTGTGCAGGCGGTAGAGGTGGTGCGTAACCCCCCGAAACCGCAGCGCCGCGGGCCGGCTTTTCCGCGGCAAACCTGCCCGTCGCGCGCTGGTGAGGGGTTTCCGCGGCGGATTTACGTAGCAGCCAGTTCGCAGGTTAGACTTGGGGAAGTTGGCATGTCAGCCGGTTTTTGTCATATCGTTTTACGACTTGTCGAGACTTGGTACACGCCCACCGTTCAGCGCCGCACGGATGATTCCCTGCGCGGATCATTTTCCGCCGGGGAGACAGCCTATCGACAAGATCGAAGTGGTTTCAGCCCGCAACCTCCGGGTGCGGTCCCGGCGGAGCCACTGATAAGGGCAGCGCAGAAGTTCAGGTGGAGGGGCAGGTGCATATGACGCCCAAGCGCGTTGGGTTATACAACCCCGCGTTCGAGCACGATTCGTGCGGGGTAGCCATGGTCGTCGACATGCACGGCCGGCGCAGCCGCGACATTGTCGACAAGGCGATTACCGCCCTGCTCAATCTCGAACATCGTGGCGCTGCCGGCGCCGAGCCGCGCAGTGGTGACGGCGCGGGCATCCTGATCCAGGTCCCTGATGCGTTCCTGCGTGAGGTCGTGGAATTCGAGTTGCCGGAGCCGGATAGCTACGCCACCGGTATCGCTTTTTTGCCGCAATCGTCCAAGGACGCCGCTGCGGCCTGCGCCGCGGTCGAGAAGATCGCCGAATCCGAGGGCCTGCAGGTGCTCGGTTGGCGCAACGTACCCATCGACGACTCGTCACTGGGCGCGTTATCCCGCGACGCCATGCCCACCTTCCGCCAGGTGTTCTTGACGGGCGAGTCGGGGATGACGCTCGAGCGGCACTGCTATGTGATTCGCAAGCGCGCCGAGCACGAACTGGGTACCAAGGGCCCGGGCCAAGACGGGCCCGGCCGCGAAACCGTTTACTTCCCAAGCCTTTCGGGTCGGACCTTCGTTTACAAAGGCATGCTGACCACGCCGCAGCTGAAGGCGTTTTACCTTGACCTGCAAGACGATCGGGTGACCAGCGCACTGGGCATCGTGCACTCCCGTTTTTCCACCAACACCTTCCCCTCCTGGCCGCTGGCGCACCCGTTCCGGCGTATCGCGCACAACGGGGAGATCAACACCGTTACCGGCAACGAGAACTGGATGCGGGCCCGTGAGGCGTTGATCAAGACCGACGTCTTCGGGTCGGTCGACGACCTGGACAAGCTGTTCCCGATCTGCACCCCGGGGGCTTCCGACACCGCGCGATTCGACGAGGCGCTCGAATTGCTGCACCTGGGCGGGCGCAGCCTGCCGCACGCGGTGCTGATGATGATTCCCGAGGCCTGGGAACGCAACGAGTCGATGGACCCGGCACGGCGGGCGTTCTACGAGTACCACGCATCGCTGATGGAGCCGTGGGACGGTCCGGCGTCGATGACGTTTACCGACGGCACCATCATCGGCGCCGTGCTTGACCGCAATGGTCTTCGCCCGTCCCGGATTTGGGTCACCAAGGACGGCTTGGTGGTGATGGCGTCGGAGGCCGGCGTCTTGGACCTGGACCCGTCGACGGTGGTGCGCCGGATGCGGCTGCAGCCCGGCCGGATGTTCCTGGTGGACACCACGCAGGGCCGCATCGTCTCCGACGAGGAGATCAAAGCCGAGCTGGCGGCCGCGCACCCGTATCAGGAGTGGCTCGACAACGGACTGGTCCCGCTCGAGTCGTTGCCTCAGGGTAAGTACGTCCGGATGCCGCACGATCGACTTGTTATGCGGCAGTTGGCGTTTGGCTATACCTATGAAGAGCTCAACTTGCTGGTGGCCCCGATGGTCCGCACCGGCGCCGAGCCGTTGGGATCGATGGGTACCGATACCCCGGTCGCGGTGCTGTCGCAGCGTCCCCGGATGCTCTACGACTACTTCCACCAGCTCTTCGCTCAGGTCACCAACCCGCCGCTGGACGCCATCCGCGAAGAGGTGGTGACCAGCCTGCAGGGCACCACCGGTGGTGAGCGTGACTTGCTCAACCCCGACGAAGAGTCGTGTCATCAGATCCTGCTGCGCCAGCCGATTCTGCGTAACCATGAGCTGGCCAAGCTGATCAACCTCAACCCGGACGACGAAGTCAACGGACGCCCACACGGCATGCGCTCCAAGGTGATTCACTGTCTGTACCCGGTCGCCGAGGGCGGCGCCGGGCTGGCAGCTGCGCTGGATGAGGTCCGCGCGCAGGCGTCCGCCGCGATCGCCGACGGCGCCCGGGTGATCATCCTTTCCGACCGGGAATCCAACGAGCAGATGGCCCCGATACCGGCTCTGCTCGCCGTCGCCGGGGTGCACCACCACCTGGTCCGGGATCGCAGTCGTACCCAGGTTGGCCTGGTGGTCGAATCCGGTGACGCCCGCGAGGTGCATCACATGGCGATGCTGATCGGCTGCGGTGCCGCCGCCGTCAATCCGTACCTGGTGTTCGAGTCGATCGAGGACATGCTCGACCGCGGCGTCATCGACGGTATCGACCGCGACAAGGCGTTGAACAACTACGTCAAGGCCGCCGGCAAGGGCGTGCTGAAAGTGATGTCCAAGATGGGCATTTCGACGATAGCCTCCTACACCGGGGCCCAGCTGTTCCAGGCCATCGGGATCTCCGAGGACGTGCTCGACGAGTACTTCACCGGGCTGGCCTGCCCGACCGGCGGGATCACCGTGGACGACATCGCCACCGACGTCGCCATTCGGCACAAGCTGGCCTACCTGGACCGCACGGATGAGCGCGCGCACCGCGAACTCGAAGTGGGTGGGGATTACCAGTGGCGCCGCGAGGGCGAATACCACCTGTTCAATCCGGAGACGGTATTCCGGCTCCAGCACGCCACCCGGACCGGCCAGTACAAGATCTTCAAGGAGTACACGCGTCTGGTCGACGACCAGAGCGAGCGGATGGCATCGCTGCGCGGACTGCTCAAGTTCCGCGGTGATGTGCGCCCGCCGGTTCCGCTGGACGAGGTGGAGCCCGCAAGTGAGATCGTCAAACGCTTCTCGACCGGCGCGATGAGCTACGGCTCGATCTCCGCCGAAGCGCACGAGACGCTCGCCATCGCGATGAACCGGATCGGCGGCCGGTCCAACAGCGGTGAGGGCGGTGAGAACGTCAATCGTTTCGACCCCGACCCCAACGGCGATTGGCGCCGCAGCGCGATCAAGCAGGTCGCCTCGGCGCGGTTCGGCGTCACCTCGCACTACTTGACGAACTGCTCCGACATCCAGATCAAGATGGCCCAGGGTGCGAAACCCGGTGAGGGCGGCCAACTTCCGGGGCACAAGGTGTACCCGTGGGTGGCCGAGGTACGGCACTCCACGCCCGGTGTCGGCCTCATCTCGCCGCCGCCGCACCACGACATCTACTCCATCGAGGACCTTGCTCAGCTGATCCACGACTTGAAGAACGCGAACCCGTCGGCGCGCGTGCACGTCAAGCTGGTCTCCGAGAACGGCGTGGGCACCGTTGCAGCGGGCGTGTCCAAGGCACACGCCGACGTGGTGCTCATCTCCGGGCACGACGGCGGTACCGGCGCCACGCCGCTGACATCGCAGAAGCACGCCGGTGCTCCGTGGGAGCTGGGGCTGGCCGAGACGCAGCAGACCTTGCTGCTCAACGGGTTACGCGACCGGATCGTGGTCCAGGTGGACGGGCAGCTCAAGACCGGACGCGACGTGATGATCGGTGCGCTGCTGGGTGCTGAGGAGTTCGGCTTCGCTACCGCGCCGCTGGTGGTGGTGGGTTGCATCATGATGCGGGTATGTCACCTCGACACCTGCCCGGTCGGCGTGGCTACCCAGAACCCGGTGCTGCGGGAGCGCTTCACCGGCAAGCCCGAGTTCATCGAGAACTTCTTCATGTTCATCGCCGAAGAAGTCCGGGAGTACCTGGCGCAGTTGGGCTTCCGCACCCTCAACGAGGCCGTCGGCCAGGTGGGTGCGTTGGACACCACGCTGGCGCGCGCTCACTGGAAGGCGCACAAGCTGGACCTGACTCCGGTTCTGCACGAGCCGGAGTCCGCGTTCATGAACCAGGACTTGTACTGCAGCTCCCGTCAGGACCATGGCCTGGACAAGGCGCTGGATCAGCAGTTGATCGTGATGAGCCGCGAGGCGCTGGATTCCGGCAAACCGGTTCGGTTTTCCACCACCATCAGCAACGTCAACCGCACGGTGGGCACCATGCTCGGTCACGAGCTGACGAAAGCCTATGGCGGCCAGGGCTTGCCGGACGGAACGATCGACATCACCTTCGACGGCTCCGCCGGCAACAGCTTCGGCGCGTTTGTGCCCAAGGGCATTACCTTGCGGGTGTACGGCGACGCCAACGACTACATCGGCAAGGGACTCTCCGGCGGCCGGATCGTGGTGCGGCCGTCGGACAACGCGCCGGCCGACTACGTTGCCGAGGAAAACATCATCGGCGGCAACGTGATTCTGTTCGGCGCCACGACAGGGGAGGTTTTCTTGCGCGGCGTGGTCGGGGAACGGTTCGCGGTCCGCAATTCCGGCGCCCATGCCGTGGTTGAGGGCGTTGGTGATCACGGTTGCGAATACATGACCGGCGGCAGGGTGGTGATTCTCGGCCGCACCGGGCGTAACTTCGCGGCCGGCATGTCCGGCGGTGTGGCTTACGTCTACGACCCGGACGAGGAACTGCCGGACAACCTCAACACCGAGATGGTCGACGTCGAGACCCTCGACGAGGACGACGTCGACTTCCTGCACGGCATCGTCCAGGCGCACGTCGATGCCACCGATTCCGCTGTCGGTCAGCGGATCCTGGCCGATTGGCACGGGCAGCAACGGCATTTCATCAAAGTGATGCCGCGCGACTACAAGAAGGTGTTGCAGGCGATCGCCCAAGCCGAACGCGACGGCACCGATGTTGGCAAGGCGATCATGGCGGCCGCGCATGGCTGATCCCAGCGGCTTCCTGAAGTTCACCCACCGGGAACTGCCGCAGCGCCGGCCCGTCCCGCTGCGGTTGAAGGACTGGAACGAGGTCTACCAGGAATTCAACGATGACACCTTGCGCGAGCAGGCCACTCGCTGCATGGACTGCGGTATTCCCTTCTGCCACAACGGCTGCCCGCTGGGCAACTTGATCCCGGAGTGGAATGACCTGGTGCGCATGGGCCGTTGGCGCGACGCGAGCGAACGGTTGCACGCCACCAACAACTTCCCCGACTTCACCGGTCGATTGTGTCCCGCGCCGTGCGAGCCCGCTTGTGTGCTGGGAATCAACCAGGAACCGGTGACGATCAAGCAGATCGAGCTGGAGATCATCGATCATGCCTTCGACGAAGGCTTCGTGGAGCCGTTGCCGCCGACCAAGCTGACCGAAAAGACGGTCGCCGTGGTGGGTTCGGGACCGGCCGGGTTGGCCGCCGCCCAGCAGTTGACCCGCGCCGGGCACAGTGTCACGGTCTTCGAACGCGACGACCGTATCGGGGGATTGCTGCGTTACGGCATCCCGGAATTCAAGATGGAAAAGCGCATCCTCAACCGGCGGCTAGACCAAATGCGGGCTGAGGGAACCGAATTCCGGGCCGGCGTCAACGTCGGCGTCGATATCACCGCAGAGCAACTGCTGGCCGACTTCGACGCGGTGGTGCTGGCCGGCGGCGCCACCGCCTGGCGTGATCTGCCCGTTCCCGGCCGGGATCTCGACGGCATCCACCAGGCAATGGAATACCTGCCATGGGGTAACCGGGTGCAGGAAGGCGACGACGTCCTGGGAGAAGACGGCCAGCCGCCGATCACCGCCAAGGGCAAAAAGGTCATCATCATCGGCGGTGGCGATACCGGTGCCGACTGCCTGGGCACCGTGCACCGGCAAGGCGCGATCGAGGTACACCAATTCGAGATCATGCCGCGGCCGCCGGACGCCCGCGCTGAATCCACTCCGTGGCCGACCTACCCGCTGATGTACCGGGTGGCATCGGCGCATGAAGAGGGCGGCGAGCGGGTGTTCTCGGTGAACACCGAGGAATTCGTCGGCAAAGACGGGCATGTGACCGCTCTCAAGGTGCACGAAGTGACCATGCAAGACGGCAAATTCGTCAAGGTCGAGGGCTCCGATTTCGAACTCGAAGCCGATTTGGTGTTGCTGGCGATGGGCTTCGTCGGTCCGGAGAAACCGGGCCTGCTGACCGACCTCGAGGTGAACTTCACCGACCGCGGCAACGTCGCCCGCGGAGCCGATTTCGACACCTCGGTCCCCGGCGTTTTCGTAGCCGGGGACATGGGTCGCGGCCAGTCATTGATTGTCTGGGCGATAGCTGAGGGCAGGGCCGCCGCCGCGGCGGTCGACCGGCATTTGATGGGCGCGACCGCGCTTCCGGCGCCGGTCAAACCAACGGCAGTACCACTCCAGTAGTCACAGAAGTCACTTCTGAAACACGGCCGTTATCGGTCGGCGCGTCTCCCGCAGTTTGCCAGACAGCGGGTGTCTAATTTTCGGTTGTGGGCTCGATCACGTTGGAGTCCCGGTTGATCGGAACGATCACAGGAGTGTTCACTGTGCATGTCAACCCATTACCTCGAACGCGGATGGGGCGAATAGCCTGGTCATGGTTTCGCCACCCAGTGAAGAGCCGCGAATTTCCTGCTAAGCAAGAGCGCCTGGTCACGGCTGAGGATCTGCTGCTGTTCGGGGTGTAACCGCACGCAGTTCGACAGCCCATTGCTCAACGAGGTTTGCTCAGCGCTATCGAATTGTTTTGCGCTGCAGATGACCCCGCGGAGCCGAGGAATCGGTTTATCCGTCCCGTAATCCCGAATCCCGGATCGCCTCGGCCAATGGTTCGAGGACGGCGGGGTCGTGCGGCGGCGGGAGGTAGACGATGCCCAGGTCGAGCCCCTCGGCGGCCAGCCCGGCCGCGTCCGCGACGACCTTGCTGTAGTCGAGGTCAGGTTCCAGACGCAGATGGGCCGACAGGGTGATCTCCTTGGGGTCGCGTCCGATATCTGCGCAGTGCGAGGCGAGCACGTCGCGCTTGTGGGCGAACAAGTCGGGTGGGCCGCCGACGAAGTTCCAGTGCTGGGCATAGCGCGCGGTGATCCGCAGGGTGCGTTTCTCTCCACTGCCGCCGATGCAGATCGGCGGGTGCGGGCGCTGCGGACCCTTTGGCTCGTTGCGCGCGCCCTTGAGCTGGTAGTACTTCCCGTCGAAGTCCGTGGTGTCTTCGCTGAGCAGGCTTGTCAGCACCGCACAGGCTTCCTCGAAGCGGTCGAAGCGTTCTTTGATGCTGCCCAGCTCGATTCCATAGGCGCCGGATTCTTCTTCATTCCACCCGGCGCCGATGCCGAGCTCGAGGCGTCCGTTGGAGATGATGTCGAGCGCGGCGGCCATGTTGGCCAGCACCGCCGGGTGGCGGTAGTGGACGCCGGTGACCAGGGTGCCCAACCGCAGCCGCTTGGTCGCCTGCGCCAGCGCGGTCAACGTCGTCCAGCCTTCCAGGCAGGGCCCGCTGCTGTCGGTGAAGATCGGATAGAAGTGGTCGAAAGTCCACCCGGATTCGTAGACGTCGATGTCGTCGGCTGCCTGCCAGACGGCCAGCATGTCGGCCCAGGTGGTGTTCTGCGGGGAGGTTTTGAACGCGAATCGCATGCATTCGACGTTAGTCGATCTGTATGAAGGACAACTAAACTCGGCCGGACGATGACTACCGCGCTGGGAGTCGACACCAAGATCACCTTGCTCGCCGCTGGGTTGATCTTTTTGCTCGCACTCGTTCTCGGAGTATGGAAATACCGGCAGATCATGGCGTCCGACGAGCACCGGGCGCACCCGTATGTCGACATCGCGCACCGGGCGGCGTTGCTCTACTCCTTCGCGACGCTGCTGATCGCGGTGTTCGTCGAACTCAGCGCCTGGCCGGCGTGGGTCAACCTGACCGCGGCGATGGTCGTGGTGTTCTTCTTCGTCGGGGCGATCGCCAGCTATATCAGCCACGGGGTGCGCCGCGACACCGTCAACCAATTCGAAAAGACCGATCGGGGAACCGAGGTCGGGATGGCCCTGCTGATCGCGGGCGAGATCGGCGGCTTCGGTGTGATTCTCGCCGGGTTCATCTACGGCCAGCTGCTGTGAGCGTCGGGGCACACTGGAGCCATGGATCCGGTAGCCGCGCTGCGGCAGATTGCCTATTACAAAGACCGCAGCCGCCAGGACTCTAAACGCGTGATGGCGTATCGCAACGCCGCCGACATCGTCGAAAGGCTGGACGACGCCGAACGCGAGCGACACGGGCAGGCCAACAGCTGGCAGACCTTGCCGGGTATCGGGCCTAAGACAGCAAAGGTCATCGCTCAGGCCTGGGCCGGACGCGAACCAGATGCCCTGGTCGAATTACGCTCTGCTGCGACTGATCTCGGCGGCGGTGAGATCCGGGCCGCGCTGCGCGGCGATCTGCATCTGCATTCGAACTGGTCGGACGGCTCGGCGCCGATCGACGAGATGATGGCCACCGCGGCGGCCCTGGGCCATGAGTACTGCGCGCTGACCGACCATTCGCCACGGTTGACGATCGCCAACGGCCTGTCGTCGGAGCGATTGCGCAAACAACTCGACGTGATCGACGGGTTGCGCGACAAGTTCGCGCCGATGCGCATCCTCACCGGCATCGAGGTCGACATTCTCGACGACGGCAGCCTGGACCAGGAACCGGAACTGTTAGAGCGTCTCGACGTGGTGGTGGCCAGCGTGCATTCGAAGCTGTCGATGGATTCGGCGGCGATGACCCGCCGCATGGTGCGTGCCGTCTCCGACGGCCACGCCGATGTGCTGGGCCACTGCACCGGTCGGCTGGTCGCCGGAAACCGCGGCATTCGGCCGGAATCGAAGTTCGACGCCGAGGCGGTGTTCACCGCGTGCCGCGATCACGGCACCGCGGTGGAGATCAACTCCCGGCCAGAACGGCGTGATCCGCCGACCCGCTTACTGAATCTGGCCCTGGAAATCGGGTGTGTGTTCAGCATCGACACCGACGCCCATGCCCCCGGTCAGCTGGACTTCCTGGGCTACGGAGCCCAGCGGGCGCTCGACGCGGGAGTCCCCGTCGACCGGATCGTCAACACCTGGCCGGCCGAGCGGCTTTTGGAGTGGGCCGGCTCGAATTAGTCGGGCAAGTGCGGCATCTCGGGCCCCGGGTCGCGGCCGACCAACACCGCCGGCATGAGGGCGGATTTCCCGTAGCGCCGCCGCACTTGGTCGACCGCCTCGTCCACCGAAGGCGGCTCCCCGCCGAACGGCAGCATCAGCTGTTGGGCGCCGGTGCGGTCGATCCCGGACACCGCGAAGCCGACCAGCGTCAGCCCGCGCTGTGCGATCAACGGTGCGGCCGAGGTGACCAGCTGCCGGGCCGCGGCCAGGATGGGCTGCGTCGACGATGTGGCCCAGGGCAACGTGCGTGAGCGCGTCGCGCGGCTGAAGTCGTCGAACCGTAGGCGCAGCACGACCGTTCGCCCGGTGCGGTCTGCGGCGCGCATCCGACCGGTGATCCGGTCGATCAGATTGACGACCACCGCGTCGATTTCAGTGGGGGACATGCGATTACCGGCGCGGCCCAGCGCTCGCTGAGCACCGACCGAACGGCGACGCACGCCGGTCGTGACCCGGCGGCGGTCGATGTTGTGGGACAGCGCGAACAGTTGGCGCCCCATCGCGCCGCCCAGCAGCGAGGCAAGCGTGGACTCGCCGAGTTCGGCGACGTCGGCCACCGAATAGAGACCGTGGGCGTTGAGCTTGTCGGCGGTCTTGGACCCGACGCCCCACAACCGGCGTACCGGTAGGGGATGCAAAAACGCCAGCTCCTGGTCGGGAGCTACCAGTAATAACCCGTCCGGCTTGGCTTCCTGGCTGGCCACTTTCGCCAGGAATTTCGTTCGGGCGATTCCAACGGTGATGGCCAAGCCAACGCGGTCGCGCACGTCGGCCCGCAACCGCGCCGCGATCTGGGCCGGGGTGCCCGACACCCGGTGCAGCCCGCCGACGTCGAGGAATGCCTCGTCCACCGAGAGCGGCTCCACGATCGGGGTGGTGTCGCGAAACACGTCGAACACGGCGTCGCTGGCCCGGGAGTAGGCGGACATTCTGGGCGGCACCACCACGGCCTGCGGGCACAGCCGTCGCGCTTGCGCGCCGCCCATCGCCGTGCGCACGCCGTAGGCCTTGGCCTCGTAGCTGGCCGCCAGCACCACGCCGCCGCCCACGATTATCGGTCGGCCGCGCAACGTCGGGTCATCTCGCTGTTCGACCGACGCATAGAACGAATCCAGATCCGCGTGCAGGATGGAGGCGTCACACCGCACGAACGTATGTTCGCATGCGGGTCTGACAACTATTCAGATTCGCCGTAGATGCTGGTGACCCAGATGTGCGTGAGGGTGTCGACGACCCGGTCGACGTCGACCGCCGGTGTCTCTGCCGAGAGGGCTGCCATCATCGTGCGTTCGTTCATCTGATTCAGCGACGTGGCCAGATCGGCCGCCGAGATGGTCTCCGGGGCGGCGCCGCGCTCCCGTTCGACCGCGATCAACGACGCCGTGTGGTCGATCCATTTCTGCATGAAGCGCGACCACATGGCACGCAGCTCCGAACTTGTCGCCAATGCTTCGGTCGCGGCCCGGGCCAGCGCAGGGCGCGAGTGGAAAGCCACGAAGAATGCTTTGATCCCGTTGCGCCACACCCGGCGCGGGTCTGCCGCTAGCCGCTGCGCCGCACCGTCGAATTCGGCGTCGGCGCGCGCGATCACCGGCTCGAGCAACGACAGCAGTACCGCTTCCTTCGATTTGAAATAGAAGTAGAAGGTCGGCCGGGACAGGCCGGCGCCCTTGGCAAGGTCGTCGACCGAGATATCGGCGAACGAGCGTTCCTCCAACAGCTGCTCGGCAGTCGCCAAGATCGCCTGCTCGCGGTCGTCCCCGGAAGGACGCGCGGAGCGGCGGCCTCGCGCTGCACGCGTCGGGCTGGCGGTAGTCACGCCCGCTACCTTACATGGTGTTGAAAGTTTCGACAGTGTGTTGACCGGTTCGACAGTGTGTTGATAGTTTGTCCCCATGACTGAACATCTCGACGTTGTCATCCTGGGCGCCGGTATCTCCGGTGTGAGCGCGGCATGGCATCTGCAGGACCGTTGCCCGACCAAGAGCTACGCCATCCTGGAACGCCGCGACGATCTGGGCGGCACCTGGGATCTGTTCAAATACCCGGGCATCCGATCGGACTCGGACATGTTCACGCTGGGGTTCCGGTTCAAGCCGTGGCGCTCGGCGAAGTCGATCGCCGATGGCGCCTCGATCAAGGCCTACATCAAGGAAGCCGCGGTGGAGAACGGGATCGAACGCAACATCCGCTACCGCCACCGAGCTGTGGCCGCCGACTGGTCGGACGCCGACAATCGCTGGACCTTGACCGTCGAGAACGACGGGCAACAGCGGGTCATCACCTGCTCGTTCCTGTTGTCCTGCACCGGTTACTACAACTACGACGAGGGATATTCGCCCGAGTTCAACGGCGCCGAGGATTTCGAGGGCACGATCGTCCATCCGCAGCACTGGCCGGAGGACCTCGACTACGCGGGCAAGAAAATCGTCGTCATCGGGTCCGGCGCCACCGCGGTGACCCTGATCCCGGCGCTGGTGAACTCCGGCTCCGGCCACGTGACCATGCTGCAGCGCTCGCCGACCTACATCGGCTCGCTGCCCTCGGTCGATCCCTTCGCCGAGCGGGCCAACAAACTGCTGCCCGACCACGCTGCGCACGTGGCAAATCGCTGGAAAGCGATCGCGTTCAGTACCTTTCAGTACCAGCTTGCGCGCAAACGCCCCGCCTACATGCGCAAGTTGTTGATGACCATGGCGGAACGACGCCTGCCGAAGGGCTACGACGTCGAGAAGCACTTCGGGCCGCGCTATAACCCGTGGGACGAGAGGCTGTGCCTGGCCCCCGACGCCGACTTTTTCCGGACCATCCGGCACGGCAAGGCCGATGTCGTCACCGACACCATCGAGCGGTTCACCAAAACCGGAATCAAACTCACCTCGGGTGAGGAGTTGCAGGCCGACATCATCGTCACCGCTACCGGATTGAACATGCAGTTGCTGGGCGGGGTGAGTCCGACCAGGAACGGCGAGCCCTTCGACCTGATATCGCTGATGACCTACAAGGGGTGCATGTTCTCCGGGGTACCGAATTTCGCCATCACCTTCGGATACACCAACGCGTCATGGACGCTGAAGGCCGACCTGGTCTCCGAATTCGCCTGCCGGCTACTGAACTACATGGACGCCAAGGGTTTTGACACGGTGGAGCCACAGCATCCGGGCGATGCCGTCGACGAGTTGCCGTTCATGGACTTCAACCCCGGTTACTTCCGGCGTTCGATGCACTTGCTTCCTAAATCGGGGTCACGCGCACCGTGGCGGCTCAAGCAGAACTATCTCTTTGACATGCGCACGATCCGGCGCGGCAAGATCGCCGGCGAGGGATTGAAGTTCTCCAAAAAGCCGGTGGCAGTGGCGGCTTAGTCGCCTGCAGCGACGACCACAATGCCGTCGTCGTCACTGTAGGCGGTATCGCCGGGGACGAACGTCACACCGCCCAGGCTGATCTCGACGTCGCGTTCGCCTTCACCCGTCTTGGTGCTTTTGCGGGGATTGGTGCCCAGCGCCTTGATCCCGATGTCCAGGCCGCGCAGCGCCGCAGCGTCACGCACCGCGCCGTTGACGATCAGCCCGGCCCAGCCGTTGGAGCGCGCCAATTCGGCGATGAGATCCCCGACCAGCGCGGTGTGCAGCGAGCCGGCACCGTCGATCACCAGCACCCCGCCTGCACTCGGCTGCGAGAGAACCGATTTCAGCAGTGCGTTGTCCTGGAAACACCGGACGGTTGTGATCGGCCCGGCGAATTCCGAGTGGCCGCCGAACTGGCGGAACTGGAGATCGCAGCTGCGTACGTCGGGCCCGATACTGTCGACGAGGTCGGCGGTTGGCTGAAAAGTCACGGTCGCTCAGCGGCGTCGCAGCTGCCGGATCAGCAGCATCGCCAGCAGGCTGAGCGCGACGGCGACCGCCAGCGGCACCGCCGATTGGCTGGGTGACGACGGCACGATGCTGGGAGCGACCGGGTTGTTGGCGTCCTCCACTGTTGATTTCGCCTGTGCCGCTGCATCTTTAGCGGCGGCAGCGAGTTCGCCGTTGGATTCGATCAGCTGCTGCCTACTCGCCGGCGCCTTGGGTGGCGTAGGTGCGGGGCTGGTAGCAGGTGCTTTCTTGGCGGGTGCTTTCTTGGGCGGCGCCTTTTTTGCCACGGCCTTTTTCGCGGGCGCTTTCTTCGCGGGCGTTTTTTTGGCGGCCTTGGCGGGCGGCTTCGTCTCCGGCGGCGTCGACTGCTCAGGCGGTGTGCCGTTGGATTCGCTATCAGGTTGATCTTGCGGGTCTGCCATGCGGCCGCTCCTTTGCAGCTTTATCTTGGCCATTTCTAGCGCCACGAAAAGTTATTCGAACCCCATCATGCCAGCCCGCACCGCGGCGGTTCGGCGGCCAGGACGGTCAGGGCCTGCGCCGCACCGTCCACAACGCGCCCGCGGCGACCAGCGCCACTGCTCCCACCACGAACGGCCAGACCGGGATGCCGCCGTCGGTACTGCCGCCAGCGGCGGCGGGTCCGGGTGTGCCGGTCCCGGCCACCGTCAGCCGAAACGACCAGGACCCCGACACCACGTGGCCGTCGGCAGATGTCACCCGGTAGTTCACCGTGTAGGTGCCGGCCGGTCCGAGCGGTCGCAGGCCCACGCCGACCACCGTGCCCTGCACGCTGGTTTCCCCGGTCGACCACAGGTTGCCGTCGGGCCCGACCACGGTCATGGCCGCGAAGGTGGTCTGTAGTCGTTCGTTGAAAGTCGCACTGACCCGGTCCGGGCCGGTCGTCAGGGCCGCATTGTCCGCGGGCTCGGCAGACACGCGGGTGGCGTGCGCGGATGCGACTGGCCCGGTGAAGATCGCGGTCAATGCCATGGCGGCCAGCAGCAAGGTCGCCGACGCGATGGCCGCGAGGCGTCTCATGCCCTGCGGCGAACCAGCACCAGACAGATCCCCAAGGCGGCCACTATCAGGGCGGCTCCGCCCAACAGGCGAGCGGTGTTGTCGGGTGAGTTCGACTGCTCGGACTGGCCGGCGTGGTCGGTCGGCGCACTTCCATGGTGGTGTTCATGCGGCGCGGCCGACCCTGCGCCAAGGGTCAGCGTGGGTACCGGATGCTCCGGCTCGCCGCCGCCGGCCAGCGGCGGTTGATCCCACTTCACGACCGATCCGTCTGAATAGGTCTGCGTGGCGGGGAAGCTGACGGTGTCGGTGTTGGGCAGTTGCACCGATATCCGGAACAGCGTGAACTGGTCCACCAGAATCCCGCCGCCCGGCGGCGCTGTCCAGGTCACCGAGTGCACGGTGCCGGACGCCGCGTCACGGTCGAGCTTGGCCGTCCACCCGGGCATCGTCTCGGTACGAGCAGACGCGACGTCGGGGAGAGCGATCGTCAGTGCGGTGGTCGCGGCGCCCTTGTCGGATTCGTTGGGCACTTGGAAGGTCACGATCGCCGTGGCGCCCCGCACGGCGTTGTCGCTGCTGGCATGGACGTGTGCCCAGGCCGCAGGGGTTAGCACGGCCGAGCCGGCGTATAGCGTGCCGGCCGCGGCAACCGCGATGAGGGCGCGGGACATCGAGCGTCGGTGGAAAACCATGTCAGGGCGCCGTTTCAGCTCAATCCGAGCCGGGCCATCAGGTCCGCCTCGATGCCATCAAGCTGCGACGAGATCGCGCCGTGCGCAGCCCGGCGCCGCACGGCGGGCATGTTTTCCGCGGCGGTAACGGCCGCCGCCAGATCACCGAGCCGCTCGGAAATGGCGGAGACGAACTGCTTGGTCTCGGTATCCTTCGGCCTCTTGTCCTGCACCTGCCGCAATGAATTTTCTGCCCCGGCAATCCGGGCCGACAGTTCGGCGCCGTGCCCGGAGAATTGGCCGATCTGCGCCAAAGGAATCCCGAGTCGGTCGGCACGACGCTGGTCGATCAGCGCCCGGACGGCGGTGGCTCCGCGATAAATCAGCGGTGTCAGGATCGGCGCGAGCAACCGAGATACCGTCAGTACCCGGCGGATCCGCGTCGGCGACAACAGCTTCCCTTCCCGCGCCGCCTTGAGCTCGGCCTCAGCGACCTTCAACGCCGTCCGGTCGGTGTCCCGCTGAGACTTGACCTGCGCCTTGAGCGCTCTTTCGACGGAACGCCGATCGGCCTTGATCCGGCGAACATCGTTCTTGGCGGCCAGCTTGGCCTCCAACTTGGCACGGGCCTTGATCGCGCGGACTTCGGCACGACGTGTAGCGCGACTCTTTCGCTTGCGGAACAGGCCCATTCCTGGCCGCCTCCCGGTATCTCGTGGACTATCGCTCTCGCGTGTGCGCGATCCGTGAGGCCAACCCTAATCGGCATAAGCCGGCGGCAACCCAACAGGTCGGGCTGCGTCACCGGTCGCTGCCTTAAGCGTCCAGATGTTCCGCGCGGCGCAGTTCGTTGACGCGCTCCACGATGTCCCGCTGGGCTTGCGCAGACAACCCGACGGCCCGCACCGCGATGCGGCGCACGCCGTCGTCGCGCACCGCGGCCAGCCACGACAATTCCTTGTCGAGCTTTTCGTAGTACTCGTCGTCGGTGAAGTAAGCCGGCTTGATCCGGAAGAAGTTGGCCAGCGCGGCCATGGTCGCCGACGACGGGTTGGTGCGGTTGCCCGAGCGCAACTGCGACAAATAGGGAGCCGACATCGTGATGCCTTCCGACTTGAGCGCCGCGATTACCTCTGCGGATGTGTGCGCCCCGCGTCCTGGCGGATACACGGTGTCGAACAGACGGTTCAGGCGAGCAGCGAACGTCGTGCTCATCGATATGACCTCCACTGGGCTGTAGAAGTGAACTATTACCTAGGTGTATTAGCTGACTATGGTACCGAGTGTTTCTGACCACAACCAGGTGCAAAGACGGGCGGCTTCGCTGGCGCCGTTCGCGAGGTTAGCTGAGTAGCCACCCGACGAGCGTCTAACTAAATTACGCGAGTGTCCATAATACCCGCGAAACTCACAGGTTATCCGCAGAAACGAAGTTGCGGATCGGGGTGTCGCGCCGCCGTGCGCCGACTTGGCGAAGGGAGGGGGTGGAAGGTATCGGGCGGTTGCACCGCAACCGGCCGAAGAAAGACCGCCGACGAAATACTTCTTTGCTGTCGACTGAACGTTAGGCACGGTGAATGGGTTTGAGGTGCCCTGATTGACCCACGGAGACAACTCCGGGGCTACGGCCGGACACGGCGGACTGAGGGGAGCGGTGCGCGCGGCACCCTAGACGATTTCCGGTGACCTCCCGGCGATCGAGGCGCTCGTTCGGCGCCGGCGCAGGGCTTGCGCCACCGCCACCGCCGCGGCGACCAGCGCCACCGCCGTGGTGGCCGCAATGGCTGCCGGGCGCCAGCCGAGCGCGCTGTCCAACAGGATCCACAGACCGAACATCAAGAACAACAGGCCGGCCAAGACATGCAACAACTGCCGCGGCAGGCGGCGATGCAGCAGCACCCCGACACCGATGGCCAGGCCGTCGGCCAAGACCATGCCCAGCGTCGAGCCGGCCCACACGCCTATCCAGTCGTGGTCACTGGCCAACATGAGCGTCGCCAAGGTCGTCTTGTCGCTCATCTCGGCGAGCAAGAACGTTGAGATCACCGCGAGCAAAGCGAACCGGGGCTCATCGGTGGCCGAGGCATCGTCGTCGCTGGTGCCCTCACGCCACGCCCACACGGCGAAAATCAGGAAGGCAAGCGCCGACGCAAAGGCCAACGGGCGCGCGGGCAGCGCGGTGCCCAGAAAGTGGCCGATCGTCACCGAGACTCCATGCGCAACGCATGCCGCGATGGCGACCCCGGTCAGCACCACCCACCATCGGTAGCGCAGCGCGTAGGTCATCGTGATGAGCTGGGACCTGTCGCCGAGTTCGGCAAGGAAAACTACCCCGAGGCTAAGCAACGTTGCGGCGAGCATGACAGTCGACCTTTCGACACGTTGTCGACAACCAACCGGTTATCGAACATCGGTCGAAGGTCTCGCCCACCGGTCTGATTGGACCGGTTCGCCGGCCGGGCTATGCGCCAGTATGTCGACACGACGATTGGGGGCTACTCCCCTTCGCTAACGGTCTCAGGCTACCGGCCGGCTCCGGAGGGCGCCAGCGAGGGGGGAAGTTCGGGGACCCGTATTTTCCGATTCGATTGCAGCGAATTGCCTTATGCGGCAAGCAGCATTGCCAGGATTGCGGTGTCGGGATGGCTGATCGGGTCGACGCCGACACGGCTCACCATCGACGTGATGGTGCCGTCGGCTTCTGCCTCCACCCAGGCCGCTCGATGCTCTAATCCCAGATAGGGCAAGCCCGGCAGCAGGACGCACCCCGATGCCGCTCCGCTGCATTCGGGCAACGAGGGCGTGGTTTCCGAGGGCGGGTGCAACATCAGCAGCGCGGGCGGCTGACGCTGCGCGAAATACCCGGGCTGGATGGCTGATTCACCGAACACAGTGCCTTCGGCGAGTACGAGACCGACAGTGTCCGGCTCGGGCTCGTCGGGCAATTCTTCGCGGGCTCCGAATACGGTTGTGGTGGAGAGCAATCCGGGCAAGGACGCAACACGAACCGCCACCATGAGCAGCTGGGCCCACTCCTTGGTGGAGTCTGGCCAACGTCCAGAGATCACAAACCCTTTCAAGGCGCCACGAGCGTGAAAGGGAGAAATCCCGATAGGCCCGCTAGACCCAGCTTCCATCTCGAACCTCCCCGCGACGCATCCGTCTCGAAATAACCACGCTGGTAGCTCGAATAATTCAGCATGCCTGCGGGTTAACTGCGTTGCAACTCGACACGGCCAGTGACTGAGAGCTTCTTCGAGCCGGCTTCGTGCGCCAACGGGCACCGGAGAAAGCATGGAAAAGCAAAGGCGCCGCGGAATATCCGCGGCGCCTCAGCCTTCTTGAGATGGTCTCAGCCGAAAATCAGGCCATTGGTTTTCGAAGTTGCCGCTGCGTACCGCGACTGCACGTCCGCCCAGTTGACGACATTCCAGAACGCCTTGACGTAGTCCGCCTTGACGTTCTTGTACTGCAAGTAGAAGGCGTGCTCCCACATGTCGACCTGCAGCAACGGGATGATGCCCAGCGGGACGTTGGCCTGCTGGTCGTACAGCTGGAAGGTCAGCAGCCTGTCGCCGAGGCTGTCGTAACCCAGGACCGCCCAGCCCGATCCCTGCAATCCGTTGGCGGCCGCGCTGAACTGAGCCTGGAACTTGTCGAACGATCCGAACTGCTCGTCGATCGCGGCGGCGAGGTCACCGGTCGGCTTGTCGCCGCCGTTGGGCGACAGGTTCTTCCACCAGATGCTGTGGTTGACGTGGCCGCCCAAGTGGAAAGCCAGGTTCTTCTCGTTCAAGAAGATCGAGCCGTGGTCGCCGTTGGCGCGTGCTTCGTCGAGCTTCGCGACCGCGTCGTTGAGGCCTTTGACGTAGGCGGCGTGGTGCTTGGTGTGGTGGATCTCGTTGATCTGACCGGAGATGTGCGGTTCCAGCGCTGCGTAGTCCCAGTCCAAGTCGGGCAGGGTGTATTCAGCCACGGCGTTCCTTTCCTCGATGAAGTTGTTTCGCAGGGTTCCGCTGGGGGCGCGGCCTCGCGTAGTCAACCCTGCTCCATGACCGCGCGCGCCGCAAGAACCACCCCTGTGGGGGCTACCCGATTGGCGGAGATTTAAGACAAGACGATGAGGGCGAGAACCGCGAGCAATGCGAGCGCTATCAGGCCGGCGCGGAGCGCCGCGACGCCATAGCTCTGGTTCCACGCAGGCGAGCCGGAGTGCGAGTTCGACGGGGCCGGTGTACCCGGACCGAACGAATGCGTCGCCATTAAACGCCTTTCACCTGCTGCTGCTTCGTCGTAGTGAGGTGAGTCACAACAACGTTTCGTGATGGCGATCATAACGCTTTGTGATCAGGTTGAAAAATAGTCCCGAGAATAGGCTCCTGAGCTGCAGATTCGCCGAGACGACGGCTAGCGGGGCCAGGATCGAATGAGCGCTGCAGGCCCTGCGCCACCGGCGCGACGGGCGTTGCTTAGCGGGCCAATCCATTTCGCTCAGGTGCCAGTCGGCCTGTTCATGGGATGCCAACATCACCCCGCGTGTTATCCACAACACAATCCGGGTTAGCCGATCGAAGCTGTATTAATGCGTTCCCATACCCACGCACCCGCTGTGGATAAACCTGTGGAAACTGTGGATACCCATAGGTAACTGTTCGTGCTGTCGGCGATCGTCCGACCCCCGCTCAAGACCCCGCAAACCAGTCGAAGGCCGCGCCGGCTCGGCGCCGCTCGCGAGCTGTCGGCAGACCCGAATGATCGCCACAACTGAGTTGGCTCTGCACTGACTCCGCAACCCGAGCGCGACGGGACGCGTCCCAATGGCCTGCACCGTCCCCGGCGCTACGCTGGTCCGGTGATCCAGGTGTGCTCCCAGTGCGGCACTCGGTGGAATGTGCGCGACCGGCGCCGCGAGTGGTGCCCCCGCTGTCGTGGGGCGCTGATGGCGCCCCTGGCGGACATGCCTCCAGCCGACCCGCGATGGAGCACGCAATACGGTCGACCGGCGGCGCCTGCTGCGCCCCCGACCTGGCAACGCACGCGACCCCGGCTGCCTGCGGGCTTTCGGTGGATAGCGGTACGTCCCGGGGCGCCACCGGCTGCGCGGCGCGGACGGCGGCCCCTTGGACCCACCCCGCGGTACGCGGTGATCCCGCGCTGGGGTCTGACCGATCGGGTCGAGCAGGCACCTGCTGCCGCCGACATCGCTACCCGGACAGGTCCCTCGCCAGCGGCGGTGCGCATCTCGCTGTTCGTCAGCGTGCTGGTGCTCTGCGTGGCAGCACTGGTGTACGTGGTGCGGTATGTGCTGTTGGTGATCAACCGAAAGACGCTGCTGGACTCGTGGGTGGCCTTCGCCGCGGACTGGCTCGGCGTGCTGGCCAGTGTGGCGTCGATCGCCACCGTGATCGCCTCGGGTGTGCTGCTGATCCAGTGGCTGATTGCCCGGCGGGCCGCCGTGTTCGCGCATCACGGCCTGTCTGAGCAGCATTCCGTGCGGACGTTGTGGGCCGGATGTGTGGTGCCCCTGGCCAATCTGCTGTGGGCGCCCGTGTACGTCATCGAGTTGGCAACCATGGAGGAGCACTACTCCCGGCTGCGCACCCCGATCACCCAATGGTGGATCGCGTGGGTCTTCAGCTATCTGACCTCGATCGTGGCCGTCATTACCAGCTTCGCCACCGACCCTCAGGGCATCGCCAACAACACCGCCATCATGGTCTTCGCATACCTGGTGGCCGCGGTGACGGTGGCAGCCGTCGCGCGGGTCTTCGAAGCGTTCGTGCGCAAACCCGTCGAACGGCCCGCACATCGCTGGGTCGTGGCGATCACGGATCTCCCTGACCGGCCAGTGGCCGCTACATCCGCCGGTCCGGTTGAGCTGGAGGGGCAGGAACCGGCAGCATAGACGTATGACGTTGGGCGACGAGGTGCTCGCCGGGCACCCGTTTGTCGTCGCCCACCGCGGAGCTTCTGCTGCTCGGCCCGAACACACGCTGGCCGCTTACGATCTCGCGCTCAAAGAAGGCGCCGATGGCGTGGAGTGCGACGTGCGGCTGACCCGGGACGGCCACTTGGTTTGTGTGCATGACCGCCGGCTGGAACGAACATCGAGCGGCGCCGGCTTGGTCAGCACGATGACGCTGGCCGAGCTGAGCGAACTCGAGTACGGCGCATGGCACGACAGCTGGCGTCCGGACGGAGCGCAGGGCGACACCAGCCTGCTGACGCTGGAGGCCCTGGTTTCGCTCGTTTTGGACTGGAACCGGCCGGTGAAGATCTTCATCGAGACCAAGCATCCGGTCCGGTACGGGTCACTCGTGGAGAGCAAGGTGCTGGCCCTGCTGCAGCGCTTCGGCATCGCCGCGCCGGCCTCCGCCGACCGGTCGCGTGCGGTGGTCATGTCGTTTTCGGCGGCCGCGGTCTGGCGCGTCCGGCGAGCGGCACCGCTGTTACCCACGGTGCTGCTCGGCAGGACCGCCCGATATCTCACCAGCAGCGCGGCGACTGCCATCGGGGCAACTGCCGTCGGTCCTTCGGTGCTGGCATTGCGCGACTATCCGCAACTGGTTGATCGCGCCGCCGCCCAGGGTCGGTCAGTCTACTGCTGGACCGTCGACGAGTACGACGACATCGACTTCTGCCGCGAAGTCGGGGTGGCCTGGATTGCCACCAACCACCCGGGCCGCACCAGGGCCTGGCTACAGAACGCGCGCACCATGGGAGGCAGTGGCTAGTTCGACGACAGCCGTCCGCCGGCGGTGTGTGGCGGGGCCATTCCCGCGGGCGGCGTGGCCAGCTCCCGGGCAATGAAATTCTCCAGGTCGAACATGTTGGCCCCCGCACGGTCTGCAACCCGGACCAGGGTCGTCATCAGCGCTACCTCTTCGATCTGCTCCTGCAGGAACCACTGCATGAACTGCTCGCCTAGGAAGTCGCCCTCGTCGCGGGCTACGGCCGCCAGCCGACTCATCTGATCGGTGACCGCGCGTTCTTGATCCAGCGCCAGCGCCAATGCGTCGCGAGGGTTATCGAATCGATTCCGCACCGCGTCGACACCCGGGATCTCGACATGTACATCGCGGTCAAGCAGATGCTGGACCAGCATCATCGCGTGGTTTCGTTCCTCCACGGCCTGGCCGTAAAAGTGTTTCGCTAATTGCGGCAGGGCGGCGCCGTCGAAATAAACGGCAATTGCCACGTATTGCTGCGCACTCGTGAATTCGTTGAAGATCTGTTCCTGCAGTAGTGCATGGAATTTCGTCTTTGGGCTCTCGTAATCGGTCACAATGGCAGATTACTGCAGCTCAAAGGTGGTAGCAACGAAGGCATCACTTACTCAGGAAAGCGTTTCCTAAGTTCGCCATGCAATAAATAATGGATTTGCTCAGGCCAGGTTTTCCTAAGTAAAGCAAGCCTATCTTGAAACAAGGTTGGCATATTTCCGACCGTAGTTAAGGGCGGGGCAGGCTATTGCTGTCCGTCGAGCACGGCATCGGGCACTGGCGCGTCGGCGCCCAGCGCGGCGAACAGCTTGCCCGCCGCGTCGTCGTCCCAGACCACCACCGAGCCCACGTCGCTGCCCGTGAACGATCCGATCGGCACCGTCAACGCGGTGGGGGATCCGTGCAGCGCCCAGCCGAGCTGGGCGAGGTCCCAGACGTGTACGCCCTGGTCGACGGTGAGTGCGTCGGCGGCCGCGCGCGGCACCGAGTACCAGCGCCACGGATTGAGCCAGATCGCCGGACTAGCGGCGCGGTGCAGCAGCGCCGACATGAACTGCCGCTGGTTGATCATCCGGTCCAGATCTGCCCGCGGGGTGTCCCGGGTCCGGACGTACCCGAGGGCGTCGCGGCCCTTCAGCTGCTGGCACCCGGCCGGCAGATCGATGCCGGCCAACGGATCGTTGATCGGCGTGGTCGGGCACACGGTGAACCCGCCGAGGGCGTCGACGAGGGCGGCGAATCCGCTGAAGCCGATCTCGGCGTAGTGGTCGAGTCGCAGCCCGGTGGCCTGCTCGACCGTCTGGATCAGCAAGGATGCCCCGCCGGTCGCGAACGCGGAGTTGATCTTGTCCTTGCCGTGTCCGGGGATGGAGACGAGGGAGTCGCGGGGCAAGGACACCGTCGTCGGCCGGGTGCTCGACCCGAGCTGTGGCACGTGGACCAGCAATATGGTGTCGGTGCGGCCCGTACCGATGTCTCCGCCGGTGGCCAGATCTTGCTGTTGCTCTGCGCTGAGGCCTTGGCGGCTGTCCGATCCGACCAGTAACCAGTTCGTGCCGCTGCCTGGCCCGGGCCGGTTCGGATAGTCGGCGAATACCGGCTCGCGGTGCAGCGCCGTGTCGAACCAGATGGCACCGCCGAGGATGCCGGCGCCGACGAGCAACGGGCCGACCAGCAACATCAGTCCGATTCTTCGAACCCAGCGAAACTTGTTGCGTTTGCGGCGCCCTCTCGGCGCTGCCGGCCGGGCTACCGGTGTGGACGGTGGGCGGGCCGCCGGGCGCGGCGGCGGTGCGGCAGGAGCGGCGGGGTGGAACGGGGCCGGCGGCGACAGTCGTTGTAGCGGGACGGTCTCATCGGTCGGCGATGGCGGCGGGCCGGTTTGGCGATGGATCACCTGAGCCGGCTCGGCCGGTGGGATCGGTCCTCGAGGCCGTCCGCGTTCGGGTGATCGATCGCCGGGCACCGAGATAACCTACGTGCCCGCACCCGGTGCGGCCAGGGGGAAACGCCGGGTAATGCGGGTCAGGGGCGGGCGCGCAGGCCGTTGATGAATGGGCAGCCCATCAGTACCCGGATGGCCTGGCTCAGGCCGGTCATGTCGTCCACCGGCTTGTGGAATGGCAACCGGATGTCGTGGTCGCCGTCGTCGCCTTCGACGCGGAACCGCACGCCGTACCGGTCGAGTCCCAGCGGCCGGACATGTCCGCGGCGCAGCGGCGCGGGCAGTCGGGACACCAGTCGCGCGACTACGTCGCCAGGGGCGTTGTCCAGGTGCCACAGCAAGCTGGACTCGATTTCACAGAACGGGTCGGGTCGAGCGGCGAGCAGGTCCGCCGCGCTGACGGGCTCGGCGCCGGTGGCATCGGTTACCACGACGGAGTCGATCTCCAGTCGCAGCAGTACATAACGGTCGTCCTGCGGGTTGCTCGGTACCGATTTCGGCGTATCGACTTGCAGTAATGCTGGGTTCGGGCACTCGGAGGCGATCAGGTCGAGTGTTGCCGTCACCGCCACAGGTGGGACCTGTTCCAGGCGGCCACGCACCCACACCAGCGACCGCACTGGCTTGCGTAGCGGGAGCGGCGCGTAGTCGGTCAGCTCGAGCAGTGCCTGGGATCCGGCGACCAGGCAACCCGCCTCACCGCCGCGCTCGACGGGCAGTGTCACGGCAAACGAGCCGTCGTGCAGCAAGTGATGCACCAGCGTGGCGACCGGGTCTTCGCGTTCCACGGCCAGCAGCGCGCCGCCGGCCCGGAGACAGGCGCTGCGGATGCGTTCAGCAGTCGTCGGCGCGGCGCTGGTCAGCGGTAACATCATTCTCCTAGATAATTAGGTAAGGCTAAGTTAACTGACTGCGAACGATGCTGCAAGGCCCGAGTCGGATTAACGCCGTTAGGGTTGGGGCGTGGCTCGCATCACTTACCTGGGTCCGGAGGGGACCTTCACCGAGGCGGCGCTGCTGCAAATGGCGGCCGCCGGTCTGATCCCCGACCGAGGTGCGGAGGCGTTGCGGCAGGTGCCAATCGAGAGCACCCCGGCGGCCCTGGACGCTGTCCGTAACGGCCAGGCCGATTACGCATGCGTGCCTATCGAGAACTCGATCGACGGGTCGGTGATGCCCACGTTGGACAGCCTGGCGATCGGTTCGCCGCTGCAGGTTTTCGCCGAGACAACGCTGGATGTGGCGTTCAGCATCGTCGTCAAACCCGGCCGCACCGCCGCCGACGTGCAGACGCTGGCGGCCTTCCCGGTGGCCGCGGCCCAGGTCCGGCAATGGATCGCGGCCAATCTGGCCGGAGCCGAACTTTGCCCGGCGTACTCCAACGCCGACGCCGCCCGGCAGGTCGCCGAAGGCCGGGCCGACGCCGCGGTGACCTCGCCGCTGGCCGCCACGCATTGGGGGCTGGCCGCCCTCGCCGACGGCGTCGTCGACGAACCTAACGCTCGCACCCGCTTCGTGCTGGTGGGCCTCCCCGGACCGCCACCCGTCCGGACCGGAACCGATCGGACGTCGGTGGTGCTGCGCATCGACAACACACCCGGCGCGCTGGTGGCAGCGCTCGCCGAATTCGGCATCCGCAACATCGGCCTCACTCGGATCGAGTCCAGGCCGACGCGCACCGAACTCGGCACGTATCTGTTCTTCGCCGACTGCGACGGCCACATCGACGACTTCGCCGTCGCCGACGCACTCAAGGCGCTGCACCGTCGTTGTGCGGACGTGCGATACCTGGGTTCTTGGCCGACGGGCCCGGCCGCACCGGTGGGGGCACCACCGGACGACGCGGCACGCTGGCTGCAGCTGCTGCGCGACGGGAAACCGGCGCAGGCCGACACATCCGGGGGTGTCGGGCGATGAGCGGTCGTCTGGTGCTGGTGCGGCACGGCCAGTCCTACGGCAACGTCGAGCGCAGGCTGGACACCCGGCCGCCGGGAACAGACCTGACGCCGTTGGGCCGCGACCAGGCCCAAGCCTTTGCCCGGGGTACCGGCCGGCCGGCGCTGCTCGCGCACTCGGTGGCCGCCCGAGCATCGCAGACAGCCGCGGTGATCGGCGCCGAAGTCGACGCGGCCACCCAACAGCTGCTGGGTATTCACGAGGTCCAGGTCGGCCAGCTGGAAAACCGCAATGACGACGAGGCGATCGCGGAGTTCAATGCCATCTACGACCGATGGCACCACGGCGAACTCGACGTGCCGCTGCCCGGAGGCGAGACCGGCAACGACCTGCTGGACCGCTACGTCCCGGTGCTCACCGACCTACGGTTGCGCTACCTGGACGATCACGACTGGAACGGCGACATTGTCCTGGTCAGCCATGGCGCGGCGATCCGGCTGGCGGCTGCGGTGTTGGCCGGGGTCGACGCAAACTTCGCACTGGACAACCATTTGAGTAACGCCGATTCCGTGGTGTTGGCCCCGATCACCGACGGCCGGTGGAGTTGTCTGCGGTGGGGGACCCTGACGCCGCCGTTCTACCCGGAAGCCGAGTCCACCGCGGTCGCCGACGCGGTGCACTCAGGCACCGACCCGATGGGATAGCCCGACGATCAGACCGCCAGCGCGAGCGGTTCGGTGCACCCGCAGCCGACGGCGTCGCAGTCGATCACGAAGGCGTGCGGCATCAGCTCGGGACTGACGCAGTCGACCTCGGTGCATTCCGAACGGTGCAGGGCATGACGAATGATGGTGCCGTGGCAGTGATCTAAGCCTGCCCGGCAGTCGCGGCAGTCGGCGCTCATGAGCCGTTCTTAGCACCAGGGGAAGACAAATCCGGGATGCCGCGCCAAGCCGGTGCGGGTTTGTCAGGCGGCTATCAGGCCCAGCCGAGTTCGTCCAAGCGGTGGTCGTCAATGCCGAAGTGGTGGGCGATTTCATGGATGACCGTGACCGCCACCTCTTCGACCAACTCGTCATCGGTCTCGCAGACGTCCAGCAGCGCGTCGCGGTAGATCGTAATGGCGTCCGGCAGCGATCCGCCGTAGTCGGAGTCACGCTCGGTCAACGCCACCCCCTCGTACAGCCCGAGCAGTTTCGGATCCTCGGGATGGCGGTCTTCGACCAGAATGACGACGTTGTCCATCGCGGCCGCCAGCTCGGGCGGGATCATGTCGAGCGCGTCTGCGACCAGCTCGTCGAACCGCTGCGGCTCCATCCGCACGGCCACCCGGCTAGCCTCCCGGTGCCGGCTCGGCTGGCGGGGCCCCCGGCGCCGCGGGTGCGGGCTCGCCGGGTGCGGGTGGCGGGGGCGCGTCCAGCGGCGGCCCGGACCCCGGCGGCAGTCCGCCATCTTGCGGCGGGACCTGTGGTGGCGGTTGGGTCGCCGGAGCCTGCGAGGCCGGCGACCGGGGCGGGGTCACCACTGGCTGCTGCTGTGGCAGGTGCTGATTGCCCGGCGGCATTTCCGGTGGCGCGCTGGACTGGCTGTTCGGCGGCTGAGCCGGCACCTGAACCGGAATCAGCGGAAGCGTGAGACGCTCCTCGGGGATGTCCGGCGGCGGCACCGGCGGCTGCCCGTTGATCAGCAGTGCGCCCTTGGCGCTATTGACCAGCGTGGCCCAGCCGCCGTTGCCCAGGGTCGCGCCGATGCTGCAGGCGACCTCACGGCTGCCCGCCGACCAACTGGGCAGTGCCAGGGTGGGGTAGATCAGCGTCAAAGTGGTGGTGCGCAAATTGACCGGCGCCAGGTAGGTGTCGGTCATCTTGGTGCAGGCGTCCTTGATGAAGCCGTCCTGCTCGGGTTCGGAGGGCAGCGCGACGGGGAACTTCTCGCCCAGGTTGACCGTGCCGGTGACCTCCATGGCGTGCGGCGCCCCGCAGTCGACCGGAACGTCGACGGGCTGGTTGGTTGACGAGTCGATGCCCAGGCAGGTGCCGCTCGGCCAAACCTTGGACTGGTCGACATCGGCGACCTTGCCCTTGAAGGTGGCCTGCGCATTGTTCTGGCCGGGTAGTTGCAGACCGCACAGCATGCGCCGCTCGCCGGACTGGCGCCAGGCCCGGTCACCGGCCCACAGCATGCTGATGGTGAACTTGCTGTTGGGGTCGAACTTGGCCCCGAGGTAGCGGTGCACGGCAGGCTCGCACTGCTCCTGGCTGATCTGTTGAATGCGCGCCGGCGACGGGGGAGCGGCGTTGGGCCCGTATTCGGATCCCGGGAAGGTCCGCATATCGATGGACTCGGCGACTTCGAACTTGTGGTCGTCCGCGCACTTGACGATTCGTGCCGACTCGGGCGTGACGTCGGGCCACATCAGGCAGTCGCCGGTGGCGGCGCGGTTGAAGGCGGCGTCGCTCTTGGCGCCGGTGCTGGGCACCGGATCGCTGCCCATATAGCCGGCCAGCCGCCCGCCTCCGTTGCTGCCGACCGGAAGCGCGGTAACCAGCCCGGCGATCAGCAGACCGCCCAGCGCGGTGAGCAGCAAGGCCCGCCTGGTTGCGGTCGCCTGCAAGCCGCCCGGCCACTGCAAGCCGGCCGCCGGCGGTTGCACCGGGGCGGCGGGCGGGGGGCTGACGGGAGAAGCTTCCGTCTCGAGCGTGTCCGACATCGGCTCCATTCTGACAGGACCAGCTAAGTTAATGTGACAAATGTTATAGAAGTGCATTCTGGTGATTAGGGGTGCTGGATGCTCCGCAACCCGAGCGCAGAGCAAAAAGTAGTCTTCAGGCCGTGATCGACCTCAAAGTGCTCCGCGAAGATCCCGATGCCGTGCGTCGTTCCCAAGTCAGCCGTGGCGAAGACCCGGCGCTGGTAGATACCTTGCTGGCGGCCGATGCCGCGCGCCGATCGGCGATATCGACCGCCGACACGCTGCGTGCCGAACAGAAATCCGCCAGCAAGAGCGTGGGCGCGGCCTCCCCCGGGGACCGCCCGGCCAAGCTGGCGCACGCGAAGGAGCTGGCCGAGCAGGTAAAAGCCGCCGAATCGGCCCAAACCGACGCCGAGGCCTCATTCACCGCGGCCCACATGGCGATCTCCAACGTCGTCATCGAGGGAGTGCCCGCGGGCGGGGAGGCCGACTTCGCCGTCCTCGACATCGTCGGCGAACCGCCGGCGCTCGAGAACCCGAAAGACCACCTCGAACTCGGCGAATCACTGGGCCTCATCGACATGCAGCGCGGCGCCAAGGTATCGGGGTCGCGGTTCTACTTTCTGACCGGTCAGGGTGCGCTGTTGCAGCTCGGCCTGCTGCAGCTGGCGCTGCGGCTGGCCGTCGACAACGGCTTCATCCCGATGATCCCGCCGGTGCTGGTGCGTCCGGAGGTGATGGCCGGCACCGGATTCCTGGGCGCCCACGCCGATGAGATCTACCGGGTGGAGGCCGACGACCTGTATTTGGTGGGCACCTCGGAGGTGCCGTTAGCCGGCTATCACGCCGACGAGATTCTGGACCTGTCCGGCGGACCGCTGCGGTACGCGGGCTGGTCGTCCTGTTTTCGCCGCGAGGCCGGTAGCTATGGCAAGGACACCCGCGGCATCATCCGGGTGCATCAGTTCGACAAGGTGGAGGGCTTCGTCTACTGCACCCCCACCGAGGCCGAGGCCGAGCATCAGCGGCTGCTGGGCTGGCAGCGCGAGATGCTGGCGCTCATCGAGGTGCCCTACCGGGTAGTCGATGTGGCCGCAGGCGATCTCGGCTCGTCGGCCGCCCGCAAATTCGACTGTGAGGCATGGGTTCCGACACAGCAGACCTACCGCGAGCTCACCTCGACGTCGAATTGCACGACGTTTCAGGCGCGGCGGTTGGCCACCCGCTATCGGGACGACAACGGCAAGCCGCAGATCGCGGCGACGTTGAACGGGACCCTGGGCACCACCAGGTGGCTCGTCTCGATCCTGGAGAACCACCAACAGCCCGACGGCAGTGTCCGGGTGCCGGCCGCACTGGTTCCCTTTGTCGGGACCGAGGTACTCGAGCCTTAGGCGGCGACCGCCTGGCGTGCCTGCTCGTGTCGGCGCTGCCGTTCGATCGTCGCGAAGTAAAACGCGAACGGGAACGCGAAGCTGGTAAAGAAACTGGACAGGAAGAACAGCCATGGGCGCCGGATCCCGCGCCGCAGGCCGTCGACGATGGTAAACACCGGCATCAAAATGACATTGGCGATCATGTAGTCCTGATTGCCTGAACCTGCGGCCGGGTTGGCGAACTGCTCCCTCAGGAAGGTCGGATAGCTGGCCGGCCCGGAGATCAGGTTGCCCTGTCCGTGCGCGGCGAGCACGAAGTGGATGTTGAACCAATAACCCAGCGCGATCGACGCGATGCCGGCGGCGTAATACACGCATTCCAACGGCGAAAGCCACGGTCCGCCTTCGGGTCTGGCGTAGATCTTCCGGTTGGACGCGATGATCCCGGCGATGCAGGCAAGCCCGAGCAAGAAGTGAATGATGATGGAGGCCATGGGCGCAGTCTCACCCTCGCCCGAAAGTTTTGTCAAGATTGACAATAGATTTCTTGGTACGTTACTGCAATGGTCAGGCCCGCTCAGACGGCGCGCAGCGAGCGCACTCGCGATGCGTTACGCCAGGCTGCGGTGGTGCGATTCCTGGCCCAGGGCGTGGAAGACACGTCGGCCGAGCAGATTGCCGCCGACGCGGGGGTGTCACTGCGGACGTTCTACCGCCACTTCAGCTCCAAGCACGATCTGCTGTTTGCCGACTACACCGGGCTGCACTGGTTTCGCGCGGCCCTGGATGCCAGACCGGCCGACGAACCGATCATCGATTCGGTGCAGTCGGCCATCTTCTCGTTTCCGTATGACGTTGACGCCGTGACAAAGATCGCCGCGCTGCGGCAAGACGAGCTCGACCCCGGCCGCATCGTCCGGCACATTCGCGAGGTGCAGGCCGACTTCGCCGACGCCATCGGAGCGCAGCTGCAACGGCGTAGCTCCGGGGCCAATGGTGCTGTGGACCGGACTGCGGACGAACGGGTGCGCACGGCGGTGACCGCGCGATGCATTGCCGCCGCGGTGTTCGGCGCGATGGAGGTGTGGATGGTCGGCGACGACCGGTCCCTCGGCGAACTCGCGCGGCTCTGCCACGCGGCGTTGGAGTCGCTGCGGGCCGGCCTTACCGACTCGTGGAACACGGCGGCAGCCCGTCAAGTTTCGTCATAATTGACAAAACTTTGCGGCCGTGCGAGCCTCCTTTCCGGAGGGCAGACATGACTGGTTATGACGCGATAGTTGTCGGTGCCGGACACAACGGGCTGGCCGCGGCGGTGCTGCTGCAGAAGGCGGGCCTGCGGACCCTGTGCCTGGAATCCAAGCTGTACGTCGGCGGAATGGCCTCCACGGTGGAGCTTTTCGACGGGTACCAGTTCGAGATTGCGGGCTCGGTGCAGTTCCCAACCGCCCCCGTCGTGCGGCAGGAATTGGGCCTGGACACGTTGCCGACGATCGACTTGGACGTGATGTCGGTGGCGCTGCGCGGGGTCGGCGACGATCCGATGGTCCAGTACAGCGACCCGATCAAGCTGTTCACCCACCTCAACGAGGTGCACGGGGCGGATGCCGTCAACGGCATGGCCGGCCTGATGGGCTGGGCCCAGGCGCCGACCCGGGCGCTTGGCCGGTTCGAAGCAGGCGCGCCGCCCAAGACTCTCGATGAGATGTATGCCTGCGCCACAAACGAATTCGAGCGATCGGCCATCGACGACATGCTGTTCGGGTCTGTCACCGACGTGCTGGACCGCTACCTTCCGGACCGCGAGAAGCACGGCGCGCTGCGCGGCTCGATGACCGTGCTGGCGGTGAATACTCTCTACCGCGGGCCCGCCACGCCGGGCAGCGCGGCCGCGCTGGCCTTCGGGCTGGGCGTTCCCGATGGCGACACCATGCAGATGAAGAAGCTGCGCGGCGGCATCGGCGCGCTGACGGCGCATCTGGCTGACTCGTTGGTCAGCCACGGCGGCGAGGTTCGGCTGCGCACGAAGGTGTCCGAAGTTCTCGTCACCGACGGCAACGTGAGCGGAATTCGCACCGAGTCGGGCGAAACCCTGACCGCCCCGATCGTCATATCCGCGGTGGCGCCCGACCTGACGGTCAACGAGCTGATCGACCCTGGGGTGCTACCCGCCGACATCCGTGAACGCTACGCCCGGATTGACCACCGCGGCAGTTATCTACAGATGCATTTCGCGCTGGACGAAGCCCCCGAATTCGCCGCACCCTACGAGGCGCTCAACGATCCGAGCATGCAGGCGTCCATCGGTATCTTCTGCACGCCGGAGGAGGTTCAGCAACAGTGGGAAGACTGCCGGCGCGGCATCGTGCCCGCCGACCCGACGGTCGTCTTCCAGATTCCCTCGCAGAACGATCCGGACCTCGCCCCCGAAGGCAAGCATGCCGCATCGGCATTCGCGCTGTGGTTCCCGATCGAGGGCGACGTGGACTACGGTGCGGCCAAGGTCGAAATGGGCCAGCGCGTGATCGACAAGATCACCCGATTGGCGCCCAACTTCGAGCGCAGCATCAGCCGGCACACTACCTTTACCCCCCGGCACATGGGCGTGATGTTCGGCGCCCCGGGCGGCGACTACTGCCACGGGTTGTTCCACGCACAGCAGGTCGGTCCCAACAGGCCCGGCCCGAAAGGTTATCTTGGACAACCGATCCCAATTCACGGGTTGTACCTGGCCAGCACCGGATGCCATGGCGGGCCCGGGATCACGTTCATTCCCGGCTACAACGCCGCACGTGCGGCGCTGGACGACCTGGGCCGCTGATCGCTAGTCGCGCTGACTGAGCAGCTCGTCCAGCAGGGCGGTGAATTCGTCCGGGCGGGATGGGGTGAAGCCGGGGCGCAGTCGGTGCCCGGGAACGTCGAGGATGATCAGCGTCGACCGCAGCGGCCGGTGCATATCCAGGGGCAGCCAGCTGTGCAGGTCTGAGCTTCCCCAGAAGCTGAATCGCCCGGAGAGCAGTCCCAGCGACTCCGCTTTGTAGCCACGAATCCTGCTCAGCGCGATGATCTTCGACGTGCCGGACGGAAAGTGGTAGCGGCGCAGCGTGATCGCTGCGCTGTCCAGCTGGATCAGACCGTCGTCGTAGGTGGCACTCATGCCCGCGTACTTCGCAGTTGGTGACCTCTTGTGGTCAGACAGCGGCCATCCTCCAGCCGCCACTGCCAGCCATGCAGGTTGCAGGTCAGCGTGTTTCCTTCTACCACACCGAATTTCGACAGGTCGGCTTTGAGGTGAGGGCAACGTCGCTGTATGTTCCAGCCGTCCAGCGTGATCGAGGCGGAGTCATCGTGAGTCTCGGCGAACCACCCGTCGGCGTAGGCGATCCGCTCGTCGGTCAGGCATTTGAAGAAGGTGTACAGGTATTCGTTGTAGCCACCGACCCGCCATGCCTTGAAGCGGGTCGACAAGAAGATGGTGTTGACCCAGTCTGGCTCGTGATCGCGCAGCACGGTCCGGACCAACTCCGGCGCGATCGCGAATCCATAACGAACTTTCTCGTCTGGAATTGGCTCGCGGACAACGCGTTTAGGAAAGTCAAGAATAACCGTCTCGGGACCGATGACCAGCTCCACGGGGTAGCCGATGCCATCACAGATCTCATTGCTTTGCAGCATGATCGGCTCGAACAGGGCGCGTAGCGGTTCCAGCAATGGCTCACCGGCCGCCGGGGCCCAGCTGGCTCGCTCGGCGGCCAGCACCGGCGCCATCCGTTCGGCGTAGTCGGCGATGTAAGCCGCCTTGCCGGTGGTGAAGATCGACTCCACTTGCTCGTTGGGCACGGGGTGAGTCAGCGAATTCAACGTCTTGCCAGTGAAATCCGCGACCGAGCCGGGAACCATCAGCAGGCCGCCATGGTTCCCGTGGGTGCGCATCTGATCCAGGAACACCACCTGGTCGGGGAAGATGTTGGCCGGATCGCTGCGGTCGTCGTTGAGATCGCGCAGTTCGGGATCCAGAAAACACGGCGGCCCGGCCGAGGGAACCACCCAGGTCGCATCGACTTGGGCGATGTACTGGCGAGCGCGGTCCATTCCGCGCTGCCGTTTTTGGGTGCCGAACGATTCCTTGGCGCGCGCCGGCATGTCGTAGACCATTGGATACCAGATGGCTCCGGAGTACTGCAGCAGATGCACATCGATATGTCCGAACTCCGACGTCAGCACATCCAAATCCACCGGCCGGGCGTCGTTCATGTTGAAGGCCGTCGTCGTGCCGTCGGACACCACCAGAGCCGAATCTCCGATCGGTCCGTCCGCGGGTGCCCGCAGGGCGATGATCATGATGTCGAGTTCGCCTTTGGGCCCGCTGATTTGGTGCTTGACCGAGTCGCTGGTCTCGACGAACCGGTGAAAACCTAACTCCTGCAGTTCATTTCGAAGATCGGGTACCGGAAAGTCGGGGAGCAGCACCACCGCGTCTTTGTTGACGTGGGCGCTCAGGTGCTTGGCGTCGAAGTGATCCTTGTGCAGGTGCGAGACATACAGGTAGTCGCAGTCGCCCAGGGCGTCCCAGTCCAGGGTGCTGTTGTCCGGAAACGGGAACCAGGATGCGAAGTAGGCCGGGTTCACCCACGGGTCGCACAGGATGGTGCCCGCATGGGTTTGGATCAGAAATCCAGCGTGGCCTACGCTCGTGACCTGCACAAATGCCTTTCTCGGCTGTATCGGCGTGACAGCTTTTCAGCCCCCGAGCTTAGCGCGAGGCCGCATCCGAGGTGTGATCGAAGGCCTGCCACCGCCGCCGGTAGTAGTCGATGCGTGCCGGGTCGGGCCGCGCACCGTAGGCGCCGAAAAACTCCGCCTCGCGGTCGCGGCCGGGATAGTTCCAGCCCAGCGAGAGCGTCGCCACCGCCAGGTCGGCCACACCGAGTTCGCCGAAATCGACATATCCGCAACTCCGGCCGTCGTCATCGATCAGTGCGCAGCCACGCGCAGTCGTCAGTTGTGCCGCAGCCGAGCACGCGCGGCACCGCGACATAGGCACCGGCCCAGCGCAGCCGCCGCGCCGCGCCGCGGAAGTCGGTGGTGCCGGCGTCGGCCACCTTGATGAAATCCCGGCCCGCGGCGCCGCGGACGGCAGAGCCGAGCCGAAAGGTCACCCCGCCGTCCTCGTTGACCCAGACCGCACGCATTTCTCGGCCGTTGGCAAACCGGGAGACCACCGCGGGCACCGGCGGCGGCGATGGCCGAAAGGTCACAATCGCTCTTTACACCACTTCAGGCGGCTCACAGTCAGGAGCACTAGGCTGAGAAGTTGTGGAACCGGTTTACGGGACTTGCATCCAGCTTGCTCGGCTGATCTGGCGCGCACAGGGGCTGAAGATCACCGTCTCGGGTGTAGAGAACCTCCCGGCCAGCGGCGGTGCGGTCATCGCGATCAATCACACCGGCTACCTCGACTTCACCTTCGCTGGTCTTCCGGCGTACCAGCAGGGCCTCGGGCGCAAAGTGCGGTTCATGGCCAAGCAAGAGGTGTTCGACAGCAAGATCACCGGGCCCATCATGCGCAGCCTGCGGCACATCCCGGTGGATCGACTGGACGGGGCCGCCTCCTACGAGGCCGCAGTCCGGAACCTCAAGGACGGTGAGCTGGTCGGCGTCTACCCCGAGGCGACCATCAGCCGCAGCTTCGAGATCAAGGAATGCAAAAGCGGTGCCGCTCGGATGGCGGTGGAGGCCGGGGTGCCGATCGTTCCGCACATCGTCTGGGGCGCCCAACGGATCTGGACCAAGGGCCACCCCAAGAAGATGCTTCGCCCGAAGGTGCCGATCACGCTGCTCGTCGGCGAACCGATCGAACCGACGCTGGCGGTCGAGGAATTGAAGGGCTTGTTGCACTCTCGGATGCAACATCTGCTGGAACGGGCGCAAGAGCAGTACGGACCTCATCCTGCGGGTGAGTTCTGGGTGCCCCGCCGGCTGGGTGGTGGCGCTCCCTCCTTGGCCGAGGCTGCCCGCTTAGACGCCGATGAGTCAGCCGCGCGCGCGGCGCGCCGCGCCCAAGCCCCAGGGGCGCCGGAGTAGTCATCAATCGTGGAACCGACCTACCGCACCTTGGAGATCCTGGCGCCGTTGGCCCTCCTGGCCACCGGCACCAGGATCACCTACCGCGGGGAGGAGAACATCCCCGACCGCGGCGGTGCGGTGGTCACCATCAACCACACCAGCTATGTCGACTTTCTGCCTGCCGCACTGGCTATGCACCGGCGCGGCCGGCGGCTTCGATTCATGATCAAGGCCGAGATGCAACAAGTGAAGCTGGTCAACTTCCTGATCAAACGCACCCACACCATTCCGGTGGATCGAGGCGCCGGGGCGGGCGCCTATGAGGTCGCCGTACAGCGGCTTCGCGAGGGCGAGCTGGTAGGGGTTTATCCGGAGGCCACCATCAGCCGCAGCTTCGAGCTCAAGGAGTTCAAGACGGGGGCCGCGCGCATGGCGATTGAGGCGGATGTCCCGATTGTCCCGCTGATCGTTTGGGGGGCCCAGCGGCTCTGGACCAAGGACCATCCACGAAACCTCGGGCGCGGCAAGGTGCCGATCGCGGTGCAGGTGGGCGCGCCGTTGCGGGCCGCGGACGACATCTCGCGAACCGATGCCGCCTTGCGCGAGTCGATGACCACGCTGCTGCACCAGGCACAGGAGAATTATCCGCACGCGGCGGGCGCGTATTGGGCGCCGCGGCGGCTGGGTGGCGGGGCACCGGCGCCGGCCGAAGCGGTTCAGATAGAGGTGGAGGAGGCGGCCGCGAAGGCCGCTGCCCGTACCGAGCGCCAGTCACCGTAGGGCGAAGGAGACGACATGGCAGAGCCGTTTTACCGGTTGGGTGAGTGGATCGTTCCGCCGATGGTGGCCATGCAGGGCACCAAATTCACCTTCCACGGCCTGGAGAACATTCCGGCGCGCGGCGGTGCATTGCTCGCCCAGAACCACACCAGCTACCTGGACTGGCTGCCACCGCTGTTTGCCGTGCGCGAACGGGGCCGGCGGATGTACTTCATGATCAAGGCCGAGATGGCCGACGTGAAGGCGGTCAACTACGTGATCAAGCACGCCAGGCTGATCCCGGTGGACCGCAGGAGCGGTCACGACGCCTTGGCGGTGGGCGTGCAGCGGCTGCGTGAGGGTGAACTCATCGGGATGCATCCCGAGGCCACCATCAGCCGCAGTTTCGAACTGCGCGAATTCAAGACCGGCGCCGCGCGCATGGCGCTGGCGGCTCAAGTACCGATCGTCCCGATAATCGTCTGGGGGGCACATCGGATCTGGCCCAAAGATCAGCCAAAGAAGGTGTGGCGCAACAAGGTTCCCATCACGGTGGCGGCAGGGCCGCCGTTGCCGCCGCACGGCACCCCCGAACAGCTCAACGTCGCGCTACGCAACGCGATGAACACGTTGTTGTATCGGGTGCAGGAGCAGTACCCGCATCCCGAGAGAGAGCACTGGGTGCCGCGTCGGCTCGGCGGCACCGCGCCGACCCAGGAAGACTCGCGAGCGATCCGGCTGGCCGAGTTGCAGGAGCGGATACAGAAGTACGGGACCGACGGGGTAACGCGGCCGGGACAGGACCAAAGCGGTAGGCATTGACAGTGACGTCTCGGTGACCCACCCCAAAATTCCGGCGCTCGTCGCCTGCGACGTCGACGGCACCTTGTTCGACGAAAACGAAACCATCACCCCCCGCACTCGCGATGCCGTGCGGGCTGCCGTCGATGCCGGCGCCCGGTTCGTCGTGGCCACCGGTCGTCCCCCGCGCTGGATTCGTCCCGTGGTGGACGAACTTGGTTTTTCTCCAATGGCGGTGTGCGCCAACGGCGCCGTCGTCTATGACTCCGCGACCGACCGGGTGGTGTCCGCGCGCACCCTGGCCGTCGACGTCTTGGGCGAATTGGCCGAAATCGCCATCCGCGTCATTCCGGGTGCCGGGCTTGCCGTCGAGCGCATCGGCGCTCGTGCCCACGACACGGCGACTCCCCAGTTCGTCAGTTCGCCGGGCTACGAACACGCCTGGCTGAACCCGGATAACACCGAAGTGTCGATCGAAGACCTGCTGAGCGCTCCAGCGATCAAGCTGTTGATCCGCAAGGCCGGTGCCCGCAGCGCGGATATGGCCGCCGAACTGGTCAAGCACGTCGGCATCGAGGGCGATATCACCTACTCCACGAACAACGGGCTGGTGGAGATCGTGCCGCTGGGAGTCAGCAAGGCCACCGGCGTCGAAGAGATCGCCAAACCGCTGGGAATCTCCAGCGACGAGGTGGTGGCCTTCGGCGACATGCCCAACGACATCCCGATGTTGCTGTGGGCAGGCCTTGGGGTGGCGATGGGAAACGCGCATCCCGACGTGCTGGCCGTCGCCGACGAGGTCACCGCGCCCAACTCGGACGACGGGGTGGGACGGGTGCTGGAGCGCTGGTGGGGTCGCGCCTAGGCCGCGGTCGGGTGCGTCGGTAGTGAGAAGTGCTCGGGCGGCACGGTCGGCCCGCTCGGGGCCTGCGTCGACAACGGCGAAGTGATCCCATCGATGACTTCGGAGACGTCGCCGGTCAATCGGTCGTAATTCAACGTTCCGTGTTGGAAGTTCTGCGTGATCTGCAGCGGCTCTTGTAGTTCCGCGCTGGTCGGTAAGCCGAGCGGCCCGCGTTCGTAGCTCTGCGACGCCCACGCGTCATAGATCGCGCCGGTGACCGGTTGTGGCCCGGTCTCGGGCGACCAGTACATGGCGCCCTTGGCGAAGGTGGCGTAGCGGCCATCACCCGCGGTCACGTCTTCGGGCGAAGTCGGCGCGCCCAGAACACTATTCATGCCGCCGATCGCTTCCCAGTGTTCGTAGATCGCCCCACCCTTGAGCGCGTTGATCAGCTCCTCGGGGGGATCGTTGACATGCGATGCGATATCCCGGACTTCGTCCATCAACGCGTAGGCGGCGTTACCCGGGCAGTCGGTGTTGCCGACGTCGCGGTGGGTGAAGATGGTGGGTAACTTCGCAATAGCGCCGGCCGGGAACGTGGTGTAGTGGCTTCCCGCTGATTCCAGCTCGACCGTGCCTTTGGGATCGACGCCGTCCATGCCCAGCCGCCAGCCCAGCAACCGCCCTAAGCTGCGCAGCTGCAGCGGCGTCGGCGGTACGTCGTCGAAGTTGCCGATCATCGCCACACCCCAGGTGTTGCGGTTGAACCCGCCGGTGTGGAAGCCTTCGACCGCCTTGGTCAGCCCGCCGGCGCTGCCCTCGAACACCTGGCCGTATTTGTCGACCAGTGCGTTGTAGGCGATGTCGCACCATCCAAGCGTTTTGCTGTGATAGGTGTAGATGGCCTTGACGATGCCGGCGGATTCCAGCGGGGAGTAGTCATTGCTGCCCGCGGTGTGGTGGACTACGGCGGCCCGAATCCCGTTGTCGTACTGCGGATTACCGCAGCGCAGCGACTCGTCGGCACCCCATTCCGCTCGGCTGATGATAGCCGGCGGCTGGCCGGGCATCAGGACGCCGGACGGCGGCGTCCAATGCGTTTCGACCGGGGCTTGCGGCGGGGAGATGAGGATCGCGGAGATGTTCTGCCCAAAGGGCTCTTCCCTGGACGCCGGTTTGTATCCGAGGTCGGCGTGCTGCGACGCGCCGCTGGGCGCTGGTGCGGGTCCCCCGCCAGCGGGTGGGGTCCCCGCTTCGCTGGGGAGTACCCCCAGGGTCACCGTCGCGTCGAGCGGACGAGTGACCGCGATCTGCACGGTCGTGGTGGTTCCGACGAACACGGGATCGGTGCTGCGCGGTCCCTCGGTCGGTCCGGCCGGCGGTTCGCCGCCCGATGGGCCCTTGTCGGGCGCCGAGGTTTCATACTCCGTCTGATACCAGGGCCCCCACGAACCGTCGGCACGTTTGGCGCGGACCCGGGTGGAGGTCCCGGCCAGATCGCCGGTGAGCGCGACCAACGAAAACGGTGTGTCCTGGGTGAGCTCACGGACCGTGACGCCGGGTCCAAGCCCGACCAATGGCTGTTCGGAGAGCTGGGTGTCGTGGGCCGGCGGCGGATTGTGGACCCCGCGCTCGCCGGTCAGATTCGCCACGGCCGAGACGATCACGACGGTCGCCGCAATGGCTGCGACGAACGTCGTTGGCGTGCGGCTACGGGACGACACCAGCTGATGTTACGTGTGTTTCTATTGGTGTCTGTGAGGTGACACGATATTTAGGTGTCTAAAACTCCCGGAAACTGTTCGACGGCACCGCAGAGACTTTGCGACTCTGCGGTGCCGTCAGGTGACAGGACCCCCGAAGCTTTAGACGGGAGGCAACGCCGGCGGCAGAGCCGCAGCGGCACCAGGCAGGGCACCAGCAGCACCCGGCAGGGCGCCCGCGGCACCAGGCAGAGCACCAGCAGCGCCCGGCAGACCGGCAGCGCCACCATGCGAGGCCTGCATGATCGCCGGCATCACCAGGCCCTTGAGCAGGTCGATGGCCTGACCCGCGCCCAACTGGTTGGCGGCTTGCATCACGTCGTTGACGAGTCCGCCGCTACCGCTGCTACCAGCACCGCCCGCGCCGCCGAGGCCGCCACCCCCGCCCAGGGTCGACGGATCGCCGAGGATCGGGTAGGTGCCGTCGGCACCCGGGTCCGCGCTGATCGGCACCTCGCTCGGGGACAATCCGGTGTTACCCGGTCCGCCGGGCGCGAGGCCCGTCGGGCTGGTCAGGCCGGGGTTGGCCAGGGCCGGGTTGAGTCCCGCACCCGGCGTCGTCGGCAGCGCACCCGGCGAGGTGAGCCCCGGCGTTCCGGGCAGGCCTGGGGTCCCAGG